>Ga0315298_1007696_pt1 | contig 14050 bp, 15 predicted proteins | sample WHS_1_MG_FD_203077 | JGI IMG/M metagenome (GOLD analysis project Ga0315298, IMG submission 203077) | Extremophilic microbial mat communities from Washburn Hot Springs, YNP, Wyoming, USA - WHS_1_MG | ecosystem: Environmental > Aquatic > Thermal springs > Hot (42-90C) | place: USA: Wyoming...
TTCAGCGCAGCTTCGGCTTCGGCGAAGGTGGTGCCGCCGTCGTACATGCGAAATTCGCCGTCGGCGGGCGTATCCCACACATCGCTGCCATCGCCCAGAATCGTGTAATCGACATTCATCAGGCTGAACAGGCGCTTGATCTCGCGCATGTTGCCGACGGTATAGCCGTCGAAGCCGCCAATGAAATTGATCTTCTCATCCGGCTTGCGCTCCAGGGCGGGCACAGTGCCGGCCTTGCCGTCCCAGAAGTGGGTCAGGATGCCCTTCATCATGTTGTCATAGCCGGTGATGTGGCTGCCGACGAAGGAGGGTGTGTGTGCGAAGGGCACATCGAACGACTCAGGAACACTGCCCTTTTCCTTGGCGGTCTTGATGAAGGCGTTCAGGTCGTCGCCGATCACTTCCGCCATACAGGTGGTCGAGACCGCGATCATCTTCGGCTTATACAGGCTATAGGAATTGGCCAGGCCGTCGATCATGTTGTTGAGACCACCGAACACCGCCGCATCCTCGGTCATGGATGACGACACGCAGGAACTGGGTTCCTTGAAGTGACGGTTGAAGTGGGAGCGGAAATACGCCACGCAGCCCTGCGAACCGTGCACGAAGGGCAGGGTGCCGTCAAAGCCCACGGCGGCGAAAATCGCCCCCAAGGGCTGACAGGCCTTGTCGGGATTGACCGACAGCGCCTCACGGGCGAAGTTCTTTTCGCGGTACTCCCAGGTCTTGGTCCATTCCTGGCCGCGTGCAACCTCGTCTGCGGGCAGTCGGTTTTCGAACGTTTTCTGCTTGTTCTTGAACATCTCCTGATAATCAGGCTGTTTGAACAGGTTGAAGTGGTCGACGATTTTATCTGCATTCTGACTCATGATGTTTCTCCTTTGATTCAGTGAGGAGTACGGATTCGGAGCGGGGAAGGGAAAACGGATAAAAGCATGTTTCGCCCCTCCTCGCTCCTCTTCCTTACTTCCAGGGCGCCTGGGTCAGGCCCCATACCGGGTTGTTGACCGCCATGTCCATGTCGCGGGCGAAGATGGCGAACCCGTCCGGACCGTGATAGGGACCGGAATAGTCCCACGAGTGCATCTGGCGGAAGGGAAAGCCCATCTTCTGGAAGATGTATTTTTCCTTGACCCCAGAGGCGACCAGGTCGGGACGCAGCTTCTCGGCGAATTTTTCGAACTCGTAGCCGGTCACGTCGTCATAGATCAAGGTGCTGCCCTTGATTTCATGAGTGGTGCGCTGGTAGTCGTCGTTGTGGCCAAACTCATAGCCTGTGCCGATGACCTCCATGCCGAGATCCTCGAAGGCGCCGATGGTGTGGCGCGGACGCAGGCCACCGACAAACAGCATGACCTTCTTGCCTTCGAGCCGGGGCCGGAATTTCTCCACCACGGCGTCCCACTGCGGCTGATACTTGGCGATCGCCTTCTCAGCTTTTTCCTGGATGGACTCGTCGAAGAACGCGGCAATCTCGCGCAGCGATTCCTTGATCTTGGTGGGGCCGAAGAAGTTGAACTCGATATACGGGATGCCGTATTTCTCCTCCATGTGCCGGGTGATGTAGTTCACCGAGCGATAGCAGTGCAGCAGGTTGAGCTTGCTCTTGGAACTCGCCTCGAACTCCTTGAGGGTGCCGTCGCCGGACCACTGGGCGATCACGCGCAGGCCCATCTCTTCGAGGATGATGCGCGAGCCCCAGGCGTCGCCGCCGATGTTGTAGTCGCCCAGCAGGGTGACGTCGTAAGGCGTGCTTTCGAAATCCGGGTGCTTGTCTGCGGCGGGGTCCAGCACCCAGTCGCGGATACTATCGTTGGCGATGTGGTGGCCAAGCGACTGCGACACACCACGGAAACCCTCACAGCGATTGGGTACCACCGGCTTGCCGAATTCCGCGGCCTTTTTCTTGGAAACCGCCTCGATATCGTCGCCGATCAGCCCGATCGGACATTCTGATTGCACCGTGATGCCCTTGGACATTGGAAACAGATCTTCCAACTCGTCCATCAGCTTGGCGAGTTTCTTGTCGCCGCCGAAAACGATGTCCTTCTCCTGGAAGTCCGAGGTGAAGTGCATGGTCGTGTAGGTGTCCACCCCGGTGGTGCCGATGTAGTAGGCGCGCCGTCCAGCGCGCGCGTAGTGGCCGCAGCCGACCGGACCATGGCTGATATGGATCATGTCCTTGACTGGGCTCCAGACCACGCCGTAAGAACCGGCGTAGGCGCAGCCGCGGATGGTCATCACGCCGGGAACGGATTTGATGTTGGACTTGACGTCGCACTCGCTCTTGCCCTCTTCATAGACATTGAGGTGCTTGGCGCGCCGCTTGGCGAACTTCTCTGGATAGGCCTTGAGCGTCTCATCGATCAGTTCGCGATTTCTGGCAGTTTTCTCCGCTGTGCGCTGTGTGCTGAGATCTTCCGCTGATATACTCATTTTGGTGTACTCCTTGCTTCAATTAGGTGCCACATCCTGGTGGGCACGGTGAACAACCCGCGCCCACCCGTTCCATTACATTCCCGCAGCCGCCAATTCGGCAGCAGTCTTGCCGATGATGCTGGTGTCTTCCTTCTGCATGATGCCGAAGTCCATGAGCAGATCTTCCAACTCGTCCATGGTGATCGGGGTGGGGATAGCGCCGTTGCCGGCATTGGCATGAATTTTTTCCGCCAGAGTCCGGTATTCTTGCGCCTGCTTGGATTCCGGTGCGTATTCCAGCACCGTCATGCGCCGCAATTCGGCATGCTGCACGATGTTGTCGCGGGGTACGAAATGAATGAGCTTGGTGCCCAGTTTGCCGGCCAATGCCTCGGCCAGTTCCAGTTCCTTGTCGGTCTGACGCTCGTTACAGATGAGGCCGCCCAGACGTACGCCGCCGGAGTTGGCATACTTGAGCACGCCCTTGGAGATGTTGTTGGCCGCGTACATGGCCATCATTTCGCCGGACATGACGATGTAGATCTCCTGCGCCTTGTTTTCCCGGATGGGCATGGCAAAGCCGCCGCAGACCACGTCTCCCAACACGTCGTAGGAGACATAGTTGGCGCCATCATAGGCCCCGTTTTCTTCCAGGAAGTTGATGGAGGTGATCACACCACGACCTGCGCAACCCACGCCCGGCTCAGGGCCACCGGACTCGACGCAGCGGATGTCGCGATACCCCACCTTCATGACATCTTCAAGCTCGAGATCCTCCACACTGCCGGCTTCGGCCGCCAGACTAAGCACGGTGTCTTGCGCCTTGGAATGCAGGATCAGTCGGGTGGAGTCGGCCTTGGGATCGCAGCCGACGATGAGAATTTTCTGCCCCATTTCCGCCAGTGCCGCCAGGGTGTTCTGCGAGGTCGTGGACTTGCCAATGCCCCCTTTACCATAAAAGGCGATTTGTCTTAGTTTGTCACTCATTGCCATGTCTCCTATTTAAAAATGACTAGCTTGCCAGATGGAAGCCCCCGAAAAGGGGACGAGTCGCGTTCCGTCCTCGCTGTTGCAAGGGCCGTGCCAAGTTCATCATGGCCTATTTAACACTATGAAAATCATGAAGAATGCCGCCTTATGAGTGAACTTCGGCAGACTGTTTGAAAGCCTACAAAATGCAGTTTCCATGTCAGGAACCCCACAGCGCAGACCTACAACGGCAAAGGACCGCACCCGCTCATAGGCGGTGGAGACGAATTGGCGGAATCCAAACAAAGCCAGTTTCATTTGAACGGGTTAGCGCCGTTATTCGAAAGGGGAATGGTGAAAGGGGAATCGTTTTGGGGGCTCCGGTTAGCACCCGTGCCGGGCGTGAACAAGGGGCTGGAACCTCATGGCATAAAACCTGCTTTAGTTATGTCATCCAAACGGGAAGTCTTGCTCAGTTTTGGGAGGATGATATGCAGATTGGTGTGGATTGTAATCTCGCGGTGGGTAATTGGCGCATTTTTGTGCTCGATACGGACGAAATCGGGCGCATGGCCGTGCAATTCATGCTTCATGATGAATATGAAACTCACGAAATCGCCAGTCTCCAGGCCGCTGTCGCCAAGGCTCGGGATTGGCCGCCGGACCTGATCATTCTCGGGGAGGCGCTGCTGGATGACGGCACATTGACCGTGAAGATGTTGAGCGAACAATTTCCCAATGCACGACTGATGCTCGTGGTGGGGGAAGCGCGTTCCGCTCTGAGCCAGCCTGTAATCGGTAAAGGATTCGTGTTCCTCCATAAGCCTCTGCGGCTCGAAGAGGTTCGCGCCAAGGTGGCTGCCGTGTTGCAGAACTAGTCACCGCAAGGACGTTTTTTGTCAGCAGCGAATCTACCGGAGGAGCAGCGCCCGGCCCGTCCACCATCCGCCAATCCCGGTAGCAATCTGACCGGAGTCCCGTCCGGGCTGTTGATCAGTGCGGAATTCCATGCGTTCCCGATGCCGCTACATATCGCCGGGGTGCGTGATGGGCACCCGGCACTTTTCCAGAGATTGTCTCTGGTACGGGAACAGTGCGAGGCGGGGCAGGTCTTCCAGACGTACATGGACGAGATTTTTGCTGGCGGGTCTGACCAGACGAAGGGTCGACGCTTCAGGGCCAGCTATTTACGCTTGCTCAAGGGTTGGGGATATGACAGCAACTCACCGGAAGGTGCGGTCATGAAGGGCTGGGTGGAGAGCCGGTTCGGAATCGCACCAAATTTTCACCGGCAGGTGATCGGCCGTGTGGGTGACGCCGCCTGGATTCAGTATATGACCGACAAAATGTCAGGGCGATTTGATAATAATGCGATCTGGTTGCAGCTTGACCTTTTGTTTGAATTTGCACAATGGTCAGCGCGGCGTTTTCTGGCCTCTGGACAACGGCACTTGCGCTTATTCCGGGGGACCAATGATTTTGCCGAACATCCCATTCTCTGGAAAGCCGGAGCGCGGCAGGGGGTGATCCGGCTGAACAACCTGGTGTCTTTCAGCAGTGATCGGGACGTGGCCAGCGTATTCGGCGATTGCATACTGGAGGTGAATGTGCCCTTGGTAAAGCTGCTCTTCTTCAAGGGGCTGCTGCCATGTCGCGCCCTCCAGGCGGAGAGTGAGTATCTGGTGATCGGCGGTGAATACGCGGCACATATGCACTATTACTGAGGACGAGAAATGGGCTATGACTTGCGGGAAAGAGCGTTAGGTGCCTACCTGGGATTGGCGGTCGGTGATGCCCTGGGCGCGACGGTGGAGTTCATGAGTCCCAGCGAAATCCGGGAGGAATATGGTGTTCACCGCAATATGACCGGCGGCGGCTGGCTGCATTTACGCCCCGGACAAGTGACCGACGATACCCAGATGTGTCTGGTGTTGGGGCGGAGCATCCTTGCCGATGAACAATGGTCCATCACCCGCTTTGGCGAGGGGATGGTGCAGTGGTTGCGCAGTCATCCCGTGGATGTGGGCAATACCTGCCGCCGGGGAATCCGGCGCTTTATGCTCAACGGCAGTACCGCCGCGGAACCGGCGGAATGGGATGCGGGCAATGGCGCATGTGTGCGCAACCTCCCCGTGGTGCTGGCCACCCTGAACGCCCCCGCGGCCTTCCGGCGGATGAGTGTGGAACAGGCGCACCTGACCCACCATCACCCGCTGTCGGATGTCGCGACCCTGACGTTGGGAGAGATGTTGCGCTGCGCGCTGCGCGGTGAAGGTGTTTCATCGGTGCGCCGTCTGGCGGATGCACTGGTGGCACGGTATCCGGAATTCAAATTCAAAAAAATTCCCCAGGCGCCTACGCCCTATATTGTGGATACGGTGCGTGCCGTCCTGTATGCGCTGCTTCATACCGATAATTTTAAAGACTGCCTGATTACGGTGGTCAACCAGGGTGGGGATGCCGACACCACGGGCGCCCTCGCGGGCATGCTGGCGGGAGGTCTGTACGGGACTTACGGGCTTCCCGGCACTTGGCTGCAGCGTCTGGATCCCGCGGTTCAGAAAGAAATCGCAGCGCAGGTGGATCAGCTTCTGACCCGGGGTGAGCGAACGGATCATGAGCAGTTGCCGGCCAGCATGCCGCCGCGTATCTTGTTTTACGGAAAACCAGGCTGCACCAATAATGCGCGGCAGATTGCACTGTTGACGGCTGCCGGCTGTGCCGTGGAGGTGCATGACTTATTGCAGACCGCCTGGACGGCGGCAACCCTGCGTCCATTTTTTGCGGATCGGCCCGTCGCCGAGTGGTTCAACCCGGCCTCGCCGCGGGTAAAGTCGGGTGAGATCGTTCCGGAGGCGTTTACAGAAGCCGAGGCACTCGCCGCGATGCTGTTGGACCCGCTTCTCATTCGTCGCCCGCTCATGGAAGCGGGAGGCGCCAAAATCGCCGGCTTTTCCGAGGATCAATTACGCCTGTGGACGTCCGTATCTCTTGACGTGTATGCTGAAGGCACCGGCGCCGCTACAGACAATTGTCGACGGTCGGTCCCTTGCCCAAGCGTCAGGCAGGGCCGCAGTCTCACCAAAACTCCAGCCGCCTCGTCCCACGCCAACGCCTCCTGAGCGCTGTAGAGAAGAGGACCCTATCATGAAAGATCGCGTAACACCCAACCATTTTCAGGAGCTGACGACCATCTATGAGGTGAGTAAGGTGCTCAGCTCTTCCATGGATCTTGAACACACCCTGAACGATGTGCTGAAGACGCTGGAAAGTCATCTGCATATCTCGCCGTCCATGATCGTATTGCGCATGAACGAGGAAATAGTGGGGGTAATCGCGGCCACAGGGTTGTCCGTTGCCGAAATAGAACGGGGGCGTTATCGGTTAGGGGAGGGGATGATCGGCAAGATCATGCGTGCCGGTATGCCGGTGGTGATCCCGGATGTCTCTCAGGAACCGGCTTTTCTGCACCGCGCCTTTGAACCGGAGATCAGCCAGCGCTTGCATGCTTTTGTAGGGGTGCCGATCAAGGTGGGCTACGAGTGTATCGGTGTGCTCGCCATCTATCGCAGTGAGCGGCACAAGGGCGTGAGTTTCCGTTCCGATGTCCGCTTGTTACAGATGATCGCCAATCTGGTGGGACAGACCGTCAATTTGCATCAGGGTATCTCGGCGGAAAGAAATCGCCTCCTGCAGGAAAAGCATCGTCTGCAGAAGGAACTCCAGAAACGTTACAGCATCAAGAATGTCATCGGCAACAGCCGGGCCATGCAGGCGGTATTCGCCGATGTGCATCAGGCGGCACCGGGCAAGGCGACCATATTGCTGCGCGGCGAATCGGGCACCGGCAAGGAAGTTATCGCCCGCGCCATTCACTACCTCAGCCCCCGTCGCGACAAGGCCTTTGTTTCGCTCAATTGCGCGGCGCTCCCGGAAAGCATTCTCGAATCGGAACTCTTCGGACATGAGCGCGGTGCGTTTACCGGCGCTACCCAGGAGCGCAAAGGACGTTTTGAACTGGCAGATGGCGGCACGTTGTTTCTCGATGAGATCGGCGATATCTCTCCGGCTTTTCAGGCCAAGCTCTTACGGGTGTTACAGGAGCGCGAATTCGAGCGGGTGGGTGGCAGCCAGACCCGGCGCGTTAATGTGCGCATCATCACTGCCACCAACCGCAATCTCGAAGAGGCGGTGAGCAAGGGCGAGTTCCGTGCCGATCTCTACTACCGGATCAACGTCGTCAGTATCTTCCTGCCTCCACTGCGGGAACGTCGTGAGGATATCCCCGCCCTGATCGAATATTTCCTCGCCCGTTATAACGCCGAGAATCAGCGCAAACTGACCCTTACCCCGGAAGCCTTGCAAACCATGGTGTCCTGCTACTGGCCGGGCAACGTGCGGGAACTGGAAAACTGCGTCGAACGTACCGCCACCATGATGCGCGGAGATATCATCCGCAGTCTCGATGTGCCCTGTCAGCGTAATCAGTGCCTCTCCATGGCCTTGCGACCGCTGGAAGGGAGCCATCCCATCGTCACCATGAAGGTTTCAGGCAATAGTAGTATGCCGCTGCCCGTAATGCCCGAACCAGCGGAGCAAGTAGCGGATGGGGCGGCGGCAAGTGATGTGGAGGGTTCTACTCCCTTGTCAGAACGGGATCGTCTGATTCAGGCTATGGATCGTTGTGGTTGGGTACAAGCCAAAGCGGCTCGTTTGTTAGGGACGACTACCCGCAAACTCGGCTATGCCCTCAATAAACATGGCATAGAAGTTAAAAAGCTCTAATCGGAAACGTGCCAACGGGGGTGGCGAACGCCCCACTCATCCTCACTGTGCCCAGCCTTTCGTGCTTGCTCTGCGATTTTTTGATCCCACCCCATTTGTCCGGTTTTCGACAATTTTCGCCGCAGTGCGGGAAACACATGTAACGTTACCGACAAAGCACGGAATGGCTTGTCCCAACATCCTGAAAAACAAAGGGCGCATATGCTGGCATCACTTTTGCTAAAGAACATACAAGCGTCAGCTTCTTAGGAGCAAGCCGATACATCCACGAGGCGCGCGGTTTTCCATCGTTTACTGAAGACCCGTATGGAGGATTACGCCCATGGCATCCCAAATAATTTCTCTTTCCAGTATTGCCACACCCAATAACGGGGTGGATCTGGAGGAGATCATGCAGCAAAAGGCAGAACACCAAGGTTGTGGTACGAGCGGCGGTTCCGGCAAGGCCAGTTGCGGCAGCGGAGCGGGGCAGGGAGATCTGGCACCAGAGATCTGGGAAAAGGTCAAGAATCACCCCTGCTATAGTGAAGAAGCGCATCATCATTACGCCCGTATGCACGTTGCGGTGGCGCCCGCCTGCAATATCCAGTGCAATTACTGTAACCGCAAATATGACTGCGCCAACGAAAGTCGTCCCGGTGTCGTCAGTGAAAAACTGACGCCGGAGCAAGCGGCTAAAAAGGTGCTGGCCGTGGCCTCCACCATTCCGCAAATGACGGTGTTGGGTATTGCTGGTCCGGGTGATCCTCTGGCCAATCCCGAAAAAACTTTCAAGACCTTTGAACTGATCTCGAAAACAGCGCCGGATATCAAACTCTGCCTGTCTACCAATGGGCTGACCCTCCCCGACCATGTCGATACCATTGCCAGCTTTAATGTGGATCATGTCACCATTACCATCAATATGGTGGATGCGGATATAGGCGCCCAGATCTATCCCTGGATTTATTACAAGAACAAGCGGTACAAGGGGCGTGAAGCGGCGCAGATACTCACCGACCGGCAAATGCTGGGACTGGAAATGCTGACCGAGCGCGGCATTCTCTGTAAGGTGAATTCGGTCATGATCCCTGGCATCAATGATCATCATCTGGTGGAAGTCAACCGGGCCGTCAAAAGCCGCGGAGCTTTTCTTCACAACATCATGCCCCTGATTTCCGCCCCTGAACATGGCACCGTTTTCGGCTTGAACGGCCAGCGCGGCCCGACCGCACAGGAACTCAAAGCCTTGCAGGATAGTTGCGAAGGCGAAATGAACATGATGCGCCACTGTCGGCAATGCCGGGCGGACGCGGTGGGTCTGCTGGGCGAGGACCGTTCGGCGGAGTTCACGACCGAAGCCGTCATGGCGATGGATGTGGAATATGACCTCGAATCGCGCAAGGCCTACCAGTCGCTGGTGGAGCAGGAACGGCAGGCGAAAGCGGATGCCAAGCAGGCGGAACTGGAAACCCTGGCCGGCGAGCAATCCGATATCAAAATCCTCATCGCGGTGGCGACGAAAGGCAGCGGGCGGGTCAACGAGCACTTCGGCCATGCCACCGAGTTTCAGATTTATGAGGCGAGTGCGTCCGGGGCAAAATTTGTCGGCCACCGTCGCGTGGACCTCTATTGCCAAGGCGGTTATGGCGAAGAGGAAGCCCTGGAAACCACCGTCATCCGCGCGATCAACGATTGTACGGCAGTTTTTGTGGCCAAGATCGGTGGCTGTCCGAAAGCCTCGCTGGAGGCGGCCGGAATCGATGCGGTGGATCGTTACGCTTTTGAATATATCGAGCAGTCCATCATTGCCTATTATCGGGATTATCTCGATAACATCCGTAGTGGGGCCATTGTCCATGGCCAGCGTGGAGATGCGGAGATCCGGCAAGGGGCGTATGTAGCTGCATAAGGTTATCGGGGGAGATATCCTCCCCCCTTTTTGAAAAAGGAGAAGCCTCATGGCTTATAAAATCGTCAGTTCCCAATGCACCAGTTGTTCGGCCTGTGAACCGGAATGTCCGAATATGGCCATTTCCGAAAAGAATGGCACGTTTGTGATCAATGCAGCCAAGTGTACGGAATGCATAAATTATTTCGATGAACCTCAGTGTGTGGCGGTATGCCCGGTGGATGACACCTGCATCATTGACAACAACTATCCCCGTTATGTCGCTTAGGAGTCTGTCATGGAACTCACCTTTACGCCGAAAGCGGAACGCTTTATCCAGCGGATGATCACCTTTGGCGGTGGAAATGCCTCCAGTGCTTTCCGCCTTGCGGTAAAGCCGGGCGGATGCTCCGGCCTTTCTTACGATTTTCACATTGTCGACGCTGCGGAACCCGGCGATGTGGCCATCAACAGTCATGGCATCCCGGTGCTGCTGGAACAGAAGAGTATCCCTTTTCTCAACGGAGTCGTCGTCGATTGCGAGGACAGTCTGATGAATACCGGGTTGGTCTTTACCAATCCCAATGCGGCGGCCAGTTGTGGCTGCGGAACGTCATTTACACCCAAGGAATAAAGGCGGGTCCCGGAAACGGTGAGATGGGAGGGAGGAAAACATGGAAACCTGGATTGTTCATCATACGAATACGACCATCCATCGTTGCGCAGCGAATACGGCGGCACTTCCCCCGCATCTCGACGATATCGATTTCCGCGGTGCGGAGATCTTTACGCGCATACCTGCGAAGGAGCAGCGTCATCTCGCACAGGCTTACAGCAGTTATGCCTGTTGTGAGGAATGCGAGGCGGCTCTGCTCCATCCCCTGAAGCGTAAAGGTGCGGCATGAACAATATATGGGACGATGAATGGTTGAACCGCCGTTACTATGAGGGCCTCCTGCCAGAGGCGGCGGAACGGCATCTGCATCTTGCTGCGCGCTCTTATGCGGACGAAGTCTGTGCCGAAGATCACTTGATGGATGCCATCGCCATCGCGCCCGAACACATGGTCGTTTACCTGGGTTTATACAAGTTTTATTTCTATAAAGGCCGACTGCGCGAGGCGCTGGCTACGGCCCGCATCTGTCTGCAGCTCAGCGCTACGGAGTTGGGCATTGATCGGGACTGGCGCAAGGTAATGAGGCGACAGGCGGAATTCGGCAACTTTGATGCGCCGCGGGCACGCTTTTATATGTTCGTGTTGAAAGCCTATGGTTACCTGCATTTACGCCTCGGTTATCTGGCTACGGGCAGAAAAATCATGGACAAACTCATTGACCTGGATCCGACGGATAAAATTCAGGCCCGGGTGTTGCTGGAAGTCCTGCTAAAAAAAGAGGAAGGCGAAGATGAGTGATCCCGATGAGGCCATTGACTGGCAGGGGAATGCTGTCGTATGTGAGGCTTGTTCCGAGCGCGGAATTTCTGGTCTGCGCTGTGAACCGCTGCATGCCTGCATGCATGATCGCTACGCTAAAAGGGTGGACCGCTTTTTTCGCTGGAATCCGCAGATCGCCAAGGATTATCTGCAACACGGTTACTTTGAGGTGCGGGCTTGCGCCGCACGTTATGCGGATATTTTTCATCTGCCCGCGCTCATGAACGATCCCGACGAAACGGTACGCTGGGCGGTAGCGCAACGGCTTCCGCAACGCTATCTGCTGCGGATGATCCACGACCCGCATCGGGAGGTGCGTATCCGCGTAGCCGCGCGGCTGGAGGAACGTAACCTGCCTGCCATGATGCACGATGCGGATTATTACGTGCGTCTGGAGGTGGCGCGTCGCCTGCCCAAAGGCCTGTTGCCACTCATGATGCATGATGCCGACGTCGAGGTCCGGCGGGTTGTGGCCAAACGTATCGGCGTGGATGCCCTGGTCAAAATGCTGCAGGACGATGATCCCGGAGTCCGTTTGGATGCTATTCAGCGCGTACCGGTGTCCATCTTGTCCGTATTGGTTGATGATTCGGATTGGCGAATTCGCTATGAGGTGGCCGCACGGGGAGACAAGGAAGCGGTAATCCGCTTGTTGGCGGATGAAGATGATGAGGTGCGCCGTTGCGCTGCGGCGCGTTTGGGGAAGGGTGAACTGGTTTCCAGACAACGATTACCAGCGGAGGGTGGAATATGGCCGGAATAAGCAGGGACAGCGAAACGGTAGAGTTGACCGCAGAGCCAAGTTTCAATTATGGCGATAAAGTGCGTTCACGTAAGTACGTGCGTAACGATGGCACCTTCCCCGGCAAGGAAGTCGGTGAGGTACTTATTGACAAGGGCGATATAGGCTATGTCGCCAGTATCGGTACGTATCTTCAACAGTTTTATATTTACGGGGTTGATTTTTACGAAAGAGGTTACAAGGTCGGCATGAAGGGCCGTGAGCTGGATCTTGTGGAAGACGGTCAGGCTACGGAGGAGGAAATCTCATGATGGATTTGCGTCCCCCCCGATTTGATTGGGGCCTCAGTGTATTGGCTCGAGATGATATCTTAAATGATGGAACTTATCCGGGAGAAGCAGAACAGGCCGTGTTGGTGCCCAAAGATAGTCCGGGGGAAATCGTTCGGGTAGGTCATCACGAGGAGAGCAATATGCCACTCTACCTGGTAGAGTTTGCCAACGGCAAGGTGGTAGGTTGCCTGGAAGAGGAAATCGTACCTTCAGGGAAGCCGAGGGCATGAGTATGATGCGCAGCATTTATCTCGATAATAATGCGACTACGGCCTTGGCGCCGGTGGTGCTGGATGCCATGCTGCCTTATTTGTTCTCGGAGTATGCTAATCCTTCCAGCGCTTCTGAAGCGGGTGTACGCGTCAAGAAGGCGTTGGGTGATGCGCGGATCGCTGTCGCCCATTTTGTGGGCGCCACCCCTGCAGAGTTGATTTTTACCAGTGGCGCGACGGAGAGTAATCAGACGGCAATTATGGGCGCCCTCTCTCTGAGCAAATGTAAACGTCATCTCATCACCAGTCAGGTAGAGCATCCTTCAGTATTACTCATGTGTCAGCATTTGGAGCGCTTAGGGATTGAAGTGACTTACCTGCCGGTGGATGAAGAGGGGCGTCTAAGCCTGGACGATCTGCACGCTGCTTTACGTTCAGATACGGCTCTGGTTTCCCTGATGTGGGCCAATAATGAAACGGGTGTGGTCTTTCCCGTTGCCGAAGCTACGGCTATTGCGCATGCTGCAGGGGCTCTTTTCCATACGGATGCGACTCAGGCGATCGGCAAGGTATCGGTGAACGCAGTTGCCTCGGGTGTCGATTTTTTGTCCTGCTCGGCACATAAGATTCACGGTCCCAAGGGCGTGGGGGCATTGTTCGTCCGCAAAGGCATTGCCTTACCACCCTTGTTTCATGGTCATCAGGAACGGGGACGGCGGGGCGGAACCGAGAATGTTCCTGCCATTATCGGTTTTGGGGCTGCCATTCGTTTGGTCACCGATGTCGAAAGCGACGCGTGTTACTTGCGGGGATTGCGTGATCATTTTGAACAAGGTCTATTGGCTTTCATGCCCTGTGCACGCATCCACGGACAGGAAGCCGAACGGTTACCCAATACCAGTAATATCGGATTTATTGCTATCGACGCGGAAGAGTTGCTCTATCGCCTGGAACAGAAAGGGATTACGGCTGCCGCCGGTGCCGCCTGTGCGGCCGGTCGGCAGGAGCCTTCTCATGTGCTCACGGCAATGGGCATCTCCAAAACGGCGGTACTGTCCTCGCTTCGGTTCTCCTTCGGGCGTATGAACCAGTTGGAGGATGTGGAACAGCTGCTTCGCGTATTACCGTCCCTCCTGCTGGATATGATGGATATGCCGCCGATCACGGCCGCACCATTGATTTCCTGTGCACACTCACAATAAGGAACAATCCCATGAAGCTGATGATTCGTAAAAATAACAACGGCGCGTTGATGGCGTATGTGCCCAAGAAAGATCTTGAAGTAGC
>Ga0315298_1007697_pt1 | contig 14049 bp, 14 predicted proteins | sample WHS_1_MG_FD_203077 | JGI IMG/M metagenome (GOLD analysis project Ga0315298, IMG submission 203077) | Extremophilic microbial mat communities from Washburn Hot Springs, YNP, Wyoming, USA - WHS_1_MG | ecosystem: Environmental > Aquatic > Thermal springs > Hot (42-90C) | place: USA: Wyoming...
AGGCGCCCCGCGCGGCCTTGCACCGGCCGGAACCGCCGCGGCCGCTGACCGGACATCTTCGGAGAGAAGATGAAAGGAAAATCCCATGAAACTGATCAAATCGGCGCTTCAGGGCGCGATCGAGCTCGTGGTCATCCTGTTGATCCTGCTGGGTGCCGCGATCGGCCCCGGCCTGCTCAGCGGTGCCAACTCGACCATCGTTCTACCCCATCAAACCATCCGCACGGAGACCACGCCATGACGAATGATCCCAGCCTGCCCGACCCCGAGACCGGCGCTTCGGTCAACCCGAGCGCCGACCCCGCAACGACGACCCGAGCGACACCCGAAGGTCCCGAAACGGACGCCTTGGTCACCGACGCCTGGCTCAAACGATATGACGACGAGCGGGCCAGATTGCGGGCCGCCCAGACCGAAGCACTCAAGGTGACCAAGCCCCTGCTCTTCGCGGCGCTGACCGCAGCCGGCATTACGCGGGTCACCGTGGTGTTCGACGGCAGCGGCGACAGCGGCCAGATCGAATGCATCCGCGCCATCGACAAGGATGACGCGCCGGTGGAACTGCCGGCGGTGATGATCACCTCCCCGAGTGCCACCATGGTGCCGACCTACGAACCGTGTACGGAGACCGCCAGCCGCCTGCGTTTCGTTGGAAACACGATCCAGACCGGCGAAGAAACCGAATCCGTAGCGGCTCTGATTGAAAGGATCTTCTGGGATTTCATCGAGAGCCGGCACGACGGATGGGAGAATAATGACGGCGGCCACGGCGAATGTGTCTTCGATCCCGGGGAAAACATCATCCGCCTCGAGATGAACGAACGCTATACCGAGACCAATTACTACGAACACGAGATCTGAGGAGCCGGTGATGGCGCACCCGTATCATCATGCGGTCTCTTCCGCCCGAACATGGGGCGGCAAACCCGAAGACTATCAGGCGATCCATGACTTTTTCGATTCCACGAAGATGGTCATTGCCGATTTCAGACACCGCGCCGGACTCCACCACGCCCAGGGGATATTTATGGCCGAGCAGGTGTTCGGTCACGTGCTGACCAACAGCGCGGGACGGATCGTGCCGGTCCGGCTGGTGGGCGAACAACATGTCCGGGAGGACCTTGGACGCATCCCGAGCTTCGCAGACTGGGTGCGCTTGATCCGCCCGGAGCCCTGGATGGCACCGCGCAGCACCATCGACCGCGACATCCTGGAAGGGGGGCGTATTGCCTCATCTGGAAATGTTCCCCGCCAATGCCATACAGACTGCTGAAAATGGCGGAGGTTTATGGGTAAGCAGGCAAGATTATGTTGCGCTGGCAATCTGATCCTAAAGGTGGATCGCGTAAAGGTGCTGAGGAATGACGACGAACCGGTCGCATCCGGGAGGTGACATAATCCGTTGGGTCAATGCGCTTGTCGAGCGCGCAATTTTGATCGGAAATCAACTCGCGGGCTTCATCATGGCCAGCGTAGCTCTGCCACGCACTTAACAGGCCGTAGACGTGACTACATGCGATGATCGCCTCGTTCCACTTTTACCCTTGCGCGACGAGGGCGTTCCAGACAGGGCGTCGCCTTGAAATTACCGAGTTGCGCGTGTGCATCCCGCCGGGCCCACAGTCGTTCTACGTAGTTTCCGAGTCTGACAGTCGCGGTGTGAACCGGTTATACCGGTGATGCCACGCAACAGTACAAATATTCGTCGCGATCTGATCCTCTAAATCTAAATCTTGAGACAGAACCAAGGAGACATAAATTGAAATTCCAGGCACAGGACTTCATTACCAGCGTTCTGTTCGTGATCGTTGCTTTTATCATTCTGAGCGTTCTGATCCGGGCGACGGTCAAGATTTTGCGGGAATACGAGCGCGGGGTTGTGTTCACCCTGGGCCGGTTCCAGAAAGTCAAAGGCCCCGGCTTCATCGTGCTCATTCCGTTCGTTCAAGAAATGGTCCGGGTCGATCTGCGCATTCAAGTCATCGAAATTCCCGCGCAGGACGTGATCTCGCGGGACAACGTGTCGATGAAGGTCGATGCGGTGCTGTATTTCAACGTGATCGATCCGGAACACGCGGTGATCAAGGTTCAGCAATATCTTCCCGCCACGGTCATGCTCGCGCAGACCACGTTGCGGGCCGTGCTCGGTCAGCATCCGCTCGATGAAATGCTCTCCGAGCGCAAGAAACTCAGCCAGGATCTGCAAGGGATTCTGGAAGGGCAGACCGAGGTCTGGGGCATCAAGATCAGCAATGTCGAGATCCGGACGGTCGAACTGACAGAGAACATGATCCGTGCCATCGCCAAGCAGGCGGAGGCGGAGCGGGATCGCCGTGCCAAGATCATTCACGCGGAAGCCGAGTTCCAGGCGGCGCAAACGCTGGTCGATGCGGCGACGATCCTGTCCAGCGTGCCGGCGGCGATGCAGCTGCGTTATTTGCAGACCCTCACCGAGATCGGAGCCGAACAGAACTCGACGGTGATTTTCCCGATGCCGCTCGACATCATCAAGCCGTTGCTCGCCTTGCTCGATTCCAAAGCCGCCGCCGTGCCGCCCCCGCCGTTGCCGGTCGCCGTACATGCTGTGGCATGACGCTGCCGCCCGATATGCCGCGGGCGGGCCGGTGCCCGGAGCGGCAATCGAACGGACGGCATCCATGCATTGCGGGACGTGTGCGGCGCGGCATGTCGGGCTCTGCGATGCGCTGAGCGCGGACGGTCTTGCGGAACTCGCCGACGCTGCCTGCTGGTGCAGCCTGCCCAGGGGCTGCATCCTGATGGCAGAAGGCGAACCCGGCGCGCATTTCATCAATGTGAGCCACGGTACCGTGAGGCTGTCCAAGGATATGCAGGATGGCCGACGACAGGTGATCGGGTTCGTGTCCACCGGCGCTTTCGTCGGGCTCGGTGCCGAGGCGCGTTACAGTTTCACCGCGACGACTCTGGACGAGGTGCGGTTCTGCCGGTTCGAGCGGTCCCGGTTGCGCGACCTGTTCCTGCGCTATCCGGTGCTGGAGCAGCGGCTGCTCGCCGCGGCGTGCAACGAGCTGGCGCTGGCACAGTCGCAGATGCTGTTGCTGGGCCGCAAGACCGCACGTGAGCGGCTGGCGACGTTTCTGATCGACTCGTCCAGTAACTTTTCCAACCGGGAGCCGACGGCGCGCGTCGTTCTGCCGATGTGCCGGGGCGATATCGCCGATTATCTCGGCCTGACCATCGAGACGGTATCGCGCTGTCTCACGGCTTTGCGCCAGCAACGCCTGATCGCGATCGATGCCGAGCACAATATTTCGATCATCGATCGGACCGCGCTTCAGGCGATCGGTTCGGGCGCGACCAATTAGGCATCGGTTGATCCAGATCAACGCGGGGATGCAGCGGCCCGGCTAAGGTGCGTCGACCGTGATTTTGCGGACCGCGCAGAGGAACAACCGCCATGGATCAGACCACGCTCCCGCTCATCAACCCACCGGTGACACCGGGCACCGCGAGCCAGCCCGAAAGCCGCAAGCTCGGCGTCATTCTGCTCAGCGGCGTCGTGGTCGGCTCGATGATCGGCGGCGGATCGTTCAACCTGCCGCAAAACATGGCGCAGGGCGCCGGGCTCGCCGCCATCGCGATCGCCTGGGTAATCACCTTCATCGGGATGTATTTTCTGTCGAACAGTTTCCGCATCCTGTCGGACAAGCGGCCCGACCTCAAGGCCGGGATCTACTCCTACGCACAGGACGGTTTCGGCCGGTTCGCCGGGTTCCAGATGGCGTGGGGCTACTGGCTCAGTGCCGCGTTCGGCAATGTCGCCTTCGCGGTGCTGATCATGCAGATCCTGGGTTATTTTTTCCCGGTCTTCGGCAACGGCCAGAACTGGGCGTCGCTGATCGGCGCCTCCGTGCTGATCTGGGTGATGTGCCTGATCGTCATGACCGGGGTGAAGCGGACCGCCGCCCTCAACGTTCTGGCCAGTGTGCTGAACATCGTGACGATCGGCTTCGCATTGCTGGTGATGGCGTATTACGCGACCGGCGGGCACTTCACCTTCGATATCTGGGGCCAGAAGAACCACCTCGGCAGCCTGTTCACCCAGGTGAAGAGCACCATGCTGGTGACGCTGTGGGTGTTCATCGGCATCGAAGCCGCCGTGGTCGTTTCCGACCGGGCGCGCAAGATGTCCGATGTCGGCCCGGCGACGTTCATAGGGTTGGGGGTGTGTACGCTGCTCTATGCGCTGCTCTCGATCATGCCGTTCGGCATCATGCATCAGGGTGATATCGCCAAACTCGCCAACCCTTCCGCAGCCTATGTGCTATCGGCGGTGGTCGGGCGGTGGGGGGCGGTGTTCGTCAATATCTCGCTGTTGATCGCGGTGCTCGGATGCTGGCTGGCCTGGACCATCCTGACCGCGGAATTGCCGTTCGAAGGGGCCAAGGGAGGCGTGTTTCCAAAATTTCTTGCCCGCGAAAACCGCTTTCATGCGGCGGTCCCCTCGCTGCTGGTGTCCAGCGTGGTTATGCAGATCACCATGTTCGTCGTGCTGTTCGCACATAACGCGTGGCTCTGGCTGATCGACATCTGCGGCGTCATGATCCTGCCGCCGTATTTCACCAGCACACTGTTCCTCGCGCTCTATGCCTCGAAACCGGGCTATGTCGATACCCATTTGGAAGGCCGCCGCACCGCGCTGATCACGGGTATTCTGGGTGCGATCTACTCCTTGTGGCTGCTCTATGCTGCAGGCCCGGAATTCGTTTTGATGTCAACCGTCATCTTCGCGGTCGGCATTCCGGTGTTCTGGTACGCCAAGCGCGATCATTTCCCGCATCTGCCAGTGTTTTCCAAACGGGAAACCGCTTCGGTCGGTCTGCTGCTCGGTGTGGCGGTGGTTGCGATGGTGCTGTTCGCGAAGGGGATCGTGAAAGTCACCTGATCGGCACGGACGGCGACGCGGCAACAGGAAAGCGTAAACGCATGCCATTCGACACATTGTTCGGCCTCCTCGCATGCAGTGAAGTTCTGCACGAAACGTCGCACGAGGCATCCCACCTCCGCGATATCCTGAGTGAGGTAACCCAGCGCGGCTACGCCGTCACGGAGACCGCGACCGTCGCGGATGCCGTAGAGGCGGTGCGCAGCGATTCCGCGATCGGGTGCGTCCTGCTCGAATGGGGCGACGGGGATTGGCGGCATGACACCGACGCGCTGATCGAGACGATCCGGGCGCGCGGGCTGGAAATGCCGATTTTTCTGCTGGTCCGGCGGCACCGGCTGGATGAAATCCCGGTTGCGGTACTCGGCAAGGTCACCGGCTATCTGTTTCTGGCCGAGGACATGCCCGACTTCATTGCAAAAAACTTGATCGGGCACCTGAAAATCTACGCCGCGACGCTGAAGACGCCGTTCTTCGGCGCGATGGTCGACTATGCCGAGGAAGGCAATCAGGTCTGGACCTGTCCGGGGCATAATGGCGGGATCTTCTATTGGAAAAGTCCGGTCGGACGGCTGTTCGTCGAGCACCTCGGCGAGGCGATCTTTCGCAACGACCTCGATAATTCGGTCGTCGAGCTGGGCGATCTGCTGACCCATGAGGGGCCGGCGTTGCAGGCGCAGCGCGAGGCGGCGGTGATTTTCGGCGCCGATCGGACCTATTTCGTGTTGAACGGCACATCGACCTCCAACAAAATCGTGCTCGGCGCCCTGGTCGCCCAGGGCGATCTCGTGCTGGTTGACCGCAACAATCATAAGTCGATCCATCATGGCGCTCTGATCAATGCGGGCGGTATTCCAGTCTATCTACCGACCGACCGCAACCCGCAGGGGCTGATCGGGCCGATCGATTACGCCTCGCTCGACGAGGCCGCGATCCGCGCACGGATCGCTGCTCACCCGCTCGTCTCCGACCCCGCGGCGGCGCGCGCGGCCAAGCCCTTCCGGGTCGCGGTGATCGAACAATGCAGTTACGACGGCACGATCTACAGTGCCGAAATGATCTACCGCATGCTGAGCCCGCTTTGCGACTACATATTGTTCGATGAGGCCTGGGCCGGGTTCATGAAGTTCCACCCGCTATTCGCCGGACGATTTGCGATGGGTCTGACCGATATGGCGGAAGATGGCGCCGGCATCATCGCGACCCAGTCGACCCACAAGCAGCTCGCCGGCTTCTCGCAGGCCTCGCAGATCCATGTGAAGGATCGTCATATCAAAGGGCAGCGGCGGCAGGTAACGCACAAGCGCTTCAATGAAACCTTCATGCTCCATGCCTCGACATCGCCGTTCTATCCGTTGTTCGCCTCCCTCGATGTCGGAGCGCAGATGATGAAGGGGCGTGCCGGGCAGGTCATGTGGGATGACACGATCCGTCTGGGGATCGAGCTGCGGAAGAAACTCCGGGCGTTGGCGGACGAGTTCGCAGCCGCCGCGGCCCATCCGGCGGAGGCCTGGTTTTTCGACCCGTTCGTGCCCGACCGGATTCCAGCACTCGGGACCGCCGAAGGCACGATCCGCTGGCAGGATGCCCCGACCGATCGCCTCGCAAGCGATCCGGCGTGCTGGGCGCTGGAACCCGGCGCCGCCTGGCACGGTTTCACCCATGTCGTGCCCGGCTATGCGATGACCGACCCCAACAAGCTCACGCTGATCACGCCCGGCCTGTCGCGGGCGGATGGCACGTATGAGGACCATGGGATCCCTGCGTCAATTCTTGCCGAATATCTCAGGGAAAATCGGATCGTGCCGGAAAAGAACGACTTGAACAGCATTCTGTTCCTGCTGACACCGGGAATGGAATCGAGCAAGGCGGGCACACTGCTCAGTGCCCTGGTCGGGTTCAAGCATCTGCACGATCGCAACGCGCCCCTGAGCGAGGTTCTGCCCGACTTCACCGCGCGCTACAGGACGCGCTACGCGAAAATCGGCCTGTATGATCTCTGCCACGAGATGCATGAGTTCTATCGCGCGCACGATGTCAGCGCCCTGCAACGCGATCAGTTCCGCGCGGCGCATTTTCCCGAGATCGTCATGAGCCCGCAGCAGGCGATGCAGCATTTCATCCGCAACGATGTCGATTACCTGCCGCTCGATCAGTTGGCCGGTCGCGTCGCGGCGACGCTCGCGCTGGTCTATCCGCCCGGGATCGGCGTGATCGTGCCGGGCGAACGCTACGATGAGCGTGCCCGCCCGATGGTGGATTATCTGCGGATGTTCGAAGCCGCTGCCAACCGCTTCCCCGGCTTCGAAAGCGAAATCCAGGGGGTATACCGCGAGACCGCCGAAGACGGCCGGATCAAGCTGTTCACCTATGTGGTGCGGTCATGAACGACGCTGCGAACCCGGCGGGTGCGATGGCGGAGGCACCACTCGGCACCTATTCCGAGGTCGGGGTGCTGCGCGAGGTGATGGTGCACCGGCCCGACCTCAGTCTGACCCGGCTGACCCCGGGCAATTGCCGCGATCTGCTGTTTGACGATGTGCTCTGGGTGAAAAAAGCCCGCCAGGAGCACGATGCCTTCGTCGATACCATGCGCGAGCGCGGGGTCGTGGTGCACGAATTCGGCGCGATGCTGGCCGAAACCATGGCGGACCCGGTGGCGCGGACGTGGCTGCTCGATCGCCGCGTCGATATCGGGCATCTCGGGCATGGCACGATGGGCGAGGTTCGCGCCTGGCTCGATGAATTGCCGGCAACGCAGCTCGCGACCTATCTGGTGGGCGGCATCGTGCGTGCCGATCTGCCGTTCGCCCCGACCGGACTGTTCGGTGCGACGCGCACGCCGCACGATTTCGTGCTGCCGCCATTGCCCAACCAGTTGTTCACCCGCGACAGCTCCTGCTGGGTCGGCAAAGGGGTGTTCATCAACCCGATGTTCTGGCCGGCGCGGCGGCCCGAAGCCATCAATGCCGCCAGCGTCTATCGGTTTCATCCGCGTTTCAGGAACGCCGATTTCGTGCGCTATCTCGACGCGTCCGACCAGGATTACAGCCCGATCAGCCTGGAGGGCGGCGATGTGATGCCGCTGGCCGGCGGGGTCGTACTGATCGGCATGGGCGAACGCTCGACGCCGCAGGCGGTAACCGATTATGCCAGCCGCCTGTTCCGGCACGGCGCGGCGACACGGGTGATCGCGGCGCTGATGCCGCGCGATCGCAGCTTCATGCATCTCGATACCGTCTTCACATTCTGCGATCGCGATCTGGTGACGGTATTTCCAGAAATCGTCGATCAGATCACGACATTCTCGCTCTACCCCGAGGACGATGCCGGGCGCATCCGGCTGGTGCGCGAGGCAGATCGTTTCACCACCGTGGTGGCCAGCGCAATCGGCGTGCCCCATCTGCGACGGATCGCGACGGGCGGCGACACGGCGGAAGCCGAACGCGAACAATGGGATGACGGCAACAACGTCATCGCGCTCTCGCCCGGCGTGGTGATCGCCTACGATCGTAACGTCGATACCAACACGCTGCTGCGCAAAGCCGGGATCGAGGTCATCACCATCGAGGGCGCCGAGCTTGGGCGCGGGCGGGGTGGCGGGCATTGCATGACCTGCCCGCTGGCGCGCGATCCGATCTGAACCCGTATTACGAAGGATACCAAGATGCCCATCAATCTACGCGGTCGCAGCGTGATCGATCTCAACGATTTCTCCCCCGCCGAATTGCGGTATCTTTTGGCGCTCGCAAAGGATTTGAAGGCGGCCCGCAGGGCCGGCGCGGAGCGACCGCAACTGGTTGGCAAAAATATCGCGCTGATCTTCGAGAAGGACTCCACCCGGACCCGCAGCGGCTTTGAAGTCGCGGCTCACGATCAGGGCGCGCATGTTACCTATATGGGCCCGAGCGGCAGCCATATCGGGCAAGCCGAAACCGTGCGCGATACCGCGCGCGTGCTCGGGCGGATGTTCGATGCAATCGAATTTCGCGGCTTCGGCCAGGAGGATGCGGTGACGCTGGCGCGTTATGCCGGCGTGCCGGTTTACAACGGCCTGACCGATCAGTCGCATCCGACCCAGATCCTGGCGGATTTCATGACCATGCTGGAATTCACGCATAAATCACTGTCCGATGTCCGCTTCGCCTTCATGGGCGATGGCCGCAACAACATGGCGCGCTCCCTGGCGATCGGCGCCGCCAAGATGGGCATGGCCCTGACAATCGGCGCGCCGGCCTCGTTGCGGCCCGATGCCGCATTCACCGCCCATGTCGATGCCATTGCGCACGAAACCGGGGGTTCGGTCCGCTACGAGGCCGATCCGGCGGCGGCGGTGGCGCAGGCGGATTTCATCTATACCGATGTCTGGCTCTCGATGGGTGAAGACAAGGCCAAATGGGGCGAGCGGATCGACTTGCTGAAACCCTACCAGGTGAACGCGGCGCTGATGGCGGCCGCGGGAAACCCTCTGGTCAGATTCATGCATTGCCTTCCGGCGTTTCATGACACCGGCACCAGTGTCGGCCGGGACATCGCGGCACGGTTCGGCATGACCGCGATGGAAGTGACCGACGAGGTGTTCGAATCCGCAGCCTCGATCGTGTTCGACCAGGCTGAGAACCGTATGCACAGCATCAAGGCGATCCTGCTCGCCACGCTGGGTTAGCGCCATGCGCATCCTGATCGCATTGGGTGGCAATGCGCTGTTGAAGCGCGGTGAGGTGCTTTCGCCAGCGCATCAGCAGCTTGCGATCGACACGGCGGCGCAGTCGCTCGCGGGGCTGGTCCAGGCGGGCCATCAGGTCATCATCACGCATGGCAGCGGCCCGCAGGTAGGGTTGCTGGCTTTGCAATCGGCGGCAGGACCGGCAGAATCGGCACTGCCGCTCGATGTGCTCGATGCGGAAAGCCAGGGCTGGCTCGGCTTTGCGATCGAACTCGCGCTGCGCAACGCCCTGCCCGCCGGCACCGAAATCGTCACCCTGCTGACGCAGATCGCGGTGGCGGCGGATGATCCGGCTTTCGCCTCACCCTCAAAACCGATCGGACCGGTCTATACCGAAGCCGAAGCCGGCCGCCTCGCGAAGGCGCATGGCTGGTCGGTGGCTGCCGACGGGGCGGGGTGGCGGCGGGTCGTCGCATCGCCGTCACCGGTGGATGTCATCGAGCGGCGGTCGATCGCACGATTGGTCAGGGCTGGCGCCCTCGTGATCTGCGGCGGTGGCGGCGGCATACCCGTCGCAAGGGATGCCGCGAACCGGTGGCGCGGGATGGAGGCGGTGATCGACAAGGATGCGTCGAGCGCGATGATTGCCCGCATGATCGGTGCCGATCTGCTGGTGATCCTGACCGATGTCGCCGGGGTTTATCTCGATTACGGCAAGCCGGAGGCGCGCCTGATCACGGCGGCAAGTCCGGGCGCTCTGGCGGCGCACGCGATTGATTTTCATGCGGGCTCGATGGGCCCGAAAGTGGACGCCGCCTGCGATTTCGCCCACCGCACCGGCAGGCGCGCGGCAATCGGCGCGCTCGACGATCTGCCCGCGATCATCGAGGACCGTGCCGGAACCCGGATCACGTCACGCGAGCCGGCGCTCGTGTTTGCCACGCCGAAAGGCGTGCAAGAGATACCGAAAGGCGTGCAGGAGATACCGAAAGAGGTGACGGCGATGCCGAAGGGTGTAGCGATCACATCAATAAAGTTTCCGTGATATGAGTTATCCGCTTTATTCTTATTTTGTAATGAACCGGGTCGCCATCAGTGACCATATAAAGATGATCAATTATGATCGGTAATTATCATGTCATCGACGATGAATGGCCGCATGGGCACGGAATACAACGCATTTCTATTTGCGCCGATCGGCGAGGAAGCCAACGGGCTCAAGCTCAGTGTGCTGTCGGCGCTGGCCCGGCAGAACATCGATCCCTGGCAGGAAGCGGCCGCGCTCGCCCGGCTTTCAACCTCGGCAGCGCGCTCGCGACTTGCGGGTGCGATCACTGCGGCGCTGGGGCGCGGCAGCGACGCCGATACGGTCGCGGCCCATCTCATCGTGTTGGTGCCCCGGAGCGCACCTGTGGTGGCACCCACAGCCTCCGGCTTCGCCGCCCGGCTCCGGGCGATGGGCGATCGGCCGCGTGGCAACCTGTCCTCGATGACCGGTCGGGATATCGTCATCATGATCCTGGTCATGGCCGGGCTGACCATCGGGATGAATTTGTTCGTGCCGGATCACAAGCCGGGCGCTCACCCCACCGTTCAGACCACCACGACCAGCCAGACCAAAGCGTCGGCATCCCCGTCGTGACCCAGGCCCCCAGCCATCAACGTTTACTGGAGTTTGAAAATTGACTGATCTTATCACGATCGACGTGCTCATCCTCGGTGCCGGCGGCGGCGGGTATCCTGCGGCGTTCTTTCTCGCTCGCGCCGGGCTTCATGTCGTCATGGTCGACCCGATCGGTAATCTGGGCGGCGATTGTCTGGCCGAAGGGTGCGTGCCGTCGAAAGCGGTGCGCGAGGGCGCACTCGCCCGGGTGATGAGCCGCAAGTACAAATTCTTTGGGCTCGACGGCACAATGCCTGCGGTCGACTGGCAAGGTGTGCTGGCGCACAAGGATCTGGTCCAGAACGCGCGCTATGCCCAGCACACCAAGGAAATCGCGGGATCGACCATGGTGTTCCATAAGGGCATCGGTCGGATCACCGGGGATCACACCGCGACGATCGCGGTCGACGGGGGCACGCCGCTGAACTATCGGTTTCGCTATCTGATCGCGGCGACCGGCTCGCGCCCGCATATCCTGCCGATCCCAGGTGCTGAACTCGCGATCACCTCGCACCATCTGTTCAGGCTCGGTGCCGACCTGCCGATGCCGGCGCGGCTCGCGGTGATCGGCGGCGGTTATATCGGCGCGGAAAGCGCCTCGATGCTCGACCATCTCGGGGTCAAGACCACCATCCTGGAAGCGACCGGCGAGTTGATGCCCGGTGCCGATCCTGATTTGCGAACCTATCTGACGCGCTGCCTCGGCCGCAGGGTCGATCTTATCTGCGATGCGTTGGTCACCGGCATCACGCAGGGCGCAGGCGGATTGCGACTGAGCTATCGCCGTGACGGGCAGGATCTGACGCTGGAGGCCGATGCGGTGCTGATGGCCACGGGGCGGGAGTCGGTTCGCCCGGAAGGGATCGGCGCAACCGGGCTCAGCGGGTCCGGCGCGATCATGGTCGATGCCACGATGCGGAGCGCGATCGATCATGTCTATGCGCCGGGCGACATCAACGGGCGCAGCATGCTGTTCCACTCCGCCGTGCGCCAGAGCATGGTCGCGGCGCATAATATTCTTGCCGGCGGCCAACCGGTGGACCGGATGAATTTCCACGGCGTGCCTTATACCGTGTTCACCGAACCGGAAATCGCGTGGGTGGGGATCGATCAACCCGCAGCACTTACCGCGGGGCTCCCCGTCGCGACCACGCGCTACGACTATCTGACCGACTCCCGTGCGCAGATTTATGGCGAGACCGACGGGTTCATCAAACTGGTGTTCGATACGTCGAACGGCGTGCTGCTCGGCGCGCAGATCGCGGGGCTCGACGCGGCGCAGGTGATCGCACCGCTCGCGCTCGCGGTTCATGCCGGGACCACCGCGACAACTCTGACTGAAATGGTATTTCCTCATCCGATGATCACCGAAGGCATCAACAAGGCCGCACGCCAGTTCCGGCCATAACCGGGACGACCGGGAGTCGCCCCATCCCGGACCATGCCACGACGTTATCGAATCATGGACTGTCCGGTGCGGACGCGCGGACGCGCAAAACTAAATTCGGCGCTAACGCCATGCCCGACGTCACGGAGCATCTGCCGGCTCGCATCGTTGCCAAACTGTGGGCGCCGGTGCCCTGGATGCTGGAAGCAGCGATCGTCCTGCACATCGTGCTTGGCGACATTGTTGAGGCGGCGGTGGTTGCCGCGCTGCTGCTGTTCAATGCCGGGGCGCTGGTCCGGCGCGGCGAGGCCGTCGCCGAGGTCACCGCAACGCGCATTCACACCAAATTCGGCCGCGCCGCCGAATGTCTGGCGCATCGGCCGTCTCACCATCGCCGGAATCGTCATCGGGGTGGGCCTGCGCGCGTTCTGCACGGCAACCCTGCCGGTCGGCGCCATGTGGCTGCACCTGCCGCTTCCCGCGCTTCGCAGCCTTGCCTTCCTCGCTGTGGTTTTCGGCAGCCAGACCTCGATCTATGCCATCCGCGAACGTGGACGGTTCTGGCACTCGGTCCCCAGCTTATGGGTCATGGGCTCGACGATCGCGGCCATCCTGATCGTGTCGGGCATGGCAACGACCGGTCTCGCAATGGCCAGCCTGCCGATCCTTACGGTATTCGCTGTGCTTGGAGCAGCGATCGCGTTCGCCGCGATCGTGGAAGTCGCCAAAATCCCCATATTTCACGCAGTAGGAATGAGCTGACGTCCGCGACCCTGATATGTCGCGGCAGAAGGGGCGATCAATCCAGTGGCACTTTTCTATATATGGGAGGGATCTTTACCAATTCGTAGCCGGATTCATATAAAATGAAGGTCAATTCGATACCGTTCAGATCCGAAACAAACAGGCATCTTGTCTGGATCTCAACTACTATATTATGAAAAGCCTCAAGTTGCTCAGCACTCGTCATCGAGATTTCTGAAGGTGCGCATAGGGTTTTATAACATAGATCGTTGTTTCTGGGCATATAGTGATAATATTACCTGTGCTTGAGAGCGATCTGGAACAATCAAATGTAATACCAACCTGAGGTTCCGTTGACTCGAATGTGAGTTGGTGCGGCTCGGGCGGGTATGATTCGCTGAACTTCCCTGGAGGAGGTTTGCGATGACGGTAGCGATAACGCGTTTGGACTTGTCGCCTATGGCGCTGCGCGAGCGGGCGGCTCGCGCGACGGATGCGAAGATTTCGAGGCGGCTGCTGGCGATTGCTCTTGTTCTCGAACCCAACTTCCACAGTGACGAAAAAAATAAAGTTGGATTACAACGGGATATAGGCCGTTTTGAGTTTTAGGCACCACAGGAATTCAGGTGGCGGGTTCAGCTGATTTGGATGATGGCATCTCCTGG
>Ga0315298_1007698_pt1 | contig 14048 bp, 10 predicted proteins | sample WHS_1_MG_FD_203077 | JGI IMG/M metagenome (GOLD analysis project Ga0315298, IMG submission 203077) | Extremophilic microbial mat communities from Washburn Hot Springs, YNP, Wyoming, USA - WHS_1_MG | ecosystem: Environmental > Aquatic > Thermal springs > Hot (42-90C) | place: USA: Wyoming...
GAAGTTTCTGTTTGAGGATGAAATGCAGACTTCGCCCGGTGCTAACGCTCCAATATGGCCGCTCAAACAAGCCGCGCAAGATGGAGCCTCAACCATAGCACCGGCGCTGACGAATTTCTGTAGGATCATCTCCTTTAGGGCTTCGACATACACCTCCCTAGAAGCTGGTACTACGATCATCCTAACCCCTCTCGCTATCTTTTTCCCGTTCAATATTTTGATTGCCTCTATCAGATCCTCAAGCCTGCCATTTGTACAACTACCCAAAAAGGCTTGGTTCACCTCAACGCCTGCGACCTCCCGCACTGGGTGCACGTTGTCGACGTTGTGAGGTACAGCTACCTGTGGCTCCAGCTTAGAAACATCGTATTCGCGCTCATCGATGTACTCAGCCTTGGGGTCGCTGTATACCGCTTTGTAGCTTCGGGCGGTTCTCCCCCTTAGATATCTTTCGGTGAGTTCATCTGGTGGCACCATAGCCGTCTTGGCCCCCATTTCTACACCCATGTTGCACATCGTCATCCTCCCTCCTACGCTTATCTTTTCGATTCCTTTTCCTGTGAATTCAATCGCACGATATGTCGCACCATCTGCCCCGACGTCACCCACTATTCGAAGGATTAAGTCCTTGGGGGAGACCCTGTTTTTCAGGATACCCTCTATTTTTATGCGCATGCTCTCTGGTACCCTGAACCACAATCTACCCGTGGCAAAAACAGCAGCCATGTCAGTCGATCCTATGCCTGTCGCAAAGCAACCGAACGCCCCATAAGTGCAAGTGTGTGAGTCAGCCCCCACTATAAGTTCCCCAGGCAATGCAAAACCTTTCTCGGGCAAAACTTCATGACATACTCCTTCACCCACATCGCAAAGATTTGGTATTTTTTTCTCTGCCACGAACTTGCGCAGGATTATATGTTCTTGGGCTGCTTCAATATTCGCTGGTGGGGCCTGATGATCCAGAACCACGACAATCCTTGAAGGGTCCCATACTTGCTTCACGCCGATTTCTCGAAGAGCCTCCACGGTCAATGTTCCAGTAATGTCGTTCACCATCGCAACATCTATTTTGCCTTCGACGATCTCCCCTGGCGAAACACTTTTGCGCCCAGATGCCCTGGCCAAGATTTTTTCCGCTATTGTCATCTGCATGAATTTACCTAAAGTGATTAAGTGGACTAATTTTTAAGGTTTTACAAGTCATCGTAGAACTTGTTTTTTGTTGAACTACTTTGGTAAAAGGATCAGCATAGTGGTTAGAGACGGACAGCCCCTTCCGCAGCCGAACTTACAATCCGAGAATACAGACCGAGGTACCCGGTCTTTATACGAGGGGAGCGTGGTTTTATCTTCGCCAGCCTCTCATTGAGTTCTTTCTCTGGAACTAACAACTCCAATTTGCGACGCGTGATATCGATCATGATCGTGTCCCCGTCTCTAACTGCCGCTATGGGACCGCGCTCAGAAGCTTCGGGAGATACGTGTCCCACTGCAGCACCTCTAGTGCCTCCGGAGAAGCGCCCGTCGGTCACCAAAGCCACCGACTCGATCAGCCCCATGCCGACTATAGCTGACGTTGGCGCGAGCATTTCGCGCATCCCTGGTCCTCCCTTAGGCCCCTCATATCTTATGACTACAACATCGCCACGTTTTATCTTCTTATTCAATATCGCCTTTACAGCATCCTCCTCGCAGTCAAACACTCGAGCTGGTCCCTTGTGGCGAAGCATACTAGATCTCACTCCGGCGTACTTTACCACAGCACCTTTAGGAGCAAGATTGCCGTAAAGAATAGCTATGCCTCCCTCGCGGTGGTAAGGCCTTTTAATCGGTCTGATGACTTCATAACCCGGCGTTTTTACGAATTTCAAGTTGTCTCGGACGCACCTCCCCGTGACAGTGAGAGGTGCCCCGCGAATCAATTTACCTAGTCTCTTCATGACGGCGGGTACTCCTCCGGCTTTGTCCAGATCGAGCATAGTGTTTGGGCCTTCTGGCCTCATGCTGCATAGATGCGGGGTTCTGCGGCTCAGCCTGTCGAAAATGTCGAGGTTGAGCTTGACCCCCGCCTCACGTGCTATCGCTGGTAGATGAAGCACAGTGTTTGTAGATCCTCCAATCGCCATGTCTACAATCACCGCGTTCTCGAAAGCTGCCCGCGTCATGATCTTTCGAGGGGTTATTCCTTTGCGAAGTAGCTTTAAAACCTGAGATCCACTAAGCTTCGCTAGGCTTGGCTTTTTAGAATCTATGGCATGCATGGTCGCCATCCCGGGCAGAGACATTCCAATGGCTTCCGTAAGGCATGCCATGGTGTTTGCGGTGAACAGTCCCGCGCAAGACCCGCAACCTGGGCAGCAACGCTCCTCAATTTTCCTAGCATCCCTTTCGCTCATCTTCCCGGCCTTGACTGCACCTACTGCCTCGAAAGCGCTTATGACATCTAGCTGTTTACCCTGCCACTCTCCTGGCATCATCGGACCCCCTGTGACCATTATCGCTGGGATGTTCACTCGTGCTATTGCCATCAGCATGCCTGGGACGATCTTATCACAGCTAGCCAAGCAAACAACGGCGTCAAAGCGGTGAGCCTCTAGCATCAACTCAACGCTGTCGGCCACGATCTCTCTCGACGGCAACGAATAACACATCCCGCGGGTGCCCATCGACAGCCCATCGCATATTCCAATTGTGTTGAATTCGAAAGGTGTGCCACCCGCCTCGCGAATCCCGGTGGCGACAGCCTCGCCAAGCTGCCGCAGATGTAGATGGCCCGGCACGATGTTATTGTAGGAGTTGGCTATAGCGACGAAGGGGCGTTCGATGTCAGCGTCCGACAAGCCGTCAGCCCTCAAAAGAGCTCGGCGGGGAAGGCCCTCTAGTCCAGTTACAACCTCACGGCTGCGAAGCTTCATCGGTCCTGCCTCCGAAAAAGCTTCACACTTTGGCTATAAATTTTTGGTGTTTCCTGTAAAGAAGCTTAGAAGACAGAAAAAATCACTTCTCTATCCCTGCCCACTTCCGAAGTTCTTTTCCGACTCGCTCAACCAAGTGTTTTTTTCCTTCTTCGCGCATCTTTCGCAAGGTCGGCAGGTTCGCCTTGCTCTCGTCCACCCATTCCTTAGCGAATTTTCCGATTTTGATCTCTTCAAGCATCTTCTTCATCGTCTTCCTAGCTCGCTCGTCGATTATCCACTTGCCTCTGGTTCGTCCACCGTACTCCGCAGTATTGCTGACCGCCTTCATCATTCCCTCTATGCCGTGCTCGTAGACTAGGTCGATTATCAGCTTGAGTTCATTGATGCACTCGAAATAGGCTATCTCCGGTTGGTAACCAGCTTCAACCAACGTCTCGAAACCAGCTTTCATTAACTCAGAAACCCCCCCAACCAAGACAGCCTGCTCACCGAATAAGTCCGTCTCGACCTCTTCTTTGAAAGTGGTTTCCACGACGCCTATGCGCGTCAATCCCACGCCCTTCGCCATTGCCAACGCGATCTTCTTAGCTTTACCGCTTGCATCTTGTTCTACTGCGAGCAAACCAGGCGTCCCAGAGCCATGCTCATACATTTGACGAAGCATCGCGCCGGGAGCTTTTGGAGCTATCATTATAACGTCAACATCCTTTGGAGGCACTATCTGTTTGAAGTGTATGTTAAAACCATGGCTGAAGCAGAGCGCTTTACCACCCTTCAAATGAGGTTCTATTTGCTCCTTGTATACGCTGGCTTGATACTCGTCTGGAATCAATATATGGACGATGTCAGCTCGTCGGGTAGCTTCAGGGATATCATATACCTCAAAACCGTCCTTCTTTGCTTGATCGTAGCTGGCATCTTTTATGTTTCCGACTATCACCTTGCAGCCAGAATCCCTGAGGTTCTTGGCCTGCGCGTGCCCCTGATTGCCATAGCCGATTATGGCAATCGTCTTGCCTTTAAGTGGGGCAATTTCCGCATCTTTATCGTAATAGATCTTGGCCATATAATCCCTCCTAAGTTGTTTCTCTCGATATAAGAACCTGACCCGATCGAGCCACCTCTTTTAGGATTTCCGGGCCCAACTCCATGATAACTTTCTCGATCTCGTCATGGTCGCCGCTCAGTTCTGCTATCAGGATATTATCCTTGTTTTCGAGTACCTTGCCCCCTGCTCGCTCGACCAGCTGTATGAACTTCCACAGCTGCCCCACGTCAAGTTTTTTGGTCTTCAGCAGAGCGACTTCTCGCACGATGCTGTTCTCTGGCTCGATCACTTCGACATCTATTATGGGCTCGGATCTAACGAGTACCTTACGCATGAATTCCGCCATACGATCGTCTGCTTTGAAAGTTAGGATAATCCTGGCAAGACCAGTAGGTTCTATTCCAACCGTGATTGAGTCAAGGTTTATTTGTCTGCGGTGGAAGTCCCTAGATATCCTCATCATGACGCCAGGGATGTTTTGACAAAGCACGGAGAATATTCTAGTTCTCATCTTTCACACCTATGTCAGTATAGGCTCGTCAAGCTTTCCACCAGAAGGCACCATCGGTAGCACGTGTTCGTCCGGGTCGATCGGGATGTCCAGCACAGCCGGTTTTCCGGACTTCAGAGCCTCGCGTAACTTTGGTGCTATCTCGCTGGGCCTCGCAGCGCGGTCACCCCATGCACCGTATGCTTCTGCGAGTTTCACGAAATCCGGCACTTTTCCCAAGCTTACGGCAGACCGTCGTTTCTGATAAAATATATCTTGCCACTGTTTGACCATTCCCAAATAGCGGTTGTTGAAGATGCATGAGACGACGTTTATCTTGTTCTCCACGACCGTCGCCAGTTCCTGAGAGTTCATGAGAAAGCTACCATCGCCGGCGATGTTGACGACGTCACATTGGGGGCATGCCACCTTTGCTCCCATCGCTGCGGGAAAGCCGAACCCCATTGTACCAAGTCCTCCTGAAGAGATGAAGTGCCTAGGTTTCTTCACCTGGCAGAAATGCGCTGCCCACATCTGGCATTGTCCAACTTCCGTGACTATTATTGAGTCATCGTTAAGGACTCTCATTATCTCTTTGATAGCACGCTGAGGTTTTGTTGGGACTTCATCGTAGTCCATTCTTGGTGCGAGTTCATCGCGCATCTTGCTTATCTTTTGTAGCCATGCACTTGTACGCCCCCGTTGGACTTGAGCTCTTATGCCCTTGATGATAGAGATGAGCGAGCGCTTTGCATCTCCCACTATCGGAAGATCCACGCGAACATTTTTTCCTATCTCCACTGGGTCTATGTCTATGTGAATAATCTTGGCTCTTGGTGCAAAGTGGCGCACGTCCGAAGTAGCACGATCACTGAATCTCACGCCAACTCCGAGCAGAACATCGCATTCGGTCACAGCGAGATTTGCCGCTATGCGTCCGTGCATCCCGAGCATCCCAAGCGAGAGGGGATGATCCTCCGGGATTGTGCCTTTGCCCATTAATGAAGTGGTAACTGGAGCACCAAGAAGCTCTGCAAGCGCAACGAGTTCAGCTGAAGCCCCGGACCAGATGACTCCGCCTCCAGCATATATCACTGGCTGTTCGGCATTCACCAACATGTTCACGGCTTTCCTTATCTCCTCCTCTCCAGGGTCCATCTTTACGGCTTTATCGTATTTTATCGCCGCCGGAATTTTCAGGTCTGCTTTGCTGACCTGCACATTTTTCGGCAAGTCTATGTGTACAGGACCTGGTCTCCCTGTCATCGAAGTCTTGAAAGCTAGCCTTACCACTATCGGAAGTTCCTCGATGCGATGGACGATGAAGTTGTGTTTAGTTATTGGCAGCATGATACTGAGCATATCTGCTTCTTGAAAAGCGTCTGTCCCGAGCATTTGAGTGGGCATCTGACCCGAGATTGCGACTACTGGGGAGCTGTCCATATACGCGTTGAGGATCCCCGTGGTCAAGTTTGTAGCTCCGGGTCCAGAAGTCGTCATGCACACACCTGGTTTTCCTATAGCACGAGCGTAACCGTCTGCCGCGTGTGCCGCGCCCTGTTCATGCCTAGTTAGTATATGACGAATGTTGTGCTCGTCATATAAGGCATCGTAAACTGGAATGATCGCTCCACCAGGGATACCGAAGATGTCCCTAACACCCTCTGCTTTGAGTGCCTCAAAAAGTGCCTTTGAACCCGTGATTTCGACCATTGGTATCAGCCATAAAGTTATTATTTCAAGCTTTTAAGTTGCTTTATCTTAAAAAATTCTGTCTTGTAATTTCTTTATAAACTCGGGAGCACTTCCTTCTCTATTCTCTCCCACTGTGTCTTAGAATCCGTGCTCAGAGGATAAAGAGTTACCAAGTAGGCTCCAGTATCAAAAATCCTTTTAAGCTTCTCGATCACTTCCTCCGCGGTCCCGATGGCCGCCTCCTCTATCTTATATTCCAGCGGGGCGCTTCCGCCCGTGACTTGTACTCCGTTTATCTCCCTGAAAGTCTTTCTGAAATACCTCGCATCCTCGACACCCTGTTGCTTGGTTGAGCTGATATTGAAATGATGCCTCAGGTTCACTCCCAATTCTTTCGGTGTCCTAGGCGCTCGTCCGAGCACTAGCTCTCTACCGGCTTGCCTGCAGTACTCCTTCAGTTTCTCAAGGCGCTCCTTGAAGCTCCACTTCTCTTTCGCTATGCCCATCTCCGGCATCCAGGACTCAATTCCTGACCAATTTTCTCCAAACTTCACCGCTCTCCTGAGAGCGGCGTCGGATGCCCCTCCGATCCAAATTGGGGGATGAGGTTTCTGAACACACGGGGGGCTGACCATTTTTTTGAAGTTCCAGAATCTCCCGCTGTAGTCAACGCTCGGCTGCGTCCAGAGCTTCTCTATGATCTCAAGGGCTTCGTCGAATCTCTTCCCCCTCTCATGCCATGGTACCTCAAACCTTTCGTACTCGTCTTTGCGCCACCCCAGTCCGGCCCCGAGGACGAAGCGCCCGTTGGACATGAGGTCCAGACTCGCGCCGATGTCGGCGACGTGCTTGGGGTGGATAAGGGGTACCAGCAGGCAGTCGAAGCCTACCTTACAATGTTCGGTCACAAGCGCCAGACCAGACACGTAGGTGAATATGTTGATAATCCTGCGGTCAGATCTGTCAAAGAAACCAGGAACTGCCAGAGAGTAGATACCAGCATCGTCGGCCCTTTTGGCCAGAGCAAAATACTCCTTCACGGTTTTGGCGTCAACATCCTTCTTAATACGAATGTTGTAACCTAATTTTTTTTCTGTCATCAATCAAATTGAAAAGAAAAACTATTTAAAGTTACCCCTTTCGTTCACGGCATTTTTGCGAGTTTGAAAAAGTATTGAAACTTGAAATTATAAACTCGGGAGCACTTCCTTCTCTATTCTCTCCCACTGTGTCTTAGAATCCGTGCTCAGTGGATAAAGAGTTACCAAGTAGGCTCCAGTATCATAAACCTTCTTGATCTTCTCGATTACTTCCTCCGCATTACCAATGGCTGCATATTTCATTTTTGATTCAAATGAAGAGCTTCCCCCTGTGGTTTGTTTCCCTTGGACTTCCCTGAACTCCTTCCTGAAATATCTTGCATTTTCTACAGCTTTTTCCTTGCTAGAGCTGATGTTTACATGGATTCTCTGATTAAACCCTACTTCTTTCTGGTCTTTCGGTTCCCGCCCAAGCACGAGTTCTCTCCCGAATTGTTTGCAGTATTCCTTCAATTTCTCCAAGCGCTCATTGACGTTCCACTTCTCTTCTGGTATACCCATTTCTGGGACCCACCAATCGATTCTTGTCCACTCATTTCCGTACTGTGCCACTCTTCTGAGAGCAGCGTTGGACTCACCCCCGACCCATATCGGTGGATGTGGTTTCTGGACGCAAGGAGGGCTGCAAACATTTTTGAATTTGAAGAATTTTCCGTTGTACTCATCGATCATGGGTTGAGTCCACAGTTTCTTAATTATGTCAAGTGATTCATCAAGTCTCTTTCCTCTTTCCTCCCACGGTACCTCAAATTTTTCGTATTCGTCTCGGCGCCAACCCAATCCAGCTCCTAGAACAAAACGTCCGTTGGAAATTATGTCCAGACTCGCACCGATATCGGCGACGTGTTTGGGATGTATGAGTGGTATCAACAAACACTCAAAACCCACTTTGGCGTGCTCTGTTACAACCGCTAGAGCGGATACGTACGTGAACAGATGAAGTATCCTCCGGTCGGATCTGTCGAAGAAACCAGGGACACCCAAATAGTAGATACCTGCGTTATCGGCTCTCTTGGCTAAATCAAAATACTCCCTCACGGTTTGGGGGTTCACTTCGCCTTTTATTCGAATGTTGTAACCCAGCTTCTTCCCCATTTGTATCACAAGCTCGGAAGTACCTCTTTCTCTATTCTATCCCATTGGGTCTTCGAGTCCGTGCTCATAGGATAAATGACCACGAGGTAAGCTCCACTCTTATAAACCTCGTTGAGCTTCTCGATTACGTCCTCGGCATTCCCCGCGGCAATGTATTTCAGTTTTTTTTCAATAGTATCGCCCCCATGGGAGCGTCCTTTCCTGACATCTACCCAGAAGTGAAACACTTCTTCCTTCGCCTTCTGCCTGTTGGGGTTAATGTTGACTTCAATCCTCTGGTTAAGCCCAACTTCTTTGTATCCTTTCGGTTCCCGCCCAAGCACGAGTTCTCTCCCGAATTGTTTGCAGTATTCCTTCAATTTTTCCGTGCGTTCTTTGATATCCCACTTCTCTTCTTCTTTCATTCCCATAGCTTCTCCTGGATACCACCAAGTTGGTGCCCACTCATTTCCGTACTGTACAGTCCTCCTTATGGAGGCATCAGACGCTCCCCCGATCCATATTGGTGGGTGGGGTTTCTGAATGCACGGAGGACTGCAGACATTTTTGAACTTAAAGTATTTTCCATTGTACTCGGTGATCGATGGTTGCGTCCACAACTTCTTAATTATATCAAGGGATTCATCGGTTATTTTTCCGCGTTCTTTAAATGGTACCCCAAACTCTTCAAATTCGGCTGGGACCCATCCAGTCCCCGCCCCAAAAATAAAGCGTCCGTTGGATATGATGTCCAAACTCGCGCCGATATCGGCGATGTGCTTGGGATGGAGAAGCGGTATCTGCAGGACATCGAAGCCGAGCTTGACGTGCTCCGTTACGGTAGCAACGGTGGCCATGTAAGGTACTACGTGGAGCCTGTTTGGGTCAAATCTTCCAAAAAATTCTGGAAAGGACAGAAAGTGGAGACCTGCATCGTCGGCTCTTTTAGCTATCTCCAAATACTCCTTAAAGACTTCATGATTTACTTTTTCGCCTTTTATTCGAATGTTATAACCTAACTTTTTTTCTGACATTCTTATTAAAGTATGGCAAATAATATTTAAGAGTTTTGTATCAAATTTCTGTTTTAGGCTCAAAAAATGAATTTTATATAATGCGGTTGTTTTAACCAGGAAACATCGACTGCGAGTGGAAAAAATCAGATAAGACTATGCGAGCGAACAGCTTTAGACCGAACAAATTAGGCCCGATGGAACTTTACAATTTAAGCGACGCTTGGAACTTAGAACCTTGCTGAAGCGACTGGGTTGAATCTAAAGCTCGTAAGAACCCTCAAATAAAGCAGATAGCAATAAGCGTTGAAATTTTAGTTTTGATTTGTCTTAGAGGATAAAAAAGCTGCAGCAGAAATCTCATAAATCAACAGATTTAAATGATGCAAAATCAAAACAAAAAATATGAAACAAAAACTTGGAATTGCATTTAACGTGAAGGAATTAAATGCCCGACCCCATCATTTGAAGAACTATTACGAAATTGCAAAAAGAGCAGACGAAGTTGGTTTGTATTACCTTGCTTGTCCAAACATGGTGACAAGGGGATTGCCCGGCGTCGAAACATTCGCTTACATATCTTCTCTAATTGCGCGGACACGAAATGTCAGGATAGGGACAGACGTTTGGCAGCTGCCTTTGTATCACCCCATAATTGTTGCATCGAGGGCCGCGACCTTGGACGTTATTTCAAAGGGCAGGTTTATTTTTGGTGTTGGAACTGGATGGAGACCAGACGAGCACGAAACTTTAGGAGTACCATGGCGTGAAAGATGGGAAAGGTTTGATGAAACTATTGAGATAGTTAAAAAGTTGTGGACAGAACCAAGCGTCACTTACAACGGAAAGTTTTACAAGTTTAAGGACGCAGTTTGCATCAAACCATTTCAGGAACCACATCCCCCAGTATGGGTTGGAGGAAATTCCGATAACTCCATCAAGAGAGCTGTGAAATACGGCGATGCTTGGGCCCCACTTGCTTGGCCGTTTTGGGGATTCAAAATAGCAGAGGGATTTTCTTTTGAGGAACGTGTGGAAAAGTTTAAGGAATATTGCAAACAATTCGGAAGAGATCCGAAAACTATTAGTTTTAACGTGAGATTTCACACGAATATCAACTCTAGCCGCGAAAAAGCTATCGAGGATGCGATGGGGCACTATGTTGGAACTAGAAAAACACGCGTTGGTGGTGGAGGGCCTGCGGAATATCAGATAAAATGGGGTGTTTGGGGTCCAGCGGAGATAGTAATTGAAAAAATCAAGGAGTTCTATAAACTAGGCGCCGACTTAGCTATACTATGGATTATGACAACTGATTTGAGGTCCCAGTGGGAAAAGGTCGAAAAAGAAATAATCCCATCGATGTAGCATTTGAGATGCTAGTACTCTCACAACTGGTGTGCGAGCAAGTTTGATAAAGGGGGTCAAAAGTGGGAAGCAACCAGCGATTCGAAAAGCTGTTCGAGGCGGGCCGAATAGGAACGATGAAAATCAAAAATCGAATTGTCATGCCCCCGATGGTTACAAACTTGGCCGATGAGCATGGATTCGTTACAGAACAAATGAAGAGTTACTATGAGGAGCGGGCTAAAGGAGGCGTGGGTTTAATCGTTGTCGAAGCTACATGCGTTCAATTTCCAAAGGGGAAGATATCAGATCGTGCTCTTTCCATAGATGATGATAAATATATTCCAAGGCTGAAAGAATTAACGCGAGCGATAAAAAAACATGGAGCTAAAGTTGTTCTTCAGTTGCATCACGCCGGAAGACAGGCCAATCCAAAGATTACATACGGCCAACCAGTTGCCCCCTCTCCAATTCCGAAGCCTTTTTCAGTTACTCAGGGTAGGGCTGTTGAAGCGAAAATGCCTCACGAGCTCACGCTCAAGGAAATCGAGGAACTCGTTGACCTCTTCACCCAAGCTGCGAAGAGGGCCAAAAAGGCCGGTTTCGATGGTGTTGAGATACACGGTGCTGCAGACTACTTGGTCGCTCAGTTTTTATCATCGGCCGCAAACAAGCGCAAAGATAAGTACGGCGGAAAGCTGGAGAACAGAGCGAGATTTCTTACCGATATAATAAAGTCAATAAAGGAATCGGTGGGCAAAAATTACCCAGTGATATGCAGGATGAATTCAAGGCAATTTGGGAAAAAAGGCGTCCTTACACTCAAAGAGGGGCGGCAAATAGCCAGAATTGCACAAGAGGCCGGTGCGGATGCGATCAATGTGAACCTCTGGTGGTTTGAGCTGAGCCACCGTATGCCGCCGCCCACAGCCGAACTACCTGGTAGCCGACAATACTTGACAACGGCTATCAAAAGGGCAGTCAGTGTACCAGTGATAACCTCGGGAAGACTAACCCCAGAACTCGGAGAGAAAATCCTGCGAGAGAAAAAATCCGATTTTATAGCTATCGGCAGGGGTCTCATCGCTGATCCGCACCTTCCCAAGAAGGCGGAGAAAGGCATGGTAGATGATATTACGCCCTGTATCTGCTGTCGCCATTGCTTAGATTGTATAGTGAAGGGAGAGCAGTTGAGATGCACCGTAAATCCTATTGTTGGAAGAGAGAATACGTGCAAGGTCAAGCCGGCAGTGAAGGTCAAGAAAGTCCTCGTGATCGGAGGAGGCCCAGCGGGTATGGAGGCAGCAAAGGTATTAGCCCAGCGCGGGCACGACGTAACCCTTTACGAGAAGGAAGACAAGCTTGGAGGCCAACTGCTCGTCGCAATAGTTCCGCCTTATAAAGACCAAATAAAGCCCTTGATCGGTTATCTTGCAACTCAGGTGGAGAAAGCAGGAGTTAAAGTTGAAAGGGGTAAGGAAATAAGCTTGGATTTAGTAAAGCAGATTAATCCTGATGTTGTTATCCTCGCAACGGGAGCTACTCCAGTTATCCCCCCAATTCCAGGGATAAATAAAAACAATGTGGTTACGGCCGTGGATGTTCTCCAGGGCAAGGCCAACGTTGGGAAGAAAGTGGTTATCATCGGCGGTGGCACAGTGGGGTGTGAGACTGCAGAGTTCTTGGTGGAGAATGGCAGGAAGGTCACCATCGTAGAAATGCTGGATCAAATGGCGGCAGATGCTAGGGTCCCGCCGGCAGTAACGATGCTTTTGCTGAAGAGACTAGATGAGCGTGGGGTTACCATGTTAACAGGTATAACCTGTGAACAGATGACGGATAAAGGCTTGAGGATTGTCACCAAAGAAGGCAAACATAAAACTATTGAAGCCGATTCTATTGTTCTGGCAGCCGGTGCCAAACCAAATGTCGACCTCTATGAGCCTCTTCGCGAGAGTTTGGCTGAAGTTTATTATATAGGCGACGCTATTGAGCCACGCGGGATACTAGAATCAATCTTCGATGGATTTTCCATTGCATTTTCCCTATAAGGTTGAGCGCTGCTTCCTAGAATCCAAGGAATTAACGCTGGCTTTTTATTATTATCCACGTCTTAGACAAATGCGAGAGCATGCGCTTATAAAGGAGATAAGAAATGTCTGCCGTAAAGAGAAATTATAGAATTTTGGTGATCAATCCCGGCTCGGTGTCAACCAAAGTAGCTCTTTACGAGAATGAGAGCCCAGTCTTCGTCGAGACCATCAACCATTCTGTTGAGGAAATAGCGTCTTTTCCCCATATCGCTGACCAGCGCGGCTCTCGCCGCGACGCTATCTTAAAACTTTTGAAAAGTAGAAACGTTTCCTTCGATTCTCTTGATGCAGTGGTGGGGAGAGGAGGCGTATCACTGAAGCCAATTGAGTGCGGCACCTATTTGGTCAACGATGCGATGCTGAAGGATCTCAAGCATCCAAAAGGGCGGGAGCACCCAAGTGACCTAGGTGTACTCATCGCTCATGAGATCGCCTCCAAAGCGGGCGTTCCCACTTTCACAGTTGATCCTGTAGTGGTTGATGAGTTAGACGATGTGGCGCGCATCTCAGGCCTACCTGAGATCGAGCGCAGGAGCCTCTCGCACGCGCTTAATCTCAAGGCGGCGGCTAGAAAGGCGGCAAAGGAACTAGGCAAAAATTACGAGGATTTAAATCTAGTGGTTGTTCATATGGGAGGGGGTATATCTGTCACGGCTCATCGTCGGGGTCGGATGGTGGATGTCAACCAAGCCCTAGACGGCACAGGTCCCTTTTCTCCAGAGCGGGCTGGTGGCCTTCCTGTGGGTGATGTGATTCGGATGTGTTATTCTATTCCGCCCTATGACAAAGTCCATTACACCTACGAGGAGATGTTCAAGAAAATAGCAGGAAAAGGAGGCCTTGTGGCTCACTTGGGCACTAACGACGCCCGTGAGGTGGAACGTCGAATCGCTGCAGGTGATAAATACGCCAAGCTGGTCTATGAAGCTATGGCCTATCAGATCGCAAAGGAGATTGGAGGAATGGCTACTGTGCTCAATGGCGATGTGGATGCGATAGTCATCACTGGTGGGTTGGCGCAATCCGAGATGTTGGTGAGTTGGTTGAAGGAAAGAGTGGGGTACATTGCTCGGGTGATGGTCTACCCAGGAGAGGACGAGATGTTAGCCATGGCTCAGGGTGCGCTCAGGGTTCTTAGAGGAGAGGAAAAAGCTCGGATTTATGGTTTGTTGCACAAATAAATGCGAAATCTCCTGTGCAAATTTCGATTTGGCTCGTCGAGCCAATTCTTGAAAGGATTCATCGACCAGCGCTCAAGTTCATCAACAGA
>Ga0315298_1007700_pt1 | contig 14045 bp, 15 predicted proteins | sample WHS_1_MG_FD_203077 | JGI IMG/M metagenome (GOLD analysis project Ga0315298, IMG submission 203077) | Extremophilic microbial mat communities from Washburn Hot Springs, YNP, Wyoming, USA - WHS_1_MG | ecosystem: Environmental > Aquatic > Thermal springs > Hot (42-90C) | place: USA: Wyoming...
TCATGCGGGTGAACACCCGCCGCCCTTCCGGCACCTGGGTGATCCCCAGTTCCACAATCCGGTACGGCGGCAGTTTGTCAATCTCCCGCCCTTTAAAGATGATGCGGCCGCTTTTGGGGCGCAGCAGGCCGGAAATGGTGCGCAAAGTGGTGCTTTTACCGGCGCCGTTGGCCCCGATCAAAGACACTATTTCCCCTTCCTCCACTTTAAAGGATATGCCCTTTAAGGCTTCAATCACCCCGTAGGCCACGCAAAGATCGTTTACTTCCAGCACGTCAATCCACGTCCTTCCCCAGGTAAGCCTCAATCACCGCCGGGTCCTGCTGCACCTGCGCCGGCGTGCCGTCGGCGATTTTTTTGCCGTAATCGAGCACGGCCACCCGGTGGGACAGGTTCATCACAAACTTCATGTCGTGTTCAACCAGAAAGATGGTTATGCCCATTTCCTGAATGCGCCGGATCATTTCCAACAGAGTCTGTTTTTCCTGGGGATTCATCCCGGCCGCCGGCTCGTCCAGCAGGAGCAGGACGGGTTCGCTGGCCAGCGCCCGGGCGATTTCCAGCCGCCGCTGCTCGCCGTAGGAGAGGTTGCGCGCCAGTTCGTCCTTCTTGGCGTCCAGCTCCATCAATTCCAGCAACTGCAGCGCCCGGGCGGTGATGGCCCTTTCTTCCGCCCGCACCGGCGGCAGGGGGGAAAGCAGGGCACCCAGCATGCCCATCCGCGTGCGGCAGTGACGCCCGATTTTCACATTGTCCAGTACGCTCAGGTTGGCGAACAGGCGGATATTTTGAAAAGTGCGCGCTATGCCCAGGGCGGTGATCTGATGCACCTTCAGGCCGTTGATCCGCCTGCCGTTGAAAACGATTTCCCCGGCCGTGGCCGGATAGATGCCGGTAACCAGGTTGAAAATGGTGCTTTTACCCGCGCCGTTGGGCCCGATCAGGGCGCGGATTTCGCCTTCTTCAATGGTCAGGTCCACGTCGTCCACCGCCATCAACCCGCCAAACCGGATGGTAACCCCTTTCAGTTCGAGTATGTTAGCCATAACTGCCCCCTAGTTGCCGGCCGCGGCCGCTTTTTGTCTCTGCCGGCGCAGGGTGCGACGGAAGTCGACCCCGCCCAAAAGGCCGTTCGGCCGAAAAATCATCATCAGCACCAGCAGCGCGCCGTAAATCATCATCCGGTACTGGGCCACAAAGCGCAGGAATTCCGGAGCCAGGGTGAGCACCAGCGTGCCGACGATGGTGCCCGGAATGCTGCCCAGACCGCCCAGCACGACGAAATTCAAAATGTCAAAAGAACGGGCGAAACCGAAATCATTCGGGTTCAAATACTGCAGCAGATGAGCGTAAAAAGCCCCGCTCATCCCGGCGAAAAAGCAGCCCAGGGAAAAAGCCTGCACCTTGTAAAACATGGCATTGATGCCCATCGCCCCGGCGGCGATCTCATCCTCCCGGATGGCCGCCAGGGCGCGCCCGAAACGGGAATTCTGCAGGTAAACCATCGCCCAGACGGTTAAAACGACAAAAACGGTTACATTGAGCAGGTTTGTATAACGGGGAATGGCCGCCAGGCCGATGGCCCCCCCGGTGATTTTCAAATTGGTGAAAATTACGCGCACTATCTCGCCGAACCCCAGCGTGGCGATCCCCAGGTAATCCCCGGTCAAACGGAGCACCGGTATGCCCAGCAGGGCGCCGAAGACGGCGGCCATCAGGCCTCCGAGCAGCACACTGGCGATAAAGGGCAGATGCAGGTTTTTGGTCAGAATGGCCGCCGTATAGGCACCGATGCTCAGGAAGGCGGCGTGTCCGAAGGACAGCTGCCCGCATAATCCGGTAATCAGGTTCAACCCCAGAGCGGCGATGATGTATATTCCCACCATGGTGAGCACCTGTGCGAAATAAGGATTGAAAAGCCCGGCCAACCAGTTTTCCATCTTCCGCCTACACCTTCCTTTGCAACGGTCGACCAAGCAGACCGGTCGGTCTGACCAGCAAAATAATGATCAGCAAAGTAAAAGCAATGGCATCCTTATAGGTGGAGAACCCGGCCGCCACCCCGAATACTTCGGCCAGACCGAGAATCATGCCGCCCAGCATGGCCCCGGGAATATTGCCGATGCCGCCCAGCACGGCGGCCACGAAGGCTTTCAGGCCGGCCATCACTCCCATGTAAGGATCCACGGAGTTGAAATAAATGCCCACCAGCACCCCGCCGGCGGCCGCCAGTGCGGAACCGATGGCAAAGGTGAAGGAAATCACCCGGTTGATATTGATCCCCATCAGGCTGGCCGTGTCGTAATCCTCCGAAGCGGCGCGCATGGCCTTGCCGATCTTGGTATACCTGACGATCAGCTGCAGGCCGATCATCAGCAGAATGGAAACCAGCAAAATGAGCAGCTGGATGTTGGAAAATTCCGTATGCCCGATTTTATACGTGGTATTGCTGAGCACCTGCGGAAAGCCGATCGCCTGGGGTCCTTTAAACACGGTCATAAAGGTTTCCAGAAAAATGGACACACCGATGGCGGAAATCAGGGCGTTTAGACGGTTCGCCCGGCGCAGAGGGCGGTAGGCCACTCGCTCGATGACCACGCCGAGCACGGTGCAGGCAAGCATGGCGGCAAGCAGGATGAGAAAAAAGTTGTGGTAAAAAAGGGTTACCGCCGCCACGCCGACGAAGGCGCCGATCATGAAAATGTCCCCGTGGGCGAAGTTGATCAGCTGGATAATGCCGTAAACCATGGTGTAGCCCAGAGCAATCAGGGCGTAGGTAGCCCCCAGGGTCAGGCCGTTGATGATCTGCTGAATGAACACAATGCTTTCCCCCGTCCGAAATTATTGGACCGGACCGGCCGTTTCACCGGCCGGTCCGCATTGAGTCGCCTATGCCGTGGGCGCCGCCGTGGGAATGACTTTCTTAATCACAAACTGCTGGTTCTTCACTTCCAGCAGGTAGACCGGGCTCTTCACCGGCTCCCGGTTGGGCAGGAAAGTGATGTTGCCGGAAACACCCTTGTAATCTTTGGTCCGGGCCAGAGTGTCCTTGAATTTGGAAGGATCGGTGCTGTTGGCTTCTTTCATCGCTTTGGCCAGCAGCATTACCGCGTCATACCCCTGGGCGGAGAACATATCGGGCAGCTTGTTGTTGTTCGCCGCCTGGTATTTCTTGATGAACTCCTTGGTCTGCGGCGCCGCGTTGGCCGGATCGGCGGCAAAACCGGTGTAGACCATGCTGCCTTCCACCGCCTGGCCGCCCAGCTGCCAGAGCACCGGTGAAAGCAGACCGTCCCCGCCGGCCATCTTCAGATTCATGCCCTGCCGCCGCACTTCCTTCATGAACAGGCCGCCCTCGGTGTAATAGCAGGGGAAAATGATGCCGTCCGGATTGGCCTGCTTGATTTTGGTCACCTGCGCGCTGAAGTCCTTGTCACCGTCTTGAATGCTCTCCCGATCCACAATCTGGGCGTGATTGTCCGCCAGCGCCTTTTCGAAGATCTTGGTCAGACCGACGCTGTAATCGTTATTGGTCGAGGTGACAATGGCCACTTTCTTCCAGCCCAGATCATTGACCAGATATTTGGTCACCGCCGGAGCGGCCACCGAATCCAGCAGGGTATCCCGGAAGATGTAATCGCCGATTTCCACCACGCCCGGGCCGACGGCGCCGGCGGAGATGAGCACCACTTTATTCTGCTGGCAGATGGGGGCGGCCAGCTTGGTCTTGCCGGTGGTGGGGTCGCCGACGATGGCCACCACGTGATTCTGGCTGATCATTTTCTGCACAACGGCGGCCGCCTGGCTGAGCTGGCTGCCGTGATCGGACTGGATGATTTCAAGCTTCTTGCCCAGCACTCCGCCTTCCTTGTTCAAATCATCGACCGCCATCTGCATCCCTTTCAGTGTTTCCACGCCGTAGCTGGCCTCGCTGCCGGTCAGCGCGCCCATGAAACCGATCTTAATCGTATCACCGCCCGCGGCGGCACCGGCCCCTGCGCCGGACTGGCCGGCCTGCTGGCCGCCGCACCCGGCAGCCAGGACGGCGATGAGCAGCACTGCAAGCACGCTCAACAGAAAATGAACTTTTTTCAAACCTTCCTCCTCCTTTTCTTTTGACTCGGCCTGTTTTTATAATTCCTTCCGCGGTTCGTGCCATCTCCCACCCCCGTTTTCTGAAAATTGCATTATTGTGTAGATACATATTCGCCGTCCATTTGGCAAAAACCTTTTCCAATAACCGGACGGCGAAAAATTTTTTCTTGATTAATTTTTTAGACAAATAAAAAGACCCGCCCCGCCTTCCCGGCGAAACGGATCCCCGTTGATCCCTTACTTATTGCCGGCAACATTGCCGGACGGCCACTATGCTCTGATTTTACGCCCGTCCAACCACCCTGTCAATAGGAAATCCCATGTTCAATGTTTTAGACGGTTTAATTTTTGCCCTCGCGCTGCAGGTAGTAAACAATCCCCTGCGCATTCAATTCCAGTTCCGCCCCCAGATGGCGCAGGGCCGGGTGTCCGCGATCCACACCGGACAGGAGCAGTTCGGGCAGAAACATCTCCCACAGGCTTTCCTCCAGGTCGTGCGCCGAACCGCCCGAACCCAGCACACGCCGCCCGACGAGGGTCATGGCCGTAACCAGATCCCGGTTGCGGGCCAGTATTTCCGGCACATTGTCGGCCCGACCGAAGTGGGCGAAGTAAATATACCGGGCGTTCAAGCGGCTGGCCCGGTCGAAAGTGGCTTCCGCCGCCGCAGGATCGAATTCCGACGGTGTGGTGGCGGGAAGAGTGAAATCATAACCGGTCAGCCGGCTCACATCCGGCAGGCGCAGCCCCAGGGCATCGCCGGCGAAAATACCCTCCGAAACCGAATCATAAACAATCAGGTGATGCCGGGCATGACCGGGGGAATGATAAAAAGTGAAGGTCCTCCCGGCACCCAGGTCCAGCCTTTCGCCATCTTCCGGGGCATAAAGGCGCTCGGGCGGAACGGGCAGCACCTGCCCGAACAAACCATCAAAACGGTCCGCGTAAACGGCCCGGGCGCCGGCCACCAGACGCGAGGGCTCGCTCAAATGGCGCAGCCCGCGGGGATGGACGAGCACCTTCGCCCGGGGCAGAAGACCGGCCAGACGGCCCACCCCGCCGGCATGATCCAGATGAATGTGGGTCAGAATGATGTAATCCACCTGTGCCGGCTCTATATGCAGCGTTTCCAGCGCTTCCAGCACATGGCCGAGGCCCGGTTCCGGGCCGGTTTCCACCAGGGCGGTTTTTTCCCCCGGCACCAGGTAGACGCACATATTTTCCGGCAGCCCCTGATAATAAACATCAATCTGCTTGATTCCCGCGTTCAGTTCCACGATCGACATTCTTTTCCCCCCTGTTTGCTCCACCGGAACGGCAAAACATGATTCGTTCCCACTCCCCGGCAGAGTTCGACCCCGGGGCCGGACTTTCCTGCTTTTACGGTCGCCGCCGACCCGCTCCGGCGGCGGGCAAAAATAAACACCGGCTGCAACCGGTGAGTATCGGGATTACCGAAGGCGGCCCCGGTCGGGTTAAAGAATCTTGCTTAAAAACAGTTTGGTCCGTTCTTCCCGGGGGTTGTTGAACAACTGGTCGGGAGTGCCTTCTTCCAGGATGCACCCCTCATCCATAAACAGCACCCGGTCGCCGACTTCACGGGCGAAACCCATCTCGTGGGTAACCACCACCATGGTCATCCCCTCCCGGGCCAGCTCCTTCATCACAGCCAGCACTTCACCGACCATCTCCGGATCCAGTGCCGAAGTGGGCTCGTCAAAAAGCATGACAATGGGGTTCATGGCCAGCGCCCGGGCGATGGCCACCCGCTGCTGCTGGCCGCCGGAAAGTTCGTCCGGGTAAGCGTGGGCCTTTTCCCGCAGCCCCACTTTGTCCAGCAGGGCGTAAGCCCTCTTCTCCGCTTCCTCCCGCTCCATCTTCAACACCTGGCGCGGGCCGATAGTAATGTTTTCCATCACCGACAGGTGGTGAAAGAGGTTGAAGCGCTGAAAAACCATGCCCACCTCTTTGCGCACCAGGCTCAAATTTGTTTTGCTGTGGGTGATTTCCACTCCGTTGATGGTGATCTGACCGGAAGAAACGGTCTCCAGCCCGTTGAGACAGCGCAGAAAGGTGCTCTTCCCGGAACCGGAGGGCCCGATGATCACCACCACTTCCCGGGGGGCGATTTCAACGGAGATATTTTTCAGGACCATGTGTTTGCCGAAGTGTTTGGTGATCTCTTTAACGCTTATCAATCTGCAACCTTCTTTCCATATAGCTCGAAAGGGCTGTCAGGCTGAGAATCACGGCCAGGTAGATCGCGGCCACCGCCGTCCAGATCTGCAGCGAGGCAAAGGTGGTGGAAATGACGATCTGCCCCTGCCTGGTCAGTTCGCTCAAAGAAATGGCCGACAGCAGGGAAGTGTCCTTGATGGTTTGAATAAACTGGTTGACCAGCGGCGGAATCATGCGCTTAAAAGCCTGCGGCAACACGATAAAACGCATGGTTTGAAATCCGTTCATGCCGATGCTCAGAGCGGCCTCGGTCTGCCCCCGGTCGACGGACAGAATGCCCGCCCGGATGATTTCTGTAATGTAGGCCCCTTCGTTCAAAGCCAGAGCGATCACTCCGGCCACCGGGGCGAAATAAGGATCGAACCACCGGTGCATGGGCAAAACCATAGGCAGGGCGAAATAAATATAAAATATTTCCACCAACAGAGGCAGGCCGCGGAAAATGTGCACGTAAACCTCACCGATTTTCCGCAGCAGTTGAATGGAAGATAATTTAAACAGGGCAAAAATCAGGCCCAGAATGGTGGCCAGAATAATGGCGGCAATGGAAAACCAGATGGTCAGCCTGGCCCCGTATAACAATTGCGGCATCGCCGCCGAGACAATCGCCAGAAAATTCATCTCGTCGCCTCATTTCCCGCATACCTTTTCTACTTTAAATGAGCGCAGCCGAGGCTGCGCTCGAAAACAAATCTCATTTCTTAATCAAACCGCTGTCGTCGGATTTGAAATATTTTCTATACAGCTGTTCATATTCACCGCTGGCCATCAGCCTGGCCAGGCCGTCATTGATCTTCTTGAGCAGTTCGGGTTTCTGCTTGGTCACGGCGATGCCGTAATCCTCGCCGGTGAGCAGTCCGCCCACCACTTTTACATTGTTATGTCCGGTATTGATGTAGTTCTGGTTCACCGGGTTGTCGAAGAGCACCGCCTGGGCGCCGCCGTTCTGCAGCTCATTGTAGGCGTCGTCTATGTTGTTGAAGCGTTTCACATTCACACCCGGCATTTTGGACATCATGATGTCACCGGTGGTGCCGAGCTTGACGGCCACCGTTTTACCCTTCAAGTCGCTGACTCCCTTGATGTTGCTGTCCTTCTTGACCAGGATGGACAGACCGGAATGATAATAGGGATTGGAGAAGTTGACCATCTGGGCCCGCTGGGGCGTAATGGTGATGCCGGCCACGGCCACATCGACAGTGTCGGTCTGCAGGGCGGGGATCAGGCCCTGAAAGTCCATGGTCTGCATCTGCACCTTGAGATTTTCCTTGGCGGCAATGGCATTGATTAAATCAATGTCAAAGCCGGTCACCTTGCCGTTGACTTCCATTTCAAAAGGCGGGAAGGTGGTGTCGGCGGCAACTTTGATAACCTCCTGCTTGCCTGCTTCATTACCGCCGGTACTGGTTCCCGCCGTTTTGCCGCCGGAGTTGCCGCAACCGGCAAGCACCAGACCCATAATCAGGACAACGATTAAAACCGGCCATTTGCGCAAAATACTCTACCTCCTTCAAACACGGGCTTTTTTCCTCCACGAACGTCTGACCGCACGCGCCGGGCGCATCCGCCGGTACCGGTGCCTTTTGTCTCCTGCCTCTCACCTCCCGGAACCGCCCCGGTCCCCGCCCATTTGGCGCAGACTGAGTAATATTCGACATATTTATACAGAAATCCTGCACCGGAAAGAACAAAGAAGAGCGGAGCGGTTTTCTGCGGTCGGACGGCCGCCCGTTTTAAGACCGGTCCCGGCCCGGTTTTCCCGGTCACCCGCCCGGCAACAGAAACGGGCCGCCCGCCGTTTAGCGACGCTTTTCATCCGCCGAAGTGGAAAAGCACTGTTCCCCTCCGGCATCTTCACCGGCCAGGGCAAGAATCTGCCGGGCCCGGCGCACAACAGGCAGTTCCACCATCCGGCCGTCCACCTGAATCACCCCGTCGCCCGCTGCCCGGGCGGCGGCATAGGCCCGCACCGTTTTCCGCGCCCAGTCCAGTTCATCGGCGGTGGGGGAGAAAACTTCGTTCACCGGCGCCACCTGGGCCGGATGAATGACCAGTTTGCCCATAAAACCGAGCCGTCTGGCCCGCCGGGCGTCGGCGGCCAGCGCCGGCAGATCGCGGAAGTCGGGGTTCACCGTATCCAGCGGCGGGGCGATGCCGGCGGCCGCCGAAGCCGTCACCAGGACGCTGCGGGCGTAGTACAGCTCTTCCCCTTCTTTTGAATAATTAACGCCGATGTCCATGGTGTAATCGTTGCCGCCGAAGGCCAGGCAGAAAACCCTCCGGCAGGCGGCCGCCACTTCCCCGGCCCGGCTGATTCCCCGGGCGCTTTCCAGGAAAGGGATTAATTTCAGCCCGCCGGGCGGCAGCCCTTTTTCCTCTTCCCGGAGGGAGAGCAGCCAGTCCACCCGGCGCACTTCCTCCGCCGATTCCGCCTTGGCCAGCATCAACCCCTCCACCGGCAGCCCGACCACCGCCTGCAGATCGGCCAGGATGTGCGGGGAAGCGGCGCTGTTGACCCGCACATACACGGGAAGCGGCGGGGGGGTTTCCAGCACCAGGCACACATTGCGGCGCGCCGCCGCTTTTTGTTCCGGGGCCACCGCATCCTCCAGATCCAGAATCACCGCATCGGCCCCGGCCTGAAATGCCCTGGTGCACTTGCGCCCGTCATTTCCGGGCACAAAGAGCATGGTCCGGTAAAATGCCGGCCGGGGATTCGTAGCACTCAATCCGTCGGGGGGGTTTTCCCTCATCACGCACCACCGTTTCGTACATTTTTGCCGGGCACAATCACCCTCCCGTTAATTCTCCACGCACCGGCAGCTGTCCTGCCGCACCCGGGGGCGCAGGCCAAAACTTTTTCTCCGTTTTTTTGCATAAACCGCCCCTTTCCCGCCGAAACTGATCCGATGGAGGGTGTTGCCGCATGATCGCCCTGATCTACCGCACCGTATTAATTTATCTGATCGTGCTGGTAGTCGTACGTTTGATGGGCAAACGGGAAATCGGCCAGCTTTCCCCTTTTGACTTCGTGGTGGCCATCATCATCGCCGAACTGGCCGCCATCCCCATGGAATCCACCGGCATCCCGCTTTGGGAGGGGGTGGTGCCCCTGCTCACCCTGGCCGCGCTGGAAATGCTGCTCAGCTTTGCCGCCCTGTACAGCCCGCTCTTACGCCGCATACTGGACGGACAGCCCCAGGTGGTGATCCGGAACGGGCGCATATTAAAACACGAACTGCGCCGCGCCCGGTACAACCTGAACGATTTGCTGGGTCAGCTGCGGGAAAAGGGTGTGCTCAACGTCTGCGACGTGGAATTCGGCATTCTGGAAACATCCGGCAAATTGAGCGTCATTCCCAAATCACAAAAAAGGCCGGTTACGCCGGAGGATCTGGGTCTGTCCACGCGTTACGAGGGACTGCCCACCATACTGATCATGGACGGGCAGGTGCTCAAAGACAACCTGCGCCTGATCGGTCTGGATGAACAGTGGTTGCGGGAACGTCTCGCGGAAAACGGCCTGGAGCCCCGCTCGGTATTCCTGGCCGCCCTGGGCACCGACGGCCGCCTGTTCGTAAACGAAGCGGCGGGAGCGGGGGAAACGGCCGGCGGCGATTCATCCCGCTCCGACGCGCACACATAATAATAATGCCGTGGGCGGTGCCCACGGCTGCGTCGGCTTTGCAATCAACCCTGATTGGCGAGCTGATCCAGTATGTTCATCGCTTCGGTGGCATAAGTCATGGCCGGGCCGCCGCCCATCAGGATGGCCACACCGATCGCCTCCGCGATTTCTTCGCGGGTGGCGCCCAGTTCCAGCGCCTTGCCGATATGCAGCGTGATGCAGTAATGGCAGCGCGCGGAAACCGCAATGCCGACGGCGATCAGTTCCTTCTCCTTGGCGCTCAAAGCCCCGTCGTTGACCACGGCGCCGTGCATTTCGTGAAACCCCTTGATCACTTTCGGAATCGCCCTGGTCAGCTTGCCCATACCCTCATTAAAATCCTGCAGAGTCTTTTTGGCATCCATTGTCATTTCTCCTTTCCCTTTGCAGATTGCTTCCGCGGGATTTCTCTTTATCATTCCCACGTTATATTCAGTTTATTCGATTAAACTTTTGCAAATCCTGCTTGTCCCGGAAAATAAAGAGCAATCTTTTGCGCACCAGCGGACCGGCGTGTATCCCCCCGTCGGGCAAAACCGGCCCCCGAAAAAATTTTTCGGACAGCGCGAACTTTTCCGGGTAAAATAGTATCAGTATATCCGGAGGGATAAAACGGAGAAAATTTACTGCCCAAAGGGGTGTGCTACCCCATTGAAGGACGCGGACCTGGAAGTGATCAGCCGGGCCAGGGACGGCTCACCGACGGACTTTGAAAAGCTGATCAATCACTACACCCGGTACGCCTATAAAATCGCCTATGGCATACTGCTCAATCGGGCCGACGCCGAAGAAGTGGTGCAGGAAGCGTTCCTGACGGTCTACCAGCGGCTGGCCGGTTTGAAAAATAGCGAGGCTTTCCCCTCCTGGCTGGCTAAAATTATCACCAACCTTTGTTTCAAGCAAGCGCAAAAAAACAGGCCGCATATTTCCCTGGAAAACCTGTCCGCGGATGAGAGTAAGCTGCCGGCGGCCCGGCCGGATACGGAACCGGAGACCGCGCTCTTAAATGAAGAAAAGGATGCCCTCATCCGCCGGGCGGTGCGGGAACTTCCCCTCGGCTACCGGGCGGCGCTCGTGCTGCGGGAGTTTGAGGGCTATTCCTATACCGAGATCGCCGCCATTATGGATATTCCGCCCGGTACCGTAAAATCACGTCTACACAAGGCGCGCGCCCTGTTAGCCGAAAAACTGGGCCCGGAACGGGAGGTGTACGACGATGCACTGTGATCAAGTCAGGCCGCTGCTTTCCGCCAGCCTGGACGGGGAATTGACGGCGCGGGAACGGCAGAGTCTGGAGGCGCACCTGGAGCGCTGCCCGGACTGTACGGCCTACCGGGAAAAAATCAACCGGGTCGGACGGCTGTTCAGGGAAATGGAAATACCGGCGCTTTCCCCGGACCTCACCGGACGGATTATGGCCCGGATCATCCGGCAGCCGGTGCTGAACACGGGGCTTTTCTCCCTGCTCGGCACCTTTATGCTGCTGGCCTTTCTGGCCGTTTTGCTGCTGCTCCTGCTCTCCCCGGCCGGCGGATTGCTTTTCGCCCTGCTCAGGGTGCTCGAGCGCAACCTGTCCGCCCTGCTCAATCTGGGGACAAAACTGCCGGTTACCGGAACAAACCTGTTCTGGAGCACCGCCCTGCTGCTGTTCAGTGGAATATTGTTTTACGCCCTCCACCGAATTATGCGGGCGGAAATGATTGGGAAGGAAATTCATCCATGAAAGACAATGAGGGGGAACGTCCGCCATGCCCGGTAGCAAAGCACTGTGGCCCGCCGTCGTCCTGGCCTGTTTGTTGACACTGGCCGGATGGTCCGCCGCTTTGCCGGCCACGGCCGCCCGGACGCGGCCGGCAACGGCGGAAATGCTGGTGCCGGCCGGGGAACGGGTGGAAAACGTTTTTCTTTTTGGCCGCAACGGGTATATTGCCGGTGAAGTCACCGATGAGGTGGTGGTGATCAACGGCAACCTGACGCTGACCCCTTCCGCCCGGATCAGGGACCGGGTGATTGTCATCGGCGGGCATTTAAACCGGGAAACCGGCGCGCAGGTGGGCAAGGGCATCCTGAATATCGATGCCGGACGGGCGGGAACCAATACCCTGTTCGCCGCCCTGCTGGGTGTCGTTCTTTTAACCACGGCGAAATTTATGCTCGGCCTGGCGGCCATTATAATCTGCATGCTGGCGGGAACGTTTCTGCCGGGACCGTCCCGGCGGGCGGCCGGCATGATGCAAAGAGAAACTTTAAAAACCCTGCTTCTCGGACTCCTGGGCGCACTGGCCCTGCTTTCCTTCGGCACCGCCCTGATGATCAGCCGCCGGGGCATTCCCCTGGCACTGGTCATCATACCGGCTGCAGCCGTCCTGCTCATCCCGGGCATGACCGGTTTGGCCCTGCTCTGCGGCGATGTGATCAACCGGGGTACGGGCGGCCGCCTGCGCTCCCCGACGATTCTGGCGGGAATCGGCTCATTGCCCCTGGTCGCCCTGATGACTTTCCCGCTGGCCGGACCGATTGCCACCGTGCCGGTGGTATTGCTCGCCCTGGGTGCGGGCCTGTCGCTGCTCCGCCCGCCGACCGCCAAAGGGGAGGATGAGGACTGATTGCCGCACATTCCGGGCAAAACGGCGGCCTGGTTGTCCCTGGCCGTTCTGTACAAGGTAATTGCACTTTATCTGCTCATTCATCATCGCAGGGAGTTAAATGCCATGCGTAAAATTCTGGCCCGCGCCGGCCGTCCGATGGCTAAAATTCTGGTCCGGCCGTTGTGGCCGGCGGATTTCGGCGCGCACGTACTGCGGGGGTTTTTGCTCATCGCCCTGCTCATTCTGCTCTTCGGTCAGCTCGCTGAAGATGTGGTTTCCCGGGAAATCGGACACTTCGATCAGGTGATCACCGGCCAGATCAGATGTTACACCGGCCCGCCCCTGACGGCGGTAATGAAAGTGATCACCGGCCTGGATTCTCCCGGGATGCTGACTGCACTGCTCATTCCGACCGCCGGTCTGCTTTTCCTGCGCCGCCGCCCGGCATCCGAGCCGGTATTGCTGGCCGCGGCCACGGTGGGAAGCTGGCTGTTGAACGAACTGTTAAAGTGGAGTTTTCACCGCCCCCGCCCGGACGGAAACTGGCTGGTGCGCGCCGCCGGCTACAGTTTTCCCAGTGGTCATTCCATGGTAGCCGTGGCCTTCTACGGGACCCTGGGCTACCTGCTCTGGACGTGGCTGCCGAAACCCGTGCTGCGCTGGTCTATGGCCGGCATTTGTACCCTGCTCGTTCTTTCCATCGGCATCAGCCGCATTTACCTGGGGGTACATTATCCCAGCGATGTGCTGGCCGGCTTCATCGCCGGCGCGTGCTGGCTGACCGTCTGCATCCTGGCCTACGAAACCGCCCGGCACCGTACGACCACCCGGTCGGCAAACGGGGAAACCGGGTGAAAATAAAGACAGCCCGTCACAGAAACACCGTCAAACCCCGGCTCAGCACACAATACTGCAAAGGAGTGTCAATATGTATTTTGATTTCACTGTTTTTCACTGGCTCAACCACTTCGCCGGGCATATCCCCCCGCTGGACGCCCTGATGGCCTTTTTCGCCCGGTATGCCCTGGAACTGTACGCCGTCCTGTTTATCGCGGCCTGGTTCACCCTGCCCAAAAATAATCTGAAGCACAGACACGCCCTGGTAGTGGCCGGTTTCGCCGGCATCCTGGCTCTGGCGATCAACTACCTCATCGCCCATGTCTGGTACAGGCCGCGGCCGTTTGTCGTCCTGCCCGCGGGCACATACACCAAATTAATCCCGCACGTCGCCGACGCCTCCTTCCCCAGCGACCACACGGCGGGCGGTTTCGGCTTTGCCGCCGCCTCCTGGGGGAAGGGTGCGAAATGGATCAGTTATGCTTTTACCACTCTGGGGGTAATTGTGGCCATCGCCCGGGTATACGTGGGCGTACACTGGCCCACCGACGTGCTGGCCGGCGTGCTGGTGGGCACGCTGGCGGGAAAAGTGATGTGGAAGCTGTCCCCCCTGCTTTACC
>Ga0315298_1007701_pt1 | contig 14043 bp, 9 predicted proteins | sample WHS_1_MG_FD_203077 | JGI IMG/M metagenome (GOLD analysis project Ga0315298, IMG submission 203077) | Extremophilic microbial mat communities from Washburn Hot Springs, YNP, Wyoming, USA - WHS_1_MG | ecosystem: Environmental > Aquatic > Thermal springs > Hot (42-90C) | place: USA: Wyoming...
CAAAGAGGTTTTCTCCGAGCCTTTACCCCTTTGTGTCTTTGTGCCTTTGTGTGAGAACAATATCCCACACGGAGACACAAAGGCACAAAGCCTGCCCCTGTAACCGCGAATAACACGAATCCACGCGAATAGACAATAGCGCGCAGCCCCGGCGGGCATCCCGACGTGCGGCGCACCTCCGAGGTGCGTCGCACGTAACCTATCCACGAATAACACGAATCTACGCGAACAGGTAATGCGAGATTGCTTCGGGGCTTTGCCCCCTCGCCATGACAGACGCCAACAACTGGACCTGAATCGCTGCGCGCGGGGCGCAGGGTCAGAACTGCTGGAGGATGACCGGCTCGGCGGTGAGGCGCTCGGCCACCTGGGCGAACGCCTGCGAGACGCTGGCCGTCGGCTGGGCCAGCACCACCGGGCTGCCCAGGCGCGCGGCGCTGGCGCATTCCTCCGGCGCGCTGGGAATTACCCCCAAGAGGCCCAGTTCCAGGAAGTTGGAAATCTGCAGCGCCGACATCTCCGTGGCCGAGCGCGCGCGATGCACAATCAGCGCCCCGATGTTGCTGGGAGCAATCCCAAACCCCTTGAGCAGAATCAGGAGCATTTTGGCGGCGGCCAAGGATGTGGGGTCCTGCTCCGTAACCAGCGCGACGAAATCGCTGCGCTCCACCGCCTCGCGCCACGCAGGCGAGAAGGACACCGGCAGGTCCAATACCACCATCTCCGACGAGTAGCGCAGCGCATCCAGGATGGAGGAAACCATTGCCGGCGTCAGTTCCAGATACTCTTCCGGCTGCTGGGGGCCGGCCAGGACCTTCAACCCGCTGGCGTGCGACATCAACGCGCCGGTGATCTCCCGCCCGGTGCGGGCGTCGCGCTCGCGGAACAGGCGCCCCAGCGACACACGCGGCCTCAGGCCCAGTTGCAGGCACGCTGTACCGAACGTGTTGCGCAACTCGGCCAGCACCACCCGGTGGCCGCCTTTCGCCAGCAGAACCGCCGCGTTCACGGCGGCCGTCGTCGTGCCAACTCCGCCCTTGGCCCCCACGAAGGCGAACACGCGCGCCTCCTGCGCCCCGGCGTAGGACGCGCGGGTCAGGAGCGCCGCCACGCGCGCCACCAGTTCGCCCGGGTCGGCCGGCTTCACCAGGTAGTCGTCGGCGCCCGCGCGGAACCCAGCCACCTTGTCCGCCACCTGGCCCTTGGCCGTCAGCATGAGCACGGGCAGCCTGCGCGTTACGGGGTCGGCCCTCAACCTGCGGCAGACCTCAAATCCGTCCAGGTCCGGCATCATGATGTCCAGAACGACGAGGTCCGGGTGCAACTGGCGCGCCTGGGCCAGGCCGTCCAGCCCGCTGGCAGCCGTCAGGACATCGTATCCTTCTTGTTGCAGGCTGTAGCCGATCAGCCGAAGCGCGGTGGGGTCATCATCTACCACGAGAATCCGCTTGGCCATCTGGTCATCCTCCTCACGTGCCTTTCGCGTCGCCGTCGTCCGTCGGGGTTCCTTGCACTGGCAGGGCAAAGGTGAACGTGCTGCCCTTGCCCAGTTCGCTCTCGGCCCAGATGCGGCCGCCGAGGTTCTCCACGATCTGCCGCGCAATGTACAATCCCAAGCCCACGCCCCCCGCCGTGCGCGTCTGCGAGGGCTCGGCCTGGAAGAATTTGTCAAAGACATGGGGCAGGCTTTGGGGAGGGATGCCCGTCCCCTGATCCTCCACCTGCACCCAGACCTCGCCCGACTTGGGCAAGCCGCGAACGATGACCACACTGCCCGACTTGCTGAACTTGATCGCGTTGCCGATCAGGTTCGCCATCACCTGCTTCAGCCGCACGAAATCCCCGATGACCTCGGGCAGCGGCTCGGCAATCTCCACGCGCAGCGCCACGCCGGCATTGGCGGCCATCCCTTCGGCATCGGCCACCGCCTGCCGAATCAGGTCTTCCACGGGAACGCGCTCGCGCTTGAGCACCAGGCTACCCTGCTCTATCTTGGCAGTGTCCAGGATGTCCTCCACCAGCCTGCTGAGGTGGTCGGTCTGATCGCGAATAATGTTCAGGAACTCAGTGCGGACTTTGGGATCTTCCGCTTTGCCGTGCAGGAGGAGTTCTATGAATCCCTTGATGTAGAACAGGGGAGTGCGCAACTCGTGCGAGACGATGGAGATGAAATCGGATTTCATGCGCTCCAATTCGCGCTCGCGCGTGATGTCACGCACCAGGCGAACCTGCCCCATGGGGTTGTGGGCAAGGTCGCGCAACTGGGTCGTGTACACCATGACGATGCGATTGAGGGGGTCCGACAGGCTCACCTCCCTGCGGACGACAAACGGCATGTCCGACTCGTGCACGCTGTTGTACGACATGGCCTGCAACTGCTCCATGAGGTCGGCGGACGGAGCACCGATTTCCCAGAGCGCGGCCAGCCCAGGGTCGGACGATCCGCGAAAATCGTGGATGCTGCGGCCCAGCAGGTCTTCGCGCAGGATGCCCAAGATATTGCGCAGCGCGGGATTGCACGCCGAGATGCGGTCCTGCCTGTCCAGCACGAGCACGCCATCGGCCATGTTCTGGATGATGGCCTCGGTGTGCTGGCGGCGGGCTACCGATTCCTCAAATAGTTTTGCGTTCTGCACCGACACGGCGATCTGGCGCGCAGAGGCCGAGAGGAGCGACGCGTCCGGCTGCTCAGCGCCGCTGGCGATGACCAGGATGCCCTCCACCTCGGCTTTGCTGACGAGGCCGGTGAGCCATGCCGAGTCCGCGCCCGCGGCCACCACAGCCTTGCGCAGACCGTCGGGCAGCACCTCCGGGGCCACCCGCGCAGGCCCCGGCGCGGAGACTTCCAGCACGGACGCGGCCAGAGACGGCGGTAGCAGGTCGGCTACGGCCTTGTTCTGGGCCGCGGCGGCAGCAGGCCACAACGAGCCGTCGCGCAAGAGATAGACGGCCCCCAGCGGCGAACCCACTGCCGCCACCAGTTCCGCCAATGCCCCCTGGAGCGTATCCTCCAGCGACAGCGATTCGGCGAGGATGGCGCCCAGGCGGTTCAGTGCCGCCAGTTCGGCGTTGCGCCGTTGGAGTTCGGCGGTGCGCTCCCGGACCTGGCGCTCCAGGTCTTCCTGGTAGCGGCGTTTCTGTTCCTCCAGTTCGCGCCGCGCGTCCAGGAGTTCTTTCTCTTTGATGGCGCGGCTGACCGATTGCCGCAGGATGTCCAGGGTGAAGGGTTTGGCGATGTAATCGTAGGCGCCGTGCCGAAGGCTTTCGCGCGCGCTCTGCAGGTCGGGCGCGCCGGTGATGATGATCACGGGGGCGTCCACGCCTTGCTCTTTGAGGTACTTGAGGATGTCCAGGCCGCTGACTTTGGGCAGGAGCACGTCCAGGATGATGGTATCGGGGGGGAAGGAAGGGAGAATCTGCGTAACCTCGTCAAAACTGCCCACGGCCTGCACCGTGTAGCCCTCTCTGGTGAGGATGGTGGACAAGGTGATTCGGATGCTTTCCTCATCATCTACGACCAGAATACGCTTCACGACCGCACACCTCAAGCGCTCAACGGCAACTCCACCTCAAACGCAAAGCCCTCGTCGGTCTCGCGAAGGCCCAGGGTGCCGCCCAGACGGGCAACGTGCGCCCTGGCCGCGGCGTACAGCATCGCCTCGCGGCACAGCGGCGGGCCGTCGGTCTCCGCCCGACGGAGTTGCTCCAGGAACTGGGCAGGCGGTGGGGCGTCGGCGCGGGCGTCCACCACCACGCGGACGGCGGCGCTCTCCCCGCGGCGCATCGGCTCCGCGCTGACCTGCAGCGCGCGGAACGACCCGGCAGACGACTGGAGCAGCCCAGAGCGCGTCGCCAGAATCAGCCCGAGCCACGTGAGCAGAAGCCGGGCGCTGTCCGCGACGACGCGCGCATCCGCGATGTCCAGGCGACGCTCAAAGGCGATGGCATCCTTCTCCAAGCGCCGCTGCACCAGCGCGCACGCCGCCTCCAAACTGCCACGGATATCCTCGCTGACCGGCACATACGCGGCCTCGTGCGAGATCATCAGCAAGTGGTTGGCCAGATTGCTGATGCGCCTGGCCTGATCCAGGGACTTCTGCAGGTAGGTCCCGGCCTCGCTCCAGGACGGGAGGTCCATCTGCGCCAGTTCGGCATAACTCATGACGCCGGTTACCGCGTTGTTGATGTCGTGGGCGACCATGGCGGCAACTTCGCCCGCGCAGGTGAGTTGCGCCCAACGAAGGAACCGCTCGTGCTCCGCTGCGTCGTTGTTTGGCTCCATTGTTCTCCCGCTTTCCTCCCAGACGGCTACGTTGGCGAAGAAGACGACAACTTGCGTCGCTGATCCAGCCGCCGCCACACCCACTTGGTGAGTTCGGCGACGATGGCCGGGACAAACATCAGGGGCACGATGACCTCCCATTCGCGCAGGGTCAGGAACGTGGTGTCAAATATCGGATCCAGGAACGGCACGTAGATGATGATCATGATGATCGACAGCGACGCCAGCACGGCCCACTGCATGAAGCGGTTGCTCCAGATGCCGATGGAGATGAGCGGGTGTCGCTCGGAGCGGGACGTGTAGGCGCGGAGCAGTTCCGAGATGCTGAGGGTCGTGAACGCCATCGTGCGGGCGTGAACTTCGGAGCCGCCAAACCACATGCGCCCGATGAGGAACACGGCCAGCGTGGCGGCGGCAATGGCGATGCTCTGGGTGATGATCCCGATGACCATGGGGCGGTTGATGATGGGCTCGTTGACGGGGCGCGGCGGGCTGTCCATGATGTCCGGATCGCCCTTCTCCAGGCCCAGCGCCAGGGCGGGAGCGCCATCGGTAACCAGGTTGAGCACAAGCAGTTGGATCGCGCTCAGGGGCAGCCCCCAGTTGAAGATGGTCGCCAGGAAGACCACGAGGATTTCGCCCACATTGCACGACAGCAGGTAGTACACGAATTTGCGGATGTTGGAGTAGATGATGCGGCCTTCCTCTATGGCCGCCACGATGCTGGCGTAGTTGTCGTCGGTGAGCACCATGTCGGCGGTCTCTTTGGAGACGTCGGTGCCGGTGATGCCCATGGCCACGCCGATGTCGGCGCGTTTGAGGGCCGGCGCGTCGTTCACGCCGTCGCCGGTCATGGCGACAATGTGGCCGCGGCTCTTGAGGGCTTCCACGATGCGCACCTTGTGGTGCGGCGAGACGCGGGCGAAGACGTCAATCTCGTTCACCATCTCCGACAGTTCCTCGTCGGACATCTGCTCCAGTTCCACGCCGGTAACCAGTTGGCGGCCGGGGGTGAGCAAGTCCAACTGCCGCGCGATGGCCATGGCCGTGCGGTCGTGGTCGCCGGTGATCATCACCGTCTTCAGGCCGGCGCTGCGGGCCACGCGAATGGCATCCCTGACCTCGGCCCGGGCGGGGTCTATCATGCCCACGAGGCCCAGGAAGGTCATGTTCCGCTCCACTTCGTGCATGCGGTCTTCGGGCGGGATGGCGTCCAAATGTCGGCGGGCCACGCCGAGGATGCGGAGAGCGTCGCTGGCCATTTGCTCCTGGACGCGCAGGATTCGCTCGCGGGCCTGGTCGGTCATCGGGTACACCTGGCCGTCCTGCTCGTAGGAGTCGCAGAGATAGACGATGATGTCGCCCGCGCCCTTGGTAAACGCCACATAGCCGTTGGCGTCTTTGTGGATGGTGGTCATGCGCTTGCGGTCGGAATCAAAGGGGATTTCGGCCACGCGGGGGTATTGCTCTTCCAGGTCGCTTTTCCACAGCCCGGCCTTGGCCGCGGCCACAACCAGCGCGCCCTCGGTGGGGTCGCCCACCATGCGGTACGTCTGCTGGCCTGCGGCGTCGGTGCCGCTGGTCTCCAGTCGCGAGTCGTTGCACAGCGCCGCGGCGAGCAGCACATCGCGTATCCCGCCCGGCCGCCGCACGTCCACCTCATGCCCGTTCTGCCGAAACTCGCCCCTGGGGTCGTATCCCTCGCCGGTTACGGTGATGAGTTCGCCGTCGCTATACACGCGCACGACGGTCATCTCGTTCTTGGTGAGCGTGCCCGTCTTATCGGAGCAGATGGTCGTGGCGCTGCCCAGCGTCTCCACGGCGGGGAGTTTGCGGAGCAGGGCGTGCCGCCGCACCATGCGCTGCAACCCCAGCGCCAGGCAGATGGTAACGACGGCGGGCAGGCCCTCGGGCACGGCAGCGATGGCCAGGCTGATAGCGGTGATGAACATGGTCAGCGGGGGGATGCCCCGCGCCACGCCCACGCCAAACACGATGGCGCACACCACAAGGGCCGCGATGCCCAGCCACTTCCCCAATTGATCCAGTTTGATTTGGAGCGGCGTCGGCTCCTCCTCAAAACTCTGGATCATGTCGGCGATGAGGCCGATTTCCGTGTGCATGCCCGTGGCGACCACGATGCCCCGCCCGCGCCCGTAGGTTACCAGAGTGCCCATGTAGGCCGAGTTGTCGCGGTCGCCGAGCGCCAGGCCGCGGTCCAGGACGACTTCGGCGTGCTTCACCGCGGGCGTGGACTCGCCGGTGAGCGAGGCCTCGTCTATGCGCAGGTTGACGCTCTCCACCAGACGCAGGTCGGCGGGGACATAGTTGCCCGCCTCCAGCACCACCAGGTCGCCGGGCACCAACTCCCGGGCGGGGATAGTGATGAGCCGCCCCCCGCGGATGACGTGCGCCTCGGGCGCCGCCATGCGCTTCAGGGCCGTGAGCGCCTCCTCGGCGCGGGACTCCTGGATCACGCCCAGGATGGCATTGAGCGCTACGATGGCCAGGATGGCCGCCGCGTCCACGTACTCGCCGATGAAGAGGGAGATGAGGCTGGCCACAATGAGGATGATCACCAGAAAACTGGTCAGTTGCTCCCAGAGGCGCTTCCAGAAACTGGGGCGGGGCTTCTCGGAGAGTTCGTTGTACCCGCACTCCTTGAGGCGGGCCGCCGCCACTTCCGGCGACAGGCCCGAGGAAAGGCTCGTCCCCAGCGCATCGGCCACAGCGCCGATGGTTTGCGCATGCCAAATGGGCGTGCCGTTGGGATCGCACGCAGTCTCGGTATTCGCTGTCATCTATCCGACTCCCGTTGCCCCCGTTTGCGGGGCGGTTATGGTTTCGTGCGGATTGCAGGTCTGCGCGACGGCTGATGCCGCCTCTTCGCATACCCCCGGAGCGCCGGGGGCGCGGGCAGCCCTGCCGCAGCATATTCCATTATACCTTAGCGGGCGCGGTTGGCAAGTTCGCCATCGGCCAGGACGCGGCTCCGAGGTTCGCGGATGCCCGTCATGCGAGGGCGCGCCGCTCAACCCGAGGCCCACGGGGACTGCTGTCCGCGCGCTGTCGCCAGGCCTTACGGGTTTTCCAGCGCGGCGAGTTCCGCCAGCCTGGACCAATCGTAGTTCTCGCGCCACAGGAAGTAGGCGCCAAGGACGAAGATGGGGACATACACCAGGGCGTGAAGCACGATCCCGCAGGCCAGCGCCAACGCGGGATCCACCCCGTAGAGGCCCAACGTGAGGACGCAGAGGTAGTGGAACACCCCGATTCGCCCGGGCGACGACGGGACGATGATGCCGATGTTCAGGATGGCCAGCAGAAGCGGCGCGGCCGTCCACGGCAGGCGCAGCCCGAACGCCCAGAAGGCCAGCAGGTTGGTGAGAATCATGAGCGCCCAATTGCCCGCCGACCAGCCCCAAAGGATCAGGTTCATCCGCAAACTCTTGAGCGGCCGCAGGCTCAAGGCGGCGCGCTGCAGGGCAGCCATCACCCCCATGCGCCCCAGCCACGAGTCAGGCCCCGCCACCCGCACCACCCAGGCGGGCAGGCGGCCCTCCCACCGCGACAGCACCGTCATGGCCGCCAGCAGCGCCACCATGCCCCCGCTCACGACGAGCGATGACCCCTTGACCCAGGACGGGAACGGCATGAAGATAGACGTTACCAGCACGACCAGCAGCAGCATGAGGCTGTCCAGCGCCTTCTCAAGCACCACGGTGCCGAGCGCGTAGGCGGCGCTGATGGCCTCAATCCGCGCCAGCAGGTAGGCACGCGCGATCTCGCCCAGGCGCGCAGGCAGGGCCGCGTTCACCATCTGGCCAATGTAGATGATGCGCAGCAGTTTTCCGAACCGCCGCGCCGTGTGTTCAGGGTAGAACAGCGCCTTCCAGCGGGCGGCTTTCACCCCCTGCGTCGCCAGAAACGCCCCGAGCGCTGCGCCCACCAGCCATGGGTTCGCCTGCCGCAGGGCGTCCCACACCTCGCGCAGGTGCACCTGCCTGAAGGCCAGCCACAAGAACAGCAGGCTCAACAGCGTGCCCAGGATCAGCGTGATGGTTCGTCGCGTGCGGTTCGGTTTCGCGGTGCGAATGGTTGCCTCCTCGCGCTCCGAGCGTCTTGGGGTGCGCAACAGCGACGCATTCTACCTTCGGGCCGCGCGGGTGTCAAAAGCACCTGGAACGCGCCACGGCCCGATTTGACAGAAGCCGCCGCCTGCGATACCCTCACCTACCACTTGGAGGCAGGAGGCCATGAGGTCATCTACCCACAGACGGTTGCTGGTTGCGGCCATCCTTTGCATCGCGCTGCTGGCCGCTTGCAGTGCCGCATCCCGACCGTCGGCGACGCCCACGCCCTGGCCCACCCCCACGGCGACGGCCACGCAGGCCCCGCCCACGGCCACGCCTGCCCCCACGTGCACGCCGTGCCCGTCGCCCGTCCCCACGGCCACGCCCTTGCCGACGCCTACGCCAACGCCGTGGCCCACGCCCGACGGCATCGCCCGCACCGCCTACGTGCCCATCCTCATGTATCACTACATCTCCGTCCCGCCGAAGGGCGCGGATGCGATCCGCCGCGACCTATCGGTGTCGCCCGCCGCCTTTGAGCAGCAACTCCGCTACCTCCAGGAGAACGGCTACCAGTCCATCAGCCTGCACGATCTGAACCGCCACCTGCAACGGGGCGACCCGCTGCCCCCCAAGCCCGTCATCCTCACGTTTGACGACGGGTATCGCGACAACTTTGAGAATGCGTTCCCGCTGCTGGTGAAATACGGGTTCACGGGGACGTTCTTCCTGGTAACGGAACCGATTGATCGGGGCGACGAGGCCTATCTGACCTGGCCGCAGGTGATGGTAATGAGCCAGATGGGCATGGACATGGAGCCGCACACCTACACCCACCCCGACCTCACCAACAAGCCGGTGGACTACATCGTGTGGCAGGTGATCGGCTCCAAGGAGGCCATTGAGGAGCGCACCGGCAAGACGTGCCGCTTCTTCGCCTATCCGTCGGGGCAGTACGACCAGACCGTCGTGGACGTGCTGAAGTCGGCCTACTTCTGGGGCGCGGTGGTGTCGCAAGGGGGCGCGACGCACACTTCCGACGGCATGTTCCAACTGCGGCGGGTGCGGATTCGCGGCTCGGACACATTGGAGCAATTCGCCCAGAAGTTGACCTGGAATTGGTGAGATGTTCTTTGACGCGCTCACGCTTGCGGCCGTGGTGCAGGAGATTCGGGCGCGCGCGTTGGGTGGGCGAGTCCAATCCGTGGTGCAACCCGACGCCCTGACCGTGGCCCTGGAATTGTACGCGGGGCAGGCCCGCCACGACCTGGTGCTCTCGGCGCAGCCCTCCCATCCGCGCGTCCACTTCGCCGCCGAGAAGCCCCGGCGCGGCACGGAAACGCCTTCTCCCCTGCTGCTCCAGACGCGCAAACTCCTGGTCGGCGCGCGGCTGGCCGACGTGCATCAGCCCGCCTGGGAACGCATCCTGCACCTGCGGTTTGAGCGCGGGGGCGAATCCCTCACCCTCATCGCCGAGATCATGGGCAAGCACAGCAACATCGTCCTGGTCTCCTCCGATGGCGTGATTCTGGAATGCGTCAAGCGCGTGGGGCCGGATGTGAATCGCTACCGCGTGGTGCTGCCCAACCGCGCCTACGTGCCCCCGCCCGCGCAGAACCGAGTCCCCCTGCCCGAATGGAGCGAGGAGCGACTGGCGCGGCTGCTCCAGGAGCGCGCCGACACGCCAATAGAGCGGGCGCTCGTGGGCGCGGTGCAGGGGCTTAGCCCGCTGGCGGCGCGCGAGGCGTTGGCGCGAGCGGGCAGCGCGGACCCGCAGCGCATCTTGCGCGAACTCGCCAACCTGTTCGCCCCGCTGGAGACCGCCCGCTGGGCACCGAGCGTGGGCATCCAGGCCGAAACCGTCGTCGCCTACGCCCCCTACGAACTCACCCACCTGGGCGAGTGGAAGCCCGCGCCGTCCATGAGCCAGGCGATTGAGGCGTACCGCGCCGCCCAGGAGACGGCCGACCCATATGCGGCGGCGCGGGCGGCCGTGCGCAGCCTCCTCGCCGACGCCGCCCAGGCGCTCGCCCGACGCAGGCAGGCGCTGGAGCGCGAAGCGATGTCGCCGGACGAGATCAACCGCCTGCTGGAATGCGGCCAGGTCTTGCTCAACCACCTGGGCGAGCTCCGCAAGGGGCAAACCCGCGTTACTCTGCCTGGGCTGTCGGGCCAGGAGATGACCATTGACTTGAACCCCAACGAGACGCCCTTGGAGAACGCGCAGCGCTACTTCAAAGCGTACCACAAAGCGCGCAGCGCATCCGAGGAAGTGCCGCGCCGCCTGGAATCGCTGGCCGCGGAGGAAGCCTACCTGGCCCAGTTGAGCGCCGACCTGGCGCTTGCCTCGTCGCGGCCGGAGATAGAGGAGGTGGCGGCGGCCCTCGCCGAGGCCGGCTACGCCCGCGAGCGCCCGGCGCCGCGTTCCCGACCGCGCCCCGCAAGGCCGATGACCTTCCGCTCCCCGGACGGGTTCGCGGTGCTGGTGGGGCGCAACAGCCGCCAGAACGAAGAGGTTACGTTTAGGATGGCCTCGCCGGAGGATGTGTGGCTCCACGTGCGGGGGCTGCCTGGGGCGCACGTGATCATCCGCAGCGGCGGGCGCGCTGTGTCGGAGCCGGCGCTGACCTTCGCGGCGCGACTGGCGGCCTACTACTCAACGGCGCGGGGCGAGCCGTCGGTCCAGGTGGATTGGACGCTGCGGAAGCATGTGCGGCGGATGCCCGGCGGCAGGCCCGGCCTGGTAACGTACTCCCATGAGCAGACGCTTGTGGTTCCGGCTTCCCTGCCGGAAGACGCAGCCGAGGTCTCGCCGTAGCCGGCTCGGTTCTATCTTGTGTTGGTGAGCAAGGAGCGACGCACTTCCGGATGGGCGTCGCTCCTGTACCCATGCCGCGGCCAACGGAGTTCGGAACCGAGTCCCGTATCCCTCCGGAAAAGCAAAGCACACCCGTATCGCAGGGTGTGCTCCCCGATGAACGGCCCGATGTGCGTTGTGGTCAGCGCCAGGGCACTCGGCTATTCCACCTTGATCTGGGTTCTCTTCTTGGGGGTCTCCTCGGTGCGCTCAATGGCAGCGTCAATGAGGCTGCGGTAGGCCAGGAGCGCCTCTTTCCGCGCGGCCCGGATGTGCTTGTGGAACTCCTCCGGGAAGAGGGTCCTCCGGCTTCGCCGAATGCCCCGGATGCCCTCGCGCACCCAGTCCTCAAACACGAATTCCTTCTCTCTCGCTTCCGTCATGGCACCCACCTCCATGCTGTTCAGGCACCTTACCGACGACTCTATTATACTCCAAGAATCCCTTTTGCGCAAGGGCTGGCGGCTATCCGAAGCATTACGCCCGACGCTGAAGCATCGGGCTGAAGGGGCGGAGCCCTGCGGGCTGGCGTCATCCACGAATAACACGAATCTACGCGAAGGGCAGGACGACGCATCCGCGGGCGGAGAGGGGGCGGCCGAAGGCTGGGGGTGAGGGGCGGAGCCCTGCGGGCTGGGGGCGGATTCGCGTCTGTTCGCGTGGATTCGCGGTTCCTCGTCGCCCGACGCTGAAGCATCGGGCTGAAGGGGCGAAGCCCTGCGGGCCCACGTCCGGCTGCAGGGGCGACGCAAGCGTCTCCCGTACGTGGGGCGTCTGCCCGCCGCCCGCACGCCCGTCTCCCCCTTCTCGCCCCGCCTGCGGGGAGAGAAGGGGGTCAGGGGGATGTGAGCGGTGAAACCCGGCGGCCGCGCTTTCGTGGCTTTCGCGCCCTTCGCGATCCAAACGCCCCCATAGCGCGGGGTTCAGCCCCGCGCGGGCGTGATCATGCACGAATCACACGAATCTACGCGAATGGGAAACGCAAGATTGCTTCGCGTAGGGCGGGTCTCCATACTGCACTCTGGCTCTTGACCTCACCTATCTCCACCCCAGCCCTCCCCTTTCATCTTGTATATTCACACCGCATATTCACACCGGCACCTTAACAACCTGAATAGCCATCTGAGCAAGATTGGTGCATACTTATCCTGGGAGGGCCGAAGCGGCTCCACTTGTATATTCACACCGCATATTCACACCGGCACCTTAATACTACAACCTCACTTATGACGAACGGCTTCTATGGATACCCTGTTCTGGCCAATCAGCATGCCGTCGGCGGTAGTGACTCCGGCGAGCCTGCTGTCGCTTGGCCCGTCGCCAACGCGACCAGACCAGCCGCAGTTCGCGGGAGCGCTCCGGCAGCGCCAAGGCGATTTCCATCAGCCGGCGCACCTCGGGCACGCTCCATTCGGCCAGCTCTGGGTCCGGCTGATTTTTCCCCCACCGGCTGGCGCATCGCTGCCAGCCAGGCGTGGGCCATCATGGAGAGGGTAATGTGCCGATACCAACTGTGCCAGTAGCGGACCTCATACTCGTCGAGACCGGCCTCCCCTTTGGCCTCTTCAAGAGCAGTCTCGATGCTCCAGCGAGCGCCGGCCACCTCGGCCAGCGTCGGCAGCGGGGTGTCCTCCGGAGCATTGGACAGGTAGTAGGCCAGTTCGGTCGGATCGCTGATGGAGCGCCGTACCAGCAACCAGCCGTCCGGCCCCGACATGGGGCCACGTTTCTCGCGGATCCGCACGGCCGCCCAATCGTAGGTGCGGGGTCCCTTCTCCCCTTGGCCGACCGCCAGTCGGTGCCAATCCTGGGGAGCCAGCGTAGCGGCTACCGCCGCCACGCTTTCCCACCCTGGAGCATCGGCGGCCAAACGCGGCCTTTTGCAGGGCCGTCCCGTTGGGCCCTCGGTCGGCGCAATGACCGCCTGGCATCCGCGCCAAACCGGCGTGTTCGCCGAGACGGCCATGACGTACTTCTTGCCCGCGTGGGCCACCCGGTCGCGCAGTTCCACGTCGTCCCCGTAGACCTCGTCGCCCGTTACCCATTCCATCGGGACGCCTCGCACCCAGGCCTCCTCCAGCATCTGCATGGCCAACTGCGGCTTGGTCTGGAAGATCACATCTTCGGGCACTCGTGCTTCCCGGCGTCGGGCCTCATCCTCACACCATTCCTTGGGCAGATACAGCCGGCGGTCCAAAAAGGTGGACCCGCGGCGCGTGCAGTAAGTCAGGAACACCCCTACCTGGCAGTTCTCGATCTTGCCTGCCGTGCCGCAGTACTGGCGCTTGACGCCGACCGACTTGCTCCCCTTCTTCAGGAAGCCTGTCTCGTCGACGATGCCGATCCCGTCCGCCTCGCCAAAACGCTCGCTGACGAAGCATTGCAGTTCATCCCGCGCTTGATCGGCATCCCACGGTGTGCTGTACAGCAAGCGCTGAAGGGGCTGCGGGTTCTTCGCACCGACCGCTTCGGCCATTTGCCAGCAGTTCTTGCGCTGAACCGGCGCCAGCAGCCCCCGCAGATACTGGCGTGCCGTCTCGCGCGGTTCACGTCGGCCAAAGAGGGGGGCAAAGCGGGCGTGAAACGCTTCGAACTCGGCGGCGTAGCGGTCCATTTCGTCTGTGTCCACCAGATTCCTCTCCTCTTACAGGGTCGGAGCCATTGTCGCACGATCTGTTACAAAACGCAAATCAGAAATGAGGTTGTAGTACTAGCCCTTGTCGGCCAGGGCGTCTTCCACGGCCCTGGTCAGGGCGCCGGTCGCCACAAGCGCCGTAACCGATTCTATGTACGGATACATCACGTCATCGCGTTCCAGGAACGGGACATGC
>Ga0315298_1007705_pt1 | contig 14039 bp, 11 predicted proteins | sample WHS_1_MG_FD_203077 | JGI IMG/M metagenome (GOLD analysis project Ga0315298, IMG submission 203077) | Extremophilic microbial mat communities from Washburn Hot Springs, YNP, Wyoming, USA - WHS_1_MG | ecosystem: Environmental > Aquatic > Thermal springs > Hot (42-90C) | place: USA: Wyoming...
CACCCCCCACATCGCCGGCCCCACCTGGGACCGGCGATGGGACATGGCCCTCATCGCCGCCCGCGACCTGCGCGCCTTCTTCGCGGGCGAGCGCCCCAAGTACGTGGTGACCTACGAGATGCTGGAGAACATGGCCTGAGGAAGCAGGCACCAGGCATCAGGCACGGGGGAATCGGCAATCGGCATGTGGCACCCGGCACCCGGGAGGGAACCGCCTCTCACCCTGGCCCTCTCCCGGCAGGGAGAGGGCCAGGGTACAGGCGGCTACTTCTCGATCTTCACCTTCTCGATGGGCTGGTAGTTGCCGAAGGTGGGGGCGGCGCCGCGAGGCTCGCCCGCCCAGCGTGCGGCGTTGCCGATGACCTTGAGCACCTGCTCGTTGTGGTAGATGGGGAAGGTCTCGTGCCCCGGGCGGAAGTAGAAGATGCGCCCCAGGCCGCGATGGAAGCAGCACCCGCTGCGGAACACCTCGCCGCCCTGGAACCAGGAGACGAAGACCAGGGTGTCGGGGGCGGGGATATCGAAACGCTCGCCGTACATTTCCACGTGCGGAATTTCAATGTACTCCGGCAGCCCGGCGGCAATGGGGTGGCTCGGTTCCACCACCCAGATGCGCTCCCGCTCCCCGATCTCGCGCCACTTCAGGTCGCACGAGGTGCCCATCAGTCGGCGGAAGATCTTGGAGAAGTGCCCGGAGTGGAGCACGATCAGCCCCATTCCCTGCCACACCCGGCGCTGCACCCGCTCCACAATCTCGTCTTGCACCTCACCGTGGGCGGTGTGCCCCCACCAGGTGAGCACGTCGGTCTCGGCCAGCACCTGCTCGGTGAGGCCGTGCTCCGGCTCGTCGAGGGTGGCGGTGCGCACCTTGAAACCCTGGGCCTTGAGACCCTTGGCGATGGCCCCATGCATGCCCTCGGGATAGATCTTGGCAATCTCGGCATTCTTCTTCTCGTGCCGGTACTCGTTCCACACCGTCACACGAATCGGTTGCTCCATGACTCCTTCCCACCTTTCCCTTCGGATTGGAACCGCTATTCCACTGCCGCGCGCGCCGGTCCTGCCGGGGCGGTGGCGGCGGCGGGTGGGGGTTTGACCCCGCCGGGGGCGGGAACGATATCATGTGGGGCGGCGTCGCCGGGGCGCCCCGGGCCTTTCTCATCACCGCCCGGAGACCGCTTCGGCCGGGCGCTGTCGGCCTGCGGGGCCGGTGTGTTTGGTTGACATCGCCCCTGCCCGGCACTATAATGGCGCCTACCGAAGCCTTCGCGCTTCGGATACTTTTTTGCCCCCGGAAAGGACCGGCATCGTAATGCCTACTTCTACGCGTGCGTGGGGGCTGGCCGTCATCGCCCTGGTCATCCTCGCCTTCCTGCGAGTGACCGAACCGGTCACCGTGGGCGAGCGCCCGGCTGCCGATAGCCTCCGCAAGAAGGAGCCTGCGGCCATCAAGGTAGGGCCATTTGCCTTCTACAAGCCTGCTGTCCGCCTGCGCCTCGGGCTGGACCTGCAGGGGGGCAGCCATGTGGTGCTGCGGGCCCGCAAGCAAGCCATCTACACTTTTCGAACTGCCAGACCGCTCTTCGCCGATGATGCAGAGCGCGCGCAGCTCCAAAATGCCGTCGTGGAAGCCCTCCCCGAGGACCTCGTAGACCAGATGAAACTTGACCTCGGCAGCCGCAACCCCCGCACGGTGGTCGTCCGCCTCACGGTGGATACCGATGCCGAGGTGACAAGCCGGCGGGCGCAGCTGGTAGACCTCCTGAACAAGGGGCCGCTTGGCGCCTATGGGCTCAACCCCAAGGTTGAGGTCGAGAAAATCAAAGTGGACAAGAGCGTCCTCAACCAGGTCCGCGATATCATGGAGCAGCGCGTCAACAAGTTGGGCGTGAGCGAGGCCGCCGTGCAGATCCAGCAGCCGGACCGGATACTGGTGGAACTGCCAGGCATGAAGGATCCCCAGCAGGTGCTCGATACCCTGCAGACCACTGCGGTGCTCGAATTCGTGCACATTGACAAGAAGTACCAGAGCAACCGCCAGGAGATTGGCGGCCACGTCATCTATAAGGACGGCAACGACAACGACATCACGAAGAAAGTGCTCGCGGCCGGCAAGGTGATCGTGGACGGCAGTGAACTCAAGCCCAACTGCAAGTACGAGCCCGACCCGAAGAACGGCATGCCCGCCGTGGCGTTCGAATTCAAGCCCTCCGGCAGGGACAAGTTTTACGAGTTCACCCGCAAGAACACCGGCGAAGTCCTGGCCATCGTGCTGGACGGCGAGGTGCTCTCTGATCCTACCATTCACGAACCCATCCCGGGCCGGGGCCAGATCTCTGGCGGTTTTGAAAGCGTGGCTGAGGCCCAGCGTCTGGCCGACCTGCTAAACGCCGGCTCGCTGCCAGTGCCCCTGGAGATCGCGGAGAACCGCACCGTGGGCGCTACCCTGGGGCGCGACTCGCTGACCGCCAGCCTCTACGCGGGGCTGCTCGGCCTCGCCCTGGTGCTCGTCTTCATGGCGGTTTGGTACCGCCTGCCCGGGCTGCTGGCCGACGTGGCCCTGCTGGTTTACATCGTCCTGCTGCTGGGCGTGCTCAAGGCCTTCGATGCCACTCTCACTCTCCCCGGCATCGCCGGTATCATCATCTCCATCGGTATGGCCGTGGACGCCAACGTGATCATCTTTGAGCGCTTGAAAGAGGAGTTGCGAGCGGGCAAGACCCTCAAGTCGGCGATCGACGCCGCCTTCAAGCGGGCCTTCACCGCCATCCTGGACTCCAACGTATGCAGCATTATCACCGCCCTGGTGCTCATCAGCCTGGGCACCGGCGCAGTGAAGGGGTTTGCCATCACCCTGCTGGCCGGTGTGGTGATCAGCCTGTTCACCGCCATCACCGTCACCCGGCTGCTGATGAACGTGGCGTCAACCTGGCGGATCAGCAAGAGCCTGAGCATGTACGGCGTCAAGCCCGCCGAGATTGCCGGGGGGCCCACCGCGGCGACTGGAGGTCAACGTGCCTGATATCGTCAAGCGAGCAAAACCGGACCTGGTGCGCTCTGCGCCCATCTGGTTCGCACTGTCCTTCCTGGTGCTGGCGGTAGGCATCTATTTCCTATTCGCCAAGGGTCTGAACAAGGGCATTGACTTTACCGGTGGCGGGCTCATCACGTACAAACTCCCGGCCCCCATCTCCAGCATCAGCAAGCAGAACGAAGTGCTCCGCGACGTGCGCAGCACGGTTTCCGGACTGCACATCCGCAACGACGTCCAACTCACTGGCCCCACCTTCGGGGGTAAGGACCAGGTACTCGTGCGCACCCAGGCCCGGGGCGCCACTGACCAGCAGAAGCATGAGGACATCATGCGCCAGAGTGACCTTATCCTGGCCGAACTGCAGCGTCTCTACCCCGGTACCGCCAAGGTGGGCACCGACATGGTCGGCGAGGTGATGAGCTCGGAACTGCTTTACAAGGCGCTCTGGGCGGTGATCCTCGGCAATATCCTGATCATGATCTGGATTATGATCAGGTATGACTTGTTCTTCGGACAGGTCTCGTTCAAATGGAGCTTCTCGGCGGTTTCCGCCCTGGTGCACGACGTGCTCGTGCTCATCGGCATGTTCGCCCTGCTGCAGCGGGAGGTCAACAGCCCCTTTGTGGCGGCCGTGCTGACGGTGGTTGGCTTCTCCGTGCACGACACCATTGTGATCTTCGACCGCATCCGGGAGAACCTGAAACTGCGCAAGGGCGCCACCTTTGCAGAGACCACCAACATCAGCCTGTGGGAGACCATGCCCCGCTCCATCAACACCGTGCTCACGGTGCAACTCTGTCTGGTGGCCCTCTATCTCCTGGGCGGACCTACCATCCATGATTTTGTGTTGGCCATGATTATCGGGGTCACCACCGGAGCCTACTCCTCCATCTTCAACGCCAGCCAGATCCTGGTGCTGCTGAAGAACCGGGAGCAGCGGTGGCGCAACGCGCAAACCGTGGCCAAGCAATCTGTACCTCGTCCGACCCGCCTGCGCCAGCCCGAACTCGAGCCGGTGGCGGTAAGCGCAGGGAATGCGGCAAAAGGGGAGCCGGTGACGGTGCATGAGGCCAAACCGGCCGCGGCCAAGAAGGCCTCCCGCGCCAGCACGGCGAAGAAACGCAAACGGCGATTCTAATCGCCAAACAGTGGAATAGTAATCTGGCGGCCGGCCGTAGGCCGGCCGCCTTCACGTTTCTGGAGGCCGTCGTGTCCGAGTCGCTGCCTCACGGGGCGCTCAAAGTGAATACCGCTCGGCTCTCGGTGCTCTCCAACGCCGCGCTGGTGGCGCTCAAGTTGGTGGCGGGCATCCTCATGGGCTCGGTAAGCGTAGTCTCGGAGGCCCTGCACTCGGCCGTGGACCTGGTCGCCGCGCTCGCCGCTTTCTTCTCCGTGCGTTTGTCGGGCCAGCCTGCCGACGTGCGCCACCCCTTCGGCCATGGTAAGTTCGAGAGCCTGGCCGGGCTTTTCGAGGGTGTGCTCATCATCGCCGCGGCGGCCGGCATCGTCTTCACGAGCGTGCGCAAGATGGCCACCGGACAATATGCCATCGAGGCCCCGCTGCTGGGCGTGGCCGTGATGCTCTTCTCCTCGGTGGTCAACCTGCTCATCTCCACTCGGTTGTTCAAGATCGGCAGGGCTACCGACTCCATCGCTCTGCAGGCCGATGCCTGGCACCTGCGCACTGACGTCTACACTACCGTCGGCGTGCTGGCGGCCTTGCTCGCAATCGCCGCCGGACACGCCTTCCACCTTGCTCATCTGGAGTTGCTCGATCCCCTTGCTGCCATCGCGGTAGCCCTGGTGATCACCGGCGCGGGCATCAGCATCAGTCGGGAAAGCATGCACCACCTCGCCGACGAGTCGCTGCCCGACAGCGAGCGGGTGGCAGTCGAGGCATTGCTGGCCCAGCACTACACCCAGTTCACCGATTACCACCAGTTGCGCACCCGCAAAGCGGGCTCGGAGCGGCACATTGACCTGCATCTGAGTCTCCCCGCCGACATGCCCGTGGCCGAGGCACACGCCCTTTGTGACCACCTGGAGGCCGACCTGCAGGAGATCAGCCCCGGCGCCCACGTGCTCATCCATGTCGAGCCGGTCGAAGCCGCCCCTGTTCCCCGCGCCGAAGGCAAGGAATCCTGATCCGCTCCCACCGGGAGAAGGCTGGGGCGAGGGGGTGGCGAGCCCTGGGCTTGTCGCCACTCTCCCCTCACTGACAGGTATCCACTGCCTCCCCCCAGTATGTAGATTACATGCCCCCCTCTGTCCGGCATGCCCGCTGGGTGCACGCCAAACCCCAGGCCGAGACCGTCGCCTGCCTGGTGCGGGAGGCCGGCCTGTCGCCCCTACTCGCCGCCCTGCTGGCCAACCGCGGCCTGACCACGCCGGCGGCGGCCGCCACCTACCTTGGCGGGAGCCTGGATGACCTGCACGACCCCTTCCTGATGGCCGGCATGAAGCCGGCGGTGGACTTGCTGCAATCCGCCCTGGCTGCGGGTGAGCACATCAGGGTCTGGGGCGATTATGACGTGGACGGGGTGAGCGGCACCGCCCTGCTGGTGCGGGCGCTGGGCGCCCTGGGTGGTAACGTCTCTCACTACCTGCCTCACCGGGTGAACGAGGGCTACGGGCTGAACCGGGAGGCCATCAAGCGCTGTGCCAGGGACGGGGTGCGGCTGCTGGTCACCGTGGACTGTGGCATCGGGGCGCCAGAGGAGGTGGCGCTCGCCCGGCGCCTGGGGATGCGGGTGATCGTCACCGACCACCACCTGCCGCCAGAGGTGCTGCCCAAGGCGGAGGCGGTGGTCAACCCTCGCCAGCCGGGATGCGCCTACCCCTGGCCCGACCTCTGCGGTGCCGGGGTGGCTTTCAAGTTGCTGGATGCGCTCTGCCGGGCGCGCGGTCTGCCGCCGCGCTCCGCACACCGCTTCCTGGACCTGGTGGCCCTGGCCACGGTAGCCGACGTGGTGCCGTTGCAGGGGGAGAATCGCCTGCTGGTCAAGGCCGGGCTACCGGCGCTGGCCGGCACCCGCAAGGAAGGGCTGCGGGCGCTGATGGCCGCCGCCGGCATTGCGCCAGAGCGCCTGGACACCTATCACCTGGGCTTTGCCCTGGGCCCGCGCCTCAATGCCGCCGGCCGGCTGCACCATGCCGAGGATGCCTTGCGCCTGCTGCTCACCGGCGACCCCGAGGAGGCCAAGACTCTGGCCGGCGCGCTGGACGAGAGCAACCGCCGCCGCCAGGAAGAGGAGCGCCGCATCCTGGGTCAGGCGCAGGAAGCCGTGGAGAGCGGCGAGGTGGACTGCCGCTGGGCCATCGTGCTTGCCGACCGGCGCTGGCACCCGGGGGTGGTGGGGATTGTGGCCAGCCGCCTGGCCGAGCGCTACTACCGGCCCACCCTGCTGGTGTCGCTCCAGGGCGAAGAGGGTCGTGGCTCTGGCCGCAGCATCCCGGGCTTTCACCTGCACGAGGCCCTCTGGGAATGCCGGGACCTCTTTTCGCATTTCGGCGGGCATGCGGCCGCCGCCGGGTTTTCTCTGGACGCAGGGCGGGTGGACGAGTTACGGGAGCGCTTCTCGGCCGTCGCCGCCTCCCGGCTGAAGGCAGAGGACCTCACTCCCCTGCTGCAGGTGGATGCCTGGCCGGAACCCGCTGCCCTGACCCTGGAAACCGCCCGCGAGATCGCCCGCATGGCGCCCTTCGGCACCGGCAACCCCGCGCCCTTGGTGGGCCTGCGGGGGGTAACCCTGGCCGAGTGTCGGCGGGTAGGCGACGGCACCCACCTGCGCCTGCGCCTGCGGGCGGGAGAGTGGGAGCAGGCGGCCATCTGGTTTGGCTTCGGCTACCTGGCCGATGTCCTCCCCCCTGGTGCGGTGGTGGACCTACTCTGCGAGCCCTCGCTCGATACCTGGAACGGGTCTGAGCGGCTTAACCTCCAGGTCGCCGACCTGCGCGCTGACCGGGAACTACCGGCCAAACCATAGGGCTCCTCTCCCCCTGGGAAAAGGTCGGGGAGAGAGGGGCCGCATATACCGCACGCTCCCTCACCCCAGACCCAAGACCTACTTTCTCAGGCACATCGGCAGGTTGCCTGCCGCCGCGTGGTAGGCCACGCACTCGCAGCACTTGCCCTTGCGCGGGCAGTCGGCCGAGCCGCAGGTGCAGCGCTTGGCATTGTCTTGCTGGTTGGGGCACTGTTGGGCCATGGTGGGAACCTCCCTGGGATGCTGCGCCTCCTCTTCTGCGCTCCCACCCCTCAACCCTGCGCGCTTGCCGCCGCTGCCGGCCGCACGGTATATTGAGAGCGCGAGGGGCCTGCCCTCCGGCATCCTGTATCCAACAGCCAACATCTAGCATCCCCGGAGGTTCTCGTGCTAAAGGGTCTGTTTCAGCGCATCAACACGCTCTTTCGTCGCGGCACCATTGATGCCGATCTTTATGACAATCTGGAGGAGACGCTGGTGGCAGGCGACGTGAGCGTGCGCACGGCTACCGATATCACCGAGCGCCTGCGCGCTCAAGTGCGGGAGAGGCGGGCAACCGAGGCGGAGCAAGCGCGCACGTTGTTGCGGGAGCTCCTGGTCGAGATGCTCTCCGAGCACCGGGCGCCACTCGTGACCGCGCCGCCGCCGGAGGGCGGCCCCCGCCTCTACCTGGTGGTGGGGGTAAACGGCACCGGCAAGACCACTACCATCGCCAAACTTGCCTGGCGCCTGAAGCAGCAAGGGCGGAGGGTGATCCTGGCGGCCGGCGACACCTTCCGCGCCGCCGCTATCGAGCAACTGCAGCACTGGGGCGAGCGCATCGGGGTGGAGGTTGTGCACGGCCAGTTGGGCGGGGACGCCGCGGCGGTGGTCTTCGACGCCCTGACTGCGGCGAAGGCCCGGGGGGCCGAGTTCGTGATTGCCGATACCGCCGGGCGTCTACATACCAAGCGGAACCTGATGGAGGAACTTGCCAAGATTGGGCGCGTGGCCGAGCGCACCCTGGGCCGGCCCCCGGACGAGACCCTGCTCGTGCTCGATGCCACCACCGGCCAGAATGCCATCATCCAGGCGCAGGAGTTCGCCCAGGTGGTGCCTGTTTCCGGCCTGGTGATTACTAAACTCGACGGCACCGCCAAAGGTGGGGTGGCGCTCACCGTCAGCCATGACACCGGCCTGCCTATCAAACTCGTCGGCTTGGGCGAGCGGGTGGAGGACCTGGCCGACTTCTCGCCCGAGGAGTTCGTGGCTGGGCTGATGGAGTAGGGTATCCCCGCTGTGGGCTCCCGTCACGTCGGGATGTCGAAGGCGTTGACCAGGAACACCGCCATCTGGGCCCGGGTGATACTGGCGTTGGGGCAGTAAAGCAGCGGCGACAGGGAGCAGCCGTTAGCGATGCCGGCGTCGACGATGGCGGTGATGAAGCCGAAGTAGGGGCTGGTAGTGGGCACGTCCTCGAACGTGGCGAAGGGCGGGAACTGGGGCGGCAGCCCGATGGCCTTGGCCACGAAGACCGCCATCTGCGCCCGGGTGACGAAGGCATTGGGGCAATAGCGCCGTACTGGCGTGAAGTCACACCCCTGGGTGATCCCCAGTTGAGCGATACGCTCGATGTAGCCGTAGGCCAGGTCGGTAGTGGGCACGTCGGCAAAGGTGGGGGTGGCCGGAAAGATCGGCGTCTGCCCCATTGCCCGCACGATGAAGACTGCCATCTGGCGCCGGGTGACCGGGGCGTTGGGGCAGAACAGCGGCGGATTGGACGAGCACCCGGCGGTGATCCCCTCCCGGAAGATGGCCTCGATCGCGGCGAAGAAGGGCGAAGAGGGCGGCACATCCTGGAAGGTGGACAGATTCACCCGCACGTTGATGCTGTCGCTGGCCTGCAGGGCCTGGTTGTCGGTGGCGGTGGCGCTGATGGTGTGCAGGCCCGTACTGGTGCCCAGCGCTCGGGGGTCGAAGACCCAGGTGTAGGGAGCCACGGTGTCAGTTGCCCGCAGCACGCCATCCAGGAAGAAGTCGACGCGGGCGATCGTGCCGTCAGGATCGCTGGCCGTCGCCTGCACCGTTACCGGGCCGGTGATGGTGGCGCCGTTGGCCGGGAAGGTGATGGTCACCGTGGGCGCCTGCGCTCCGGACGGCGCGGTGGTGAAGGTCCAGGTGAAGTCGGCAGCCAGGGGCACCCCCGCGGCGCTGCGGATGCCGCTGGTCCCGCCCACCAAGCGCGCGGTACAGGTGGCGTTGGCTGCTAACGGTGCACTCGGGGTGAAGGTCACCGTGCGGGTGAGGGCGTTGAAGGAAACCGTGCCCGCAATCGCCCCGCTGGGGCCGGTGACGATGACCGTGGAGGTGGTGAAGGACGAGGCCAGCATGGGCTGGTCAAAGGTGGCGGTGACCAGGGTGGAAGTGGGCACGCCGGTGGCGCCCGGGTTGGGCGCTACGCTAAGCACTGTGGGCGCCGGCGCCTGGGCCAGGAGCACCAGCAAGCCCAGGTCAACATGGGCGATGGCAACGTCCGCGGAACCGTCCGCGTTTACGTCACCCACCGCGAGTGCCCCTGGGAAGGGGGAGGCATTCACCGGGATCACGTCCACCTCAGGAGTGCCGAAGATGCCCGCTTGCTGGGCAAAGACCGCCACGTTACCCAGCGACGGGTGCAGGGTCACGGCATCATTCAGCCCGTCGTGGGTGACGTCACCCAGCGCGACCGCGACGGGGAATGAAGGGGCCACGTAGAAAACGGCCGTGCCCAGTCCGCCAGTGCTGGTCTGGGGGATCACCCCCAGGAAGGCGTTGGGCTGCAGCCCCCCGGCAGTGAAGACGATATCCCGGCGGCCGTCACCGGTCACGTCGCCCAGCGCGATCCCATTGATGCTCACGGTGGTGGAGACGGTGACTGGAGTTTGGGTGAACGTGCCGCCGGCCGTACGGTAAAAGACCACCAGGTTACTCTGGCCGGCAACCAGGATCCCCCGGTTGTAAACGATGTCGGTCAGGCCATCGCCGTTCAGATCGCCTACTGCCACCTCCGCGTTGCGGCCAGGGGTGACGGCGAAGTCAATGGGCGTGCCCAGGGTGCCTGCGGCGGTCTGGGGGTAGATGCGCACAATTGCGGTGGGGTTGATCAGGTTGGTGGGGTCGGTCAGGGCGAGCACGATATCCTGCCGGGCATCGCCGGTGACGTCGCCGATGGTGACGCTCTCGGGCGCCAGGGGCAGTGTGGTGGTGGCGGCGGGCCCCAGGCCGCCGGTAGCGGTCTGGGGAATGATGACCATAGCCTGACTGCCCGCCACGACGATATCATTGCGGCCGTCGCCTGTGACATCGCCGATATCCACGCCGCTCGCCGCCAGCCCGGTGAAGATTACCAGGCGCGGGGCAAGGGTACCCGCAGTGGTCTGCAGGAAGACGCTGACGCTGCGGTCGTTGGCCGGGTCGAGCGTGCTGTTGCCGGTCCCGACCACGATATCGTTGAGCCCATCCCCGTTTACATCCCCAATGGCCACGGCCAGCGCCCAGGAGCCCGTGAAGTAGTTCACGAAGGACTGCAGCAGCACGGCCTGGGCGGGCAGGCAGGCCAGCAGGGCCAGGCAAAGCGTGAGCACGAGCAGGGCCAGCGCCCGGGTTTTCATGGCAGCAACCTCCCGCAGGGTTGCCCCTACCATGTCAGGTCGCAGGGCAGGCGTCAACCCGGCAGTCGCACGTATTATCCGACAAACCGCGCCGCCGGGGACCCGTGATCTCCGGTTTTCGCTGCGGCGCAGGGATGCGGGTAGCCGCCTGCGAAGAGAGTAATAAGGCTGAAGTGAGCCAAGCACGGAGGTAGAGGCAGTGGCGAGGAAACCAAGGGCGATCCAGGTGGGCATCGGGGGCATTGGCAAGGGGCATTTCAAGCGCCTGATGAGCGGTGAGCACTTTCGGCTGGTGGCGGTGGTGGACCGCTACCCCGAGCGGGAGGATGTGGCGGCAAGCCGGGCGGCCGCCGAGGCGGCGGGCATCCCCTTTTTCACGGATTACCGGCAGGCGCTACGCAAGGTGAAGGCGGAGGCGGCCTTCGTGTGTACCCCCCACCCCTGGCATGCACCCATCTCCATCGCCGCCATGCAGCGGGGGATGGGTGTCTTCACCGAGAAGCCGGCAGCCTCCTCGGCGGCGGATGCGCAGCGCATGCTGCGGGTCTCCCAGGAGACGGGGATGCCGCTGTCGGTGGGCTTCAACCCCACCGCGGAGGCCGAGTACTGGGCACTCAAGAACCACATTGCACAGGGCGACCTGGGCGAGATCCGAGAAGTGGTGGTGGTGGTCAACTGGTATCGCGAGGACGACTACTACACCCGCTCGGAGTGGGTGGGCAAGGAGAAAATGGAGGGGAAGTGGTGCCGGGATGGGGTGATGTTCAACCAGTCGAGCCACTTCTTCGCGGCGGCCCTGTGGCTGGCCAGCCGTAAGCCCGGAGCGGCCTTTGCCACTGCCACCCGGGCCCGCGCCGGGCTCTACCGGGTGCATCCCGTGCCGCAGTTGGAGATGGAGGACCTGGCCTGCGCCATCCTGGAACTCGATGGCCAACCAGGCAAGCGCCTGATCTACTACGGCACCACCTGCAACCCGAGCGGCAAGAGCGCCACCTGGGTGGCCGTCTTCGGTGAGCGCGGGCAGGCCGTGGTGGGCAGTGGCAAGATCGAATTGTACGACGGCAAGACCATCCCCCTGCGTATCCCCAAGATCCAGAGCAAGCACGAGAACCTGCGGCGGGCGATTACCCGCGGCGAGACTCCGCTCTGCCCCATCGCCGAGGGGGTCAAGGTGACCGAGGCGGTGGAGTTGGTGTACAAGGCCGCCCGCAACCGGATCAAGGTCGTGGACCGCGGGAAACTGGCCAACCTGTCGGAGATTATCTACCGCGCTGCCGCCGAGCGCCGGCTCTTCTCCGAGATGAGCGGCGCCCCCGACTGGGCCGCCGAGGGCAAGGCTATCGCCGAGACCGAGGGGTACGCGCTGCCGGCATAGGTTGCTGCTCCCCCGCCTGGCAGGATGAGGGAGGTGCGGGGCAGATAGCGTTTCTGAGATGAGCGGCAGGGGAGCCCGCGCGGGCTCCCCTGCGGTGTTCAGGCTTACTTGGCCGGCTTCGCCCCCGGCTCGCCCTTGGCCGGTGCCTTGCCCTCTTCCTCGTCCTCGTCCTTCACCAGGAAGTGGCTGGCCACGTTGCCCTCGGCCTCCAGCCAGTCGTCGCGCAGGGAGATGAGCACCTGGTCGCAGCGGAAGGTCTCGCCCGCTTCGTTCTCCACCCGCACGTTGCCGGTAACCAGCAGGGTCTCTTGGTTCTGGTCGTAGACCGCCTTGTCCCCGTAGGCAGTGCGGTCCTGCTGGACCGCCTTCACCTGCCCCTCGGCGATGGCCTGCTTGTCCCGGTACAGGTACTCCAACTTGCCGCAGGTGATGACCGTGCGCTCCTCCTGGTAGGAGGTGAAGGGGCGGTCGGTGTCATCGGAGGTTGACGAGGCCTCGGAGGGGGCGGAGGGTGCAGAGGCAGCGGGATTTCTCGCAGGCTCGGCGGGCTGTTGCCCGCCCTCGCCGCTCGAAATGACACCTGAGGGGGCGGCTGCCGTCTTGGCTTCCGACTTCTTCTGGTGGATGAGGGTGACCGCGCCCACGAAGGCGGCCCGGCGCTCCTGGAAGTTGAGGTCCACCCGGTCTCCGGTGACCTGGCTTTCCTCATCCTGGTAGCGGGGCTTGCCAATCGCACTGCCGATCTTACTCCTGGTGTTGAAGCGGATAGTGTCGGCATAAAAGCGCCCGTCCTCATGGCGCAGTATTACCCCTCCGCTCACCTCCACGTCGTGGGTGCGGTTGTTCACGCGGATGCGGTCGGCATGCTCCAGGTAGACGTCCTTGTCCTTCTTCTGGGCGGGGCCGGCCTGGCCGGGGGCGGCTGCAGGCCTGGGGGCAGCAGGTGCGGCGGGAGTGCGGGCGGGCTCCTGAGCGGCGAGAATGCCGGTGAGCAGGAGCAGGAGTAGGCCCACCAGACCCCAGACCGCGAACCCCAGGCCCCTCACCCTTACCCTCTCCCGGGGGGAGAGGGGACCGTATTGACGTCTGCGCTTCATCGCTTCCTGTTCCTTCCCCAGAGCGCCCGGCCCAGGCGATCAAGGGAGCCGGGGGCGCGGCCCGAGGCGAGGGTCTGCTCGGCGCCGGCCATGGACAGGCGCATGGTCACTCCGCCCTCCAGCACATACTCCTCCCGTTCCAGGTCCACTGTTAGCCTCCGGCCGCTCAAGTCGCCGTCGGGCCCGCTGATGCGCACTCCCTGCGGGCACGCGATAACGCGTGGCCCGGCCAGGTAGTAGGCCTTGTCGGTGCGTATTACGGTGTCCCCCAGGTACACGGTGAGTGGCCCCAGGGCTACTCCGCGCTCCACCCCGGCCAGCCAACGCAGCCCGCCCGCCCGCAGCCGCCAGCCCTCGCCCGCGATGCGCACCGGGCCGGCCACCTCCAGGTTGCCGGTCAGGGTGTTCAGGCGGGCCTGGGGGGCGCGCAGGTGCAGTTCAGCCACCTCGCCAGCCTGGAGCACGGCCTCCCGGATGTCGAAGAGCCGGGTGACGGTGCGGTCGCGGCTGACCTGGACCCGCCTTGCCTTGAGCCGCCATTCCCGGTTCCCACCCGCCCGGCCGCGGGCGGTCACCTGGTGTAACTCGAGGGAGACGCCCGGGGAGATGCCGGGGCCCCTTCCCGCCGGGCGCTGCCGCAGGTAAAGCCCAAGCAGGCCCAGAGCAAGCAGGCCGGCAGCCCCCACCGCTGCCGCCCTGCGCCAGGCTGCCGTCCGCATCGCCGGGCTATCCCTGGCGCTTGCCGAGCGCTTCTTCCAGCGCTTCTACCCGGGCGCGCAGGGCGCGCAACTCGGCCAGGCTCTCGGGCAATTTCTGGCAAGCGGCATGCACGCGCAGTTGCTGGCGGTGCGGGCGGGCTGGATAGCCCGAGACCATCTGCCCCGCTTCGATGTCGCCGATGATGCCCGCCTGGGCCGC
>Ga0315298_1007706_pt1 | contig 14037 bp, 11 predicted proteins | sample WHS_1_MG_FD_203077 | JGI IMG/M metagenome (GOLD analysis project Ga0315298, IMG submission 203077) | Extremophilic microbial mat communities from Washburn Hot Springs, YNP, Wyoming, USA - WHS_1_MG | ecosystem: Environmental > Aquatic > Thermal springs > Hot (42-90C) | place: USA: Wyoming...
GGTCCCGCTCCTCCAGGGCAGCCACGATGGCGCTTTCGGAAGCTCCCGCCCGGGCCAGCTCGCAGCCCAGGGCGTACAGGGTTTCGGAGCGGTCCACCTCGGCGGCTTCCGATGCCGGCTTCAACTTCCCGTCGGCCTTGTCAACAGCCAGGTCGCCACGCCAGAGCTCCATCCCCTTCTCGCCAAGCCGAACCGGCGGTTCGGTGTCGCCCTCCTGGTGTGGCGGGGTCGGGACTGCGGACTTCTTCAGGAGCTCCACGGCCCATTGGGGTCCATCGGCCAAGACCTCACCATCGACGTATATCTCACAGCCCGTCTGGTGGGTGCCGGAGGCGACGCAGTAGCCATTGGCCTTGATATCTAGCTCGATGCCCGGCTGCGGTTTGTGCTTGGTGGTTGCAACGGGACACCCTGCCGGTCGGCGGTAAAGGTAGCCGGGGTTCTTGCTGAAACGAATTGCAGTTGGGGGCAATCCGCCCGGTTGCCGTGCTGCCCAAACCGCACTCTCGCGGGTGTCCGGTCCGATGAACAGCAAGCCGGAAGGTTCCAGCAAGATGCCGATATTGGCCTTGGGCCAGCGGGTCCACCAGTTGTGTACGTCGCTTTCTGTTGGCCGAAGGCGCTGGTAGCCGCCGCCCAGCAGGGGTGCCTTCCCCACGTCGTGGCCTTGGTGTCCCCTTCCGCAGCCGCAGTTGCCGGCTTCGTCTGGCCAGCAGAGCGGGATAGGGTACCAGCCACGGTGCAGGTAGCCCAGGGCAGCTTGAAGGTTGGTGGTGGGGGTCGTAGTTGTGGTCATGCGCCCCCCCACAGGCTCAACTGCTGGGAATCCCGAACGGTCCACTTGTCGAGCGGCAGCAGCAACTGCTCGCCGAAGCCTCTGTTCAACAGGATACCGTTGTCGTAGATGCTCTTGATTGTAGCGGTGTACATCCTGTCGCTCTCAAGGTCTTCAATCTGCACCAGCGTTGCGCCTGCTCGCTCTGCTGCGTCCAGGCTTTGAATATCCAGAGCCCAACCGACCGGTTTTCTCAGCATATGCACCGAAGCCCTGCATCGCTTACGAAAGATGCCGGTCGCCGGGTCCACCGAACCGACTGGTTTTCCCTGCGCCAAGATTGTGATAGAATTAGCCCGACGGCTGCTGACACCAGCCGCCATTGCCCGCCGCGCCTGTCCGCTAGCCCGCGAAGCCGCCGGACGGGCGCTTCCCTTTCCTCGCCAAGTCATGCCACCTTCGCCCCCTTTCTTCGCGCTTCCCGCTCCCGGGCTAACTTCTCGACGCTTTGCGGGTCGATTAGCCGGCCCAAGGGCGTCCACTCGCAAGCAAGCTTGCCCTGCTCGACAAGTTGCCGCACTCGGCAGGGAGTGACGCCCAGCATTCGTGCTACAGTCGCAGGGGTTAACCAGTCCCTTTGTATCATCGTTCCTGACCTCCTCTCGTTAGCCGTGAAAATGAAAAAAGCCGCCCCATCTGAGCATATCGCTCAAACAAGGCGGCATACACCGCACTACATAGCCCTGCCGCAATCCAAACGGGCATAGCGCCCAACAACACACGGATTGCGCTTTAGCCTATTCGATTGCCTAGATTATACTAGCGTTCGCCAGCTTTGTCAAGGGTTTTGTCGGCCGGACACCAGGCCACCTACAATCGCCACCTGTCGGCTGGGCTGCCCGTCTCGTGGGCCTTCGCCAGGTCTGCCTCAGCGATGGAGGCATAACGCCGCACCATCTCCAGAGACGAATGCCCTAGCAGCCTTTGCAGCCCCAGCAGGTTCCCGCCGTTGCGCAGAAACTCGGTAGCAAAGGTGTGGCGCAGCCTATGAGGGTGCAGGTTTGCTACGCCGGCCCGGTCGCCCAGGTTGGCGAATAGCTTGACGAGCCGGTCGGGGGTCAGCGCTCGGCCTTCCCGAGTCAGGAATAGCGGTTCGTCGGGCGAGGGTTTCCGTCCGGCCAGGTATTTCCAGACCGCTCGCCGCGCCATCTTCCCCAAGTAGACAATTCGGCCCTTCCCACCCTTCCCCTTATGGACCATGATGCGCCCCGTTGCCAAGTCTATATCGCCCACGGCCAGGGCGCATAGCTCGCTTGCCCGCAGCCCGGAGTCCAGCAATAGCATCACAACGGCTCTATCCCGCAAGCCTGTGTCCCGCCGCATAGAGAACGTCGCCCGGCCCTTGGTATTGGCCTCGCGTGTGCCATCGCACGCCTTGAGGATGGCGGCCACTTCCTCACGGGTCAGGGGCTCGATAACCGGTTCTGGTGCCTTGGGGGCTGGCACCGTTGCCATTGGGTTGGGTTTGCCCGTCTCCTCGGACAACCAGCGGTAGAAACTGCGAAGGGCTACCCAGCAGTTGTAGACTGTCTTGGCGGCAAGGGGTCTGCCGTGGCCGTTGGGCTCTGTCCGTAGATGGGCGAGAAAGCCCCTCAGGTCGGATGCCGTCATGGTGGCAGGGTCCGTTTTCCCCTGTGCCTCGCACCAACGGGCGAAGTGGGCGAAGTCCTTCTTGTACTCAATAATGGTGTTGGGGGAGCAGCCTTCAGCCTGTTTGGCCAGGTAGAAACCGGTGAGCAGATGCGCAAGCTTTTCGGTCTCAGGTTCCATCCTCCCGCCTCTTTCCAAGGCTTTGATATGAACCTGGAACCTAAAAGCAAGGCCCTACGCGTAGCCTCTAGGTCTATGGTAGGGGAAATGGCTCCCCGAGCAGGATTCGAACCTACAACCTAGCGGTTAACAGCCGCCCGCTCTACCGTTGAGCTATCGGGGAATGTCTGATCTCTTTGCGGAATCGAGCCGGCTGCCGGGCTAGGATTCGAACCTAGGCTGGATGCTCCAAAGGCATCTGTGCTACCATTACACAACCCGGCAATCGATGAGGGCGAACCTGTTCGCCCCCTTATCCGTCGCTCCTGATTTTACACGATCTCAGTCCGTAATGCAAGTGTTGTTCGGCTCTTTCGCCGTTATGTGTGCCTTTGCGGTTGTAGTCGAGACGAGAAACGCGGTATAATCCAAGAGGTCCAATCAGACCGGCAGTAAGCAGACGCGAAACGAGACCAGTGCCAGAATCAGCCACAAACGGCAAGGCAAAGGGATTAGATTGAGATGAACCAGGCAATACCGGAAGCTAAGGACACGATGAAGCGAGAGATCGCCGTGTACGTCCGGCGGGGGTCTGCCGATGACTCCCGCACGTTGATATTCGCCCGTGTGCCCGAGATCCCCGCCGACACGTTGCTCAGAGAGCGTCTGATGAGCGATGGGGACATGCTTCGATACGACATTATGCCAGAGTGGGATCAGCACGCCAACAGGTTTAGGTTCAACGGCTACTCGTCGCTGGCCGAGGCGCTAGCCTACAAGGAGCTGTGGTTGGTGGAATTCCTCGGCAAGTATGGCTATCGGGTCGACTTCCGGTGACTCAATAGGACAAGGGGAAGAAGATGGACGACGCAAGACCAGAACCCAGAACTCCGTCAAGTCGAGAAATCACGATCCAAGTCCAGCGGCTGGGTCATGACGACGGTTGCCGTCTGACTTTCCCTCGCGTGCCAGACATCCCTGTGGAGGCGCTGCTGAGAGAGCTGATCGCCATCGATGGTGACACATTGCTGATTGATATCGCCCCCGAGTTCGACTTCGAGGTCCAGGAGATTGCCTACAACGGCTACTCGTCCCTCGGCGAAGCACTGGCGGAAAAGCGCAAATCGCTGGTAGAGTTTCTCAGGCGATACGGGTATCAAGTTACCTTCGAGCAGCGCTCTTCGGCTTAATCTTAGGGGTGCGACTCAGAATATGGTAGTGGCCTCTTCTGGCGGAGCACCACTTGAATATCGGCGAGGTTTGCCCGCAGCCAGGTTTCGCAGTCGGGGCAGATCGCCTTTACCCTGCTCCAGCCCTGGTCTTCTTGTCCAACGCGCATGTAGGCCACGAGAACGGCTAGTGCCGCTCCGTGCTGCTCGACCTTGTTGTCAGACGTGGCACCCTGCTTGACCGCGTCGCCCAAATGTCTCTCCTCTTGCTTGGCGTAATCAACCATGATTTGGGGGAACTTCGGCGTGCAGTCTTGGTAGGTCCCTTGGGCTGTGCGGCAGAGCACCATCGGCAGCCTGGGGCTGACGGCATAGGGCACATCGGCAAAGTAGGCAAAGCGGTCGTCACCGGTTTGCAGCTCGGGAATGCCGTCTCCGTCCAAGTCTTTCACGCCTTGGGGCGCGAGTCCGTCATTGCCGAGGCCAAAGGCATCGTAGCGGCGAATACCGTTGGGGTCGCTACCGAAGATCAGGTACTCCGAGCAGCAGTGTGCCCCGCCGGTGTAGTGGAACACCACCGCTTCCAGAACGCCATCTCCGGTGAGGTCGGCGGCAAACGCCAAGCCCCAACGCTCGAAGGAGTCTGCCGCGTCGACCGTGGCCACCGTGAAGCTGCTCGTGCCGTCTTCCAGAATGATCTGTTTCTTGTCGCCCTGATTCAGCTCCGAGAGAGTCCATTGGGGCTGGCCGCGCAGCGCGGGGGCCGTCGGCGAGGGGCGTGCTGGAGGTACCGTCGCCGTGGTGGTCGCGGCCGACCTGACCGTCGCTGTTGCCCTTGGAACAGTTGATGGAGTAGGCGCTTCGCTGCCTTTGGCAGTCGCTATTGTTGGGCTTGCCGCAGGCATGGTCGGCTTTGTGCTGTGAGCCAGGGGCGATCCGACCGGCACGAAGGTGTTTGGTATCGCGATGGATTCCGTGGGCGTCGGTGCCGGTGGCCCAATCCTCAGCGGGCCAACCCGGCAAGATGTGGCGAAGGTCGCTAGCGTCAGCAAAGCGCCCAGTACGATCAGGCTATGGCGTCGGATGATCAAGAGCTTATCTCCCCTCTTGCATGTAATATCATCACCAGCGCAGAAGAATGTCGCCCGTGCTTCTCCGGTGTGGCAGAATGAGGGCGAGGTCCATTGTCGAACGGATCTTGGACTACGCACAGTCTGCGGCGAGTATAGGGAAGATTTCAAGATCGATCAACACCGATGCTTTGGACACAGACGAGTGCCGTGGGCTGAACATCAGCGGATTGGGAACTCGAGCGCAAACCCGCGGCCACGAATGACGCTTGAGGAAGCTTGCCAGCATGTTGGCTCCATTTCAAGAGATGCCCAGCAAGGGATCGTGAAGCATGCGATATTGGCATCCACGTGGAGCCGCGCGCTGACGCCGGAGCTGCCGACGACCGCACGTGTCGATCCCGCAGCGATTCCGGGTAGGCCAGCAGACATTCACGCCCATGTGAGAGTCGCATTTAGCGCCAAGGGCCTATCTGCCGTGGTGGAAACAACGCCTAGCGCTGGGTTAGGTACTTGACAAGAAGGGCTTGCTCTGATATCATTCTTAGAAAGCATAACAGTGCCGTTAACCGACCCTAATACCTTCCGATCGCGGCCCGTTTCCCGCACTCTGGCGAAGTAAATGATCTTGCCAGCTGCCATCAAACGACATGGGGTTTCGATCAGTCGTCGGCCATCAGCGATCAGGCAAGAGCGCCGCTAGATTGATAGCATGGCTTGGATCTTGCAGAGGTCGGTGCGTGCGGGGCGCCTTTGTATGACGGCGTCATTACCCCCCACGTTGCCCCAAGTCAGCCTGATCTCTCGACAATCGGTGGGCATCCGTTAACAGGTGGGCGAGCCTATCTGGCGTCTCGCATCTCTGGCACTGGGCTTGTCCACCGCCCGTGCTAAAGGACAGACACTCAGACTCCAAGAGGAGGCAACGGTGAACGAATTGTTGCTCGCACGTTGGCAGTTTGGCATCACGACGGTCTATCACTTCTTCTTTGTCCCCCTGACAATTGGCTTGGCGGTTCTGGTGGCAATTATGGAGACCCAGTACGTGCGCAGCGGAAACGAGATCTACAAGCGCATGGCGCAATTCTGGGGCAAGCTCTTCACAATCAACTTCGTCATGGGCGTGGTGACAGGAATTGTCCAGGAGTTTCAATTCGGCCTGAACTGGTCAGACTACTCGCGTTTCGTGGGCGACATCTTCGGTGCTCCCTTGGCGATTGAGGCGCTCCTCGCCTTCTTCCTAGAGTCGACCTTCCTTGGTCTTTGGATCTTCGGCTGGGACAGGATGCCGAAGGCCCTGCATGCTGCTACGATCTGGCTTGTGGCAGCTGGCTCGGCGCTCTCGGCCTTCTGGATTCTAGTTGCCAACTCGTTTATGCAGCAGCCGGTGGGCTTCGTGCTGCGAAACGGCCGGGCGGAGATGATCGACTTCTTCGCCTTGATCAGCAACCCCAACGTCCTCCTGCAGTACCCGCACGTGTTGCTGTCAGCTCTTACTACGGCCGCGTTTTTCGTCTTGGGCATCAGCGCCTACCGTCTGGTTAGACCGGCGAACGATCATGACACTTTTCAGCGGTCCTTCCGTCTTGCGGCCATCGTCGCCGTCGCCGGCAGCGTCTTGCTGATTCCGGCAGGGCATGCTCAGACTCAGCACATCGTGCAAACCCAACCGATGAAGATTGCCGCGGCCGAGGCGCTATGGAACAGCGAGGACCCGGCTTCCTTCTCGCTATTCACTTGGGGCGATGAGGCACGGCGTAAGGACGTCTTCTCGATCAGGATACCAGCAGTTCTCTCTCTGCTGGCTTTCAATAGCCCGCGGGGAGAGGTGAAGGGAATCAACAACCTGCAGGCCGAGTACGCGCAACAGTACGGCCCAGGCGACTACGTGCCGCCAGTGGCCCTTACCTATTGGACCTTCCGAATCATGGTGGGGGCCGGGATGCTGCTGGCACTGGCCGCACTTCTAAGCGTCTACCTCGTCATTCGCGGCAAGGTTATGCAGCAACCCCGGTTCCTGAGGTTGCTGACTTTCCTGATGCTCTTGCCCTACATCGCCAACGTGTCTGGGTGGTTGATGGCCGAGATCGGTCGTCAGCCATGGATCGTCTTTGGCTTGATGAAAACGGTCGAAGGAGTGTCGCCAGCAGTCTCAGGAGGGATGGTCCTTTTCTCTCTGCTGGGCTTTACCTTCCTATACGGGGCGTTGATGGCGACCGACGTCTCCTTGCTGGTCAAGTATGCCAGAGCTGAGCCTGGTTTAGAGCAAGACCTAGCAATGGCCAGCGCCTATTGACAGGGAGGGCACAGTTCGTCACGGCGACGAAAACAGGGATCCAGAACCTCGCTTGGCCCAGAGTCAGTCCTTCTGCGGAAGGACCCGCATAGGAAGAAGATGACGTTCGAAATCGCTTTTTGGGAGGCACCACATGGACCTGAATACGGTTTGGTTCAGCCTGATCGCCGTCCTGTTCATTGGTTTCTTCTTTCTTGAGGGATTTGATTACGGCGTAGGCATGCTCTTGCCCTTCCTGGGACGAGGAGACAACGAGCGGCGGGTGCTGCTTAACACTATCGGGCCTTTCTGGGATGGCAACGAGGTCTGGTTGTTAACAGCCGGTGGCGCAATGTTCGCCGCTTTCCCTCATTGGTACGCTACCATGTTCAGCGGTTTCTATTTAGCACTAATCCTGATGCTTTTCGCCTTGATCATACGGGGTGCAGGCTTCGAGTTCAGGAGTAAGATAGGCGGCCCGCGTTGGCGTGGGCTCTGGGATTGGGCGATCTTTGGCGGCAGCCTGGCGCCGGCACTGCTCTGGGGCGTCGCTATCGGCAATCTGATGAGGGGGGTGCCTATCGGTGAGAACATGAACTACGCCGGCACTTTCTGGGACCTACTGCGTCCATACGCACTTCTGGGTGGCATGGCTTTCGTCGCCCTCTTTCTGCTGCATGGGGCGGTCTTCTTAAGCCTAAGGACCGAGGGCTCGCTTCTGGCACGCTCTCGTCGCGCATCAGGGATCCTTTGGCTACCGGCCGTGGTCCTCGTCGCCCTCTTCATCGTGGCTGGTTATTTCGTCACCGACCTTTTCGCCCGTGCCAGTGCCTTTCCAACTGCGGCCTCCCTTATGGCCGCTGTGGCGCTCTTGCTAGCCGGCTGGTTTGTGCGCGCCAAACGGGATGGTTGGGCCTTTGTGATGACCGGGGTAACGATCACTCTAGCGGCGACTACCGTTTTCACCGGGCTTTTCCCCCGGCTGATGATCTCTAGCCTCAACCGAGACTGGAGCCTGACCGTGTACAACGCGTCCTCGAGCCCCTACACCCTGCAGGTGATGGCCATTGTCGCCCTCATCTTCGTACCCATAGTGCTCCTTTACCAGGGCTGGACTTACTGGGTCTTCCGTCGGCGGGTCGGCGCCACCCGGCATCTGGAATACTGAGCGGACCGCGGCTCGGGGGCTTAGACCCCGCTTCCGCCCAAGGGGGACAAGCCCCAACGCGGTTTGGATAAGAGGAAAGGGAATCTAAGTGCGGGAGATCGACTGAAGCCCCAAGTTCCGGAGGCCCAGATCCTACCCGAGGCTTTGGTGATCAAAACCCTCATGACCTTAACTAGACCGCATTGGGACAAGCCACAAGCTTACAGGAAACAGCCTTGAGGGAGTTGCGAAGATCAGGTGAATCTTGACAAACGCCTGCTGGGGGAGGCCCAAACTGTTAGGCTCTACTTCGTGCTCACTATTGGCGCGGCCCTGCTCGGCGGCGTCGCCATCATTCTGCAGGGTCGCTACCTGAGCCGGGCGATTGCTCAGGTCTTTCTGCAGGGCAAGAGCCTTCACGACGTGAGCGCTCTGCTGGCGATCCTCCTGGTCATCTTTGTGCTTCGTGCTGCCCTGACTTGGGTCCGCGAGGTTACCGTGCACCAGACGGCCGCACGGATCAAAGCGCGATTGCGGCAGCGGCTGTATGCGCATCTGATCGCCCTCGGTCCGGCCTACACACGGCGGGAGCGCTCTGGCGAGTTAGTCACTACCGCCGTCGAGGGTATCGAAGAGCTCGACGCCTACTTCAGCCAGTACCTACCCAATCTGGCACAGGCGGCCTTGATTCCCCTCGCCCTGCTGGTATTCATCTTCCCCTTGGATGTGGTCTCGGGCCTCATCTTGCTCGTGACCGCGCCATTGATCCCGGTCTTCATGGTCCTGATCGGCAAGGCAGCGGAGATCATGACCAGGCGGCGGTGGGAATCACTCAGCCGACTGAGCGCCCATTTTCTGGACGTCCTGCAGGGTCTGACTACGTTGAAGCTTTTCGGTCCCAGCCAAGGGCGGGTTACGGCGATCGCCGAGATCAGCGATCGCTTTCGCCGGTCCACTATGGACGTGTTGCGCGTGGCGTTCCTCTCGGCACTAGTGCTTGAGATGCTCGCGACCGTGAGTACGGCAATCGTTGCCGTAGGAGTGGGACTGCGTCTCCTCTACAGCACGATATCCTTCGAGCAGGCCTTCTTCGTGCTGATCCTCGCCCCTGAGTTCTATCTGCCGTTGCGCACCTTGGGCGCAAGCTTCCATGCAGGTATGGCCGGCGTTTCGGCTGCGCAGCGCATTTTCACCATTTGTGAACTACCTCTCCATCAGCAGGAGCGTGTTGAGGAAGGAACGGAGCAATCTCCCGCGCTGTCCGACCATCGCCCTGGCCATCTCCCTTCAAGAAGAAAGGGAGCAGATTCTCTCTCCCGCTGGAAGAGGGCTGGGGTGAGGCTAGAGGCCAACGATGCCAGCGGCCATCTCGGAGGCAGACTCAGTCAGTTCAGTATCCGCTTCGAGAACGTGCACTACGCCTACGACGACGGCCGGCGGCCAGCACTCTACGATGTATCTTTCCAGATCCACCCTGGGCAGAAGGTGGCTCTGGTCGGACCTAGTGGAGCAGGAAAGAGCACCATCGCCCACCTTCTGCTGCGCTTCGTCGAACCTGACAAGGGCGCAATCCTCGTGGACGGCGTACCGCTTCGCTCGGTCGATCCCGGCGTGTGGCGGAAGCAAGTGGCCTGGGTACCCCAAAATCCCTACCTGTTTCAAGCGACGGTCGCCGCGAACATTCGACTTGGGAGATGGTCGGCCAGTGTCGAAGAGGTCGTGAGTGCTGCCAGGGCTGCCCGCGCCCATGAGTTCATCGAAGCCCTCCCTGAGGGCTACGAGACGGTCATCGGCGAGCGAGGCTCCCGGCTGAGCGGCGGGGAGGCGCAACGCATTGCCCTCGCTCGCGCTTTCTTGAAGAATGCGCCCTTCTTGATTCTGGACGAGGCCGCCGCCAATCTGGATCCTGAACGGGCCTGCCTAGTGGAGGAGGCGATCGAGCGCCTGATGGCGGACCGGAGCGTTCTGATCATTGCCCATCGTTTGAGCACCATCTGCCGAGCTGATCAGATCCTGGTACTCACGAAAGGTCGTGTGGTCGAAGAGGGAACGCACACGGAGCTAATGGAGAGGGGCGGAGAGTATCGCCGACTAGTCACCGCCTACGGGAGTGCGTCATGAGAGGAACGATCTGGCGGCTGCTCAAGCTCGTCGTGCCGTTCGCCGGTTGGATTGTCTTGGCAACGGTTCTCGGTTTCCTGGCTATCGGCAGTAGCATCGGCCTAATGGCTACAGCGGCCTTTCTGATTGCCTCGGCCGCGCTGCATCCCTCAGTGGCCGATCTGGCGATTCCGATTGTCGGCGTGCGCTTCTTCGGCATTTCCCGCGGCGCTTTTCGATATCTGGAGCGTTACGTATCCCACAACCTGACCTTCCGCCTCCTCACTCATCTGCGGGTCTGGTTCTACGAGGCGGTCGAGCCGTTGGCCCCCGCCCGCCTGATGCAGTACCGGAGCGGTGACCTGCTGTCCCGCGTGATAGCGGACGTCGAAACGCTGGAGCATTTCTTCGTGCGGGTCATCGCGCCGCCGGCGGTGGCCACCCTAGTCGGGCTGACGATGTGGGTATTCATGCGGCAGTTCGACCTTCGCCTGGCCTATACTCTGCTAGCCTTCTTACTGCTGTCCGGCGTGGGTCTGCCACTGGTAGTGCAGCGCTTGAGCTCGCACCTCGAGCAGCAAACGGTCCAGGTGCGATCGGAGTTGCACGGCTATCTCGTCGACGGCATCCAGGGTCTCGCCGATCTGGTCGCCTTCGGGGGGGAGACTCGGCAGTTCGAACAGATAAGAGGGCTTGGCCAGACGTGGGCGGCGACTCAAGGGCGGTCGGCTTGCATTTCGGCGCTCCACAGCGCGATGGGCGGACTCCTGACGAACCTCGGCTTATGGTCGGTGCTTGTTGTGGCGATCCCTCTCGTTTCGGCGGGTCGGCTTGACGGCGTTTACTTGCCTGTGCTGGCGCTGGCGGCCCTGGCCAGCTTCGAGGCGGTATCCCCGTTGCCGCTAGCTCTTCAGCACCTGGCGGGTAGCCTGGAGTCTGCCCACCGGCTGTTCGAAATGATCGACGCTCGCCCGGCGACGCAGGACCCCGCTGGTTCTTCGCCATCACCGGCAGACTATGGGCTGGTAATCGATCACCTGCAGTTCCGCTACCACCAGGACGAGCGACCGGCACTAGATGGGATCAGCTTTCGGTTGCCGCCGGGAAGTGGCTTGGCGGTCGTTGGGCCAAGTGGCGCCGGGAAGTCGACTCTGGTTCACCTATTACTCCGGTTCTGGGACTATACGGAAGGGCAGATCCTCCTCGGTGGCCATGACCTGCGCATGTACCGGGCGGAGGACGTGCGTGCCATGATTGGAGTAGTCATGCAGACTACGCATCTCTTTAATGCGACCATTCGGGAGAACCTTCTGATCGCCCGGCCGGGTGCAAGCGACGCCGACTTGATTTGGGCAGCGGAACAGGCCCAACTGCACCAGTTCGTTCAGACCCTGCCCAAGGGCTACGACACCTGGATCGGCGAGCAGGGTCTGCTCCTCAGCGCTGGGGAGCGCCAGCGCGTCGCGATCGCTCGTGCCTTCCTCAAGAACGCGCCAATTCTCATTCTGGACGAAGCGATTGCCAACCTCGATAGTATAACCGAGCGGAGAATGAGGCAGGCGCTCCGGGCGCTGATGAAGGACCGCACTACGCTGATCGTCACTCATAACCTTCGTGAGCTCGAGGAGATGGACGAGGTTCTAGTGCTGCAGGCCGGCAAGGTGATAGAGCGCGGTCTGGTCCGCGAGCTGCTCCAGACCGACGGTCTGTTCCGGCGGATGTGGGAAAGAGAGAGAGGAATTGCGTGAGGTCCACAGGAAGCCGGGCCGTGTTTCCTACGAATTTCTCCTAAATCGCCAGACGACTGGCAAAAGGGGGAAAGCTGGCATCTGATTGACGATCTGCGAACGGACAAGACCAGCCACTCCATCCCGGTTATGGCGACGTCGCCGTCAGCAGTAGCGATGGAGGATTCCCTCGCCAGCTACGACGTGCGCAGGGTGTTCGCAAAGCCCTTTGACCTCGCGCTGCTTGCGGAGCGAGGACTGGCGCCTGGGATCGATCATGTTCCGCCCGTTCACGGGCCACTGTGGTCCTCGAGACGGACAACCCCAACGGCGTGTTCGACGAACCCGGCGCTTTCCGTGAGACAGCCGTTGCCACGCCATCGACCGGTGCCGACAAGGAGTGCCGTTGGACGAGTCATCCCTGGTTCGCGATGTCGTCTCGGAAGCCTTGAAGGGCGAACGCTCCCGAGTTCCCGGTGCGATGTGGTAGAATGTGTGCCAGATGTAGAGCACAAGGACAACCCTAGAGGAGTAGCAGTGAGGGCGCACTGTCCGGCATCGATCTTGGACGTTGGATGAGCAGTCAGATGGAAATCAACTGGGATGACATGCAGGACAAGGTCACTCGAACCCTTCAAGACCTGATCCGCTTCGATACCACCAACCCGCCTGGCGATGAAACTCCTTGCGCCGAATACGTTCGGGATAGGCTGACGGGCGAAGGGATCGAGGCAACGGTCCTAGAATCTGCGCCGGGTCGAGGGAACGTAGTTGCCCGGATAGGAGGCGATGGGTCGGAGCGACCGCTTCTCCTCATGTCACATATCGACGTGGTCCCGGCCGAGTTCGAGCGCTGGACACATTCGCCATTTGCTGCTGAGATCCACGACGGCTACCTGTGGGGTCGTGGTGCGTTGGATACTAAGTGTCTTACGGCGGTGCAACTTGAGATTATCCTCTTGCTGAAGCGTCTTCGGGTTCCGCTGAAACGGGACGTAATCCTGGCAGCGACAGCCGACGAAGAGGCAGGCGGGACCTACGGCATGGGCTGGCTGGTAGAGAATCACTTCGACCTGATCGAAGCGGAGTATGGCATCAACGAAGGGGGTGGCGCCGGACTGCAGATAGGCGACCGGAGGCTGTTCCTGTGTCAAACGGCTGAAAAGGGCGCCTGCCCGATTAGAGTAAGGGCCAGTGGCAAGGCCGGCCATGCCAGCAGACCTACGGACGATATGGCGGTAGCGAAGCTTGTGACGGCCCTCGACCGTCTAGTTCGCAAGCGGTTGCCGTATCACCTCGTCTCCACCGTCGAAGCAACCATTCGCGCCTTCAGCCAAGCGATGCCGTCTCCTATGAACGAGGCTATACTAGGTCTATTAGATCCAGAGCAGGAAGCTCAAATCCTGGAGAACATGATTGACGTGGGATTCGCCACGTTGATCAAGGCTTCGCTCCACAACACCGCGACGCCAACGATACTCCGGGCTGGCACTAAGACGAACGTCATACCATCGGCAGCTGAGGCCATTCTGGATTGCCGCGTCCTGCCCGGGCAGAAGGCCGACGATCTCGTGGGCGAGTTGCGAGCGATTCTTGGTGACGAAGTTGACATCGAGGTGATGCGGGCCTCGTCCGGCACCGAAAGCGCTTATCAGACCCCGTTCTTCGAGATCATCACTCAGGTTATGGCAGAGGTCGAGCCCGGCAGCCTGGTAGTACCCTATATGTTGCCAGCAGTTACCGACGCTCCGAAAGTGGCGAAGAAAGGGATCAAGGTATATGGCTTCTTCCCCACTAAATCGATCCCTGGCGAGACACCGGGCTTCGAGTTGACCCATGGCCACGACGAGCGTATCAGCCTGTCGTTGTCCAGTGAAAATGTCACGTTAACGGTTCAGTGAATTTGACACCACGTGCGGTCGACGCCAAGGATGATCGGCTGCTGGTCGATGCGACTTGCGGTTG
>Ga0315298_1007708_pt1 | contig 14035 bp, 13 predicted proteins | sample WHS_1_MG_FD_203077 | JGI IMG/M metagenome (GOLD analysis project Ga0315298, IMG submission 203077) | Extremophilic microbial mat communities from Washburn Hot Springs, YNP, Wyoming, USA - WHS_1_MG | ecosystem: Environmental > Aquatic > Thermal springs > Hot (42-90C) | place: USA: Wyoming...
GGCTCACTCTTTCCTCTTTATTGATGCGGAATGTGCCCAGGACGTGGTAGAAATCCTCGGGAAGAATGGTGTCACGGTTGCTTGCGAAAGCCCTGGCCTTGGCCCTGCGCACAAGCTCCTCCAATTCCGCTCCGGACATGCCCTCCGTTTCGTGCACAAGATCGAGGAGGAGGGCTTCGAGTTCCTGGAGGCTGAGGCGGAGAGCCGGGGGTTTGGGGGCGGGGCCCTTTAGGCCGAGGTGGATTTCCAAAATTTGGCGCCTTCCCTCCGGATCGGGGTAGTGCCTCAAGAAGTGCGTTCATGAGGCAGCTTAGCCGCCTTCTCAGAATTGGTTTTCAAGCAACTTTGCGAGGCATGGGGAGTGCGCAGGCTCCGAGGGTTTGCGGAAATCCAGATAGGGAACTACCATGTTGCCCTTACACACTAAATGGGGCACTATGTTTCTTCGGCGTGCTTACGCCAATCTTGCCCCATTGTCTGCAGGATTAGTCCGTGTGCAAACCTTTATTTCACTGGGAAGCATGTCTGGCAAAAGGTCTGCCTGGACCCTGAGGGACACGGACAACCTTTCCTTTTACTACTCCGCGGCTTACTTAGCCAAACGCACGATCCTCATCCGGGCCCTTTTCAGCGAACGATGCGCAGGCCCGCACCAGCAAGAAGGCGGTCACACTCTTCTTTGGTAGCCCAAACGAAGTCCCCAGGGTTCGTTTGCTTCAGGGCCGATATGGCCACTCCATAGCGGATCCCAGCTTCCACATCCTTTGTAAGGAAACCATACAGGAAACCACCGGCAAAAGCATCGCCTGCACCCACTCGGTCCACAATTTCGATATCAAAAACTGGTCCCCGGATAATCCCTCCCGGAGTCCAGGCCAACGCCGTCCACGTATTACGCCAAACAGAGGGCGTTTCCCGAATAGTTACCGCCACGGCCTTGAGCCGGAATTCCTTTCCTAGCCGTTCGGCTACCTTCTCGTAAGAGTCCTCTTTAACTCCGAAGACCCTCTCTGCGTCTTCTTCAGTGGTGATAAGGATGTCTGCCATTTGCACGAGCTCCGTCATCACCCGCCTTGCCTCCTCCTGGCTCCATAGCCTCGCGCGGTAGTTAAGATCAATGGAAACCAGAAGTCCGTGTTCCTTGGCTTTACGCACCGCTTCCTTTGTGGCTTCCGCTGCGGAAAGGGAAAGGGCAGGCGTGATACCGGTAGTATGAAAGGCTCGTGTTTCCTTAAAGACCTCATCCCAAGCCACCTCGCCCGGCTTAATTTTTGCCATGGCGGAATTAGCCCGGTCATAGAGGACAGAGCTAGCTCTAGGGCTTGCGCCGAATTCCACAAAATAAAGTCCAATGCGGTCGTCTTTCGTCCAAACGATGTGGGAAACGTCCACACCGTGCTCCCGAGCTTTGTTGGCAATCATGCGACCAAGGGGGTTATCGGTGAGGCGAGTTACGTAAGCACAGCGAAGCCCCAACCTTTGCGCAGCCACAGCTACGTTCAGTTCCGCCCCGCCGATGTTAACATCTAGGGACTTCGTTTGCTCTAAGCGTTGAAAATTCGGGGGGGAGAGGCGGACCATTGTCTCCCCAAACGTCACAAGGTCGTAAGGCATTTAGCCCTCCTTTCTATTCTCCCTAATTTTTCCAAAGTTTTTTACCGCTTCTGTAAGGGCTCGGACCCGTGTCGGGTACGAACTTCGAACCAGCCCTAGCAACGGTTTTTGCCCAGAAGCCAGGAGCCCAAACAGGCCAAAACCACCCTGGCTTTGTATTGTAGCGATGATCCTACCCGCAAGCATCAGAGGGGTTGGGGGAAGAGGGTCATGCACTTCCTGGATGTATTTAAGGCCAAAGACGCTAGCGGGAAAGACTGTCACCATTGAGCTCACGCTTTCTAAACAATGAGAATTTCCGAACGAGGGCGTAGTCCGATGACGGCAGGAGCCCTGTACCGGTGAATTATCTTCAAGACGTCGAGCTTCACCCGATAAATAACGAGGTACCAGGCCCCAGCGTGAACAACCCGGCAAGCAAGTAACCATGTCCAATATAGTCCTGACCTTCATCACCGCTTGGAGGAAGCCCCTCTCAATCACCCTGAATGCTCCTGGTGTGTTCAGCATAACCGCGAGGCAGGAAAGTCCATCAGCAATTGGCGCACGGGCGATCTACTCCGAGTCCTTCCGCGCCCTCTCCCGAATGATTCCCATCGCCCCCCGCAATCATTAGTTGTTCCAACAGCAAGTGTTTGATTTTGTCTGATGATGCCTGCCCACAGCTTACGGAAATTACCGGTCGGTGAGGCAGCGGGAGACGGGGAAGCCAGGAACACTCGGCCTGACAAGACCCTTAGCAACTCCCTTGTCCAAAGGGGACGCGTTGCCTGATCTGAATCACTCATTTCGAATTCAGCCACCGGGCTTTGGCCATCAGGGTTCAGAAATACCTTAGCATAGTGGCGTTCACAGAGGGTCCACTCGATAGACAACGCCCTGCTGATGGTAGTGCCTCAAGAAGTGTGTCCATGAGGCAGCATGGTAGCCTTCCCAGAAAAGGCTCGAAAAGAAAGGAGGGAAGGCCCCTATAGTGGGCAAAATCCGCGAACAGATCCTAAAGGAAGTGGAGGAGCGGATCAAGACCATGGTAAAAGAGATGCTAGAGGCCCTCATGAAGGAAGAACGGGAGATTTACCTGGAGCAACATCCCACCAAGGCCAACGGCTACTACACCCGCGACCTCCTAACTCTGGTGGGACCGGTAGAGGACTTCAAAGCGCCCCGCGTACGGGAAGGCGATTTCCATCCCAGGATCCTCCCCTACCGGAAGCGGGCCTCCTTGGAGCTTTCGGAGAACATCCTTGCCCTTTACGCTGTAGGGGTAAGCACGAGGAAGATCTCCCACTTCTTAGAAGGAATTTACGGGGCTTTTTACTCACCCCAAAGCATCTCTCGGCTCATCCAAGTTACCGAAGAGGAAGGGAAAGCATGGCGGGAAAGGCCCCTAAGCGAGGAGTACTACGCAGTGTTTTTGGATGGGACTTTCCTCTCCATTCGTCGAGGAAAAACGGCCAAGGAACCTGGGTACACGGTTCTCGGGATCAAGCCCGATGGGCGAAGGGAAATCCTCGGGTTTTGGCTGTTCGGCGCGGAAGGGGAAAGCGCCCGGAATTGGGAAGAGGTTCTCAAGGACCTCAAGCGGCGCGGGGGTCCAAAAGGTACGGATCTTCATCAGTGATGACCTTCCCGGGTTGGAGGAGGCGATCAAAAAGGATCTTTCCCGAGGCAGATCGGCAGCTTTGTGTTCTGCACGCTGTGCGGGCTGCGCTCAACAAAGCGCGGAAGAAGGACCGGGAAGCGCTGGCCGAGGATCTCAAGAAGATTTACCGGGCCGAGACTCAGGAGGAGGCCGAGGAAGCCTTGCGGAACTTGCGGGAGCGTTGGGGCGGGATCTATCCCAAGATCGTGGAGCGGTGGGAGACCAAGGCCTATGCCCTTCTGGCGTTCCTGCGTCACCCCAAGCCCATCCGAAGGTATCTTTATACGACGAACCAGCTGGAACGGCTGGCCAAGGAGGTGAAGAGGCGGAGCAAAGTAGTGGAGGTCTTTTGTGGGGAAGAAGCAGTGGCAAAGCTCTTATACTTGGTCCTGAGCCATCTGGACGAGGCATGGGGAGCGCGCAGGCTGCGGGGATTTGCGGCACTCCAGACGGGGAGCTATCATGCTGACTAGACACACTAAACAAGGCACTATGCTGCTGATCCTTAGGATCTGAGACAACATCCGAAAAGCAGGACGAAAATTTTTTAGTTCTAAGAGAAGAGAAGCAATATTCGCATGCTTCCTTTCCCCTGCTACACCATGACCCACAGCCAGTAGGGAGTTTAGAATTTTTGTAAGTGTTTTCACTTCTTGGATTATCACTCTTCCCCAGTAATATCCAAGCTCAAGCACATCACGCTTCATGCCGCAAGTCATGGCGAGGAAATACGCCCCAGCCAGAACTGCCTATTTGGGCGTGGTAGCGAGCTACAACGGTTCCTGACCCTGCCGACATCCACAGACGAGAAATCCGCTTTGGCTGTTTTGATTGAATTTAATAAAACTATAGGGGCCGCTTAATTATTCCCACTAATTCCGCACAAACCAGCCGCTGAAGTGTTTCATCAGTTGGGCCATACATGTCAAACCCTCTAAGTTTATAGTACTCGTCAATAGCTTTGCGCAACTCGCGTTCGTCTATCTTTTCTCCTTTGCATGCGCCACTCTTGAGAGGCTCTTTTAACCGTTGAGGGAGATCGTCGTCTGTTATTTTATATCCGTCGTATGCAGCTACAATACGGCGAATGGCGTAATTCCTTTCCCCAATCTCTAGCATTGCTTTTGTATCAACATCTATCCCAGTGACGGCGGTAAGAATACGCCGTATAACGGGAAAAGGATAATATTGACCTGCTGTAGCCTGATCCCATGAAACAAAGCCGCACAAAATGCATGAGTTAACAAAAGAATAAAGATCCTCATAAATTTTGCAAAGGCGCGGTTTGTCCCCCCAACTCAAACGGTTGACCGGTTTTGTAACCCCAAGTTCGGGGGTTGGATTCTCACATTCAAGCATTGTATCATGCATAGCTTCTAGATGTGTAGCGCCTCGCGGACTAGTAGCATAGCTTATTGCAAGGCCTTTCTTACCACGAGGTTCATGGAGCGGTACCTCAACATTTTTTATATGAACGGCAAAATCTTCAGTACCGAGCTGGCGAGAGACTTCAGCAAGGCCTTGTCCCAAAAAACGTCCAACTCCGTTCCCCATGCCGATTGCGTCAATAAGTTCTATCATTCGTCTAGCATCCCCCCATTGAATCTGCAACTCTTTATCCTTGATTACCCCTCTTTCGGTGCCCTCCATAAGGTGGGCAATAAGTACTCCTACACTTATCGTATCCAACCCGTATTCATTACACTTTTGGTTTGCGAGCGCAATGGCATCAATATTATCCACTAGGCAAAGCGACCCTAATGCTCCGATTGTCTCGTATTCCGGACCTCCACATTCGCGATGTACTTTTTCACCCATGAAAGAAGTTTCCACGAGAGGATCACAACGCACTGGGCAACCTGCACAGCTATCTCTACCTACTAAAATGGTGTTAGCTATCCTTTCTCCGCTTATTTTGTCTGCACCGTAAAACGAACCTTCTAAGAAATTTCGTGTAGGAAGAATTCCAAGCTGGTTGAGAAAGTTGACGTCTCCAGCTGTACCAAAACGACTCAGTGACTGGATTGCAGGATTTTGCATTATGAGACGAACAAACTCTTGAACAGCGGTCCTGAAGGCTGTTTTGTCAGCAATCGGCTTCTGGTACCGCCCGAGTACTACTATCGCTTTCAATCGTTTCGCTCCCATAACTGCACCAAAGCCTGGACGTGCAGCTGCATGTGCCCTATCATGAATAATCGCAGCAATTTTTGCTTGTTGTTCACCAGCGGGGCCGATGCACGCTATACCTACACTTCGCCCATAGCGGTCGCGCAACACTTTATCACATTGTGCAGTTGTCATTCCCCAAAGCTCTTTCGCGGGCATAATCTCAACTGCTCTGTCTTGTACTAATAAGTAAACAGGTTCTTGAGCTTGTCCGGTTATTATTAGTCCATCAAATCCTGTCCGCCCTAACATATAGCCAAACCAACCTCCAGCATAAGACTCATTAAGGGTTCGCGTCTTTGGTGACCATCCCATAACCACATGTCTTGAGCCAGGAGTCCCCGTCCCTTGAAGAGGGCCAGTCCCAAATATGAGCAAATTGCTATCTCCCAGTGGCTCCACGCGAATATGTCTACGAACAACCTCCTCTATCGCAATCCGGGTTCCAATTCCGCGCCCACCGAGATGTATTTCGTACCATTTTTGTGGTACTTCATACAACTCCCATGACCCGGTAGTGAGATCGACCTTAGCATACTGTCCCCATACACCTTTTATTCTGTTCATCTTTACCTCCTTTCTTGCTACCTGAGAAACTGTCTAAAGCCTTTCACTAGCTCATTGTGTAAACCAAAGGTTACTATTAAAGCCGGTGTCACAATAATAGTGGCAGCAGCGCAAATTACATTCCATTCAATGTGCGCATATGACACCAATCCTATTGTTGCAGCGGGCAATAGCTTCATACGAAACGGCCCTAAAATTAACCCGTAAAGAAAGTCATTCCATGAAAAGAGAAAGCAAAGCAGTGCAGTAGCAGCAAAACCAGAGCGAATATTAGGCAATACTATTGCATACATTCTTTGTGTTATCGTAGCTCCGTCAAGTGCTGCGGCTTCTTCGATACTGACATCTACTTCTGACACAAAACCTTGAAGTAACCATATTGCTAAGGGCAAAGTAATCGTAACATGAGCCGTTAACATTCCAGCGAAAGTATCTAGCAATCGGAATCGCGAAAAAAAGACGGAGAAGGGCAAAGCAACTATTATCGGTGGGGCCATAAATAAACTTAAAACAAAATAATTTAAAGCGTTATTCCCCCTAAAGCGATATCTGCCTAGGAAGTAAGCCGCAGGATAACCCAGTAGTAAAGCCACAGCTGTAGCGGTTACTGCCACAACAATTGTGTTGAGCACATATCGGTCGAAGTGGTTTCTAAACAAAAGCCTCGTATAATTATCAATTTGATAGGGCACTATAACTTTCGGTGGCAAGGCGATGACGTCAACTAGGTTTTTAAATGATGACCAAATAACCCACATAATCGGTAAGCCGAAGGCAATTAAGGCTATAAGCGCGACCGTTATTCGCATAGTATAATATAATTTTTTCTTTGTCTTCAGTACCATATTAGGCATTCTGCCACCTTCCTCTCAATGTCCAAAAAGTCTCACAAACTATATTAGCTATAACCAATAAGATAACAGCCATTGCCGCAGCCCGTCCAATCTGACTGAACCAAAAGTAACAGCGATAAATCCAGTAAGATATTGTCTCAGTCGCCATACCAGGCCCTCCTTGCGTCAAAATTAGCGGTTTATCTACCTCCCGAAGTAACAGGGCAAACCTAAACAAGACGATTTGAAATAATGACCGCTTCAAAAACGGGATGGTAATTTTCCAAAACTTCGTCCATTCTGACGCCCCATCGATAGAGGCGGCTTCGTAGACTTCCGCAGGAATGCCCTGCATCGCTGCAAGCAAAACTGCAAACGTGAAGGAGACCCACTGCCACAGATCAACAAAAACCATCGCAAACAATGCTGAAGTAGGCCTAGCTGTCCAATCTGGACCCTGAATGCCGATTAGCGCAAGCAAAAAATTTATTATTCCATATTGTGTTGAGAAAAACCATCTCCAAATTAAGCTAGCCGCAGCAGGAGATATTGCAAGAGGAAGAATAATTAGAACTTTGCCTTTTGATATAATCCTGGGTAAAGGTTTGGCGAATACATAAGACAAACTAACTCCAACAATTGTTTCGCCTACAACACATAAAACCAAGAACAGAAAACTCACTTTAAGCGCGTTTAAGAAACGCGAGTCAGTTAGCGCGTATGAATAATTGGCAATTCCAACAAACGGTGCGCCAGTCGCAATTGTCCGCGCAGTATAATCATGCAAGCTGAGGAAAATGTTTGTGCCTAGAACCAAAAGAGCACTACAAACTAGAGGTAAAAAAGCAACGCTAAGAATAACCCAATATAACGCCTTCCACTTGAATGCTCCCATAATTTTTCTCTATTGTAGTCTTAAAGGAGTGGCTGGTCTTAAGACCAGCCACTCCTTATCAGAACCTTAGCCGATGTTATTTACCACCATATATCTCAGCTAGTAGGGCATTTGCTTGAGCTGCAGCGGCTCTCATTGCAGGCTCGAGCTCAGCTTGACCGCTTAATACGGCATGAAACGCGGCAGAGAATATATCACTGACCTGCGGGTACTCCGGGATCTTAGGCCGGGCCTTGCCTGTTTCTATATTGTGGAGCTGAGCGGCAAGCCATGGATACCGAGCTATAGCTTCAGGAGTAAAGTGCGAGTAGCGGAACGGCTTACCACCAAGGTAGCTATAAGCTGCCGCCAACTCTGGACCTACAAGAAAGCGTGCTACAAGGTAAGCCGCTTCCTTATTTCTGGAATCCGCATTAATCGCCACATTCTCTCCACCAATGTGGGAAACTCGGGTAATAGACCCGTCAGGATTTACTTTGCCAGGAACAGGCGCATACAACATTTGACCAGCAACTTTAGAGTACCTCGGATCTTCCAACGGTGTACCAACGGCCTCCTGAATCAAAACCCCCATTGCAACCTTGCCGCTTTGCATTGCTGAAACAAAGCCTGCAATGTCATACGTGATTGTTTCTGGAGGCGCCAATTCTTCATAAAGCTGTTTGTAAAACTTGAGTGCCGCAAGTGCTTGAGGGGTATCCCACAAAACGCGGTACTTCGGGTATTCAGGATAATAAACATCACACCCGTTAATGTAGCCAGCCCCCCACTCCCAGAGGTAAGTTCCCACATCATAGGAGAGATACTCTCCCTTTCTAGCTTGCATTACCGCTGCAAACATATCCGGAAACATCTCGCGAATCTTTCTGCCATAATAGAGATATTCGGTCCAAGTTACTGGAGGAATCGGAGTTCCATCCCAATCGACAATGCCCGCCGCAATAAAGATATCTTTGCGGTATCCAAGTAGGTTACCATAGCTAGGGCCAGGAAAGGCATAGATTTTCCCGTTCCATGTTCCACATGTATCGAGAAGCGACGGAATGATGTCATTGATTTGTGGATCAGGGAAACGAGGATCATTTATGAAAGAGTCAAGCGGGATTATCCAGCCCGCTTCCGCATACTCGCCCAGCTGGGGCTGATCGACAGAAACAATGTCATACATGCCTGTATGACCCATAAAATCAACTTTTTGTTGCATGACTTTTTCCTCGAACTCCAGCAATTGGATATCAACTGTTATACCTGTCAACTCTTCAAAGTCCGATTGTTTGAGCAACCATACTGCGATATCATATGAGCCATCTCGCACAACACATCCTCTTATTACAACACCTTTGTAAGGTTGAGGGCCAAGGGGAGCCAAGGCTTCTCTAAGCTTAGTATTAAGTTCCTCTAACATAGCCGGGCTGAGCTCGGTATATGGCACTTCTTGAGCCCAAGCCAGAAATCCGGCGCTCAACGCCAAAAGTAGAAGCCCGTTAATTAAAAAACGCCGCATTGCCATCACCTCCTTAAGATTTATACCCTGACCGCATGTCAAGGGCGATTTTCAAGTATTCCAAGCGCCCCGCAGCAGCCATCGCCTCTGCTGCTGCCTCCAGTGGAAAAGTATGAACAATCTTCTGCAGTGGGATGCCATCACCTCCTTTCCACGCCATTTCCAGTAGTCTAAGCGCCTTTTCATAGTACTGGGGACTACAGCCATATTGGCCATATATTTGGACATCTCTCCAACATATGTGACGGAATGGACTAATCCGAGTTTCTCCTGTTTCCACAAAAGATCCTATTTCTACGAAACTACCGCCCCGACGCACCATCTCAAGTCCCTCAGGCACTGCATCAGGCACACCAGTGCAATCGACCACCAAGTCTGCTCCGACTCCACCAGGTGTCCACTTTTTGACGATCCTTACTCTTTCCTCTTTATTTTTCACTTCCTCAATGTTAATGAATTCATCGAATACATTGAGCTGTGCGATGGTTTCTAGGCGTTTTTTCGGGGCACCAATTAAAAGGATTTTATATGCACCGGCCAATTTGGCAGTAATTCCGGCAGCAATCCCAATAGGACCAGACCCCTGGATGACTACCCAATCGCCTGGCCCAAACCCCTCTTTCAACACTGGAGCCGGTGTCATTGCTTTAATAATGCCTCCGACTGAAGCAAAAATATCGACGAGTACAGCAACTTCATCGGGTAATGAAGCTGGGATCTTCCAGATCCAGGCTTTAGGTTTAATGTATACTTTTTCAGCATAACCTCCAAAAAGATGAGGTGGCTCTTCACACGAGGTTTGCCCGTATGCGAAGGGCTTTTCGCACAGAATACCCACATGGTTACTGGGGATCCACCGGCAATACCAGCATTCCCCACACGGGATCGCTCCAAACCACGTGATTCGATCCCCCGGCTTGAGTTCTTCACCGTAAACGTCATATACTTTAGAAGACATCCGCTCAACAATTGCGAGGTTCTCATGCCCCAAGATAACTGGAAACTGAACGCTAGACCGACCCTCAAATATATGCTTGTCGGTCCCACAAATACCCGCTAACACCATAGAAGCAACAAGAGCCCCAGGTTCAATCTGGCTAGGATAAGGAAACTCTCTAATACTCAACTTCCGAGGCGCCTCTAGCACTGCTGCTTTTACTCTTTCAGGCATATTCTCTCCTTTCCTTTCAAGTATGTTTTAATTAATTTAACCACTTCCAGCCTCCCTTTAGCCCTGACCCTGTTATTATGCAAACTACCCTCGAATCCCTCGGCACCTTCTCCTGCACCTTTAGAAACCCAGCAAAGCTAGCTGCTCCAGCTGGCTCTGCCAAGACACCAGCGAACCTTGCCAATGCCCGCATCGCGCTTAAGATTTCCTCATCGGTTACAGTTACAATGAACCCTTCTGTTTCCCTAACACACCTTAAGGCAATAGTGCCATCATCCTCATACCCAACAAGCGGGTCTGCGATTCCTTCCGCACAGGTAAGAACCGGCTTAGTCCATGGCTCCACGTGGTCCAAGCCCAGGCTAAATGCCTCTGCTATAGGCGCACATCCTTCCGGTTGCACCCCGACTAAATGAGGGACTTGTGTATTGATTCCAAATTTTACTAAGTCGTTAAACCCCTTATAAAGCCCTACAAGTAACGGCCCGGCTCCAATTGGAATGAATATATAATCTATTTTAGATAAAGCACCGGCAAGTTCATATGCAATGGTCTTGTTGCCTTCTAGTCCAAGTGGATTTACCAAAGTTGTAGTAGCATTTATACATTGAATTTTTTGCTGTTGTAATCCTCTGACCGCATCACTAAAAGTTCCCTCAACCTTTCTTACAATAGCTCCATAACTCTGCATTAACGCGATTTTTTCTGGAGAACACGAGCCCGGAAGAAATATATGGGCCTCTAATCCCCCAGCGGCTGAATAAGCAGCTACAGATACCCCTGTATTTCCAGAAGAAGCCGCTACTACGCAAGAGATGTTATTCTCCTTGGCAAAGGTAACAATAACTGAAATTGGGCGATCTTTAAATGAACCTGTAGGATTATGTGACTCTAGCTTGAAATACAAAAAACGGTGTTTAGTTAATCTTGTTGTCGCAGATATCAGTGGGGTTCCTCCCTCGCCAAGTGTCACGATATTATGCAGATTATCAATAGGTAGAATAGGATAAAAATCCCACAACCGTTTCGCGCCTTTGATTAAAGCAAGAAAGCGCTTTGAACTATGCTCCAGGACTTCATATTCAATAGTAAGAGGCCACCCACAGTACTTACATTTATATAACAAGTTGCCCCAATCAAATACAGCTTGGCAATGCATACAACGAAATCCTTGCGGTTTAAACAACTTGGTATTTAACATTGGCATGCTTCCACCCCTGGCTTAGGTGCATTTGGTGCAGATTTAGCAACACGTACCACCATCTCTATCTCAACAGGTATATTTGCAGGAAGGCTCGACGTCCCCACAGCAGCGCGGGCATGTCGGCCACGCTCGCCGAACAGCTTTACTAAAAGCTCTGATGCACCATTGACCACTCGAGGCTGGTCATGAAAATCCGGCGCGCTGTTCACAAAGCCACGTACCTGAACAATCTCCTCCACCGCATCCAAAGAACCGACCACAGACTTCACCGCAGCAAGGCAATTCAAAGCACAAAGTTGGGCAGCTTTGTAAGCTTCTTCAAGAGATACTTCAGCCCCAACACGTCCTACATAAACTGGTTTGCCATCGCGAATCGGTCCCTGCCCAGATACGTACACAAGGTCACCGACACGTTTTGCTGGCACATACTCCGCAACTGGCACAGGAACCGGAGGCAACTCCAACCCTAATTCTCGTAGGCGAGCTTCAATTGCACTCATAGTTTTGTTTATATCAAAATTGATTTGCCATTATTTATTTTACAGAGTACCCTTTTTCGTGTCAAGCGTCCGCCCTCGGGTAACTCTTGGCTCATGCGGCCAGACACACTTCAAGTGCTTCAAGGAGGTCATGGATTGCAGCCAGCGTTGCTCCAGGCCCCCATGTGACCTACACGGAAGACTTTGCCTTTAAGCTCCCCTAGAGTTCCAGCGAGTAGCAATCCATGACGATCTCGCAGGCAGGCCAGAAGCTCGTCCACCCGTCCCGCCGGTCCTACCACACTTGTTACCCCGTGCGAAGCCACTTCATCGGCAGCAAATGGGGCAAGCCCTAGGTCCCTTAGCCCTTGCCGCAGATATGCAGTGACCTCCCGGTGCCGCTGGAATCGAGCCTCTAGCCCTTCCGCCAAAATTCGCTCCACCCCCACCCGTAGTGCTCGCACATTGTTTACTGCCTGGGTGATCGGGTGGGGATGCCAATCTCCCCATTTCTCCGTGTACTCCCGCCAAACCCGCAGGTTGAGGTACCAACCAGGCCTATCAACTTGTTCGATAATTTCCCATGCCTGTGGCCCCACTGCTACAACAGCTAGCCCCGGCGGCGACTCAAGCCCTTTTTGCGAAGCCGAAACACAAATCCCAATCCCCCAAGCATCCATCTCAAGGGGCTCGATAGCCAAAGAGGAGACAGCGTCTACAATAAGTAGGACACTGTAGCGATTACATAATTCAGCCAATTCCTTAATAGGATTGAGCACACCTGTTGAGGTCTCGCAATGGACAGCTGCGAGAACATCATATTTACACTTGCGAAGAGCCTTTTCTATCTGCTCTAGATCATAGGTTTGCCCGAGGGGAAATTTCAAAGTGGTAACATATGGCGTATATGTGCGGGCAATCTCCTCAAGCCGTTCGCCGAAGAAGCCATTCTGGGGGATTAATACCTTTTTATCAGGAGCAACAGTCGAGCCTAATGCTGCGTCTAGTCCGGCACTTCCGGAGCCCACTATAAGAAAAACATCCCCTTTTGTCTGAAAAACTTTGCGTAAAAGATCGATGGTTTCCTTATAAAAAGCCGTCCACTCTTCGCCATAGTGGGCCACTAACGGCTGGGCCATTTCAGCCAGTACTTCTGGCACTACCTCAACTGGCCCAGGGATCATCAAGCGGTACCTTTTCATTGTCGCTTCCCTCTACGCTGGCAAGGATTTAGCTACTCCTGGCCTTTTGCACCGCGGTGACAAGCTTGCGAGCCTTCTCGCGGAGGATCTCCATTCTTCCCGCGGTGACGGCTTCCTTATCCACCAACCATGACCCTACGCACACCACAGCCGCTCCCGCTCGAATGAACTCACCGGCGTTGTCAGCGGTAATTCCTCCAGTAGGAACCAAAGGGATCTGAGGCAACGGGCCGTGGACAGCCCTAATGAATTCTGGACCAAGCACTTCAGCTGGAAAAACTTTTACCATATCCGCTCCAGCCTCCCAGCAGGTGAGAATTTCCGTGGGAGTCATCGCTCCGGGAATTACAGGGACACCATAGCGATGAGCCGTCTCGATCACATCGAACTTAACTGTCGGGGTAACCAGAAACTGAGCCCCAGCCAATATTGCCTGTCTGGCTGTAGCGGCATCCAGCACAGTTCCCGCACCCATAATGACCTCGGGAAGTTCTTTCCTGGCTTCCTCAATTGCTCGGAGCGCTCCGGGTGTAGTCATTGTGACCTCGAGACAATAGAGCCCACCCTCATGTAGTGTCTGGGCAATCCGAACCAAATCTTGAGTGGTATCTACCCGAATGATCCCAACAACCGCTGAAGCCTTAAGTTGTTCCAAAACGTCGGCCTTGCGCACTTCTTTCCTCCTTGTAGCACTGCACTATAGCGTTTCTTTTAGGTTTTGTCAATGTATATTTGATAAAAACAAAACTCCGATA
>Ga0315298_1007709_pt1 | contig 14031 bp, 12 predicted proteins | sample WHS_1_MG_FD_203077 | JGI IMG/M metagenome (GOLD analysis project Ga0315298, IMG submission 203077) | Extremophilic microbial mat communities from Washburn Hot Springs, YNP, Wyoming, USA - WHS_1_MG | ecosystem: Environmental > Aquatic > Thermal springs > Hot (42-90C) | place: USA: Wyoming...
CAACGGCATCAAGTTTGGTGATGCAGTCGGCGATTTTGAAGCTGACGCCCTCGAAGTTCCTGATGGTCTGCCCGAAAGCCTGGCGCTTATCGGCATAGCGCGCCGCTATCTCGAGTATCGCTCTGGCGCCATCCATGCCGCCGGAGACCAGCCTCTCCGGCACCATGAGTCGGTAGAATACTTTGGCGCCTTCGTTTTCCCCGCCGATGAGGTTCTCCTCGGGCACCGGCGTTTCCCTGAATACGAGCCTGCCGGTGCCGGTGCCGCGGCAGCCCATGAGTCCATAGACATGTCTGACCTCGACGCCGAAGTCGCGTTCCACGATGAAGGCGCTGATGGCATCGCGCCCGCCGCCGGGGTTGGTGACGGCGAAGACGAGGAAGAAGTCGGCACCTTCAGCGCCGACCACAAAGCGCTTCTGCCCGGTGAGGTAGTAGTAGCCTCCCTTCTTTTTCGCCACCGTGGTGGCGCCGAAGAAGTCGGAGCCGCCCCGGGGCTCAGTGAGCGCTTCCCCCGCCCATTGGGTGCCGGCGATAATAGGCTTTAAGTACTTTTCCTTCTGTGCTTCCGTGCCGAAAACATTGAGCGCTTCGCCGACGATGGAGACCATGCTGTAGAGGCAGGCGAAGGGGACGCCCAGCTTGCTCACCTCGCCCACCGCCATGATTTCCTCCACCCAGCCCAGCCCCCTGCCGCCATATTTCTTGGGGAACCTTAAGCCCAGCAGGTTGCGCTTGCCTGCCTCCCTGACGAACTCGTAGGGGAACTTGATTTTGTCGGCGTCCATGTCCAGGATGAGCTGGCGGGGGACACTCTTAACGAACTCTGCCACCTCCTGTTTGAGCTTTCTCTGCTCCGGCGTGAAGAATACTTCCAGCATAGCTGTCCTCCTTTCAGCAACGGTGCTCTATGGTACTCCATTCACCGCCGATTGTACCCTTTTCTCACCTCGGGGTAAAGCAGGTCTCACCCTCACCCTATCCCTCTCCCTCAAGAGAGAGATAGGCCAGGAGCGTCAGGGAAAGCTGGATAGCTATATTCGTCCCTTGCGAGGGAGAGGGATAGGACGGGGGGTGACGGAAGGTGCGTAAGTCTGTTGCTCTCCCCGGAGGGGGATGGCGTGGGGTGGTATCGGAAGCTGGAAGGCTCTGTCCCTTCCGCGAGGGGTGGTTGCTGGTAGGTCGCTTACCCGGTTCGGGTCCGCTATTCCTCTCCTTCAAGGGGGTGAGCTAAAGAAAGGGTTAGGGACACCATCTAGCCCATGCTGACCGCGCCTGATGTTCAGAGGGATGCACTAAAGGAAGCTGGACGACGGCTAGCTTCTATTCGTCCCCCGTTCCATTTGTCTGGAGGGCCCTGCATATGGTAATATGGCTGTTCAGTCATAAGTGGAGAGTGAGCCTGCTTATGAGTAAACTAGAAGAGTTCCATAGTATGTTCTATCCCCGTTCGGTGGCGGTGGTGGGGGTGTCCACCAACCCGCAGGGATGGGGGGGACATGCTTTCATCAGGCGGCTGAAGAAGGTGGGCTTCCCCGGGGATATCTATGCCGTCAACCCCAAAGCCACCAACGAAGTGCACGGGGTAAAAGCGTATCCCAGCGTGAAAGACATTCCCGTGCCGCCTGATATGGTCATCGTGTCAGTGCCGGCGAGGCGTGTGCCCGAGGTGCTGGAGGACTGCATCGCCGCCGGGGTGAAGAACGTGCATATCTTCAGCTCCGGCTTCAGCGAGACGCAGGAGGAAGAGGGGCGCCAGCTAGAGGCGCGGATAGTGGAGATAATCAAGCGGGGGAATTTGCGGGTGGTGGGCCCCAACTGCATGGGGCTATATGTGCCGGCAAGCAAGTTCACCGCCTGGGGAGCCCCGCCGAAAGGCGTGGGAAACATGGCGTTCATTTCCCAGAGCGGCGGCCATGGCGAGATACTGAGCCGGTATGCACAGGAGCTGGGCATCTATTTCAGCAAGATTATCAGCTTCGGCAATGCCCGTGGACTCCAGGCGCTTGATTTTCTGGAGTATCTGGCGGAAGACCCGGATACTGGCATCATCGGGATGTACCTGGAGGGGATGAGCGATGGCAACAGGTTCACCAGGCTGGTGAAAGAGATTAACCGCACCAAGCCGGTGATTATCTGGAAGGGCGGACTTACCGAGTCTGGCGCCAGGGCTGCCGCCTCGCACACCGCCTCCATGGCGGGGGAGGCGAGGATATGGGACGCCTTCTTCGCCCAGACCGGGGCTATCAGGGTGAACTCGCTGGAGGAGATGGCAGATGTAGCGCTGCTTTTTCTCCACCTGAAACCGTTTCGGGGCAGGCGGGTGCTGCTCCTGGGCGGTGGTGGCGGCAATGCCGTGGCTATGGCTGATATCTGTAGCCGCGATGGGCTGACGGTACCCACGCTTGCCGAGGACACCAGGAGGCAACTGGCGGAGTTCATCCCGCTGGCGGGAAATAGCATCAGGAACCCGCTCGACGTGTGGCTGGTGCAGCACAACCTGGAGATGTTCCGCCGTTGCATCGAGATAGCCGCCGCCGACCCCGCCATCGACCTTATCATCGCCGACCGCTACCCCCACGATGACGATATGGACGATGATGGTCCCCCGAACTTCGCCGAGCAGAGCCAGCGGGTGGACGAGTTCATCGTGGAGTTCGCCAAAAACAACCCGTTCGGCAAACCGCTCGTGGTGGCGGTCAATGCGCCGACCAATGACCCGAATGGTGTAAAGGCTGCTGCCGAGCTGCGATTGAAGTTCGCCCTGGCGGGCGTGCCTGCCTATCAGTCTCAGGCAAGCGCTACCCGGGCGCTATCGCGCTTCATCGGCTATCACGAGTTTCTGGCGAAAACGCAGGAAGTGGGGGCAGAACCGACGCTGGCAAGTTGCTGCCGTTCCTAGCCTGAGCTAGGTGCGATGGCGGTGGAGAAAGTCGAGCACCGCCCTGTTTACCTCGTCGGCGAGTTCGATGTTGAAGCCGTGACCAGCCGTCTTAAGGACTACCAGCTCAGCACCTGGTATGCGGGAGGCGATGATGCGTGAGTTTTCCGCTGGCACTATTTTGTCCTCTTCAGCGGCGATCACCAGCGTGGGCGCTTTGACTTCAGGCAAACGCTCATAGGTATCGTGCCCCATTATTGCCTGCGCCTGTCTCATATATCCATGCGGTGGAGTGATGTATTGTGACATCCTCACTGCAAGTTCCTGCATCACCGACCGGCTGCTTTCGATGAATTCCTGACTGAAGATGAAAGGCAGCATCTCCCGGAACCTTTCCTCCGGCGGGAGTTGCTGCATCCGCTCCAGGTCGAACAGGACTTTCATTGACTCTGGGGCAGGGGACACGCTGTGGCTACCGCCGCAGGTAGTAGCCCCGAGGATAAGCGTTTTGACCCTTTGCGGATAGAGGAGCGCCACATGCTGGGCGATCATGCCACCCATGGAGATGCCGAAGATGTGGGCAGAGGGGATGCCAAGGGCGTCCATAAGCCCAACCGTATCTTTAGCCATCATCTCCATTGTGTAGGGTATATCCGGCTTATCGCTGCGGCCGCTGCCGCGGTTGTCAAAGGGTATGACGCGGTAATGCTGAGAGAACACCGGCACCTGACGGAACCACCACTCCAGAGTGCCGCCCAGCCCCATTATCAGTATAAGCGGCTCGCCCTCACCGTGTATCTCATAGTAAATACTGATGTCATTGACCTTTACCGTGGGCATGATAACCTCCTGTTGCTGTAACAACTGGCTATTGTAGCGCGGCGGGGCTATGTCAGGCTAGCCGGAAATTTGCTGTGGTGGTCGTGGTCTGTGGCGGCTTGGCTGTGGGCTTGACAGACATCGTAGTGACGCAATACACTCTGTGACATGTCTTTAGGTACGGTTAATGTGCTGGTGACGGCACCGCTGGACGAGGCGAGCCTGCAGCGAATCCGGGCTGTGGGCAGCCGAGTGAAAGTTACCGACGTCTCAGAGCTGTTGCGCGCCGAGGGGAAAGGGGACGCTAACGCTGCCAGAAAGCTCGATACCCTGCTGGCTGAGGCGGAGGTCATCTATGGTTTTAGACTGCCAGAAGACCTCGTCCGCCGTGCCCCCAGGCTGCGCTGGGTACAGGTGATGTCCGCCGGGGTGGACAGGTTCCTGGAGGACGAGGAGTTCCGCAAGAGCAAGGTAGTATTGACCAATGTCAGTGGCATACACGCGGTGCCCATCGGTGAGTTCGTTATCTGCCTGATGTTGATGTTCACCAAGGGGGCGCCGCTGAGCTTCCAGCTCAAGCAGCAGCGAAAGTGGGAAAGGTTCCTACCCACGGTGCTGCGGGACAAGACGGTGGGGATAGTGGGGCTGGGCAGCATCGGCAGGGAAGTGGCCCGGCTGTCCAAGGCCTTCGGCATGAGAGTGCTGGCAATGCGTCGCTCAGCACGGGCTACGGGGCGTGCCCGGTACGTTGACCTGCTGCTCCCACCCGACAGGCTGCCGCAGCTACTTGCCCAGAGCGACTTTGTGGTGCTGGCGTTGCCGCTCACTATGGAGACCAGGGGACTTATCGGCGAGAGGGAGCTACGCACCATGAAGCGCAGTGCCTATCTGATAAACATCGCTTGCGGCGAGATAGTGGACGAGCCGGCGCTGGTGCGTGCCTTGGAGGAGGGCTGGATAGCCGGGGCAGGGCTGGACGTATTCGCCACGGAGCCATTGCCGCCGGATAGCCGCCTGTGGGAGCTACCCAATGTGATCTTCAGCCCCCACATCGCCGGCGGCATGGAGGACTATGTGCTCAGGGCGACCGAAATTTTCTGTGAGAACTTGAAGCGCTACTTGAGCGGTAAGAGGCTGCTCAATGTGGTGGACAAGAGGAGAGGCTACTAAGCGGGCTTGGGCACAGCCTGTATGGCGGCACCAAGGGCGGTGACTGTCCTTGGCTCCGCTGGTAACAGGAGCCTTATTCCCAGCTCGCTCTCCACAGCGGCGATAAGCCCCCGGTTGAGGGCACCGCCACCACAGACAGCGCAGGGCGGCTGAAGCCTGATGCGCTTCGCTAGCGAGGCTATCTTGGCACCCAGCGCCAGGTTGACGCCGGCGGCGATGTCCTCTTTGGCCACCCCCTCCACCACCCTGGTTATCGCCTCGGACTCGCCGAAGACGGCGCAGCCGGTGCTGAATGTCACCGGGTTCTTCGATTTGAGGGAAAGCGAGCCGAACTCCTCCAGGTCAATTCGCAGTACATTGGCGATGACCTCGATGAAGCGTCCGCTGCCGGCGGCACACTTTTCACTCACGGCGAAGTCGGTGACCATCCCGCGGCTGTCCAGCTTTATCGCCCTGGTGGACTGGGCGCCGATGTCTATCGCCGTCCTCGCTTCAGGGAAAAGCCTGTTTATCCCTCGGGCGGTGCAGACGATATCGCTCATCTTGTTGCTGGCAAAGCCGACATTCCCTGCCCCCACGCCGGTAGCCACCACCAACACCGTCTGTGGCTCGTTAACATCAAGCGAGGCAAGCAGTTGTTCCCTGATGGCAGCGGCGGTGGCGTGGTGGTCAATGCCGGAGAGCCTGACACACGAGGCCACAAGCTCGCCACCACAGAGCAGCACGCCCTTGCTGTAGGCGGAGCCGATGTCTATGCCCATATAGCAGACCATATTTCACCTAGCTGTAAAAAGTGGCCTTCTCCAGCCGGCGCGGCTTTCTTTCCAGCGGCTTGCCCTCCGCCAGCAGCCTTATGGTGCGCTCCCTGGCGAGCAGGGCGGCGCCCAGGGCGCCGGTGAGCAGCGGTTCTTCGGGGACCAGCAGCTCACAGTCCAGGCTCTGGCCCATCGCCAGCACCATGCCGGCGTTCTTGGCGACGCCGCCGGTGAGCACAACCTCAGGTTCCACCCCAAGGCGGCGCGCCAGCGCCGCCACCCTTTCGGCAAGGGCGCGGTGCAGCCCGGCGATGATGTCCTCTATCCTCTTTCCCTGCGAGAGGTGCATCACCACCTCCTGCTGGGCGAAGATGGTGCACATATTGCTTATCTCCACGGGGCTGGTGGCCTTCTCAGATAGTGCTGCCAGGTCCTCGACCTTTATGCCCAGGCTCTGGGCGGTGAGTTCCAGGAACCTGCCCGTGCCAGCGGCACACTTATCGTTCATGGCGAAGTCAATGAGCCTCCCCTCCCTCACCTTAAGGCACTTGGCGTCCTGCCCGCCGATATCCACCACCGTCCTGGCGCCGGGGAAGAGATGGCACACCCCTTTAGCATGACAGGAGAGCTCGGTGATGTGCTCATCGGCGAAGGGGACATTGAACCTGCCATAGCCAGTGGCGATGATGCAGGCGACGTCCTCCAGCTTGAGTCCAGCACCATCCAGCGCCTTCAGCATCACATCATTGGCAAGGTGGCGGTGCTCGGCGCCGGTGGGACCTTTGATGGCGGCGGCGATATTGCCCTCGGCATTGATGATGACGGCCTTGGTCATGGTAGAGCCGATATCAATGCCGGCGAAAAACAGGTCCCCCAGGTGAACTCCTTCAGCCAATCGTCTCCAGAAAGGCCTCCACCCTCGTCCTCATCGGAGCCAGCGAGCCTTCGGTGTAGTCGTACTCGATGTAGGTGGCGGGCACACCGAGGCTGGCGAAGTAGTCCTTGACCGCGGGCACCTCAAAGGCGAAGGGGTCGCAGTACCTCACCAGCAGCAGGACTACGCCGTCCACCTTCCAGTCGGTGATGACGCTCTTCAGGTAGCCGTAGCGGGCGTGCAGGTCTTTGTGGTAGTCCTTCTTGGTCGGTGCGGCGACGTTCTGGATGAAGGTGCGGGCGCAGGTTATCTCGGTGAGGTAGTGACGGGCGAGCGCCGTCAGCGCGTCCCCGGCCGTGCTGACCTTCCCGCGGTAGGGACGGTAGCCGCCGCAGTCTTCGAGAAAGACCACATTGGCGTTGCTTTCCAGCACCGCCATCACCTCGGCGTCATCGGTGGTGCTGCCCCAGAGGAGCAATCTGGCGCGCTGCGCCTCTGACTTCTGTTTCCTTGCCTTTGCCTCCTCTATAACCTCGGTGAGCAACTGGTTGCCTTCGTCAACGGGCAGGCTCATCACCGCCTTTATCACCTGGACGATTTCGGTGCCGGTGAGCAGGGGCGGTGAGGGTCTGGTGAGCTGGAACAGTGACTGCACCAGCGAACGCTGGTGGTTATAGGCATTAATGGCTTTAGTTATGTTATCTGCGGAGAGTTTCTTGCCACTCAGCGATTCCAGCGTGGTCACCAGCCCTTTTAGCTGGCTGGCGAAGTAGTCCACGGCCTCGGGGCGGGTGGTGCCGGGCATGTCCACGAAGTGGAAATAGGGGAGTGTGGTGTAGGACTGCCAGATGCGGGCGGTCTTCTCCTGTGGGTCGCTGGAATGGATGGTGATGACGCCATCGAGGAAGTCGTGCCTGCCCTTGAGGGCACAATCGAGGCAGGAGCGCATGATGGGGCAAAAAGACGCCGGCAGCACCCTGTCCGCCTCGGTAACCGGCTCTCTCATCTCGCCGTAGAGGCGGTAGGGAACGATATCCAGGGCCGCCAGTAGTTCCAGCGGCACATAGACGCAGGGGTAGCCGATGACCTTCTTCCCTCTGGCAGTTGCCCCCTTTGCCACGGCGGGACGCTGGGAGCAGACTTCCTTTGCCCTTGATAGCCCTTTAGCTGCCATCTCCTCTTCTCCTGTCGGTCGCTGTCAGGCTCTGTGCCTCACCAGTCGAAACCCAGTTCGCGGCGCACCCTTCGGTAGTGCTCCATGGCTTCCTCGAAGGGCTCTGTCCTCTGCAGCGCGTCCTGCGGGTTGAACAGGCGCAGGTCGACGATATCGCCCTCGACGATGAGCGAGGGCACCTTGAGTCTTTCCATGAGTATATTCGCCAGGTGGGGGAGGTGAGTGGAGGCGCTGCGGCAGCTCACCAGCGGGTGGAGGAAGGCGCCATCGCACTTCCACTCCGAAACGTACTTCAGGTAGATATACACATCGGCGCCGGCGACCACATTCTTCTGCAGGGCATCGCGGTAGTTGGCCACCATGCGCTGCAGACTGTATCTCGCGATGCGCTCCAGCGGGTCTTTAACATGGCTTAAGTCCACAGGTGGAGGCGGGTGGTAGCCGAAGCTTTCGATAACGAAGTTCCAGCCCCTCTCAGCCAGCCTGTCGAACAGGTCGAGGCTGTGCCACGGTGGCAGCTCGGCAAACACCAGACGGTACTTCTCCTCAGGTATGGCGCTGATACCGTTCTCCACCCTTTCGGCGACTTCGTCGTACAGGTTCTTGTAGAGTTGTAGCGACTCTTTGAGGTCGCCGAGCAGGAAGAGCGCCGGTGGCATGGCGCTCCAGAAATCGCGGCTGTGCATGGGGCAGGGCTTTGCCTTGCGCAGCTCGTTGACCTCGTGGGACACGCGGTTTATCTCCATCATCAGGTTCACTATTTCGTCCAGGCGGTCCCAGTCCATCTTCCTGCCCACCGCCTTCTCGACGAAGGTGACGAAATCGCGCAAATGGCTTACGCTGAGCTTCACCATCTCCTCGTAACAGCCCTCAAGCTGGAACTCCCTGATGCCGGGTAGCGGTGCCTCCAGAGTCCACACAGGGACATCGAGGTAGCGCCCCAGTGCCTGGAACCACTTGTACCTGGCATCGCAGACAGCTACCGATGACAGTAAGAACAGTGGCTTAGGCATACCACCCATGGGGGCTTCCGGTGGGGGCTCTCCCCCGAGCTCCATCAGTCTGGCTGCGTAGCCGAAGTTAGCCCGGCTATAACCGCACAGGTGGGTGGGGAAACCCTCGGCATCGGCCCTGTCGAGGTATCCTCTAGCGACCCCGGCGGCAGCGAGGGCAGCGCCGTAGTTCTCAGGATAGACCACCTCGATGTCCATGGCTTTGAGGATGGGGTCGCCGTAGCAGAAATTGAGCATTGCCCAAACTGTGGGCTTGCCCGCCTTTATCGCCTCCTGGCTACGCAGATAGGACTCGTCCACTTTCGCCCGCAGTGGGTACATGGCTTTGACGCGGTTGATCACCCTCTTCTTTTCGCCTGTGCTCATGGTAAGCCCCCTTGTCCGCGTATTATAGCAGGCAGGAGGGGATAAGGCTAGGGGAATGTAGTCGTCCGGCCCCCTCACTCTAACTCTCTCCCGCGGGGGAGAGAAGTCGAGTTTCCTCTCCCTTGAGGGAGAGGATTAAGGTGATGGTGACTTTCCCCGCAATGGTAAAGAAGGCGACCTACGCCTTCCTGCTCCGCCCCATCGAGTACGTGTCACCCGTCTTATGCGAACGGGCTCGGGAGGAGGGTGATGTGGCTACCGTTTGCGGCGCCAGAGACTGCTCAAGTCTGGTTTGTGCAGGCGAATGGTCTTGAGGGCAGGGAGACCATGACGGTTGCGGAGCATGAGGTAAAGGACTATTGCCAGCGCATAGAACGTGAGCCACAGGGAGCTGTAGAAAAGCCAGATGAGCAGGGGAAGGAAGGGTGAGGACAGGAAGATGGACATGGCGAGGTGACGGACCAGGAGCAGGGCGATGCCGAGCAAAAGCAAGTTGCACCCGATAGCCTTGGGGGTAAGCACCAGGAAGACGCCGATGATGGTGGCGACGCCCTGCCCGCCTTTGAACTTCAGATAAAGGGGATACATGTGTCCTATCCAGGCGGCGGCACCTGTGGCCAGCACCCAGGGGAGCGGGAGGGAAAGGGCCCTGGCGATGAGCACGGCAGCCGAGCCTTTGGCGATATCTCCGATGGCGGTGATGATACCAGCCCGGATGCCTACCTGGCGGAAGACGGCACCAGCGCCGACGTTGCCGGTGTCTATTTTGCGGATGTCAGCCCCTTTAGCCAGCCTGGTGACAATGTAGGCAAAGGGGATGGAGCCGAGGAGATAGCCGATGAGTGTCGCTACTAGTCCGCTGACAATTCCTGCGGGCATGGCTCAAAGTATGCGCTTGAGCCTGGGGTTGGGGGTGATGCCGGGTATCCTGCCCCGCTTGGCGATGGGTTTGCCCTCAACATCGTGCAGGTCGGCAGTGAAGTCTATAGGTCTAGCGTCGCTGATGTAACTGCCCACGCCGAAGTAGTCCACCGGCGCCCCTGACTCGATGAAATAGCGGATGCGCTCCGGGCTGAGTCCGCCGCTGACGAAAATCTTGACATTTTTGAAGCCGGCGAGGTCAAGCCGGGCCCTGGTCTCCTTCACCAAATCGGCGGTGACGCCGCCGCGCTCGCCGGGCGTATCGAGACGCACGCCCTGGAGTCTGCCCTCCATGGCCTGGGCGACGATGACCGCCTCTTCTGGCTCGTCTCTGAAGGTGTCCACCAGGGCGATGCGGGGGACATCGGGCGGCATATGCCTATCGAAAGCCAGGGTAGCCCTGGCGGTATCGCCCATGATGATAATCAGGGCGTGGGGCATGGTGCCTGAGGGCTGGATGCCGGCAAGCCTGGCGCCGAGGATACTCGAACATCCGGCACAACCACCGACGATGGCGGAGTAGTCCATGATGCCCGCCACCAGGGGGTGCACATGCCTGGCGCCGAAGCTGATGACCGGTATCCCCTGAGCGGCCTCGACGCATTCCCTGGCTGCCGTTGCCCAGCCGCTGCAGTGGGAAAGGATGCCCAGATACACGGTCTCATAAATGCCGTAGCTCTGATACGGGGCAGTGATGCGGAGCACCACCTCCTTACGCTCGAAGGGCTCGCCATCGGCAAGCGCCCAGACCTCACGGTTGTCCTCCGGCAGCACCTTTTCCAGCAGCGCCTTCACCTCCTCCATGCCGCAGAGGATGCCGGCGCGGCTGGGGAAGACCTCCATGGTGGCCACCGGGTTCAAGCCCTCCTTTTTCAGTATCTCCACGGTGCGCACGAAGTATATATCCGAGGTCTCGCCGGCGATGATATAGTCCGGGATTTCAAATTTCGGTCGAGGAATCATTTGGGGTACAGCCCTGGTGAGCTTTGCGCCGAGCACGCGCTGGATATAGTCCAGGGCGAAGTTGTGCGCCTTCTCATCGAAGTCGCCGACGCAGTCCACAGGCACCTCAACGGTGTAGCCGCGGAGCCTGGCTTCGGAGACGCCGTGCAATACGCAGATGTGGGTGCAGACGCCGCAGACCACCACCGCCTCGGGCTTCAGCGCTGCCAGTTCCTTCTCCAGCGTCGTGCCGTAGAACGGGCTGTAGGTCTTTTTGGGTATCCTCTTGCCGGGGTACTTCGAGAGTTCGGGGATGATTTCGGCCTCGGGCGTGCCCTCGACACAGTGGGGCGGGAACATGGCAAATTCAGGGTCGTCCTTATCATGGCTATCGCAGACAAAGAAGATTTTGGAGCCTTTAGCCAGTTCGTCCTCGAGCAGTCTCTGCATGTTGGGAATGATACGGCGGGCCCTGGCACCACAGTAAAGCGGATAACCTTCCTCCATAAAGCCCCTCAGCATATCAATCACTATGACTGCTCTGGCCATGTTTCCCCTCCTGTATTGATACTTAACGAACGGTGACCGGAGTCGCTTTAAGCTCGCGGGCTACCTGGAAGGGGTCGCTGGAGATGATACTGGCAGCGAATAGCTCCATGGTGCCGAAGTCCGAAGAACCGTCCCAGGGGTAGCCGCGGTCAACGATTCTGGCGATGACGGGGAAGCCCTCCCAGCTTTCGGGAGTGGGGCTCAAGGGTGGAGTGGCGATGCCCACATTGAAGGCGGTGACGTGCATGCAGTCGCGGAAGCAGGCAAGTACTTCATAGACCTGCTCGCGGAAGGACTTGTCGGTGAAGCTGGGGGCAAGGATTATGGTCTCCTTCTCCTTTATCGGCGTAAGGTAAACAAAAGTCCTCACTCCGTCCCTCTCGGTGCCGAGCCCGAGGTCGCGATGTACCTGGAAGAGGTCGTCGAAATAGTTTGAGCCGTAGCGCTGGCGGTAATTCAGAGCGGCGCGGCGCAGCGCCTCCACCTTGGCATAATGGCTGCCCCTGCCCAGCACCACCTGGGCGTGCCCGTGGGCGAGGCTGGCGCCAGCTTTCTTCAGCGAGTTCCAGACAAAGAAGAAATATCTGGCCGAGGGGTCATACTCATGTGCCTTCTGTGCCCAGCGCCAGGCGGTATCGAGGTAGTCCACCACCTTCTCCCTGGTAAAGGCCAACGGGTTATAGTCCTTGAAGATTATCAGGCCGTGGAACTCGTCGTATTTGGCAACATTGCTGGCAGTGATGCAGTACTTCCCCTCTATCCTGCCGAAGGGGTCCTCCGGGGTATCGGTGAGCGGGCTCGCTAGCGGGTCGTCCTTTGCCCGGTCGAGGACGGCTGCCTCGACTTTGAGCCTGTCCTCGTACTGTCGGGGGCGGAGGGCGCGGAGAGGGTTGAAGATGGCGCCATCGAAGGTGATGAGGTTAGTTATCTTGATGACGCGCTGATTGCAGACCGCCTCCCAGGAGCCGAACTGCCTTTCTATCCAGGGTAGCATTGTCTCCGGCGGGTAGCACACACCCGAGGTGAAGGTGACGGCGAAAATGCGCTGAAACAGCGCCTTCGTCCCTTCGGGCAGCGCCTCTACGAGGCTATCGAGTTCAGCGATACTCGGGTTCTGGCGGTTCACGGTTGACCTCTAGCAGGTGGGCGTACTCATCGAGAAGTCTGGCAGCCTGCTCCTTATCGCCGTCCTCCAGTGCCCGCAGCGTCCTTTGCAGCAGGTCCACCTCACAGGCAAGGCAGGAGGAGAGGCTGGTGAGCGAACCACAGCAGGGCGACATTTCCGTACGCCAGAGCAATGTGTCCTTTATCTCCAGCATCTTCCTCACGTCCCTGATAGCCTCAGCCAGCTTATCGGGGTCATCAAGCTTCCTACGGGTGGCGAGCACGCTCTCCCTGTTGACGATAAATACCTCCGGCGGGAGCAGTCCCTGGCAGCTGCTGGCTGAATCAGGGCTGGCCTTTCTATTGGCTGTCTTTCCGGTCATTGTCCTCCTTAGTGCCTGAAATGTCTTATGCCGGTGAACACCATCGCCATATTGTATTTGTCGGCGGTGGCGATTACCTCGTTATCCCTCACCGAGCCGCCGGTCTGGATTATGGCGGTGACTCCGCCCTGCGCCGCCACCTCCACTGTATCGGGGAAGGGTATCATGGCATCGGAGGCGAGCACGCTGCCTTTAGCCTGTTCGCCAGCACGCTTCAGCGATAGCTCCACGCTGGTCACGCGGTTCGGCTGTCCGGCACCCATGCCCATGAGGGTATTGTCCTTGGCCAGGACTATGGCGTTGGACTTAATGTGCTTTACTGCCTTCCAGGCGAACAGCATATCGCGCATCTCGGCCTCGGTGGGCGGCCGTTTTGAGACGGTGCGCGGCTTAAACTCCTCTTCGGTGTAATAGTCAGCCTCCTGGACAAGGAAGCCGCCGCTGACGGGACGGAAATCGAGCCGGCGCACCTTATTGTTGTTTGCCGGCTGGAGTGGTAGCACCACCAGGCGGAGGTTCTTTTTCTTCTTGAACAGCCCTAGCGCCCCGGGACTGTATTCCGGGGCGATGATGCAGTCGTAGTGGGTCTTGTCTATCTCGGCGGCGAGCCTATCGTCAATGGGACGGTTGCAGGCGACGATGCCGCCGAAGGCGGAGACCGGGTCACCGGCCAGCGCCCTCTTATAAGCTTCCACGATATCCGGGTTAGTGCACAGCCCGCAGGGGTTATTATGCTTTACGATGGCCACTGTAGGGCCCTCGAAGTCGCAGGCGGCGTTCCAGGCAGCCTCTAAATCGAGGATGTTGTTGAAAGAGAGCTCTGGCCCGCTGAGCAGCCTGGCTGCGGTCATTCCCGGTGCCCTCATTTTCACGCTCTGGAGGGCGTAGAAGGCGGCCTTCTGGTGCGGGTTTTCGCCGTAGCGCAGGTCGTAAAGCTTCCTCATGCCGATGGTCAACTCCTGCGGGAATAGTTCGGCATCGGCCCTCAAGTATTCCGCGATGGCGGTATCATAGAGGGCGACATGCTGAAAGGCTTTCTGGGCAAGCCTTTTTCTTTCGTCCAGCGAAAGGTCACCCTGTT
>Ga0315298_1007711_pt1 | contig 14024 bp, 10 predicted proteins | sample WHS_1_MG_FD_203077 | JGI IMG/M metagenome (GOLD analysis project Ga0315298, IMG submission 203077) | Extremophilic microbial mat communities from Washburn Hot Springs, YNP, Wyoming, USA - WHS_1_MG | ecosystem: Environmental > Aquatic > Thermal springs > Hot (42-90C) | place: USA: Wyoming...
CCAACCACATCTGGCGCCGAATGCAAATCGGACGTGCACGTTTCAAACGTACTCCCAGTGCCGCCGGGGTCGGCGCAGAAACTTGACGCGCACCCGCACTCCGTTCGTTTGTTGACTTTGCCAATTCCATTTGTTACTATGTCTTGGGCTTTGGATGAAACTGGGTGTCGGGCTGATTCTCTCCATCAGGCCAAGGGACGACACGCAAATTCCGAGCTCCAGTGATTGTCCTCACACGTACTGTTCCGGCTACCGCACCTTCAGGATAGAAGATGTTGGTACACGCCAGATGGTCTCGATCCTTGGTTGTTCCTGACTCACGTGGGTCTGACTGGATCGCGGGTCCTTCGACACCGATGAACCAGCAATACACCCGCGATATAATCTGAACGCGCTTCCATTCGAAAAGGTCCAGTAGTAATCCTGATCACGCGCCACAGTCTTGCCGAAAAGCTTGGCCACCGCCAGTCCGCGTAGGCACAACTCGTAAACGTAGCCCGCGGCCTTAGTCGTTGGGCGTAGGCCATTCAGTAGATAAATGGTTGTCCAAAGCGTACTGCTGAGTAGGACAGTTCAGCAGCACAGGCTAGGAGACTAGGGTGAGGTACAGGGCCGCTCCTCCGCTCGTTCTGACCAAGTTACAACCACCCGTGGCCACGCAAGAAATCATTACTCGTAGATCACTTGATGATTTCGGTGAGCGGGTACTCAAGCATAGGCTTGCGCTGGTATGCGCGGCTGCTGGTTACGGCAAGACAACTCTACTGGGTACTCTCTATGCGCAGCCCTGGCCCGTAGCGTGGTACAGCCTCGGCAAGAGCGATAGTGATCCCGCAGTGTTTCTGTACTGCCTCAGAGAAGGGCTTAAGCTGGCCCTCAAGCACCGTGCTCAGCCCTTGTTGAAGGATATCCCGCAAGGAACAAGAACTCGTGATGACGTGGCAGCGCATCTGGCTCACCTGGTGAATGGCCTGTCCGAGATTCCTTGCGACCACATCATCATAGCGCTGGATGATTTCCACTTAGTGGAGAAGAGCAAGTCTCTGGTGTGGTTCGTGAACCAGTTGATTGCCACTATCCCTGTTAATACCCACCTGGTCCTTTCCAGTCGAACCAACGTCTCGATACCCTCCGTGCCCAAGCTTCGCGTGAGCGGACAAGTGCTCGACGTGCGCGAGTACGATCTGCGGTTCGATTCCGACGAAGCGCTGCAACTGCTGGAGAAAGGCCACCACGTGACACTGCCCCGGCCGCAGATAGACGCCCTGGTCGAACAGATGGAAGGATGGCCAATTGGGCTTCACCTGGCAGCACAGTCGCTGTCGCAGCGAACTGCCCGCGATGCTGAGGACTTTCTATCCCGACTGTCAAGCCTGGGCCAGCCGCTCTTTGACTACCTGGCCGAGGAGGTCTTCAGCCAGCAGCCTCGTAGCGTACAAGAGTTTATGCTTCGCTCCTCAATTCTCACCCAGATGGACGAAGATACATGCAATGCGATTCTGAAGCGCGATGATTCCGGGCAGATGCTGCGCCGCATCCTCCGCAGCAACGTTTTCCTCTCGTCACTGGATGGCGCGCTCTTCAGATATCACCAGCTCTTTCGCGATTTCTTGCGCCACCGGCTCTCGCAAAATCAGCAGGAGTTCTTACGTATGCACGCTGCCGCAGCGGATCATTTTGCTAGCATCGGCCACGAAGACCAGGCGATCTACCACTTTCTCGCTGCGAAGCAGTTCCGACGAGCCGGGGAGTTGATTTCCGCGGCAAGTGACCGCTTGCTGAGAACCAGCAGATTCGATACGCTGGCCTTCTGGATACAGGAATTGCCTTCCGCTGTTGTGGACGAGTTTCCGGAATTGCTGTTCCGCCGCGCGGAGATAGACCACATCCGTGGTCGCTACGATAGCTCGCTTCAGTGGTACGATAGAGCAGCACGAGTATGCCGTGCGCGGGGAGACGCGATTGGCGTAAGCCGCGTCCTCGAGCGGAAAGGTCGCATTCTCACTTGGCGTGTTGGCGAACCTCAGAACGCAGAGCGTCTCCACAAGGAGGCGCTGGCGTATCTCGGAGAGGAAAACAAGTTGGAACGCGCAGCCTTGCTAGCCGACCTCGCACGTGATCGAATGTCCGCCGGTGAGTTGAACCTGGGTTTCGAGCTTTACCATCAAGCTATTCAACTATACGATGATCTTGGCGATACCGGTCGTGAAGGCAAGCTGGCCACTTTAATCAATCCTGGCGCGTGGTTGTATTTCGATCGGGGCGATTTCTGTCGGAGCATTGCGCTGCTTCAACAGGCAGCTAGTCTGGCAGTTGAGCTCGACTGCAAGCATCAGCTTGCGGAGTGCTACAACACTATGTCGTCGCACCTTTTCATGTGGGGCAAGGTGGAGGAATCACGTATTTGCGCCGAAAAGGCGCTTGAACTAAGCCGCAGACTTGCCAGCGATTTCGGCCAGGGGGTAGCCCTCATGAACCTGGCCAATATCATAGAGGATGAAGGCGACGAGCGCTCGGAAGAGTATCTCAAATGGCATCGGAGAGCACTGGATATCTTTGAGACCGCGGGAAACCGGCGGTTCTGCATCGCCACACTGAATTTTATGTCCGCCGCCTGTCGCCATCGCGGACTGGCAATCGAGGCCGCTAAGTACGCGCAGCAAGCGCTCATCCTGGCTCGAGGTGGAACAGCGCCTTGGCTGATTGCTTGGTCTGCCAGCAATCTCGGCGCAGCGAAAATCGATTCGAATGTCACCCAGGCCCTTGACCTTCTGGAAGAGGCTATGGATACTTTTAGCAACTATGAGGACAAGCATAACCTGACCCAGGTGCACTTGTGGTTTGCGGCGGCGCTGCGCAAGACGGAGGATCCCGCCTGGATAGATCACCTGCACATATGCCTGCAGCTAGCGAGAGATGGTGGATATGAATGTACGCTGAGACGGGAGAAACGGATTTCACTTACACTCTTGATAGAGGCACTCAAAGAGGAAGTGGAGATCGACTACGTGTCGGCGCTACTGCCAAGTTTCGGCGACGCGGCACTGAATCATCTTGTGACACTCCTGGAGAACCCAAAGCACACCGTCCGATTGGCAGCAATGGCCGTGCTCTCGAAAATCGACAGTGGCTGCGGGTGGAAGGCCCTGCTCCGATGTGCCCGTCATCCAGACCCAAGCATTCGTGCAGCAGCAAACTCCTCATTGGCGATCACTCGGATACCCGAGCCGCCGCCCCTAGACATCTACTGCCTGGGCCCATTCCAAGTGAACCTTGGCGTAACACCCATCGCCGACGAAGAATGGAAACGCCGAAAGGTGAAAAGCCTCCTCAAGTATATAGCTAGTAGCAGAGATATGTGCGCATCTAAGGACGAGATAATCGATGTCTTCTGGCCTGACATTGACCCCGACGCAGCGAACAACAATTTCTACAGAACGCTGCATCACCTCCGCCGGCTGCTCGACGAGAACGCAGCTTCAGACAACGCCAACTACGTTCTGTTCGAGGGCGGTATGGTTCGCCTATCTGCGGAACTGGTGGCTAGAATCGACACTGAGGATTTCGAGCGCCTGGCTAGGGAAGGTAGAAGAATCGCCTCAGCAGGCAACCATGATCTCGCGCTTCTTTCCCTGGAGGCGGCTGTCCAGCTCTACCGAGGAGACTTCCTGGCAGATGATCCATACGAGGACTGGACCCAGCCAAAGCGGGAGCACCTGAGAGAAGTCTACTTCTCAACGCTGACCAGGCTAAGTGACCTCCACGCGCAGCGCCGGAATTGGGATGCCGCCTGTGAGTACTTGCGGCGCATTCTTGCGCTAGATAATACGCGGGAGGATATCCACCTACGCTTAATCTCCTGTCTGGCATCCAGCGGCAATCACTCCGAGGCAATCAAGCAGTACCAGCGCTGCGAGCGAGCGCTCAAGGAAGAACTAGAAACCGAGCCAGCACCAGAGACGAAAGCTTTCTTCTCAAAGATAGTGCGGCAGACTGGCACAGTCTAGCAGTCGATCACCGTGATTATGATGCAACTGTGACCCTGAGCGTAGCGAGGAATCTCGCCCTCTCGAGGGCGAGATTCCTCGCCTCTGGCACGCTTCAGTTCAGAATGGCGCTGTTTCAGATTCCCTGTGATCTACATACTAGCAGGCAAGTACACCCATTTGGAAGGAATCTGGAAGATTCCCTAGCTATACTCTTGGACGCCGAACAGCAAAGCCGCAGTTACGGACCGAAGAAGCTTCTGTGAATCAACAACCGTAGGTCTCCCACAGGCGCACCTCTGGCACTGCAGCCGAGAATCACCGCCGATAGATTTGCGTGCATCTGTGACCACGACGTCGCGCTATCGAACCCGCATAGCGCGCGCTCACAGCTGAGTCAGTAGCAAGAACAGCTAGCCTTTAGAGTGGTTTCCCGTGGTCTTTAGCTATTAGGCGAGATCGTTCCCAAAGTCTGCTATCCCTCGCGCACGAGGGAGAGGAGAAAAAGGTAGGCGCTCGCAAGACAACTAAGTGGAATCGAAACACGTGTAGTTTGCTTGCGTCTGAAGCGCATGCCCAGTGCAGAGGCAGATAGTACTGCGTACCACGCGCATCAACTTGGGACACGAAGATGAGACTGCCACGAATTGGAGTTACGTGTTTAACAGCAAACTACATATCGAAGAACGGCTACGACGTCACCGCAGATGCCGCGTATGTCGAGTTCAGTGAAGTGCTAACCAAATGCGGTGCTGTCTCTGTTCTGCTTCCATTGAGTACCCCACCAGCACTAATCAAAGAATACCTCAAATTCATCGATGGAGTTGTGCTATCAGGAGGAGCAGACATCGGGAAGGTTACGAACGAAAGACTGGAGCCGCTGCGGGGAGGAGAGGACCCACGCAAAGACACTTTCGAGTGGCACCTATGTAGTATTGCCCTGCACTGCCACATTCCCTTGCTTGGAATCTGCCGTGGGCTGCAACTCATCAACGTCACCCTCGGCGGCTCACTTCACCAGGATCTGCCCACTGAGTTGGGACGAAGCGTGACTCACCTCCACCCAGCAAATATGCCCCCAGCCGAGCACGAAATTGCAGTTGCGCCAAACACCATCACCGCCAACATTTTCAAGGGAACCAGTGGACGCGTAAACAGCTACCATCACCAGGCCATAAAAAGGCTTGCGCCATCGCTGCGAGCAACGGCCATAGCTCCTGATGGCGTGATTGAAGCGATTGAAAGCGCAATTTACCGCAGACTCTTGGCCGTCCAGTTTCATCCAGAGCTGAGTTACGAAGAACAAGAGTCTTCGCTACGCGTGTTCCAGTGGTTGGTGACTCAGGCGGTGGAGTTTTGTGAACTGAAAGATAGCAGGGAAACAGTCACTTGTCGGGAGGAACGAGTTGGGTAGAAAGCTCGAAGTCACGCTTGGCCAGGAATGTGGGGTGATCGAGATGTTGGACGACAAGGCCCCGCGCACCTGCGAATACATTTGGCAGAACCTTCCCGTAACCAGCTTCGGCACCCACGCCAAGTTCGCTGGATGCGAACTCATAATCATGGTGCCTTACTACCTGGAGGCCGACGAGAACCCGATGGAGTCCACCATCGGTGACGTGGCCTATTACCCGGGTCGTCAGACCATCTGCATATGGTACGGTCCAGCAGCAGCACTCGGCAAGGCCCCGACGTTTGGCCGGGTGGTGGAAGGTATCGAATCGCTGCGCAGAGCCGGTGAGCGTATCCTACGCGAGGGAAGCGTCCCGGCCACTATTTCACGCCTTGATCACAGCTTCTCCTACAGCACTGCGCAACTACCGGAGCCTCAGGTTAAGCAGGCCGGCGTGCGATCCTGCATTACGTTCTTGAAGAAGTTCCTAAACGATATCTGGGACAACGAACCCGATGATTTGCGGCGGCTCCGCGAGCATTCCCGCCCTCCGATGGGCAATCTCCCCTGCGTGATCTACGCCAACTTCGACCTATTCTGGGCCGGAGAAAACTTGCAGGTGTGCCGCGAACTAGCGAAAAGTAAGGCTCTTCCGCTGGACTCGCTGAATAAGATAGCCGCTGCTCAACTCCAACGCACCAGCGCTCGACTTCGTCTGCTATCCAAGTGGAGCGTGAGCAACACGCCAGCAGTACTGGATGACATAGCTGCTTTTCTTTGGGATCAGGGAGTCTCAAACGACACGGACTTCATAACGCTGATAGATTACGTCATTCTTGCTGTGGGCCGGATGGCCAACTGGGTAGACAAGGTCATCCCATGGACCGACCTTGACGCTTCACTCGCGCTTCGCAAGTAGGAGCTCGTTGAACTGGCTGAAATAACGTTGCTCGAAAGGAGAGATAAGTTGGATACCAAGGGGACAATCGAAAGGCTGAAAGATCAAGGCATACAGACTATCCGTGTTCAGTATCCAGACCAGTTCGGCGTCCCACGCGGAAAAGACATCCCCATAGACTTCTTCGGAGATGCGCTGGAAGAAGGGGTTCAGTTCTGCGTTTCGATATTCTCGCTTGACCTGGCGTCGAATCCTGCTGTTGGCACTGGCGTCGGCGACGAAGTGGCCTACGCCGATATGCGAGCTGTCCCCGACATCAGCACCTTGCGTCCGGTTCCGTGGCTGCCCAACACGATGATGGTCCACTCCGACCTGTACGTTCGAGGCAAGCGACTGGAGATATCCCCACGCCAAGTACTCAAGAAGATCATCGACCGCTACCAGGCCAGAGGAATGGAACCAGTAATAGGCACCGAACTGGAGTTCTACCTCCTGGAGAACCGTGATGGCCAGTTCCACACCTACGTGAACAGAATGGGTATGTGCTACACATCTGGGCCCTTGATCGATAGACGCGGCGTTCTGTTCGAAATACGTCAGGCTATGGAGCAGATGGGCTGCACCATCCCTGCCTACAATTACGAATTCTACGCCAGTCAGTACGAAATCAATCTCCTGCATCAGCCTGCGTTGGAAGCCGCCGACACCGCCTTCTCCTTTAAGCAGGCAGTAAAAGAAATCGCGCTCAAGCATGGCCTGCTGGCTACCTTCATGGCGAAACCACGAAACGACGGCGGAGGCAGTGGATTGCATACGCATCTGAGTATACGAGACACGAACACGGGGAAGAACCTTTTCGAGGACCCCAAAGCGGAGCACGGACTCTCTCAGCTAGCGCTTTGGTTCATCGGAGGGCAGCTGGCTCACGCCAGAAGTATGACCGCCATAACAGATCCGACAGTGAATTCCTATAAGCGTCACGTTCTGGGCTCATTTGCGCCCGTTTACGTTATCTGGGGGCTTGACAACCGGACTACCTACGTGCGCATCCCAACTGAACGAGGGAAGGCAACGAGAGTCGAGAACAGGGCCGCCGACGCAGCCGCTAACGTTTACCTCACATACGCGGCCATTCTTGCCGCTGGCCTCGACGGTATCGACCGACAGCTTGATCCAGGACCGCCATTTGAGGGAGATGCCTATGCATTACTAGACATCAGCAAGGATCCAGTGCTCCCTCAAGACCTGGGTGAGGCGCTAGCGGCTTTCGAGGCCGACGAAGACCTCGTGGCAGCAATGGGGAAGGACTTCGCCAAAGCCTATACCGCAGTGAAGCGGCTGGAGTTTAGCAGGTTCAACCAGTACGTTACCGATTGGGAGTTCAACGAGTACAGCTTCCACCTGTAGTGCCTGACAGCAGGTGAGCGCATTAGTGTGGAAGGAGGTGAAGCCAAGCAATTCTTCGGTCGGGTGGGACAGATAACGCATAAGTAGCCACATTCCTGAAGGGAGGCAACTGTGTCAGAGATTTCTTCGGGGGAACCAACAAACGAACTGCGGCGTAATCGGTTAACTATTTGGGATGCTCTCGCGCAATCGTTCGGATTCCTTGGTCCAGTTATGGTCGTGTCCTTCCTCACATCTCTAGTTGCTACAGGAGCTGGCGCGGCAACGCCACTCGCTATACTGCTTGGCGGAGTCGCTTGCCTGGCGGTCGCCTACATCGTGTCACAATACGCCACAAAGCTGGCCGCGGCTGGGTCGATCTACAACTACGTCACCAAGTCTCTCGGACCCGGCTGGGGCTTCATCGGCGGCTGGATGTACTTCGTCGCCACGCTTTTCCTGACATTCGGCATCGTTGGCGGCGTTGGTGGATGGGCTTCAATGCTCATCGCGGACCAACTTGGCATTCATGTCCCATTTGTCTTGCTCTCTGCCCTGGAGGTAGTGCTCCTCTTCCTGCTCACTTTCTACGATATCCGAATCTCCACCAGGACTCAACTCACGCTGGTTTTCTTGTCCGTGCTACTGGTGCTGGGATTCGCCATATCGATCATAATCCGGGGAGGAGCAGCAGGTAACACTATCGAGCCATTCCTGCCTACTACAGCGCCAGGCGTGTGGTCGGGCCTGGCCTTCGGTATGATCTTCGGCATTCTGGCCTTCACTGGATTCGAATCAGCCGCTTCGCTCGGGGAAGAGACCGCCAATCCGAGAAAGAACATACCACCCGCCATAATGGGATGCGTCATCGGGGGCATTATCTTCTATGCCATCGTTAGTTACGCCATGGCTATTGGCTTCGGAGTGGCAAACGGCGACAAGTGGGCACAGGACCCGACGGCGATGTACACGCTGGCGGAAATGTACGGCGCAAACTGGCTTGTCGTCCTTATTACCGTTGCGGCCATCATCGATGGATTCGCAGTGAGCCTGGGATGCCTAAACGCCTGCGCCCGCGTTACGTTCGCTATGGGTCGTGATGGCGCGCTACCCAGGTTCCTCGGGCGGTCACACCCGGTATACCAGACTCCCTACATAGCCAACATATGTATCCTCGTGCTTGCGGTCGTTGCAGCCTTGATATTCTATGTCGCACAAGGCGGCGAGGCCTGGAGTGCATTATTCGGGTTCTTTGCGGGCATGGGTGGCCTGTCGATCGAAGTGCTCTACGGAATCGTCGGTATATCTGCCGTAGTGTTCTTCCCTAGGCTCTACAAGAGCCAGTTCAACGTTTTCAAGCACGTAATCGTGCCCATCATTGCTATTCTCGCGGTGCTTGCCGCTATCTACGGCTCGGTGCAGCCAGTGCCGGATCCGCTACTCAACCTCGTCCCCTACCTGGTGCTGGTGGGCCTGGTGCTGGGCCTGGTAGTGGCTGGGTACCTGCAGGCTACAAGACCTGGCATCGTCCAACAGATTGGACGGCGGCTGGTCGAGGACGAAGTGGGATCCATCTAGAATCCACGTAGGTCCAGGTGGCAGAACTTGCCTGCCACCTGGAACGAACCCAACAGCGAAAGGGACCTGATATGTGCGGTGTAGCAGGAATAATGGTCAGGAGCGAGAGAAACCTTGGTCCGATAATGATCGGAATGCTGGGGATGCTCAAACATAGAGGCAGGGACGCAACTGGCGCCGCGTTCTATCGCGCTGCACGGTCCCCCTACGCCAGGGCACGCATCTCCCTGACCAACGCCCATTCGGATCTCGACCTGCTGACCTCACTGGTGGAGGGACACGGAGGAGAGATCATAGAATACGAGATCGAGCATACCAGCTCACCATATCTGATTTTCAGGGGAACTGTGTCGATAGATGAGGACCAACAGCCCAAGCTGATTGACGCCATCAACTCTCATCCCACGCTGTGCGTGCACAGCCTGGATCGCTCGCTTGAAGTCGTCAAGGACGTGGGTACGGCCGAGAACCTGGCCTACTACCCAGAAATGAAGGAGATGCCGGCGTCGCACGCTATCGGCCATACGCGCCTCGCGACCGAGAGCATCGATAACATCAATTTCGGGCACCCGTTAGCCGCTACGGTTCTCCCAGAACTGTCCATCGTCCACAACGGCCAGCTGACCAATTACTACAGGCTCCGCCGTCGCATGGAAGCCCTGGGCATCAGTTTCAAGACCTTCAACGACTCGGAACTGATAGCCCACTATCTGGCCTACCAGATGAAAGTGAGAGGAATGGGTTTCCAGGAAGTGCTGGAACACTCCGTGGATGTGTTCGATGGTGTGTATAGCTACCTTTGTGCTGTTCCGGATGGCATTGGAGCCGTTCGCGATCGGCTGGGATTGAAGCCGATACTCTTTGCCGAAGACAAAGACGTGCTCCTGCTCGGCTCGGAGCAGTGCGCCATCGAGAACGTGGACCCCAATGTCTACGCCGAAGAGATGTCACCAGGTGAAGTGCGAGTATGGTTGAGACATTAGACGCCGACAGACTATCGACAGCAGAGATCAACAGAATCCTGCGAGAGCTAGCGGGCTCTCCTGAGACGGTCAGGATAGTCAATCCCAAAGGGGCTCACAGCCTGATTACCAACGTCAAGGGGAGTCTCCAGATTGAGGTAGAAGGCAGCACCGGCTTCTACACTGGCGGCTACATGAACGGGCCGACTGTGATTGTAAGAGGAAACGCCGGTTGGTACACAGGAGATAACCTCATTAGCGGGACCATAGTCGTGGAAAGGAACTGCGGCAGCAATGCGTCACCTTCGATGCTTGGCGGATTGGTGCTCGTCCGTGGCTCCGGAGGCAGTCGAGTAGGCTACGCTCAAAAAGGCGGAACGCTGATCGTTTGCGGTAACGCTGGGATGATGGTGGGCAAGATGATGTTGGGAGGGAGAGTTGTCGTGCTGGGCGACGTCGGTCTTCAGGCCGGCGAATCGATGTACGGCGGTAAGATCCTTATTGGTGGCAAAATCGGCAGCCTGGGAAGCAACGTGGACCTGGGCGAGCCTGATGACTCTGATGTGGAGGCTCTTGCCCCGGTGTTCGAGCAGTGGAGCGTTAAGGCCAACGTGCGACGACTCAAGGCTATACTGCCTCGGCCCGGCAAGCACCAGTACGTGCTGTTCTCCCCGCGACACAAGAGAGTAGAGGCCAACCAATGATCGTGTGTGACAGTTCACTTTGTACGGACTGCGGCGTCTGTGTCAAAAGATGTCCGAAGAATGCTCTTCAAATTGTGGGTGAACCTGGAACCGCATCCTCGAAAGACGGTGCGGCGGGAGGATACCAGTCTCCACTCGTCGGAGGCGGGTGGTCTCCGATGGTGATCCGCGAGATAAAGGCAAAGGCTGAAGTGGGCAAGAACGTCATTCGCGGATGTGGCAGCACCCGCAGATTGCCCACCTTCGACGACCTCGTCATCTTGCCCGCCGCCCTATCCAGGCTGGCAATCGATACCTATCGGGAGCGCTGCGAAACAAGAACTAACTTAGCCAAGCGATTCCCAGATAATCCGATAATCGTCGAGACACCAGTAATAATTGGAGGAATGTCTTACGGCGCTTTGAGCAAAGAAGCGAAAATTGCCCTTTCCAAGGGTAGCGCCAAGGTAGGGACGGCGATTGACAACGGCGAGGGGGGCCTTCTGCCTGAGGAACGCGCCAACTCATACATCCAAATAGTGCAAATGACGCCGGGTCGATTCCGCTTTTCGGTAGACACCCTCGAGCAGGCCGACATCATCGAGCTGATATTCGGAATCGGTGCCAAGCCGGGCCTTTCCGGCCACCTGATGGCCGAGAAGATCACGCAAGAGATCGCCGAATTCCGCGGACTACCAGTGGGAATCGATCTGCACTCCCATCCAAGGCACGGAGACATTTTCGGGCCAGACGATCTACAACTGAAGATAGCCGAACTGCGGGAGATCACGGACTACAAGAAACCGATCTTTGCCAAGATTGGGGCAGGAAGAGTTAGAGAGGACGTCAAGATAGCGGCAAAGGTGGGAATCGATGGAATAACCATCGATGGGATGCAGGGAGGAACGGGAGCCGGCCCGAAGGTGGCAATCGATCATTTGGGCATACCAACCCTCCCGGCACTAGTTCAGGCCGTGCGCGCCCTGGAGGAAATGAAGCTCAAGGATGAGATAACCTTGATAATCTCCGGAGGGATAAAGGACGGAGCGGACGTCGCCAAGGCCCTCGCCCTGGGCGCCGATGCGGTCGGGCTCGGCACAGGTGCTATGGTAGCAATGGGATGCAACGTGTGCCTGGAGTGCCACCTGGGCAAGTGCGAATTCGGCATCGGAACGCAAAACCCAGAGCTTCGAGCACGATTGGACATCGAAAAGGCGGCAGAGCGAGTGGCCAACTACATCACTGCGATGACCTATGAACTCGTAGTGCTGGCCAAGGCATGCGGCAAGACAGACGTCCACAACCTCGAGCGGGAGGACCTGAGAGCGTTAACCCTCGAGGCCTGCGCAATGACCGGGATACCTCTTGCTGGGACGGATTACACCTTTGGGGAGCCTTTCGGCTACTTCGGTTAGGGGTGAAACGGAGTACAGCTATGTTGTAAGAATGGAAATGGGCATGTCTATACCAATTACCCTGCGCGACGTTTGATAGCAGCCCCAGTTTGTGCAGGGTGAAGCGCGAGGATGTGAGCCACCTCAATGGAACACTAAGCGTGCCTAAAGGCAAGTGGTATCAGTCGGGACTCAACAAGGTGGGAGCAAGAAGTAATGTACTTGGGAAAAGTAACCGGGTCAGTGGTCGCCACAATCAAGGCAGACAACCTCACAGGACTGAAGCTGCTCGTTGTGACCAAGGTCGATCCCAACGGCAGGTTAACCAACGAACGGATCGTGGCCGCCGACACCGTGGGAGCAGGAATGGGCGATAGTGTGCTGGTCGTAACAGGAAGCTCCGCCCGGTTCACGAGCTCGACCGCAGAGGCGGCCGTGGATGCGGCAATTGTGGGAGTAGTCGACAGAGTCGACCTTGGGAAATAATCTCTCGCCGCACCGGGTAAGTAGCGGTGAAGCTCCCACGGTGGCGAGCGCGTTTACGTGCGGAGATGCGCTCCGCAATAACAGCAAACAACATTTAGGAGGTATGGAACTCAATGGGAGCCAACGATTTGGGAATGTCGGCACTGGGAATGATCGAAACCAAAGGACTGGTGGCAGCAATCGAGGCAGCAGATGCGATGCTGAAGGCAGCCAACGTCGTTCTCGTGGGAAAAGAGATGATTGGTGGGGGACTCGTGGCAGTGATGGTCAGGGGAGACGTGGGAGCTGTGAAAGCGGCCGTGGATGCGGGCGCAGCTTCGGCCAAGAGAGTCGGAGAGCTTGTGTCTGTGCACGTGATTCCTCGCCCCCACGGCGACATCGAAGCAGTGCTTCCCTCCGTAGGCAGAATCTCGGCGACGCTATAGTCTCAAGGAATGGACCGGTCATCCCAGTGACTCCAAACTGTGGGTGGCCGGGACAACTAGTTGAGGGGACTAGGCAGGGACGCTGCAGTTCGTCTGGTTTGCTAATGCCCCCAGACAACGTGGGCTAGTCAGTCTGGAAGATGTTCTCGAACACGGTCGGACCAACGTCATCCATTTCGGATCGGTGAAGGACTCAGAAATGAAGACATTCTACACGTCACGTGATATCGAGGATATGGTGGCAAAGGGCGTGACGGAACTGGAAGTTGCCGACAACATCAGGCTAACCGACGAGGCTGAGGACTGCGCCGCTCGGTTAGGATTAAAGCTTCGTCGCGACGGTAGTTTGGCGGCGATTTCCGGCCCGCTTGCGGACACGGCCGACACACCGATCTCCAAAGCAGAGCTATCCGACATTGTCAGAGAGGTGCTGACCCGCACTCGAGGCAATGGCCAGGTATTGGCTTCGGCGGCATCACTAACTTCCTCCAGAGAGCAACTGCCTCTCAGAAAGCAGTTGCTCATCGGAGGCCAGTGGGTGGATAGCGTGTCCGGAGCGTTCTTTGCCGTGACGAACCCGGCAACAAACCAGATGATAGCTGAGGTTGCGGAAGGCGGCCCCGAGGACGTCTCAGCAGCGGTAGCAGCGGCCAAGAGGGCGTTCGAAGTAGGCGCCTGGGGCAAGATGAGCCCGGTGCAGCGTGCCCAGCGCCTGCACAGGGTCGCTGAGCTCCTTAGGGCGAGAAGCGAGAAACTAGCTGTCCTGGAGACTCTGAACGCAGGCAAGCCAATATCTCAGACGAGAGCACTCGACTTGCCCGCCGCAGCCGACA
>Ga0315298_1007712_pt1 | contig 14021 bp, 13 predicted proteins | sample WHS_1_MG_FD_203077 | JGI IMG/M metagenome (GOLD analysis project Ga0315298, IMG submission 203077) | Extremophilic microbial mat communities from Washburn Hot Springs, YNP, Wyoming, USA - WHS_1_MG | ecosystem: Environmental > Aquatic > Thermal springs > Hot (42-90C) | place: USA: Wyoming...
AGCCGGTCGCCAGCATGTAGAAAATGGCCTCCATAATCCGCCGCAGCGCCACCGTTCGAGGCCGACCTCTATGCGGCAGTGGGGGCATGAACGGCTTGATCAAGGCCCATTCGGCATCGGTAAGGTCACTTGCGTAGCGCAATCCGGCCCGGCAATATCGTTGCCGAGCGATTTCAGTCCAGGTCATCGTCGTCTCCGTCCGTCTTCGCAAACGAACTGAACCACAACCTACTGAAATCGTTCAACTATCTTTTTCGGTCCGGCTCTGAAGCGTCGCCGTGCCTCGTTCGACGGCCAGGTCGATCTCGACCCGGCGAAGCTGATCTTCATCGACGAGACCGGGCTATCGACGAAGATGGCCCGTTTGCGAGGCCGAGCGCCACGCTGCGAGCGCTGCCGGGCCGGCGTGCCGCACGGCCACTGGAAGACGACAACCTTCACCGGCGCGCTACGCCTTTCCGGCATGACGGCGCCCTTCGTCTACGACGGCCCCATGAACGGTGCCGTGTTCCGCGCCTATGTCGAGCAGGTGCGGGTCCCAACCCTGACGCCGGGCGATGTCATGATCATGGACAATTTGCCGGCGCACAAGGCCGCCGGCGTGCGCGACGCGATCGAACAGGCCGGCGCGACGCTCTTGTTCATCCCGCCATACTCGCCGGATTTCAACCCGATTGAAAACGCCTTCTCAAAGCTTAAGGCCATGCTGCGAGCCAAGGCGGAAAGAACGATCAACGCACTCTGGGACACGGTCGGAAAACTCATCGACCAATTCTCACCACGCGAGTGCGCCAACTATTTTAGCGCCGCAGGATATGAACCAGATTAAACTGGACGTGCTCCAGGCCGGCTTCCAGCCTTCAGCGTCGAGAGGCCGACCCGTCGGCTCCGCACCCATCCTGGTCAGTGTGGCGCCCTTCGGCATGGTCCGAAAGCCGAAATAAGAGACCTGTGCGCGGATAGGCGTAGACAGCGGTTCGGGTTGCTGATTCTCTGTTGCCGTTCGGAGATGAAGAGGTTCAGTGGCGCGACGTCGGATTGGCCAAGAACTGCTTGCCATGGCGGGACCAGAACGCGACGCGTCTTCGCTCGACGCGCCGTCAGAACTTATTGATTGGCAGCCGATCTCTGATCTGCTTGGGCCGCTCCATCCGGTAAGGAAAGGTGAACCCGGTTGGCCGCCACTGGCAATCGTCAAGGCACTGCGCCTGGAGATGTGGCACGACCTGTCCGACGTCAAACTCGCCGAAGCTCTCGATGGCCGCGCTTCGTTCCGCTGGTTCTGCGGCTTTGCGCGGTTGGAGACGACGCCCGAGCGGACAGCTTTCGTGCGCTTTCGCCGCCTGCTGGTGGCATGCCGGCTCGATGGTGGATTGTTCGAGGCCATCACTGCGCAGCTGAAAGCGAAGGCGATCACGGTGAAGACCGGCACCCTGGTCGATACGACGATCATTGCTTCTGCAAATAAGGACGATGGCGAAGGACGCTGGGTCAAGCATAAGAGACGACCCGCCATCCACGGCTTCAAAGCCCATGTCGGCGCTGATGCCAGCACGGCGCTGGTCGAGAAAGTCTCGGTGACGCTGGCGAACGTCAATGACGGCCGAGCCGGCGAAAGCGGCGGGCCCAAAAACCAGCCCTCTGTACGGCGAAAGCCAGTATCCCGTATCTCAGGAGGCCGGATCATCCGGCGCATGGCGGCCGATCAGGGAGCGCAGCTCGCGGTCGATTTCAAGCAGTCGCGGATCGTAGCTGTCACGCGGGCGCGGTAGGGTTACTTGAATTGACTGGACGACGCGCGAGGGGCGCGGCGAGAAGACGATGATCCGGTCGGCGAGCCGGATCGCCTCGCGCACATCGTGGGTGACGAAGACAAACGTTGTGTTCTGCTCCCCGGCGATCCGTGAAAGGTCGGCGATCAGCCGGTCTCGCGTCTGCGCGTCAAGGGCGGCGAAGGGCTCGTCCATCAGCATGAACTCGGGTTCGGTGGCAAGCGTGCGGGCGATCGCGATGCGCTGCTTCATGCCGCCGGACAGCGTGCTCGGGTAGGCGTTCTCGAAGCCGGCCAGCCCGAGATGCTGGACGTAATGCTCGGCCCGGGCGCGGATTTCGGCACGGTCGAAGCGGCGCATCATCTCGAGGCCGAACATGATGTTGCCGAGCACGGTGCGCCAGGGAAACAGCACAAAGTCCTGGAAGACGATGCCTCGGTCCGGTCCCGGTCCCGCAACCGGCTTGCCGTGCAGCATCAACTCGCCGCCGCTCACCTTCTCGAAGCCGCCGATCATGTATAGCGTGGTTGACTTGCCGCAGCCGCTCGGGCCGAGCAGCACGGTGAACTCGCCGCGGCGGATCTGGAACGAGACGTCCTCGACGGCGACGACCGGTGGGTTGCCGTCCTGCGGAGTGAAGACCTTGCGGAGATTGCGGGCCTCGACGACAATCGGGCCTGCGGCGAGGCCGGTTTCTTGAACCGGTGTGACGCTTCCGTCCATCGTGCCGAGTCCTCCTTCGGTTTCGTGCGTCCTGGCGTTCATACGACCAGCCCCCAACGCTTAAGTGTGCGGCGTTCGAGCTGCGGGAACAGTATCTTCTCGATAGTGAGCCCGAGGAGCGCGATCAGGATAACGCCGGCATACATCGTTGCCACGTCAAAGAACTGACGGGCCGCGAAGATGGTGACACCAAGCCCTTCACCGTGCTGCGTGATGATCTCGGCGGCGATCACTGCACGCCAAGCATAGCCCATTCCGACGCGCAGCGCCGGCAGCATCTGCACCAGCGCGCTCGGTACAATGATGTGGCAGACGGTCGACCAACGGGTGGCGCCGTAGGAGCGTGCGACCCAGAGCTGACGGGCGGCGACCGAGCGGGCCCCCTGCAGCGCCCCGAGATAGAGCGGAATCCAGGCGGAAAAGATGACCGTGCAGACGATCACCGCCTGGCCCACGCCGAGCCAGAGCGAGAGCACGGGGATCGTCACGATCCCGGGCAGCGGGATCCAGAGTGCCACCAGTGGATTGAGCGCGGCGGCGATGTCGTCGTTCCTTCCGGCGAGCAGACCCAGCGCCGAGGCGGCAAGGAGCGCGATCGCAAAGCCGAGGATGAGGCGGCCGAGTGTAGCGGCCGTGGCGATCGCGAGGATGTGGTGCGGCCCAAGGAAGCCTTTCCAGAGGCTGTGCGCGATCGCGGTCGGGCTCGGGACCGCTGGGTTGTGGACGAGGCCGAACCCGACGAGCATCTGCCAGATTGCGAGCAGTGCAATCAGGATCAGCGGGTTGGAATGGCGCCGGACGAAGCCGGCGAGGCGGCCGCGGCGGGGCGGTTCGCAGGCGGTACCGCGAGCGTGGGCCGGCTGCATCACTGACTGCCTCCCGAGGCAATTACGCCCCAGCGGATCGCCGTGCGACGTTCGGCATGGCGGAACAGGGCTTCGATGCCGAAGCCCAGCAGCGCGATCACGACCATGTAGAGATAGATCGTGCGGGTGTCGAAGAACTGGGCGGCCTGGAAGATGGAGTAACCGAGGCCACCGGACAACGCGGTCAGGCTTTCGGTCGCGATCAGGGAGCGCCAAGCATAGCCCATGCCCATGCGCAGTCCGGCGATCAAGGGTACGGCGATCCCGGGCAGTAGGATGTGGCGGAAGACGTCGACTGGGCGGGTGCCGAAGGAACGGGCGGTCCAGTAGTAGCGCCTGTCGACCAGCTTCACGCCCTCATGGACGTAGACCGCGATAGGCACAAAGGCGGTGAAGATCACGACCGTTACGTCGGTCGCGTTGCCGATGCCGGTGATCAGCATGAGGATCGGCACGATGGCGATAGCCGGTACGGCCATTAGTACGGCGAAGACTGGCTGGAGCAGCTTGCCGGCCGGCGGCCACAGGGCCGAGATTACGCCGAGCGGCACGGCAAGAGCGACGGCGCAGGCGAAGCCGCCGAGCAGGCGGACCATAGTCAGGGTGATGTCGTGTTCGAGCTGGAACGGCACCGCGCCGCCCTGCCCGGCGAGCACGACGGCCTGACGGGCAAGCGTGACCGGCCCGGGCAGCAGCACGGTGGGCACGACGCCGAGACTGGACATGGTCTGCCAGAGGAGAAGGACCGTCCCGACCGAGGCGGCACCAATGCAGATGTTGCGCGAGGGACGCCACCGTCCCCTGGCATGCCCCGCCATGCTGGCTGCACCGGACATGGTTCAGTGCTTTTCCTTGGCCTTGGCCATAGTGAAGGCGAGGCGCAGCGGCTCGGGGTCGATCAGCTTGCCGAAATCGGGAACTTTCGCGATCTTGTGTTCCCTGACCATGAAATCGCCGACCCTTTCAAGTGCCGCGATATCGGCCTTCGTGATGTGCATGTCGAAGGTCATATGATTGAAGGCGCGAGTGAAGGCGGCGGGGCTGACCGAGGCGCCGCTCTCGCCGGCGACCTTCGCGGCGAGCTTGCCGGCACCGGTCGGGTCCGTCTTGATGAAGCGATACATGTCGATCATCGAGGCGAGGACCCGCACCACGGCGTCGCGATGTTTCTCCACGAAGGCCTTTCGCGCGATGAGGAGCGACGGATCGGAACTGACCTCGCCGAAGCTCTGGATGACCTTGGCAATGCCCTTGGTCACCAGGATCGAGGGAGTCGGCTCCCAGACCAAAGCGGCGTCGATCTGGCCCGAAGCGAGGGCTGACCCCATGTCCCCGGGTTTCATGTTGACGATGAGGAAGTCGCTGTTCTTCCAGCCCTTCTCCTTAAGATAGAGCTCGAAGATGATATAGGCTCCAGAACCGACCGGCATGGCGATGCGCTTGCCCTTGAGGTCGGCGAGCGACTTGTAGGACGCGCCGGGCTTCACCATCAGCTCATGGCGCTGGCCGCCGGAATGGGTGGCGGCGACGATGACGAGTGCGCCGGATGCGTGACCGAAAGCGCTAAGTGCGGGCCCCGATCCGCTGTCGGCTAGATCGGAACGGCCGGAGAGCAATGCCTGCATCGATTGTACCCCCGAGGGCGAGACGGTCCCGGCCACATGCACACCGTAGGGTTCTGCCCAGTTCCTGGCGCGGTAGACGAAATCTTCCGGCACGCGCTGCATCGCGTAGTGAACCGTGGGCAGGCCCGCGCGGGCGAGGCGCGGCAGTATCACGACCGCCGGCGCGGCGACGGCGATCGTCATGGATTTCCGTCGGGAAAGAAGCTGGGTCATGGGACGTTTCCTTGTTCTGGCTTCTGGTGATCCTGTTTCGGATGCGATGCACGGGTTCCTACTGGGCGGCGGAACGGCGTCCTTCCCGCGCGGCGAGGATGTGCCGGGCGGCGGATTCACCGGCCTGGCGGCCGAACACGGCGCCGGAGGTGAGACCCGAGCCGCCAGGGTAGTTGAAAGCGAACAGGCCGCCGACCAGTTCGCCCGCCGCGAACAGGCCGGGGATTGGCACGCCCGCGACATTCTCGACCATCGCTTCGGTATTCACCTTCAGCCCGCCGAAGGTGAAGGTGATGCCGCAGGTGACGGCGTAGGCGACGAAAGGCGGTTCGGCGATCGTGTTGGCCCAGTTCGATTTCGGCACGGCGAGGCCGGCGGTTCCGCGTCCGTCCTTGACGTTCGGATCGAACGTTATGTCCTCGCGCACGGCTTCGTTGAAGGTGGCAACCGTGCGCAGGAAGCCTTCGGCGTTGACCCCCTCCATGCCGGCGGCCAGTTCCTCGAGCGTATCGCCCCTGGCCTTGGTGACCTCGCGGATCCGGTATTCGTCGCGCAGCAGGTGGGAAACCTTCGCGTCGAACACCTGCCAGGCGAACATGCCCGGCTGCATCAGGATCTCGCGGCCGTATTTCGCGTAGGTGTAGTTACGGAAGTCGGCCCCCTCGTCGAGGAAGCGCTCGCCGCGAGCGTTCACCATGATGCCGAATGGGTAGGAGTGTTTCTGGAACTGGTCGCCGATCGCAAGGTCGCCGAAGGCGGGGGCGTTCAGGTCCCAGCCGACCGCGTGGCAGCCGGACCAGTGGCCGGCGGGCATCGCCCCGATCGCGAGGGCGCTGCTGATCCCCTCGCCGTTATTGAAGCGCGTGCCGCGGACTTTCGCGAGGTCCCAGTCCGGGCCGAGATAGCGCGCCCGCATTTCGGCGTTCGATTCGAAGCCGCCACAGGCGAGGATGACGGCGCGGGTGCGGATGGTGCGGCGCCGTCCACCATGTTCGATGCGGACGCCGCAGATACCCTCATCATCGGTCTCGAGCCCGACCATCCGGGTCTCGTAGGCGATGCGGATGCCTGCGCGGCCAGCCGCCGCATACAGCATGTCAATGAGGCCGGGACCGCCGCCGACCACCTCGCAGGCGACGCCGCCCCAGAAGCGGAACTTGCCGTTCACCTTGAAGGCCTGGCGGCCAAGGCTGGGCTGGAAGCGGATGCCCTGCCGGCGCATCCAGGCCAGGGTAGCCCTACTGCGTCGGACCAGCATTTCGGCGAGGTCCGGGTCGCAGCGGTTTTCGGTGACGCGGAACAGGTCGTCGAAGAACCGATCCTCGGTGTAGCGGCCGAAATCGACGTCTCGCCGGTCCGTCTCGCTGAGTTCGTCGATCACTTCGGCATATTCGTCGAGATCGGCATAGGCGAATCGCATCGCGCCGGCGGTGTAGGCCGAGTTGCCGCCGCGTTCGGCCTCTGGCGCGGCCTCGATCACCAGCGGCACAACTCCCGTCTCGGCGGCCGCGAGAGCGGCGCAGATCGCGGCGTTGCCGGCACCGACGACGACGATCTCCGCCTCATTTGGCCATGGCGCGTCCATGTCCCGTTTCCTCTTCTTGTTTTCCGTTCTTGTTTTTTTTCCGGCGCCGCCGCTCGGCGATCAGCCGGTCGAGCGCGGCCGCCTGAGGGGCCGGCAGGTAGTTCTGGCGCAGGCGCAGCAGCGCCGGGCCGAATTCGGCGTCGAGCTCGCGTTCGAAGCGCGCGAAGATCTCGGCGACGTAGATTTCATGGCGGATCAGGCTCTCGGCGAGTGTGACCACCGGCAGGTTGCGCGTGTGCGCGCCGATGCCGCCTTCCGCCGTGTTCACCGTCAGCGCCTCGGCAAAGTCGATCGCGACGGTGACGAGCGTGTAGCCAAGCCCGACCTCGATGCCGTTGTTCTCGTGCATGAAGATCCGGCTGGGCGGGGCAAGCGGATATTCGTCGACCACCGAGGGATCGCCGAAGACGATGAGGACCACCTGCACGCCGCGTTCGGCCGCGGCGAGAAGCGCGGGACGATGGTCGCGCAGCAGGCGTTCGTGCGCCTTGATCCAGACATGCTGGGTCGCGGAAGCGATCATGCCGGCGATCTTGGCGTGGATCGCCTCGGTGCCGCGCAGCGACCAGACATGTTCCTCGCCGTCCGGGCGGTCGATCTCGGCCAGTATTTCGGCGGCGCGGCGGCACTGCGCTTCGAAGCCGGTCTGCATCCGGGGAAACAGCACCTCGGGGCGGACCGGCGCATAGCGCACCGGGTTCTCGGTGACCGGCTGGCAGGCGCCCTTCTTGCTCAGGGTTTCGAGCGCCGCGTAGACGTTGGCGCGCGGCAGGCCGGTCTGCTTGCCAACCTGGTAGGCGGTGACGGGACTTTCGCGGAGAAGGGCAATATAGGCTTGGGCCTCGTAGTCGGTGAAGCCAAGGCTGCGAAGTGGCTCGATCAGGTCGGTCATCGCCGGTGTGGTGTTCGTTCCCATCGCGCCCGTCTCAGGCCATCAGCCGGTAATTGACGGCGCGCCCGATCCCCTGGCGGAGCCCTTCGAGGCGGAGCACCTGGCCGGGAGTGACATTGGCAAGATTGATTTCAGGACCGTAGAGATTCAGCATTTCGGCGTGCTGCTGCGGGAAGCGGTAGGGGTCGGTTTCGATCAGGAGGCTGGCGAACCAGTCCTGCCGCACGAGCGTCCTCATCGCGTCCGCGTCCAGCATGTCGATCTCGCTCTGTTCCACGATCACGTGGGCGACGCCCGCGTCCGTCACGTCGGCCACGAGGCGGCCAAGCTCTTGCACCGTGAAGGCGGCTTCGGGATTCTTGCGCCCGAATTCGTAGATCACTTCGAAGCCGCGGGACTGAAATCGTTCGATGAGCCGAAGCCGCTCGTCGTCATCGAGCGTCACGTAGTTCTCGGAGATTTCGAGCATCGGGATGCCGATGCGTTCGAGCAGCGACAGCATTTCATCGAGCGCACCGCGCTGCCAGGCATATTCGAACAAGATGCCGCCGCTATAGGTCATGATGCCGGCATCGGCGTAGGTGGCAACGATCATCTTCACCGTCGTCTCAGGCATGAGCAGGGAATTGAGCGCGTAGATCTTGGCGTAGTCGATATAGGCGCCGGCGCAGGCGATGAGGTCGTGGATCGCTGCGGGACCGGTCCAGCCGAACGTGTCAGGCCCGAAATCGATCATCGCGGTGATTCCGCGCGCGCGAGGCTTTGGATTATGGCGGGGCAGGGCGAGCTCCATTTCTCAGTCTCCCGCCGGCTTCGCGCCGGAGATGGTGACGACGCGGGCAAGCGCCTCGATTTTCGCCGCGGGAACGTAGAGAACCCCGTCCATGATCGGACGCGCCGTGCGTTCGACCTCGGCTGACCGGATGTGGAACTTTTCGCCCTCAGCCGCGATGTCGGCATTGACGCGAAGCACACCGGCGGGATGGCCGAGCCGGATCGGACCGCCGCGCCAGCCCAGGGCGGATTCGGCGATCACGCTGCCTGCGACTGCGGCGGCGACGGCGGTGCAGATCGACCCGGTGACCGCCAGCGCCTTGTGCGGCCGCTGCATGGACATCTGGCGCACGCAGAGATCGACGTCGCCGGCGCCGACGATCATCCCTTCGGGCGTTTCGTAGTCCTGCGGCGGGGCGACCATGATCACGCGCGGGACGTTAGGGCTCGCCGCGCGGGCGGTCCCGGGTGAGGCGGCGAGGCCAAGCACGGTGGCGGCCCAGCCCCGCACGGCTTCGAGCCGGGCGAGGAGTTCCTCGTCGGCGGCGATGGAGGCTGCACTCTCGGTGCCTTTCCGGCCGAGATCGGACGCGCGGACGAAGACGAAGGGCGTCGCGGCGTCGACCAGCGAGACCGCGGCCGCGACACCGTCGAGGGAGATGCGGTCATACGCGTTACCGGTGGGCAGCAGATGGCCGGAGACCGCGCCAGAGCAGTCGCCGAAATCGAGGCCGATTCGCGCCCCGGTGCCGGGCACGCCCGGAATTGCGCAATCCCCCTCGATCGCGGGCAGCCCGTCCTCGACCGGGATGCGCGCGATGATTACCTGGCCGGTGTTGGTCGCATGGATGCGGACCGTGGTTTCCGGCGCTGTGGGGGGAACGAGGCCGCGTATGATCGCGAACGGGCCGACGCCGGCGAGCATGTTGCCGCAGGTTCCGCCGACGCCGATCTGCGCCGAGTCAAGCGAGACTTGGCAGAATGTGTAGTCGACATCGGCGTCCGGGCGTGTCGACGGCGCGACGATCGCGGCCTTGCTTGTCAACGCATCTGCACCGCCGATGCCGTCGATCTGCCGCATGTCGGGTGAACCGAAGGCGGCGAGCAGCAGAGCACCGCGCTCGCGCTCGTCCGCGGGCAGGTCCTCGCCGAGAAAGAAGCCGCCGCGACTCGATCCTCCGCGCATGAACAGGCAGCGCAGGGATCTTTGCCGCGGATAGCTGACCCGGATGGGTTCAGGCGGCGCGGAGTGCGGGCTTTCCATCGGCCACCACGGTCATGCCGGGAATGATCGAAGCGTTTTCGAGCGTTTCGATATCCATCAGCGTGCGATTGAGTTCGGTGGCGCGCTCGTCGTCGATGGTGAGAGCGGCCATGCCGATGAACTTGCGTTCCAGCTCCTCGGCGGAGAGCGGGTTGGTCGGCTCACCGCGCGGCTCGGAGGATTCGCGGTGGATTGTCTGCCCGTTCCTGAGCCGGATCTCGATCCTCGCCTGGCGGCCGCCCAGGCCGAATGCCGGCTCGGCGACGAGGGTGACGCGGTGCTGCGCGGCGTCGTGGATTTCGGGCATCTCGAAGCCGGCCCAGTAATCGCGCAGGCCGTTGCTGCCGAGGGCGAGAGCGAGAGCGATGCCAAACTGGGTGCTGCCCATGGCCACATTGAGGTTCGGACAGGGCAGTTTCGAGGCCTGGCGGATCGCCAGCTCGCTCATGTGCACCTTAATCCGTTCAACCTCGGCAAGGCGCGCGCCGTCCTCCCAATAGGCAGCCTGGGCAAGGTCGAGCGGGCCATGCGCATAGCGGCAGGCGGCATGTGGCTTGAAGCCGACTTCCATGATCGCGTGACGGGTGCCCAGCCCCTCGACGAGTTCGGCGGCGTCGAAACGGCTGGTGAAGGCGTTGAGGAAGCCTTCGCGCGATTCAAGCGCCTTGCGCGGGCCGGTGAACCCGCTGCGCGCCATGATCGCGGCCATCATGCCGTTCATCGCCCCCTTGCCGGGGCTGAAAGGCTTGGCCATGCAGGAATCGTCGAGATACGCTTGGATGCCGGCGGACTGCATCGCGGCGAGGCCGATGGCGCAGGCGATCTGTTCCTCGTCGCCGCCGAGCAGTTTCGTCGCCATCGCCGCCGCGCCGAGCAGGGCGACGGTACCGGTGGTATGGTAGCCGCGCTGGCGGTGGCCGGGATTGATCGCCTTGGCGATGCGCACGGCGATTTCGTAGGCGCCAACGACGCCGGCGACGAGCTCTCTGCCCGAGCAGCCGGCAAGCTCGGCACTCGCCATCGCGAGGGATATGATGACCGAGCCGCCCTTGATCAGGCCCGAGCCGTGTGCGTCGTCGAGTTCGACGCCGTGACCTAGCATGGCGTTGCAGAGCACAGCCATCGGCGCCGGCACCTTCAGCCCGTAGCCGGTGACCGTGGCTTCGGGCTTGCCGCCCCAGCCACGCACCAGTTCGACCATGCGGGCGGCGGGTTCGGCGATGGCGGAGGCAGCGATCTGGTTACCCACGCCGTCGCGAATGATTGTCTTCGCCTTGAGGATGACCTCTTCGGGCAGATTCTCGTAGCGCAGGCCAGCGAGATGCCTGGCGTAGCGCATTGTCAATCCGGCGATCCGGCTTTCATCGGCCTGGCGATCAAGCAGTCCCTGGTCCACTTTGTTTCCTCCGCGCAGAACGTCGCTGTAATCACTACTACCAAAATCCGAGAGGCATGCAACCCCTTTATGTCCACCTTTTGTGTGTCGACACATCTGACCTGTCCGCATACGCACCAACGATCCGGTCGCTGCATTCGAGGGGACCGCAATCACTGCGTCTTGAGTAGCAAGTCATCGAGCTACGTATTCGTCAGCTACGGCTTTCAGGATTGCTCGAGTTAACCTCGGCCTATCGGCTAGCTGGATACGAGCGCGTGTCCGCTACGCGTGAACGTCCACTAGGTTCAGCCATTCTCCGGGAGCGCACTGGCGGCTTTGGAGTGGAAAAACTAGGTAAGCTGCCATTGGTGGTCGGCAGTCGCACCAGGAGATGATGGCCCAAGCCGACGTGAAAAACGGGGGGCACGATGCCTGCTGATGGCGGGTGCGTTCTTCCAGGGGACTTTCGTATGCTCTCGGCGCCCAAAATTGTCCAGGATTCCGGCTTGTCCGGCTTTGGGCATGACCTGCAGGATAGCGGACACAGGGGGTTAAGTAGAATTGACTCTGTCTGGGGTTTCCAAAGCGGGAGTCTTGGCAATTCCCGCGAGCGGTATCGGCGCAAAAATCACGAGGTTTCCCGCCAAGATGAACGGCACGCCAAGCAATGCACGCCACGTCCAGGCATAGCTTTCGAGTATGGAGGATAAAACGAGCGCAATGATCGGCGAAATAACCGTGACGTAGGCAGCGTGCGACGGGCCGATCCTGGCAACGAGTGACAGGTAGGCAAAGAAACCAACGATTGACCCGATAAGCACAAGGTAAGCCAGGCCACCCAAATAGGCCGCCGAGACGTGCGGCATGTATCTGTAGCCACCGATGAAGACCACCGAGGCTAGGATCAACGCGCCCCAGCTCATCCCGCGAGCGATTGCATTGGGCAGGTTGGTGCCATCGGCCGTTGCGCGGCGTGAGGCAAGATTTCCCAACGAAAACGAGCAGGTTCCCGCCATGGCCGACAGCACACCCCGGACGTAGTGGGTTCCACCCGGTGCCGTGACTTGGTCTGCGAAGAGTAGCCCCACTCCGGCGATACCTAATACTCCGCCTACCAGAACGCGCCACCCGGGGCGTATTTTATGGAAAAGCCACTGGTTCAGCACGTTGAAGACTGTCGCCATGCTGAAAATGACGGAAACCAACCCGCTCGGAATGTCGTGTTCCGCAGAATAGAAGAGGAGGAAGTTTCCCGAGAAGAGCGTCAGGCCCATCGCCGCGAACCAGAAGTGCTGCCGTGGGCGGACCCGCCTGACTTTCCGGGTCGCCAACAGGATTAACCACGTGCCCGCAGCCGCAAGCGCAAAACGCCAGAAGACCGAGACCACATCCGGCGTGAGACCGAGCTGAAGGTGAATCGCATACCAGGTGAGACCCCACGCGATCGAAACAATTAGGAACAGGAACACCTGCATATGGTCACAACTCCGGAAGCGATTGGCGTATCCCGATCATGGAGCGATCTTGCAGTCCTGTCTGTCAGGCTCGGCCTGCGGTTGTCAGATTCTTGCTGTTTTCTATCAGCCCCGCGTGAGACACTATTGCTGGCGCCGCCGCGCTCTGGTCCTTTGCGTCCAGGGAACGCATTCGCAATGCTCAATCTTGCCGGCCACTCAGTCTACGACCATCTCGCCAGCGCAGGCGTGCCGCTTCGCGCTGCCGCCACGTTCGGCGACGGCCTCGCCGGAGCATTGTGGGATCGGAATGAGGACGCGACGGCGCGATACGAAACGCCGAGCCATCACACGCTGAGCCTGTACGTTTCGGGTGGTCTCGCGTTCCGGCGGAGGCTTGGAGAGGCCGCTGTGCCCAGCTTCGGACCGGGGAGCCTCTGCCTCATGCCGCGGGGAGCTTCTTCCGAATGGGAGGTCAGTGGCCCAATCCGCATGCTGCACCTCTACATCTCGCGACAGGCATTCGACCGTGCCGTCGTTGCCACTATCGACGCCGATCCTGATCGAGTGCATCTTCTGGATGTTCCCTATTTCCAGGACCCGGTGATCGAATCGGTCATGCGTCAGGTCGTGTTACCTCTCGACTGGAACGAGCCGTCAGAGCGAGTGGCGATAAGCCATGCCGCACAGACGTTGCTTGCGTATCTCATCAGTCGTTTAACCGAACGCGGGCCTCGGGCGCTGGAAACCCGGGGCGGACTTTCCCCAGCGGCGCTACGACGCGTATCCGAATTCATCGCAGCCCACCTGGCAGCTCCCCTTTCAGTCATGGATCTTGCGTCCTGTGCTGGGCTCAGTCCCCACCATTTCGCGCGGGCATTCCGCCGATCCACGGGCGAGAGTCCGCACGCGTTCGTGCTTCGCTGCCGGATCGAACGGGCAAAAGAAATTCTCTCGGGCGGCATGGCGGTGAGCGATGTGGCTGCACTTTGTGGCTTCAGCAGTCAGAGCCACTTCACAGCAAGATTTCGCCAGATGACCGGCGTGACGCCCGGGCAATTTGTGCGGGGAATATGAATGTCGGCAGAGTGGCGCCAATGGCCGCCTGGTGTCCGCAATGCGCCCTCCAGAACTGGAAATGCTAATATTGGCTGCTTTAGGCAAGGCCGACCAGATGGGCCGGCGCCCGGAGTTGCCGACGCATCGGCGCCTGCTGAGCTAGGGTTTGTGGGGATTCATCGTGAGTTGATGACGGCTGCGGCGAGGTGGATCATTGGCTGGAAGCTCTGGTCTGTTTTGCAGGCGCGCAGGGCGATGCGTTTGAACTCCTTGAGCTTGCAGAAGAAATTCGCCTCCTCGACGCCGCGAGTGGAACTTCGGCGGTTCCTGAAAGTGGCGTGACCACCACCGCAGGTAGCAGCCCTGCCACGCTGGGGCCAGTTTCTTGGTTCGGCTGGAGTGCCGTTTCTTCGTCC
>Ga0315298_1007713_pt1 | contig 14020 bp, 12 predicted proteins | sample WHS_1_MG_FD_203077 | JGI IMG/M metagenome (GOLD analysis project Ga0315298, IMG submission 203077) | Extremophilic microbial mat communities from Washburn Hot Springs, YNP, Wyoming, USA - WHS_1_MG | ecosystem: Environmental > Aquatic > Thermal springs > Hot (42-90C) | place: USA: Wyoming...
ATCTACTGTGGGGACTACCTGGATCCCTCTCACGAGTACTTCCGCATGACCCGGGAGGAGTTGCTGGCTCGCTTCCTGCCGGCCCTGAAGGCGGTCAACCCCGCCTTCGAACCCTCCTGGGTGCGCGCCGCCTGGCTCCATCGGGAGGCCTACGCCCAGCCCATCGTGCCGGTGAACCACTCCCGCAACATTCCTGCCCTGGCGACGCCCCTGGAGGGGCTGTTCTGGGCCAGCATGAGCCAGGTCTACCCATGGGACAGGGGCACCAACTTCGCCGTGGAGCTGGGCCGGCGGGTGGCCCGCGAGCTGATGGGCTCCGGCGGGTTGGGAAGCGGGCAAGAACGACTGGTTGGTGCAGCGGCCCGCAATTCCGTAACATAGGGGATTGTCCCCCTCACCTCGCCGTCGCGGGCCGCCCGACGGCTGGGGTGGAGCACTGCCCCCACCCGAGGAACGGCACTCTGAGTGGGTCGCACAAAGAAGGCGGGTCCAGGGCACGCGCAACGTGCCAGTGGCATGTTCGCGGCCTGTCGGGGTGTCCCCAGAACTGTTGAACACTCTCTCATACCTACCTAGGGCGACCGCGAACAGGGAGGCAATATGGCTGACGAGATCAAGCTGGAGATCTGGGCAGACTACGTATGACCGTACGTCTACGAGGCAGCGGTCTGGCTGTCGCGAGTTAAGGACGTCTACGGGGATCGGCTGAGGATCGAGTGGCACGATTTCCCGTTGGAGCAGGTGAACAGTATCCAGGGTCCCGAGTGGAAGCTCTGGGAGCAGCCCGACGAGTATCGGAGCAAGAGCCTCTGGGCTTTCCGGGCGGGCGAGGCGGCGAGGCTCCAAGGTCCCGATGCCTTCGAGCGCTTCCATATGGCGCTGCTGAGGGCACGGCACGAGCGTAAGGAGGACATCGCCGACCGACAGGTGCTGCTGGGGGTTGCCCGGGAGGTGGGCCTGGACGAGGCTCGGTTCCAGATAGATCTCCAGGACCGGAGTCTCCTGGCGAAGATCGGGGAGGATTACACCCGGGGCGTGCAGGAGCACGGTATCTGGGGAACCCCGACGCTGGTGTTCGACGGCCGGCAGGCAGCCTACCTGAAGCTGAGGCCGGCTCCTCCCGCCGAGGAGTCGGTAAAGCTGTTCGAGGAGCTGTTCGACATAATCCACGGCCGGCCATACGTCATCGAGGTGAAGCGGCCGAGGCAGCCCTAGCCGGCCGTTCGTCGGAGATGGCTGGGTATAGACAAGGGAAAGGGGCGCCACGCGGGTCGGCAGGCGCCCCTTCCCTGATGTAGTTGTCCGATCCCCGGTTAGCTCTTTGCCTCGAAGGTGTAGCAGAGGGTGTCTTCGTCAGTTCTCGCCGGTGTCTGGTGGAGCCGCTCGGCGTTGACGCCGTGCTGGTCCGCTACCTGGATGGACGACATGGGCGCCATCACCAGGATCTGATCGGCCCGGCAGAAGTTTTGGTCTCCCCAGTACTGGCAGTTGCTCACGGTGCACCTAACGGTAGCCACGCTAATCCCCCTTCTCTGTCTTGCGTGAAACCCGCGCCGCCGCCAAGCAAGAACGAGAGCCGGCAGCTTGTGGTAAGTGCGTGCAGGAAACATGCCCGAAAATCGCTAAGAGCTATCCGCGGCCACCTCGTCCGCGTGGAGCCGTTTCAGGTAACCGGCTCCACCGTAGCCCTGTGAAGGGGGATCCTGCCGTTCCCTCCTGCCCTACTCGCTACTCACCGCTCGCTCCATTTCCCATGCTTCGATCTCCTGCATCAAGGCCGTGACGGCCTCAGCCTCGGGCACCCGTCGCAGGAGGCGGCCTTTCCTGTAGAGGGCCACCGCGCCCCTGCCCCCCACCACCGCCAGGTCGGCCTCGGCGGCCTCGCCGGGTCCGTTAACCACGCACCCCATGACGGCCACGTGGAGCTCTGTCTTCACGTTGGCAAGGGCCTCCTCCACCCGACCGGCCAGCCTCAGCAGGTCCACCTCCGTCCGGCCACAGGTGGGGCAGGAGGTGAGCACCGGCCCCCGGGCCCGGATCTCCAGGGCCTTCAGGATCTCGTAGGCGACCCGCACCTCCTCGGCCTTGTCCGGCGTGGTCAGAGACACTCGCACCGTGTCGCCGATCCCCTCGGCCAGCAGCGTTCCCAGTCCCACCGAGGACTTGATGGTGCCGGTCCAGGAGGTACCCGACTCGGTGACTCCCAGGTGGAGCGGGTAGTCGGTGGTCTCGGACAGCAGCCGGTAGGCGGCGACGGTCCTGGGCACGTCACTGAACTTCACGGAGATCACCGTGTCGTAGAAGCCGAGCCGCTCGAACAGCTTCACGTGGCCCATGGCTGACTCCACGGCCGCCTCTGCTGTCGGGTAGCCATACTTCTCCAGCAACGGCGCCTCGATCGATCCGCTGTTGACGCCGATGCGGATGGGGATTCTTCTGCCGCGGGCCGCCTCCACCACGGCCTCTACCCCCTTCCAGCCGTGCTTGAGCAGGATGTTGCCGGGGTTGACCCTCACCTTATCCACGCCGGCCTCGATGGACTCCAGCGCCAGCTCGTAGTTGAAGTGGATGTCCGCCACGAGTGGTATGTGGATGCGGCTCTTGATGGCGGGCAGGGCCCTGGCCGCGGCCTTGTCCGGTACCGCCACTCGAACGATCTCGCAACCGGCCTCCTCTAGTCGGAGGATCTGATCGACTGTGGCCTGCACGTTGCTGGTGTCGGTGCTGCACATCGACTGGACTCGGATCGGGGCGTCACCACCCACGGTGACGCTTCCGATGGTAACCTGTTTTGTCTTTCTTCGTTGTATCAATGATGGATACCCTCATCCCCCTGCCCCCTTCTCCCTGCCAGGGAGAGGGGGGGAAGGAAAGTTAGTTCGCTTGGGGACACCCCAAACCCCGCCAGGCGCTGCGCCCTGGACCCGCACTGGAGATGCATGGAGCACCGGCGCGCCCTGGACCCGCACTGGAGATGCATGGAGCACCGCCGTGGCCTGGACCCGCACTGGAGAGGCTTGGGGCACCGCCGCGGCCTGGACCCGCTCTCTTCCCCTTCCTGATCTGGGAAGGGGAGCGGGGGTTAGGCCGTCCTGGATCCGCTCAATACTGTTCGAGCTTAGAGATCACGGCGTCGATGTCGCTGTCGCGGGTGGATGCACCCGCCGTCACACCGACCCTGGATACGCCGGCAAACCACTCCGGCTCCAGCTCGGCTGCTGTCTCCACGTGGAAGGTGGGCCGGCGCTCGGCGCACACCTCCACCAGCCGCCGGGTGTTGGAGCTATCCCGGCCCCCTACAACTACCATCACTTCCACCCGGCTCGCTAGCTCGGCGGCCTCCTCCTGGGCCCTCTGAGTGAAATCGCAGATGTGGCCGCGATTCTCGAAGAGCTCGCATTTGGTGCTGAGGATGCGGCAGACCTCCCCGTAATCCCTGGCGGAAGAGGTGGTCTGCGCGATGGCCGCGATCTTCGGGCAGTGCGGCAGCCGCATCGCCTCCTCGGGAGACTCGACGATGATGCCGCGCTCCGTATGGGCCACGGTAGCCCTGGCCTCCGGGTGGTTGCGATGGCCGAAGAGTACAACCTGATATCCCTCCTGCTCCAGCGACCTGGCCATCTTCTGCACGCTGCGCACTATCGAGCAGGTGCCATCAATCAGCCGCAGCCCCAGCCTCTCCGCCCGGGCGTATACGGCGGGCCCTTCTCCGTGGGCCCGCAGGATGAAGGGCGTTCCAGCCGGTGGGGTGGCTGTCTCCTGGGAGATGTCCAGCACCCGGATGCCCCTCTCTTCCAGTTCCTCCATGGCGGGAGTGTTGTGAATCAGCTTCCCGGAGATGTACACCGGGCCGGTGGCCGACTCGGCTTCCCGCATCGCCAGCTTCCAGGCCCGTTTCACTCCGCCACAAAAACCCGCGTATCTGCCCGCTCGAACTATCTCCAATGGACGGCTCCTATCTACGCATTCCGAGTAGATTCTACCGCCCGTTTCTGCTAGCATCAATTCGTTGTCTTCTGAGAAGGAGTTGACGTTGTCCGATTACCCCATTTTGAACCGCATAGACGACCCCCGACAGCTCAGGACGCTCTCCACGGCAGAGCTGAAACAGCTGGCGGCAGAGATCCGCCAGAAGCTGCTGGATACCGTCGCGGTGACCGGGGGCCACCTCTCGTCGAATCTGGGCGCGGTCGAGTTGACCATTGCCCTGCATCGGGCCTTCGAGAGCCCCAGGGACAAGATCGTCTGGGACGTGGGCCATCAGGGCTACGTCCACAAGCTGCTGACCGGGCGGCGGGACAGCTTTGGGACCCTGCGACAGTATGGGGGTATCTCCGGGTTTCTGGTGAGGGAGGAGAGTCCTCACGACCCCTTCGGGGCGGGGCACGCTGGCACCTCTGTGTCGGCGGCGCTGGGGATGGCGGTGGCCCGGGACATGAAGGGGGAGAACTACCACGTCGTGGCGGTCATCGGCGACGGCTCCCTCACGGCTGGGATGGCTCTGGAGGCCATGAACCATGCCGGACACCTGGGGACCCGGCTGATCGTTGTGCTGAACGACAACGAGATGTCCATCGCCCACAACGTGGGCGCCATCTCCAGGGCGCTGAACCGGGTGCGGGTGGATCCTCGCTACCATCGGGCCAAGGTGGAGCTGGAGCAGGCGGTTCAGCGTCTCCCCCGGGGTGACGACGCGAGGCAGGCGGTGCGAAGAGTCCTTCACGGGTTGAAGGCGCTGGTGCTGCCCAACCTGCTGTGGGAGGAGCTGGGATTCACCTTCGTGGGGGCGGTGGACGGCCACGACATCGCCGAGCTGGAAGAGGCGTTCCAGAGAGCCAAGGAGTACGCCAAGCCGGCGCTCATCCACGTTCTTACGCAGAAGGGGCACGGATACGGCCCGGCCGAGGAGGACGCCACCAAGTGGCACGGCGTCGCCCCCAACGGATCGGCCAAGCCGCTCGCGCCTACCTACACACAGGTCTTTGGCCGCACTCTGGTGCGGGAGATGAAGGCGAACCCCAGGGTAGTCGCCATCACCGCGGCGATGCTGGACGGGACGGGGCTGGTGGCAGCCGCCAGGGAGTTCCCCAACCGGGTTTTCGACGTGGGGATCGCGGAGCAGCACGCCTGCACCTTTGCTGCCGGCCTGGCCACGCAGGGGCTGCTGCCCGTGGTGGCCATCTACTCCACCTTCATGCAGCGTGCCTACGACCAGGTGATCCACGACGTGTGCATCCAGAGGCTTCCCGTCTTCCTGGCACTGGATCGGGCGGGCATCGTGGGGGACGATGGCAAGACCCACCAGGGGCTGTTCGACCTGAGCTACCTGCGCAGCATCCCCGACCTGGTGGTGGCAGCGCCCCGGAACGAGGACGAGCTGCAGCACCTGGTGCATACGGGCCTCCAGTACACCGCCCAGGGCCGAGGCGCCTTCGCGGTGCGCTATCCTCGAGGCGCTGGCACCGGGGAGCCGATGGAGGCGGAGCCGCGCACCCTGCCCATCGGCCGGGGCGAGATGCTGCGCGCGGGAAGCGACCTGGCGATCCTGGCCATCGGCGCCCCGGTGAAGGCGGCGCTGGGGGCCGCGGATCTGCTGTCGGCCCAGGGGGTTGAGAGCGCGGTGGTGAATGCCCGGTTCCTGAAGCCGTTGGATGAGGAGCTGATCCTGCAGGTGGCTCGCCGGTGCGGGCGTGTGGTCACGGTGGAGGAGAACACCGTGGTCGGTGGGTTCGGGGCGGCGGTGCTGGAGCTGCTGGCAGCCCATCGCCTGTCCCAGGTGCAGGTGGAGGTGGTGGGAATCCCAGACGAGTTCGTGGAGCACGGCAGTCCCGCCCTACTGCAGGCCAGGTACGACCTGGATGCGGCGGGCATAGCCAGGAGAGCGGCGAAGCTGCTGGCGCCGGCGGAAGTCGCGGCGCGCTAAGCGAGCGGCTCATTCGGCAATCCCGTTGGGGTTGGCGTGGCGACGCCCGAGGCTGAAGCCGTCGGGCTGAAAGGGCAAAGTCCACTGAAGGGACACCTTCGTCCCAGCCCTTTTAACGGGCTTTGCTCTCTCCGTGCGGTCACTTTAACGCCGCGCGGTGTGTCGAGCGCTTCGAGGCGTCAGCCTCAAGCTCTGCAGAAGGTGACACACGATGGCTCAGGACAAGATCATCCTGCAGGGAATGACCTTCTACGGCTACCATGGTGTCAACCAGGCCGAGCGGGAGTTGGGGCAGCGATTTGTGGTGGACCTGGAGCTTATCAAGGACCTCTCCCACGCCGGCCACTCCGACGACCTGGGGATGACGGTGAACTACGCTTCCGTCTTCAAAGTGACCAGGGAGATAGTGGAGGGCGAAGCGGCCAACCTCATCGAGACGGTTGCGGAGCGACTGGCCGGTGCCCTGCTGGAGCGCTTTCCCCTGGAGGCTGTCCGGGTGCGAGTGCGGAAACCCTGGGCACCGGTGAAGGGGAGTGTCCTTGATTGGGTCGGGGCGGAGATCTACAGAACGGCCTAGGACCTTCTTCCTAACGTTGATATCTATTATGGATAATTGACAAAGCTTGTGCCGGTCTGATACCATCGGCCCGCCACACTCGTGTCGGACGGCGTGCCCCTGACGCCGCCGGCTGGATGGGGGAGGAGCCGCTGGTGCAGAAGACACGCCGACAGATCCTGGACATTCTGAAGCGTAATGGCACTGCTACCCTCGATGATCTGGCCGGATCGATCGGCCTGTCGCCGGTGACCATTCGCGCCCACCTTTCACTGCTGGAGAGGGATGATCTGATCGTCTCAGAGGAGGTGCGGGGCAAGGTGGGCCGGCCTCACTTCGCCTACTCCCTGGCCGTAGGAGCCCAGGACTACTTTCCCAAGGCGGACCATCTGGTGGCCAACCGCTTCCTGGATGCCATCCGGCGGCTGGCCAGCCCGGAGCAGATGGAGCTGCTGGTGGAGCAGGTAGCGGAGCAGTGGGCTGCAGAGCGACAGGCCCGCGTGGCGGGCAAGAACCTGGAGGATCGCGTCGCGGAGGTTGCCCGCATCAGGACCGAGGAGGGCGCTGTGGCGGAGTGGGAGCGCCACGACGGGGGCTACGTGATCCGTCAGCATCATTGTCCGGCCTGTCGGGTGGCGCAGGAGCACCCCGAGGTCTGCCGGGCAGAACTGGAGTACGTTCGCCGCTTGCTGGCGGTTCCGGTGAACCGGGAGGTCTGCATCGTGGGCGGCGAGAGGAAGTGCAGCTTCCACGTGGGGTTCTAGGCACACCGACGTGGGAGCCTCGTGGAAAGCGGGTCCAGGGCGCAGCGCCTGGTGGGTGTGGGGTGTCCCCACAAGACTACACACTCTCTGTGTCGGAGCGCATGGGGGCAGGTTGACGCTATGGAGCCCGGCTGTTAGCATCATAGCGTATCGGAGGACAGTCGGCGAAAGGGGTGTGGATTGTTGGAGGAGAGAGTAACCAAGGTGCTGGATGCCATTCGGCCCGGCCTCCAGATGGACGGTGGCGACATCGAGCTGGTGGGCGTGACCGACGGCGTCGTGAAGGTTCGGCTGACGGGAGCCTGCGCGGGCTGCCCCATGTCGATGATGACTTTGCAGATGGGTGTGGAGCGGGCGATTCGCCGGGAGATCCCGGAGGTGGTCCGCGTGGAGGCGGTACCCTTCTAGGTGTTCCTGGTTCCCACGGCTGTGCGGGGGGCGCGGATCTCCGCGCCCCCGAGTTGTTGATGGGAGAAGCCCGCACCCCGACCCTCTCCTCTTGGGAGAGGGGGTAGGTTACTGCCCCGCGTCCCCGCGTCTCCCCCATCCCGCGTCCCCACGAGGACCGCTATCGGGCGAAGTGGATCGACTGCCCGTACACGTCCTCGGCTGCTTCTCCCAGCACCTCGCTCAGGGTGGGGTGAGGGTGGACGTTCATGGCCATCTCCTCGGGTGTCGCTTCCAGCAGGTGTGCCAGGGCGGGGCCGAAGATCAGCTCCGTGACCCGGGGACCCATCAGGTGCACCCCGAGGATCTCTCCCGTGGCCTCGTCGGACACGATCTTGCCGAAGCCGTCCCGCTCCCCCAGGATCGTGGCCATGCCGATAGCGCCAAAGGGGACTTGGCCCACCTTGACCCGGTAGCCCTGTCGAGTGGCCTCCTCCTCGCTGAGTCCGAGCGACGCCACCTGGGGCCGGCTGTAGGTGCATCGAGGGATGCGGCGGGGGTCCAGGGGCCGTGGGTTCCTGCCCAGGATGGCCTCCACGGCGATGAATCCCTCGTGGGTGGCCTTGTGGGCCAGCATGAGGCCACCCACGACGTCTCCGATGGCGTAGAGGTGGGGTACCCCCGTTCTCATCTGCCCGTCCACCTGGATGAAGCCGCGCTCCACTTTGACACCCAGTTGCTCCAGACCGATCCCCTCGGTCAGCCCCACGCGCCCGGTGGCTACCAGGACCCGCTCCGCCGAGAGCTTCTCCCGGGCGCCTTCGCGCTCCACCTCCAGCTCCACGTGGTCTGGGAAGCGCTGGAGGGTGTCCGCCATCACCCTGGCGCCTGGCAGCACCTTGATGCCGCGGCGGGTGAAGAGCCTCGTCAGGTCCCGGCTGACGTCGGCGTCCTCCAGGGGCAGGATTCGGGGGAGCACCTCCACCAGGGTGACCTCAGCGCCCAAATCGCGCCAGGCCGAGGCGAACTCCACCCCGATGGCACCGCCACCGATGATTATCACCGAGCGCGGCAGCTCCGGCAGCACCACGGCGTTGTCGCTGTTGATGACCCGGTCGCCGTCAACGTCCAGCCCGGGTATGCTCCTGGGCGCCGAGCCGGTAGCGACGATCACGTCGTTGCCGGCGACCTCGGTGGTCCCGCCACCTTCTGACAGGCGCACCTCCAGGGTGGTGGGAGAGGTCAGCCGTCCCTCTCCCAGCAGGGTCGTGACGCCGTTCTTCTTCAGGAGGAACTGGACGCCACCGTGAAGGGTGTTGACCACTCGCTCCCGTCGCTTGGATAGCTGGGAGTGGTCGATGCCCACCTCCTTCGCGGTCACACCGTACTCCTCCCCTCGGCGTGCCAAGGTCAGCACCTCGGCTGTCTCCAAGATCACCTTGGTGGGGATGCAGCCCCAGTGGAGGCAGATGCCGCCCACCTTGGCCTTCTCGACCAAGGCCACCTTGAGCCCTAACTGAGAGGCGCGGATAGCGGCGGGATAGCCGCCGGGCCCGCCCCCCAGGACAACCAGGTCGTAGCGCTCCATCTCTTTGGGTCCTCCTGCTTCCGGTGCTCGGGAACGTCCGGAAGTGGGCGTTCCACGGCTAACCTCCAGTTGTTAGAAGCCGCCCGAAATGGTACCACGTTTGTCTGGCTCTTGGAGCGAGGTGCCTTGTTGGACTATGATAGCCATCCGAGCGTCGCGATCTTAGCCGCACCGATGGAGGCTCGCAGCTCTGCTGTTGCGGGGGCGGGGCGGCCACGGCGGGCCGCTCCTACAGGATTGGGGGGCGCCGGCTGGTGTGCATAGTCCGTAGGGGCCGGCGGCCCTGCCGGCCCCTACCCGTTGATCGAGGAGACAATGTTGGTTCGCCCGTACACGATTGCGGATATTGCTGGAGGAGGAAGGGAATGAGCGAAACCGCGAAGATGATCATCGGCTTCATCGGGCTGGGGATCATGGGGAAGCCGATGTCCGGGCACCTGATCAAGGCGGGCTATCCTCTGGTGGTCCACGACCTCAACCGCGAGGCGGTGAAGGAGATAGTGGGACTCGGGGCGAAGGAGGCCCACTCCTCGGCGGAGGCAGCCGCCGAGGCGGATCTGGTGATCACGATGGTGCCCGACTCGCCCGACGTGGAGGCGGTGTATCTGGGTCCGGGCGGGGTCCTGGAGGGGGTGAGGCCGGGCACCATGCTGGTGGACATGAGCACCATCTCCCCCACCGTCGCCATCAAGGTGGCGAAGGAGGCGGAGAAGAAGGGCTGCCCCATGCTGGATGCGCCGGTGAGCGGTGGCGACGTTGGGGCGAAGAACGCGACCCTCTCCATCATGGTGGGAGGATCGCCCGAGGTTTTCGAGAGGGTGAAGCCCGTCTTTGAAGTGATGGGCAGGCCGACCCTGTGCGGGCCCAGCGGCGCCGGACAGGTGGTGAAGGCGTGCAACCAGATCCTGGTGGCCGTCACCCTGGTGGGGATGGCGGAGGCGCTGGTGCTGGGCTCCAAGGCGGGGGTGGACCCGGAGATCGTGGTGAAGGTGCTGAGCGGCGGGCTGGCCCGGTGCGGCGTGCTGGAGAACCGCGGCATGCGGGTGACCAAGAGGGACTTCGCCCCCGGGTTCCGGAGCCGATTCCACTACAAGGACCTGAACATCATCCAGGAGGCCGCTCGGGCCTATGCGTGCTCTCTGCCGGCCACAGCGCTGGCCCACGAGCTGTTCGGGGCGATGCAGGTGAACGGGTGGGGCGAGCTGGACCACTCGGGCGTGGTCAGGGTGATCGAGCTGCTCTCCAACGCCGAGGTGAAGGGGCACAGCGCGTAGGAGGAACGGCACCACGAGGGCACGAAGGGCACGAAGCGAGTAGGGAGTAGCGAGCAGCAAGGGGACGGCACTCGCTACTCGCTTCGTGCCCATTCTCGCCCCTCGTGCCTTCGTGGTCGCATGCCCGCTGCCGCGCGCCCCGCCCCTACGCCACCACCTTGCCGTCCTTCACCAGCACCGTGTCGTCCACGGTCACGGTGGGGTTCTTGAAGATCAGGTCGATGTGCAGGGGGCTGTCCACGGAGCCCCCGATGCTCTTGCTGTCCCCGATGCCGATATGGGCGCTCCCCCAGGCTTTCTTGGCCTCCCGTAGCTTAGTCCCCAGGGTAGACTGGGGGTTGGTGCCCAGGGCAAACTCGGCGATGTTGCGGGCGGTCTCTCCCGCTTTCTCGATTACCTGCTCCAGGAAGGCGGCCTCGGAGCCGCCGGTGACGGAGACGATCTTCCCGCCCCGCACCTCGATCCGCACCGGCTCCTTGGGGAAGGCGATTTCGCGCTTCTCGATGGTGTAGGGGTTCACCAGCACCCCCTCGGCAGAGCCCTCCAGCGGCGACACCACCGCCTCGCCGTCGGGCAGGGCGCAGTTCTCCCCGGGCCGGCGGGCCATGCCGTACAGGGTCAGTGGCTTCCGGCCCTCCAGGGAGACGGTAAGGTCCGTGCCCTCCGGAGTGGTGAGCCGGGCCCGCTTGCCCCGGCCGAGGATCTCGGCCAGCCGCTTGCTGGTGCGCTCCACCTCCTCGTAGTCGGCCGTAATGCCGCCCCTCAGCATCATCTCCTCGTCGAAGCCCCACATGTCGCACACCCGTACCCCCTTCGCCATGGCCGTTCGAGCGGCGTTGGTGTGGAAGGTGGCGTAGCTGGTCTGCAGCAGCACGGCGTCGGCGGCCTGCATCGCTGCGGCGACGATGGCGGGGGGCTCGACGCCACCCATGGGTCGAGCCTTCATGGTCAGCAGGATGGTCTCCGCGGCCACAGCCCCCACGGCCGATACCAGGGCCTGGGTGATGGTGGGCGGACGCTCGGCGTCGGTGATGATCAGGACCTGGTCCCCGGGCTTGATGGCCAGCACCTGCTCGGCGATGCGCCGCGCCACAGGCGCCATCTGGATGGTGATGGGATCCATGCGCTCCTCCTTGAAGCGAGTAGCAAGTAGCGAGTAGCGAGTAGAAGATGGGGAGTAGCAGGTAGTACATAGCACGTCCCGACAATCCGGTGGCGTAGGATGGATGGCAAACAGGGCCGGACGAGAACAGAGTGCAAGTACAGGGCCGCCTTGCTACTCGCTACTCGCTACTCGCTACTCGCTTCCAGGTTACTGCCGCCGTCCGGGCCTGTCAATCGCCCCCAGGGACCTCCGAGCCAGCTTCTCCAGCTCGACCGCCACCAGGACCGAGGCCGAAACCGCGATGATCAGGCCCCAGCGCGTGGCATCCAGGGGTGTGGTGTACAGGATCGGCTGAATCCCCGGTATGTAGATCACGGCGAGCTGCAGCAGCAGTCCCGCGGCCAGCCCCAGGTTGAGCTGCCGGTTGCTCAGGAGCCCGCGAGCCAGTACGGACTGGTTTTCCGAGCGGGCATTCAAGGCGTTGAAGAACTGGAACATCACCAGGGTGGTGAAGGCCACCGTGCGGGCCACCTCCGGCCCCGAGCCGGAATGCAGCTCCAGGGCAAACAGCCCCAGGGTGCCGGCCGCCATCAGTGCCGCAACCAGAGGAATGCGCCACTGGAGGGTGCGCGAGAGCATCTCGCTCTTGGGATGGCGGGGCGGTCTGAGGAGAAACTCCCTCTCCCCCGGCTCGAAGCCCAGGGCGATCACCGGCGCGCTGTCGGTCACCAGGTTCATCCAGAGGATCTGAACCGGCACCAGTGGCACCGGCAGGCCGACCAGAAGCGCCGCCAACACCGTCAGCACCTCGCCGGCGTTGGTGGAGAGGAGAAAGAAGATCACTTTCCTGATGTTCTCGAAGACGATGCGGCCTTCCTCGATGGCGGCGAAGATGGTGGCGAAGTTGTCGTCGGCCAGCACCATGTCGGCCGTTTCCTTGCTGACGTCGGTGCCGGTGATGCCCATGGCGACGCCGATGTCGGCAGCCCGGAGCGCTGGAGCATCGTTCACGCCGTCGCCGGTGACCGCCACCACGTGCCCTTTCGCCTTGAGGCGGTGGACGATTCTCAGCTTGTGCTCAGGCGTGGCCCTGGCATAGACCGAAACGCGCTCCACGATCCGGTCCAACTCCCGGTCGGACATGGCCTGAAGTTCTCGGCCTGTCAGGACCTGATGGCCCGGCCGGAGTATCCCCAACTGGGTCGCGATGGTCGCGGCAGTCTCCCTATGGTCGCCCGTCACCATCGCAACGTTCACGCCGGCTCGCCGGCAGTCGGCTACCGCCTGGGCCGCCTCTTCCCTGGGTGGGTCGATGATGGCCACCAGGCCGGCAAGGATCAGCCCTTGTTCCACCAGGGAGGGAGTAAGGCGGGTCTCTTCCGACGGCTTGTAGGCCAGGGCGAGAACCCGGTACCCCTGAGATGCCAGCCGATGGGCCTCCGCCAGGGCCTCCTGGGCATCCAGCGGCTCCGTCCGCGATGCTTGCAACTGGCTGGAGCACATCCCCACCACCCGGCCGGGCGCGCCTTTGACCAGAATGGCAGTGTGGCCATCGAACTGGTTCAGGGTGGCCATATACTGGCGATCCGACTCGAAGGGGATCTCGGCCAGTCGGCGGTGGCCGTGGCGCAGCCGGTGTATCCCCAGGTTGGCCTTCTCGGCGGCGACCAGCAGCGCCCCCTCTGTGGGGTCACCGATCACCTTCCTGCGACCGTCCTGGCGCGTTAGTCGGGCATCGTTGGCCAGGACGCCAATGGTCAGCAGCATGTTCAGATCCGGATCGGACGATGCATCCACCATCTTCTTGTCCAGCAGCACCTCGCCGTCGGGTTGGTATCCTGTGCCGGTCACCCGGTAGGCGTGGCCGCCTGCCTAGATAGCCCGAACCGTCATCTCGTTTCGGGTGAGGGTGCCGGTCTTGTCGGTGCAGACGAAGTCGGCCGTCCCTAGGGTCTCGACAGCGGGAAGCTTGCGGATGATGGCATGACGCTCTGCCATCCGGCGGGTACCGATGGATAGGACTATGGTGACGGTGGCCGGCAGCCCCTCGGGGATGGCGGAGACGGCCAGGGTGACGGCCGTCAGAAACATGTCCAGGAGACCGAACCCCTTCAGGATGCCCAGGACGAACACGATGACCACCAGCACCAGCACCGCTATCCCCAGGAAGCGGCTGAAGTGATGCAGGCGGGTCTGGAGGGGTGTCTCGGCGATCTCAATGCCGGTAACCTGCTGGGAGATCTTCCCCAGCTCGGTATGGACGCCCGTGGCGACCGCTATGCCCACTCCCCGCCCCGAGGTAACGGTGGTGCCGGCGAAGGCCATGTTGGTCTGGTCGGCGGGCGGCAGGTCCGGCTCCGGAATGGCTTCTGTGCTCTTAGTGACGGGGAGTGACTCTCCGGTCAGGGGGGATTCGTCGATCT
>Ga0315298_1007715_pt1 | contig 14019 bp, 11 predicted proteins | sample WHS_1_MG_FD_203077 | JGI IMG/M metagenome (GOLD analysis project Ga0315298, IMG submission 203077) | Extremophilic microbial mat communities from Washburn Hot Springs, YNP, Wyoming, USA - WHS_1_MG | ecosystem: Environmental > Aquatic > Thermal springs > Hot (42-90C) | place: USA: Wyoming...
GTTATGGTGATAGGCTTTCCTTCTTTAATTTGAGAGATAAATAGGGGAATCACAGAGCCTCTGGAGGCCATAACATTACCGTACCTTGTACCGCATAATATTGTTTTATCTGGATTGCATAACCGGGCTTTTGCAATCATAATCTTTTCCATTAAAGCCTTTGACATACCCATAGCATTTATTGGATATACAGCTTTATCGGTGCTCAGGACAACAACCTTTTTTACCCAGGCAGCAATTGCTGCAGTAAGAACATTATCAGCACCCAAAGCATTAGTTTTAATGGCTTCAAGTGGATAAAATTCGCAAGAGGGCACCTGCTTAAGCGCAGCCGCATGAAAAACATAATCAACTCCTTCCATGGCAGCCGTTATAGATTCGAGCGAACGGACATCTCCGATATAGAATTTAATCCTTGGATCTCTATATTCATTCCTCATATCATCCTGTTTCTTTTCATCCCGGCTAAATATTCTAATTTGAGCAACATCAGTCCTCAAAAACCTCTTCAAAGCCGCATTTCCAAATGTCCCCGTACCGCCTGTAATTAAAATTATTTTTTGCTTAAATAATTTCATCGGTTTCCCCATTTTTTGTCACAAATTAATTGATCAATTCTTTATATATATCAAGATATCTCAAGTAATTTATTTTATAATCGAATTTTTTTACTGCAATCTCTCTACATGTTTCCGCGCTAAATTCTTTTCTATTATTTTTTATGTATTCAATAGCTTCATATAAATCCTCAAAGGATTTATTCTTTACCACCATTCCACCTCCCTGATAAATTGCTTCAGGCCCACCCCCTGTTTCAAATGTTATTACAGGCGTTCCACATGCTAAGGCTTCAACATTCGTAGTCGGGAAATTATCTTCCAATGTTGGGTTTACAAAAACATCAGCCGAAGAATATATATCAGCCAACTGCTTCATATCGAATGTTGTTTCAATTCCTATAATATTATTTGGTAAGTTTTTAAGCTGCTTTTCATTTAATCCAACTAACACAATTATTTCGTCTTTTTTAAGGAATTTTGATAAATATAAAAAATAATTAAGCCCCTTTCTATATTCCCATTTATTAGCAACACCCAAAATAACAAATTTATCTACCAAACAATTTTTATTTCTAAATTCTTTGTGACTAGGTCTAAAAACATTTAGATCTACTCCATTATAAATAATTTCTATCTGATATTCATTTAAGAATGATTCTTTTACTAAATTAAATAGCCATTTTGAAGGTACAACGATTTTTAATTTATTAACTTCTCTAAATATCTTTTTTTTAAGTCCATAATTTCTTTTCGAATTATCTATTAATAAAGACCGCGGATATTGTTTTTTCCCTGGGCATTTAAAGCATTGATTTTTCCACCTATCACAATTAACATACTCAAAAAAACAACAATGGCCAGTGAAGGGCCAACAATCATGCAATGTCCATACAGTGGGTTTATTATATTTCTTTATATAATCAAATAAGATTTTGATATTAATGTAATAGCCATGAAGATTATTTAAATGAATTACATCTGGATTTATATCGTTAATTTTATCAATTAGCTTTTTAGTTACATTTTTTGAGGAGAAACCATGATTATCAAATATTCTCGTTAAAAAAACGTGAATATATTTATCAAGCTCATTTCCAATATTAATAAGCAATTTATTATTTTGCTGTTTTATATTTGCAGCTGCTATATAAGCATTATAATTAAATGAATTCAACAATTTATACAGATTTAATATAAAGTTTCCCGTACTACCCGTGCCGTAAACAGAATTTATAAACAATATTCTCATTATAAGAAAGTGAAATTAAAAACCTTTAGAGTAAAAATCTTTAATTTTTTTTGCAACATAATTAATATCTTTTTTTGACAAAAATGGGTGTATAGGTAAAGATAAAATATTCTCGACTTTTTTCTCAACTACTGGAAGGTTTAGCTTATTGAATTCAGGAAAGCATTTCTGCTTATGTATAGGGATCGGATAGTGAACCAAAGTCGTAATCCCGTAGCTTTTTAAATAATTGCGTAACATATTTCTATTTTCTGCCTCTATGACGAATAAATGAAAAACATGATTGGCATTTTCTCTAATTTTGGGTAGCTTAATTTTATCTATATTGTTTAAAAATTCTCTATAATTATTTGCGATCTTTTTCCTTTCATTATTAAAATAATCTAAATGCTTTAATTTCGTTAATAATATCGTAGCCTGGATTTCATCCAGTCTGCTATTAACACCGATAATATCATGCCTGTATCGATCCTTTTGTCCATAATTCCTTATCATTTTACATTTTTCATATAGTTCTTTGTTATTTGTAACAATCGCCCCGCCATCTCCATATGCACCAAGATTTTTAGTTGGATAAAAGCTAAAACACCCTAATTCTCCAAAGGTGCCCACTTTTTTGCCTTTAAAATCTGCTCCATGTGCTTGAGCTGCATCCTCGATTACATATAAATTGTATTTTTTTGATATTTTTATAATACTTTCTAAATCAACACTTTGCCCATAAAGATGCACTGGTATTATTGCTTTTGCCTTTTTTGTTATTTTATTTTCGATTTTCGTGGTATCAATATGATAAAACTCATCAATATCTACAAATATGGGAACTGCTCCTACTTCTTTAATGGGCAATGCTGTAGCAACAGCTGATAAAGACGTTGTTATCACTTCATCGCCTTTGCCAATGCCTAATGCCATTAAGCTTATCTTTAAGGCATCTAGACCATTGCCCACACCTATACAATATTTAACGCCTAAATAATTAGAAAACGATTCTTCGAATGATTCAACCATTTTGCCTAAGATAAAGGTGCCCGATCTTAATACCTTAGCTATGCTACTATCGATTTCTTTTTTGATATAAGAATATTCTTTCCTAAAATTATTAAAATAAATCATTATTTTTCCTTCTTGCCTGCTAATTTTAAAAATTCATCATAATTTCTTATATAATCATTTTCATCATAATGTTCAGATGCAAATACAAGGATAATCGTATCGCAAGAAAATCCCTTCATGTCATGCCATATCATAGGACTTATCAATAGTCCTTGACTTGGCTTGTCAAGAACTATATTCATATTATTGACTCCATCGTCGATATAAATATTTATATTACCTTGAAGACAAAATAAGGCTTGGATTGTGTTTTTATGGGCATGTCCTCCTCTTTTTATGTTCTTACCAACATTATATATCCAATATATTCTTTTTACGGGAAAGTCTATATGCTTCCCTACCTCAAAAAAGGAAAGAATTCCTCTATCTTTTTCATCAATCGTACAAACATCGATTAGCTTACAATTATTTACAGTTATTTGCATATTTAAATTAATCTTATAATTTTTAGTCCAAATCTGATTAGATCATATTTTATTTTTTTTATTGAATCTAGAATAGAAGTCATTATTGAATCATTTTTATCTGATAATTCTAAACAGGAATATATTTTTGAAACCAATTTAATTGAATTATTGATTTCTTTTATATAAGGGAAATAGATATATTTTATTGCTTCATCTGTAAGTTTATAGGCTCTATCAGATAATTTAAAATTATTTATTCCATAAATTTTAAAGGTAGAAAAATGATAAAATATTAAGGGTGTATCCTCAACATATATAGTTCCATTAATACGATATAAATTATATTTATTAAAATTCCATGGAGCAAGGCAAACTTTCATATTTTTTAAAACATGTACTTTTTTATATAAATTCGGCCAATTATTTAAATATATTTGATCTCCTCCTTTCTTTTTAAAGCTAAATGTCCTACTATAACAAAAATTTATAGTTTGCAATCTCCATTTATTTAAAAGGTCAATATTATGCAAGTTATTTCTAAATATCAGAAATTGAACGTTATATTTTCCATATTTAATTTCACTTTCATATTCTTCAGAGAAATTATGTTCTGTTATTAAAACATTATTGCCATTAAATTCTTTATATATTGGGTCTGGATTATTAAAAAAATAAATATCTGAATCTATATAGGCTAAGTTATCTATGTTATTTGTTGTTTTTAAAATGTATAAAAGCAAAGACGGAGTGCATGTCCAACAATATTCTCCCCATCTTCTGGTATATTTTATTTTTTTTAACTCTTCATCTTCAAACTCATTTAATGATATTAATTTAATATTTTTAAAATTTAATTTTGTTAATATATCATAAACGACGTTATCCATGCATAATATATATAAATAAAAATCATCGCAGTTATTATATAGTGAATTTATTAATGATATACCTTTAAATAAATAATTTTTATCAAATAACGTACAAAAATATCGGGGCATTATCTATAATATTCGTATATGTGTTTTTTTTTTGCAAGATCAGCCAGGTAATAATCTAATAATTTAGATGCAATTGCATCCCAGCTATAAATCTTTTCAGCCTTTTTTCTTGCATTGATACCTAATCCAATTCTAATATTATTATCGAAAAGACTCTTTATAGCTTCCTTTAAAGAAAACACGTCGTCTTCTTTATAGGTTAATCCAGAATTAGATATTCTGCCTACGTCCCCCATCTTATCAGAAACAATAATTGGAAGCCCGGTTGCCATTGCATCAAGCATTGACATACTTTCTTGTGCTGGCCACACTCCTATGTCGGCTGCTCTATATATATCGGCTAATGAAGTATGTTTTATAAAAGGAATAACCTTACAATTATTTTTAGCTTTTATTAATTTGGACTGAATGCCGTCTCCAACGAAGATGCCAATTATTTTATATCCTTCCTTTGATAAAAGGTCAATTGCCTCCGCTAATAATAGAGGTTTTTTTTCTATTGTTAAACGGCCAGTATAAATCGCAGCTATATAACCCTCATCTATTCCCCAACTTTTCCTAATATCAATCCTTTTTTGCCGCTCATTATTTGATTTTATAGGATGAAATAAATATGTATCTGTCCCAAGAGGTAGCTGAACTATCTTATATTTAGGTATTCCATAATGACTATTAGCAATCAGGGCACAATCCTGAGATATCGCAAAGCATTTTGATATTTTATTTGATAGAATTTTCCCTAATAATGTTCTGGATAATCTATACCATACAAAATTGAGATATTGTTTCGGGCTATTTTGCCATTGCTCAAGTGGAACTGCAACAGATTTATGCTGATGACATTCCGTAAATATAATTGGATATTTTAAATAAAACATATTAATTAAATTTAAAGGAATCGGAGAATTGAATTGGATTATGTGTGGATTAAATCTTAAAATAGTTTTTTTAAGCCCGGCCATATATACATATTTATAAAAACGAATATGTTTTAGTCTTGTAACCTTGGTTCCTGAATAATTATAGTCTCCAGGTTTCACCTTTGGAGGTCCTAAAAATTTTTCATATATTTTCCTATAATCTTTATTTAAGCCATATACTTGCAAGTCTGAACTGAACACTCTTACCTCACACCCTAATCTCTCAAGGGCTTGCGGCAAACAATTTTCTGAATATCCCATACCATCAGAAAAGTATTCAGAAATATATGCAACTTTAATTTTCATATTGCATCCTTCTATTAACAAAATCGAATAGTTTTTGAACACGAATAGATAATGAATGTTTTTTTGCCAACCCTAAATTGTTTAACCTTATTTTATTAATGAGGTCTTTATTTCTCATTAAAAAATCTATGGCATGTGCTATATCATCTGGCGACTCTGGATCTATAAAAATTGCATTTTCCTCAGATAAAAATGATCTATTAAATGGGCGATCAGAAACAATTAGTGGTAGGCCACATGCAGCTGCTTCTACTATTGCAACACTTAATCCTTCTTGAAGACTGGGAAGGCAAAAAGAATCAAATGAAGATAAATAGAAAGGTAATATTTCGTTCGGCACTTCGCCACAAAATAAAACTTTTTCTCCTCTCGGGATTTGATTTCCTCTTCCAATAAATACACCATAAATATTATTCAATTTATTAATAGCTTCTAAAACCCTCAATGGTCCCTTTCTTTCTATAAATGCTCCAACAAATCCAATTATTATTATATTTTGTGGAAATCCCAATACCTTTCTTGCTTCTTCTTTATTAATTGGACGAAATGTTTCTATATCCACGCCATTTTCTAAAAGTATAATTTTTTCTTTATCGTATAAATAATTTTCAATAATATTTTTATTATTCTTTGAAACTGCGATTATACCAGAAAATTTGTTTAAATAATCCTTTATTTCTCTATATGTCATAACTTCTTTGTATACATAAAAATCTGATTCTCCTATTTCCACAAATACAGGTATCTCCCCACGAAAAGCTTCTAAAGCAGCGCAACCGGCATCAAAAAAATACGCTATAATCCAATCTGGTGTCTTAATTCTTTTAGAAACCCTGCGTACAGAATTAATAAAACTTTTAAAGTTATGCTTTTTTATACAACGGATTGGTAATAGCCGAGTTGAAACAGAGAAAGTCGACGGCCTTAAAACAGTCTTAAAGAACTTTTCATCTATTTTTATATTTTTCTTTTTGCCAGTTTTATCTATTATTTCATATAATTTTCGGCTAATAGGATATGGTGCGATAACACTTACCTCTGCTCCTTGCTTGCTTATTTCCTTAAACAAGGAGTAAGCAAATGTGCCATATGATGGCCGTTTTATTCTTGGAAAAACATAAGATATCCCTAACACTTTAGTATTCATTTTGCTTATATTAATTAATAGAATAGATTACTTTATATTTTTGCTCATCCGACATTTTTGTGGATAACTGGGAGAAGGTTTAGACCTCCGCAATGAAAATAGATGGCAATTTTGAAGTGCTTTCGGTTACGGAAGCCGCAGGCCTTCTTCTTGATCATTTGAATCGCCGAGTTCAACGCTTCGCTGACGGCGTTGGTGATCCGGTGCTTAAAGAAGGTCATGATGTTTTGCAAATACTTGCGGAACATTCTTGCGACCGACTTGACGGATTTCAGCCGAGAACGGATGGCCCATCCCTACCAGCTCTCGAAGTGTTTCCAAGCCCAAGCCGGCGACTGGTAAGTCCAAAGATCCATCAGGCTTTCCTTAATCGCCCAGGCCCGGGCTGTCCTCAATCGCTTCTTCCTCAACCGGCCAAACTCCTCTCGGCTCCTCTCCGGCAAGTTTTCCCACGAATAAAGCCACAGATACTTTGTCCCGGTCAAAAGATCCCGGCCTTCTTCCCTCGGCTCCCTATGCTCTTCTTTCCGGACACTATCGACCGCCTTCACCATATGCCTCATCAGATGATACCGGTCAAAAACAACCTTCTCTTCGCTTTGCGGCACATGCTCCTGGATCGAGGCCAATTACGGGTCCAATATATCTGTCGCGATCGCCTCGATCTTCGTCCTCTGCCGGGGCTTCAACAGGGAAAAATAGCTGTCCAGGCTCTCCTTCCGTCGGTCGTCATCGATATGCTCTACGGTCGCTGCTTCCAATTCGTAGACCAGGGTCAGATAGTTATGCCCCTTGCCCATCGACTTCTCATCCACTCCCATTTTTTTGACCGGCCGCCGCAATTTGCGCTTCCTTCCTCTTGCCACCGCCCGGCCCATGATCTGCCAGGCCTCGTCCCAACTGATCCGCAACACTTTCCCTGGCCCCTCAATGATGGTCTTATTCAACTCCAGAATGGCCAAACGCTCAAAAAGTGCCGTAAATCGCGAGTGTTCTCCGCCCAGCTCACCTTCACGTGTCTCACTCCGTGAGTCGGACACTCCTCTCGGAGAATCCGGGCATGAAGAAAAGTCTTGAACTAGCACGTGTCCAGGTGCCGCGAAGCACGCTCGAGCGCCTGATCATACACCGAAAGATCAATCCCATCTTCGGGACACGGCCAACCTTGTCCTTCCTCATGGACGGCTCAAATATACACCCGTTCCTGTCGTATGTCCAGCCGGACCTTGTCCACTCGCCACGGTTTCTCAAGCCCCAAAACATGATGTTAAAGTTTTTTATCTTCCATGACTACGATCTTTTCGGAGTCATTTTATCCCACTCACTTAAACATTAAAATGTCGGATGAGCCTATATTGTTTTGTCATGTGAATAATTACTTTTATTTGAATTCGCGGAGCTTAATGAAAGCCCAATTAATATAAATGGAATTCTTGAAAAAAATCCAGGCATGATAGTTAAATAAACTAAAATTGATACAAATGAAGATAATAAAAACCAATAATAGTTATAATTTTCTTTTTTTCGATTTTGGTAAGTAACTTGTTTAATTAATATTCTTAATGAAACTATTAGCATTATTAATAATCCAATTAGTGCCAAAATTCCACCATAATAATATGATTCACCTAAAATCATGTGTGGGACACCTCCAATTTTCTCGAAATCACTAAGATCGCCTTTAGCAAATAAAGTTGGATTTCTTATGAGCTTATTTAAAAAAACTTTCCACATTTCCTTCCGGTAATAATAATTTATATCTTCTTTTATGATGCTTAATCGATATATTAAGCTATAGAATAATAAATGATTTCTAACAAACATAAAAATTATTAACGACGCTGATCCAAATAGTATAATAGAAATAATTGATTTGATTTTTTTATTTAAATCCCTTTTATCAAAAATAAAATACTTAATGAATATAATTAAAACCGAGCATACAAATATTAAAATTAATGATCTTTGCGCTGTAATTGCCGATACAATTATCACTACTGATAGCGAAAATATATAATAAATTAAATTAAGTTTTTTTATATTTATGACTCCTACTAAAGAATTAATTAATAATGCTATGTAAGAACCTAGTAAACTTGAACCCACGCCTGCCCATTTTCTTTCCAAAAATATTCCATATCCAAAATAAACAGACACTTCTTGTAAGGTTGGCAAAAGGCCCATATACGATAGAATTACAAATATGGAAATGATCCATGAACATACTATTAAGCTTATTATAATATTTTTTTTTGTTTCCATATTTATAAAATTCGCATAATATAGCGTAATAATAAAATTTACAAAAAATGAATAGAAATAAGAAAATGGAATGCTTCCAACAATCACCCCCCCTAAAATTCCTGCAATAATTAAAATATTTGAGAAAATAATATAACTAAATATTTTACTATTCATATGAAATTTGAATGATGATTGAAAAAATGTTAATAAGATTAAAATAATTGCTAATATTGAAAATAAATTATTATATTTTGATTCAACCCCAAATATAATCGAAGGCAACCAATTAAGGCCAATACAATAAGTAATAATAATAAATAAATTATTTTTTCGGTTCATCAGATTATTTAATTAATATCAAAGTAAAGTTCTATTCCACTTCAATGGAAATAGTATCAATTTAAAAAGGCCTTGGTCCTGACTAAATCAGGGTATTTTCTGTTTACCTGGATAGTATTCCCTCACCATTTGGTGATTAAATTTTTAATTTTTTTAAGAACATTTCACATGAATTTATTAAAAAAGCTGGCCAACTGCCTGATAGGCTTCAATCCCGGACGAATGGCCCAAGAATATAAGGACAAAAAATATTCGCTTTCCCAGCCCTGGAATCGATAGTCCCACACCCTTATGAAGGACTCTTGAAAAGTATAAATTCGTGCTCTCTTAGGCCGATTATTTTTCAACCAGAACAAGCAACTTATCTTTTCCGTCTAAATATTTTCTTAAGGATAAAGCCTAATATAGTTAGTCCTTGCCAATAACTCCTATGCGTTCACTTTTCAACTCGCAATGCCCTTGCTTTCTGATCTAATCTGCGGACCGAACAAATGCTCTATCTAATGATAGCGGTCAATAATCAGTTTATTTTATGCGCCGCGAACATAATCCAGAATCTAGGCTTAATTGGGATCCAAGGTATCAGCTGCAACATCTATTATATCGCCCCTTTGAACATAACCACTCTCACCTTATAGTACCATTAAAACAATTAGATTTAAAGATTCACAATTTTTATTCTATCATTTTCACTTCAGATAATCTATAATCTCATACCTTTAATACGAATAATAAATTTTTTATCAGGAATAACTGGCTTAATCAACTCTTTTGTTTTATACACATTTTTAATGTAAACAGCACATAAAGTATTAGATATATGATACAAATATTTCTTTTCTAATTCTGGTGTGCCATCTAATATACCTGCTAACACCTCATAATTGATATCCTCATAATTGTTACAATAATCATGCCAAACAATAATAGATCTTTTATCTTTTAATAATCGGAACGCATTTTCTGTATCCCTTTTTACGCCTTCGTAGCTATGGTCTCCATCAATAAATATCAAATCAAATTTATTTAATTGTCCAAAATCAAAATAATGTGAATCCGCTTCGATATGAATAACATTAGGGAGTCTTTTTGAAAATATACGCTGAATTTCTAAATATCTACCTCCCCATCCTCTTTTTGCTAATTCTCTATTACTAAGATTCATAGTAGCGCAGGCTTTACAAAAAGGGGATACGACCGCAACGCTTTCGCCACGCCAAGTTCCGATTTCAAAATACTCACATTCCCCATTAAATAGTTTTGCTAACGACTTCAATAAGACAAAGTCGATCGGCGATGAAGAACCGTAAAGAAATGCTACCGGTTCAACCGTCTCATCCAAATTAGGAAATAAATCTAAAATATCGAGTACCGGAAGTCCCTTTTCATATTTTGTATTTTTTAATCTATTGTAGAAAATATATGGCTTTACAACACTAAATAATGCTGAGATTATAAGACGGGGATTAAAAACTAACAAATACAGTACATATAATGAAATGATTATATTTTGATAATTGAGTAATTTCCTAATTATTGATTTCATGCTTCTCCCTCAAATAAATTTAAATTACCTTAAGCATATCTTTAAAGCAACCAAAGGGAACTTATAAAATCTTTTAATATATATCTTTCGACATTATCGATTATAAGCCAGAATGAAATAGAGCATGCCAGATTAGTATGTAAATTGGCCATCGTAAATACTCCATTCTTAGCTCCTAATGAGCTGCCCGTGCCAGCTCTTTCTCTATCAGTGACCCCAGCTTATCAGCTTTTATATAGACATTTTCATTAGCCCAGTCCTCAGCGTGCTCGATAAGATAAGCAGTGACCAATCTAAGATACGACTCGATGGACCTTGCACCTCTGCCAGCTCGCCTCTAACCATTCCTTCCTCACTTCTTCCTGTATTCCCTAATGAGCGGCAAAGATAAACATCCGTACCCGCCTCACCCCACGCCTCTTAAGCTTCCTCATAAGCTCCCGCCAGGAGTCCTCACTCTCCCCCCACATCGACTCCACGCTAATACCTCCCTATACCCCTTTAAGTCTACCCCATGCGTTATCATTATGGCTGGGCACACCACTCTATTGTTGTACTTTATCTTCTCATAAAGTGCATCTACCCAGATAAACGGATGTTCGGCTTGTAAAGGCCTTGTCCAAAACTCCACCCGCTCATCTAACCCTTTGGTTATCTCCGACAAATGTCCTATAATTGCCACGCAACCTGGCCGTTCTTTCCTAAAAAGAATAATTTCATAGATTATTTTCCAATCAAACTAAGTAAATATTGGCCATATCCGTTTGTAGCCATTGAAACCCCCAGATTTTCTAATTGTTTCTCATCAATATATCCCATACGATAAGCAATTTCTTCCGGACAGCAGATCATCAATCCCTGCCTTTCTTCTAATGTTTGGACAAAACTTGCAGCTTGCAATAGTGATTCATGTGTTCCTGCGTCCAGCCACGCTATACCTCTTCCTAAAGGGATCACCTTGAGCTTTTCTTTTTCCAGATAAATCTTGTTCAAATCGGTAATTTCAAGCTCTCCTCTGGCGGAAGGCTTAAGCTTATGGGCATATTCAATTACCTTTTCATCATAAAAATAAATACCGGGGACGGCATAATTCGATTTAGGATATTTTGGTTTCTCCTCAATTGAAATTGCTTTGCCATTTTGATCAAATTCTACCACTCCATATCGCTCTGGATCTTTTACTGGATAAGCAAAGATTACAGCCCCGTCTAGAATGGAGGCAGCCTGTTTTAAAGTTTCCTGAAGACCGGCTCCGTAGAATATATTATCACCGAGGATAAGTGCACTAGGGTGGCCTTTAACAAATTTCTCTCCAACTAAAAAGGCATCTGCCAAGCCTCGAGGCTCTTCCTGATAAGCATAAGAAAAATTAAGGCCCCATTGATTTCCATTCCCAAGCAATCTTTCAAATAAAGGCAGGTCTTCTGGTGTGCTGATGATCAGTATATCTCTAATGCCAGCCAGCATAAGAATAGATAGCGGGTAATATATCATTGGCTTGTTATAAACAGGAAGTAGCTGCTTGGATATGGCCCTGGTTAACGGATGAAGGCGCGTTCCTTTTCCGCCGGCTAAGATAATTCCTTTCCTCATGCCCTACCTCTTGCCATAATTTTTTTCTATCCATGCTTTATACTCAGGCCTTGATATGATTCCTTTTATCCAATCCTGATTTTCAAGATACCACTTCACGGTTTTTTCTAAGCCAGAATAAACGTTTTCTTTGGGTTGCCACTCTAATTCTCTTTTAATTTTTTCTATATTCATAGCATAGCGTCTGTCATGGCCCGGGCGGTCAGATACATATGTTAAAAGCTGTTCATGCGGCTTATATTTTGAATTGGGTAAAAGGTCGTCAAGGATTGAACATATTTCTTTTACTAGGTCTATATTATAAGGCTGGTTGCCTCCTCCTATATTGTAAGTACTACCAGGTTTCCCCTGATTTATAACCTGCCAGATAGCTTCGCAATGATCTTCCACATACAGCCAATCTCTAATCTGCTTGCCATCACCATAAATTGGAATTGGCCTTCCATTTATAGCGTTCAGAATTGTCAGAGGAATGAGCTTTTCTGGGAATTGATAAGGCCCATAGTTATTTGAACAATTAGTTATTGAAACAGGCAAACCGTATGTTTTAAAGTAAGCTCTAACCAAATGGTCACTGGCTGCCTTTGAGGCTGCATACGGGGAATTCGGCTTATATGGAGTATCTTCGCTGAACGGGGGGTCTTCAGGACCAAGTGAGCCATAGACCTCATCAGTTGAAATGTGGTGAAAACGAACTTCAGAGAGAGGGAGAATTTTCTCTTCCAGCCAGGCCTTTTTTGCAGCTTCTAAAAGGTTAAAGGTTCCAACAATATTCGTCTGAATAAATTGAGCCGGACCATAAATAGAGCGATCAACATGAGATTCGGCAGCAAAATTTATAATGACAGATATTTTATAAGTTTTAATTAAATCCAGGACAAGATCTTGATCGCAAATATTTCCATGAACAAAGACATATCTTGTTGGGTTAGGTAAATTTTTTAAATTTTCTAAATTGGCAGCATAGGTAAGAGCATCAAGATTTATTACAAAAATGTCTGGCTCTTTTTTCAAAATATAGTGGATAAAATTTGAACCAATAAAACCAGCTCCACCAGTCACGAGAATGTGCTTTTTGGGCGTCATTCTAATCATAAACCCCCGCTTCTTTTAATCGCTTCCCCGATTTATCTTTTTCGGAAAAGTATCGGTTCTGTTCCTTCAGGAATTGGCCATTTAATGCCGATATCTGGGTCATTCCAGATGATGCTTCTATCATATTCAGGTGCATAATAATCTGTTGCTTTGTATATTACTTCTGCCCAGTCGCTCAGAACATAGAACCCATGGCCAAAGCCAGGTGGTATCCATAACATTTTTTTGTTTTCAGCTGAAAGAATTGCGGCAATCCATTTACCGAAGGTTTTTGACGATTTGCGCAGATCAACAGCCACATCAAATATTTCTCCTGCAATTACCCGAACTAATTTACCCTGCGGCCGCTTAATCTGATAATGCAGCCCTCGCAATATATTTCGTTTTGATCCAGAATGATTATCCTGAACAAATTGGAAATTTATACCATGTTTGGCTAATAAGTCAGCCCGAAAGCTCTCCATAAAAAAGCCGCGGTCATCTTTGAATACTTTTGGCT
>Ga0315298_1007716_pt1 | contig 14017 bp, 17 predicted proteins | sample WHS_1_MG_FD_203077 | JGI IMG/M metagenome (GOLD analysis project Ga0315298, IMG submission 203077) | Extremophilic microbial mat communities from Washburn Hot Springs, YNP, Wyoming, USA - WHS_1_MG | ecosystem: Environmental > Aquatic > Thermal springs > Hot (42-90C) | place: USA: Wyoming...
CCTGCAAGATTCAGGCGTTCACCACATTTGAAAAGGGGTTAAACGGAAAAATGGGTTTTACTTGGAATAGAGTGAGCACTGAGTGAAATCCACAGGCTTTTTACATTTTGGGCATGTGTGAGGTTTGTCGAACTCATCCGAAAAGATTTCTATTTCCTCATCGCACTCTGGGCAGCGACACAGAAAAGACTTAAGATTTTTAACCTGTTCAAAACCGGGACAATGTTTCGGGGTTGTTGCCATGGTTAGCCTCCTTAGTTAGGCGGTAAGTTTCTTTGCTATTTCTTTTCCATAGCCTTGAGCCATTTGTATGCCGCCGCCGAGATCAGCAGATTTTAGGCGCAGCCCATCCTTTACCATATCCATTTTAAGAACATGAAGCATGGTGTTATAGATACGATCAATCGCTTCACCACTCCAGCCAAAGGCTCCAAAAGCGCCGCCAACTTTACCTTCAACACCAATGGATTCCAGCTTAAAGAGAAGTGTCTTTATAGACTGAACCATTTCTCCGTGGTAGGTAGGCGAACCAATCACAATAGCATCATAGTCTTTGGGATTATCTTTTTCCGGATCAAATTCATTAACGTTCACAACCTTTGCTTCAACGCCACCGAATCTGATACCTTCAGCGATAAGCTCGGCAATCTTTTGCGTTTGGTTAGTTCTGGTGGCATAGATAATCAAGGCTTTCTTGCTCATAGCTATTTCTCCTCAGCATCTTCAACATGTTCAACCTTAGCGGAATGCTTGGTGCCACACACAGGACAAAGCACTTCAATTTCATCTTCAGGCCCTATATATTTTTCACGCAACTTTTCAGGTCCCAGAAAACTCACATCTCCACAGGCACACTGTGGGCACTGCCCTCTTACTTTGTAACGTTTCTTACCCATAACCAGTCCTCCTTTTCTAGGTTTTCTCACTAAATATCTAGGCTCCGTCGAGCCCCCCACGTCCTTTTTCCATGAACCACCCCTGAGGATCTTCGTAGTAATACTTCAAATCAGCAAGTAATCTCAGGTGTTCCTTTTCCTCGGATATAAAAGCTTCTATAAAACTCTTCTCATCTTCGCTATTGGCATTTTCAAGTTGTTTTCTAAATAAGGTTATAGCTTTTTCCTCAAGTTCCCGTGCAACATCTAAGGGAAATTTAACGGATCCACATCCAGCTTTGCTTGCATTTTTATGAGACTCACGAACTTTTTGAAGAACCACGTCAGCAATAGAAGTTCGCTCTGGGACGTAGCGACACACACTACTCCACTCGTTGGTTTTAGACCATTCTTCCTGAGCAGTCTTTAACCTTTCAACATCGCGAGATTCGGCATCTTGAAGGGCTATAAGGATATCACGCCCGACAGAATCGTCACATTTCTGAGCCCATTCACCATAAAACTTTGCCTTTTGTTCTTTAAGTTCAAGAACTTCACAGAAAAAACTCTCGATCTGTTCTTTAGCGCTCATAGTCTTTTCTCCTGATTATGCACCTCGCAGAAGGTTTAATTTGAAAACCCCCTGCGAGGCAAAACTCAAATAACCCTAAGCTTTGGAAGCAGTGAGATTTATGATGGTAGTTCCAGGAGGAAGGTTGAATTTACGCTGAGCCAGTTCGCGATCGACCATAAAAAGACCGTGGCCACCTTCGACAAATCGAACTTTATTGAGAACGTCGGCAGCGCTGGCTTCTTCTTCAACCTGCTCAGCCACAAACCACTGGAGAAAGTTATTGGTGGCGTGATCTCTTTCCTGAAGAGCCTGGTCTACAAGGCTATGTATCCGCTCTGTTACGTGTCGTTCATGTTCAACCACATGTTCAAAAACAGCCGTTATGGAGTCCCATGTAGTCGGAGGACCATCAATAGGCTGAAGATCCACCTTGGCTCCTCGTTCGTTGATATAAGAATAAAACTTCATTGCATGGGAAAGTTCTTCCAGAGCCTGAACCTCCATCCATGTGGCAAATCCTTCAAGACCTCTGCTCTTAAGGTATGTTGCCATGGAGAGGTAAAGGTAGGAAGAATAAAGTTCCCATTTCAGTTGCTCATTCAAAGCCTTGACCATCTTATCGGACAGCATGGCATTACACCTCAGCTTTCCAGAGTCCATGCAAGTTGCAGTATTCTCTCACGGTATATTTCCCTGGTGGTAAGCAGAAAACTGCTTCAGGAGCATCGCCCGGTTTAAGGAACTGGCGATAAGCTTTGCCCTGTTCGTCAATAACCTCGATCCACTCGATGTAATGCTTTTCCTCCATAGGATGAGCAACGCTTCCGACTTTGACCTTAAGCCCATCGGCTACTTTTTCAGCAACCGGCACGTGCTTCTCCTTTGCTGCATCCACAGTGTTTTCTACAAAAAGTTTCATGGGCTTGCCGCAGCAAACCAATTCTCCCTTGCCACCATGGAGCACTTCAACGATGTTTCCGCATACTTCGCATTTGTAAACCTGGAGCTTCTCTGCCATTTCTTAACCTCCCTGTTATGTATTGAAACGTTTTGGTTTGATTAAAGACAAGCTTTAGCGGATGCTAAAGCCGCCTCATAGTTAGGTTCGTGACTGACTTCCGGAACTATTTCCTTATATTTTATGACGCTATCTCTCGAAATTACAAACACAGCACGGGCAAGAAGTCGCAAATCTCTTATTAGCACACCATAGTTTTTTCCAAAGGAAGCATGGCGATGGTCTGAAAGAGTGATTACTTGAGCCGATTCAGGATCAATACCTGCCGCTCCGCACCATCTTTTTTGAGCAAAGGGCAGGTCCATGCTTATAACGAGAACTTTAACATCTTTTCCTAACTTTGTAACTTCCTCATTGAATTTTCGGGCTTCGATATCACAAACGGGAGTATCAAGCGATGGAACAGATGCCACAACAAGCACTTGCCCTCGGAAACTATCCAGACTAACGGGGGAAAGATCCGTCTTTACCACTTCGAAATTAGGGGCCTTCTGCCCAACATCTACAGACGTTCCTTCCAGCTCAAAAGGTGTCCCTCTAACTGTAACAACAACTCCCATCTTTCTCTCCTTATCCGTAACAGGTTAACCTTGAATTCACTTGTTGCTGTTTAAAAATAATTTTCATTTATGAAGTTTCAAGATGTTGTGAAAAGATTAACAGCGAAATGGCTGCATCCTGATTTCACCATATCAAAAAATCTTGACAGCACTTGTCAATAAATGTTAAGTGTTGTTTTGTAAAATAATGTTCCACATAACAAAACATAGAATCATATCGATATTTTTCGCATTAAGCTCTTTGGCTTTATCTCACCCTGAAGGTTTCACTCTCCCGCCCGGTTTTTCAATTTTCACCTAGACGGACATCAGTTACCGGGCATGCAGAACGAGGAGGACGTCATGGATATTGATTCAGGACTCGAACTGCAAAGTAAAGGCTTTGGTTTAGCTGTATCGAAAATTCTAAAAGCGGTTCTAGTTATAGCCAGTCTTTACAGCATTTACACTGTCATTCATCCTCACACGCCTCTGTCAAAGCTCCAAATTTCCATCCTTGATATTACCCAGCTCCAAAGAGCTACTCACGTTTTTCTTTTGCTACTTGCCGGTTTCCTGATTTCGTCCCTTCACCCTTACCCTCCTAGACCTTCCATAGGAACTTTCATTTTTTTGATCTTTGCTCTTGTTCCTGCTGTCGCTCTGTACAAGCTCAAATTGTCCATAGCAGTCAAAATCTTATGTCTTTTAATATGGCTACTAATCATGCTGCCACTATTTTTGCCAAAAACAAGAAGGTTTGTTGATGTGCTGGTAGCGATAATAATGATTGTGCCCTACTTTTATGAAATAAGGATGTTTGAGGATTTAATTCTGAGAGCCATGTTCCCTGAACCTGCGGATATAGTTATGTCCTTTACGATGTTCATCGGGCTTTTAGGACTTGTTTATAGGTTAACCGGGCCAGTGCTTCCATGTTTGGTGCTCTTTTTTCTGTTTTATAATCTTCACGGAGAGCTCTTTCCCAAGATGCTCGCTCACGCTCCCTTTGATTTTGAACTTTTGCTGGGGAAAATTTATTGTGAAACAGAAGCAGGTCTCTTCGGGCTAATTACAGGGGTATCTTCTAAGTATTTAGTGTATTTTACAATACTCGGCGGGATAGTGGGAGCGCTCAAAATTGGTCGCCTTATTGCAAATCTCGCATCTGTTATAGTGGGCAAAGGACGGGACGCTCCAGGAAAGGTAACCATCGTAGCCAGTGTATTTATGGGCATGTTCAGTGGATCTGGTGCTGCCGACACTCAATTTGTCAGCACGATAGCAAAGCCCTTGTATGAAAGAGCTGGCTATAACAAACATATTGCCGCAGGTATCGCTGCAACCGCTGGCACTATTGCTATGATAACTCCGCCAGTTCTGGGATCCATGGCCTTTATTATGGTGGAGATTCTTTCCATTCCTTACTCCTGGGTATGTGTTATGGCACTGGGACCCATGATTCTTTATCTTGTAGCCATCTGGAGCTACAATCGCTCCTACGCAATTCGTCAAAATCTCAAGCCGGTAGAAACGGAAGAAGCTTTGAATTATAGATATTTCCTAAGTCATGCTCATATTTTTCTACCCATAATTCTCATAATCATGACGATATTTTTGGGCTACCCGGTAAATATTGGTGTGGTTATAGCTACTGGAACATTTATAGCAATTGCATATATTGACAAACGGATTGGCCGTCCATCTTTACAAACAATTATAAACGGGTTGGCAACAGGTTTTCGAGCATTGCTACCAATCGGAACCGCAGTTGTTGCCGCAAACATCATTATGACTCTTATGGTTATTACAGGTCTTCCCACAAAATTTTCCCTTTTGCTTGGTCATCTTGCCGGACAGAACTTACTTATTGCTACGTCCTTTGCGGCTATTTTCAGCCTTATCTTAGGTATGGGTGTCCCACCAACAGCGACATACGTAATTGCTTCATCACTTACTGCCCCTGCTATCTGCCAAATAGCCATATCAAACGGCATCCCAAGCGAAGCAGCTTTGCTTGCAACTCACATGTTCCTAATGTATTATGCAATCCTTGCTGATGTAACTCCTCCAGTAGCGCTTTCTGCTTATGCATCCGCCAGTGTTTTCGGCACTCACCCTCTAACTACCGGTATATATGCTGCTCGAGTTGCTCTTCCTAAGTACATTGTGGGTTTTTCCTTTATACTTTCTTTCTCTGGCACAGCGCTACTCATTATGCCTGTATGGAAAGTGCTGCCGTGGAATGAGGTTTTGATTTTAGCTCTAGGAAGATTGATATTTGCAATCGGTGGAAGCTGGATTCTGTCAATGGCAACAGCGGGATACGCTTTCAAACCTCTAAGTAGCAAAGAGCAATGGATACTGGGCGTAATATCTCTTGGACTATTCTGGCCTAATTGGAGCTTGAACATAGGAACAGCCATATTGGCAGCATTATTACTTTTTGCTTTCAAAAAGACAAAAGGGGGTGAAAAGGTAAAGGATAGCGCCATTTAAAGGGTAAACTTTTAGTGGTAAATCAGGCGGTAAGACAGTTGTAAACACAAGGAGGGAACCATGAAGAAGTTAATTATAGCGTTGTTGTGCAGTGTTTTGGTGGCGGGAGCTTTTGCAAGCAATGCGTCGAGCGAAGAAAAAAATGTTAACATCATTATAGCTACGGGAGGACTTGGTGGGGTCTATTATTACTACGGCACAGCCGTGTCAGAAATTCTCTCCCAGAAAGGTGGGCTCAAAGCAACAGCTATACAAACAGCGGCATCGGTGGATAACATCTTGCTAATTCAGAAGAAGACGGATCCAAATGCTGGAACATTTTATTGTGGAACGGTTTTGCCGGATTCTGCCTATCTCGCCTATACCGGGAAACACGAAAAGTTTAAAGACAACCCGGCTAAGGATCTCAGAGTGTTGTGGGCAATGTATCCAAATTTTCTTCATATCGTAACAACATCTAATTCAGGGATTAAAACTCTTGCTGACCTAAAGGGCAAAAGAGTATCCACAGGAGCACCTAATTCTGGAACCGAAGTTGAAGCACTGCTGGTGATAGAAGCGGCAGGACTGAGCCCTAAAGATTTTGCAAAACACGAACGGCTTGGAGCAGCCGAATCCGCGGAAGCTCTCGCCGCCGGAACGATTGATGCTTACTTCTGGTCAGGGGGATTACCTACAGCATCAATTACAGAGCTTAGCACTACTCTGAGCCGCAAAGGGACAAAAATGGAGCTTATCCCTCTGTCACCAAATGATCCTATCGTTCAAAAACTACTCAAAGACTACTCGGGAGTCATGGAAGCCAACACCATACCCAAAAATATTTACAACACTGAAAATGACGTGCCCACTCTTGCTTTCTGGAACCTTTTTCTCTGCTCAGCTTCACTTCCGGAAGAAGTGGCTTACAAAATGACCAAAACCCTATTTGAAAACGTCAAACAACTTCACGAAGGTGTGAAAGCAGCTAAGGACACAACGGTAGAAAACACTGTTAAATTCATCAAAGGAACAATCCCGTTCCACGATGGCGCTGTAAAATACTTTAAGGAAGTTGGAGCAGTGAAGTAACATAAAACACCATCAAATGCAAAATGCAGGCAGAGAATGCTTTATATTCTCTGCCTGTTCATTTCTTAAGATGCCGAAAACCCATTTAAGAATTTCTGACATACTGTCACATCTCACCAAAGAAAAGTTCTTATTTGCTCTCCTGGCTGTCATTCTGGCCATTTTGCTAGTAAGACCCATACTTGTTATGCGAGATGGGAAAACCGAACGGATAGCATGGCTCTGGATCTGGAGCAAAATTCAAGTGAGTTTTGTAAATTCTGTGACGGGAAGACTCGTTGAAATAAAATGTTACCCTTTATGGAAGTTCTCCCATTTTTCTGCTCGAACCGATTCCGAAACGGAAGCATACTACACCGGAGGGAAATACCAGTGGAACGAAGTATTAAAAAGGGAGCGAACATCATCTCTTGCTTATTGTTCGATAAAGGGGGTTACAATTTGCACTCCAGTGGAGTGTTTTTCAACCAGGGAAGGATGTCTTTCTATTAAGTTACTGTGGCCTTGAACTGGTTGTGGCTATCGTTTAAGTCGTTCTTGTTATTTTACCCTCGAAGCTACAGCCTGGCCGATATCATAACCGTCAATGTTTCAGAAGCATAGAAAGTTATTTTTCGAATGTCACTTTTATTCCTTGACAAGGTCTTTTAACAAAGAGTAAAAGGGTTGGTGTAAGAAACATAAGAATACAGCTCAGGTGCTCGTTAGAGCTTAAAAGGGAATCCCGTGAAAATCGGGAGCGGTCCCGCCGCTGTAACCTCCCGTTGCTTCAGAAAGGAAGCAAAGCTTTCGGCAAAAGAAGCCACTGTCCGGTAGATGGATGGGAAGGCTGCCGAGAGTAGGGAGGGAGCCAGAAGACCTGCCTGAGGCTGAGCGGGCTTTCGCACGGACGATGCGATCTAGTGCCCTCTGGTGGATGAAGAAACAGGGTGCAATCCCCAGAGTCTTTAAAGGCTCTGGGGTTTTTTATTATGCACCGTCCCTCCTCACCATTTCACAAACCTTAACCCCCGGAATGTCCCCCAGCATTCCGGGGCAAAACTAAAAAGGAGGTTAAAAGATGCTCAAAAAAATTGCAATGCTCGGTCTTGCTTTTATCTTTACAGTTGGTTTTGCAATGGAGGTTCACAGCATGAAGGAATCCAAAGAAGGAAACAAAAAAGCTATTCTTCTTGTCACCTTTGGAACAAGTATTCCTGAAGCTCAAAAAGCTTTTGACAACATAGACTCAATGGCAAAAAAAGCTTTTCCAGATATTCCCATACGCTGGGCCTATACATCTAAGATAATTCGAGCTAAACTAGCCAAACAGGGGAAACAGCTCGATTCTCCCGAGCTCGCTCTCGCAAAGCTTATGGAGGAAGGGTACACTCACGTAGCTGTCCTGTCGCTACATGTCATCCCGGGCGAAGAATTCCACGCTCTTAACCACAACGCTTCGCTTTTTGGCTTAATGGACGGCGGGTTCAAACGTATAGTTGTGGCTCAGCCGCTTCTTTCATCTTACAATGATCTCGAGCGAACCGCCGACGTTATGCTGAAGACTTTACCACAGACGAGAAAACCACAGGACGCCGTCTTATTCATGGGACATGGAAGTGGAAAACACCCGGCCGATAGTATCTACATTGCCATGAATGCTATACTGAATAAGAAAGACCCCTATGCCTACCTAGCGACTGTCGAGGGCCATCCAACTCTCGATGACATTATTCCCGAACTTACAGCTAAAAAGGTTAAAAAGGTCTTTCTTGTGCCGTTCATGACCGTAGCCGGAGATCATGCAAGAAATGATATGGCCGGGGATTCCCCCGAAAGCTGGAAATCTATCTTAACTTCAAAGGGATTTTCCTGTGAACCCATCTTTAAAGGCATGGCAGAATATCCTGAAATAGTTAACATCTGGCTAGATCATCTCAAGGAAGCTCTGGAACACCTTGAGAAATAGGAATCCCATAGCTACAGGGAACTTCGCATGAACACTGGCCACAAACATCGGTAAGAGGCAAGTCTCTGTAAAGGCTGTCATTTTCTAGGAGGATTCGGTAGCAAGTATGTCGATCGAAATTCCCATCGGGGTCAATAACTCCGACGGGACATCGATCGGCACACTTGCTACATTTCACGCCTCTCTTCTCCAGACAGAACTCCTGTTCGGGGCGCTTGGTGGGCACTATTTCAGCATCGGTTACAAAGCTTCCCAGCCGTCCGCAACAGCCTGCCTTAGTAATAAGCAACCGGTTAAGACCGAAGGTTCCAAGTCCCGCAATAAATCCAATATGTTTGTGCGACCATCGGCTTAAAAGCCGAGCAGGATCAAAGTTATGAGTAGCAGGAGTAACTGCAGACCGATAACCGTGAAGAGCCAGAAAATCAGACAGTTTTTGGTTAATGTGAGCAATCAAAGCGTTGGTTTTAACATAAACTTCAGCCCAGAGTCTTGATGCGTGAGGATGGGATTTAGCGTTATCCACTCCAATTTCTCGCATGAAGGGAAGAAAATAAACTAAAACGGTTTTAGCACCAGGAAGAAGATCTTCTGGCATAAGGTGGTCCGGTGAAACTGCCTCTTTGAGTCGTTCAAACAGGGGATCATCGGCTACAGCACATGCCATAAGAGGATCACGCCAAATACGTGCACCCTGAGACTGAACTGAATTTACCGTATCAACCACAATTGCATGAAGCGTCTGAAGATCCACCATTAGATTCAGGCTTCCTCAAAAGATAGTTTATCTCACAATACCGGCATATTTACCACTTTTATCAAGTTCCTCTTCGATCCGGAGAAGCCGATTGTATTTTGCCACTCTGTCTATTCTCGAAAGAGACCCCGTTTTGATCTGCCCAGTCCTAGCCGCCACAGCAAGATCGGCTATAATGGTATCTTCTGTTTCACCGGAACGATGGGAAATTAAGGTCTTGTAACCAGCCTTGTGTGCCATATCTATAGCTTCAAATGTTTCCGTTACGGTTCCAATTTGATTCAGTTTGATAAGCACTGAATTAGCTATGCCTTCCTGAATTCCCTTAGCGATAATCTTGGTGTTAGTCACAAATATGTCATCACCTATTAACTGTATTGACCGTCCAAGGCGATCTGTCAGAAGTTTCCAGCCCTCCCAATCACTCTCTGCCATACCGTCTTCAATCATCACAATCGGATACCGTTTTACCAAATCCTCATAGTATCCTACAAGATCGGCTGAACTCTTTTTTGGTTCTTTTTCTGCATTCATTACGTAAATTCCGTCCTTGTAAAACTCGCTTGCCGCAGCATCCATTGCTAAAAATACGTCTTTACCAGGTTCGTAACCGGCTTTTTCAATTGCTTCCACTAAAACCTTTAGCGCCTCTTCGTTAGAAGCAAGATTAGGAGCAAAACCGCCCTCATCGCCTACAGCCGTGTTGAGTCCTTTGGATTTTAGGATTTTTTTAAGACTGTGAAAGACTTCTGCACCCATTCGCAGAGCTTCCTGAAAGGATGGAGCATTCAATGGAACAATCATAAACTCCTGGATATCAAGGTTATTGTCGGCATGTTTCCCACCGTTTATGACGTTCATAAACGGTACAGGAAGAAGATTTGCTGCTACTCCTCCCAGATAACGATAAAGGGGAAGACCGGCTTCTTCAGCAGCAGCCTTTGCTACAGCCATACTGACACCAAGAATGGCGTTGGCTCCTAAACGGCTTTTATTTTCTGTTCCGTCGAGAGCAATAAGAATTCTATCGATGCTTGTTTGATCCTGAGCGTTAAGCCCAATAATGCGAGGAGCTATTTCTTCATTAACATTCTGCACTGCCCGAAGAACTCCCTTACCCATGTAACGCTTAGGATCGCCATCTCTTAGCTCCAGAGCTTCCCGCGAACCCGTTGATGCTCCCGAAGGCACAGCGGCTCTTCCCATATAACCCGTATCAAGCCACACATCTACTTCTATTGTCGGGTTGCCTCGGGAATCAAGAATCTCTCTAGCCTTAATAGCAACTATTTCTCCCATGGCCTCCTCCTATTTTTTGATTTTGAACAACAGGTAAGAATACAAATAAACTTGACCCTTCTTCGTATGCTTATCTATCATAGCCCGTGTTGAATTGGAATTTTTATTAAGAAGCGAGGGAGTGAAAAAATGGGAAATGTAATCAACGCAGGCGATCTTAGAAAAGGTCTTAAACTTGAAATTGACGGTGAACCTTATCTTATTGTTGATTTCGAATTTACAAAACCAGGAAAAGGACAGGCGCTTTACCGATGTAGGCTCAAAAACCTTCTGACGGGCATCCAGTTTGATCGTACATACCGATCGGGAGATCGCTTCATGGAAGCTGATATTGAAGAAAAGGAGGCAGAATACCTTTACAAGGAAGGAAAACAATACCATTTCATGGTTACATCAACTTACGAACAGGTTGAAATGTCAGCAGATCAACTCGGGGATGCTGTAAATTACTTGACGGAAAACCTTAAAGTAAACATGCTCTTTTTTAAGGAAAAACCTATCGGCATAACTCTCCCTAATTTTGTAAATCTCAGAGTGATTAAAGCTGAGCCGGGCGTAAAAGGGGATACGGCTTCTGGAGCTACAAAGCCTGTGGTTTTAGAAACCGGCTATGAACTTCAGGTGCCACTTTTTGTTGAAGAAGGCGATATATTGAAAATAGACACAAGAACAGGAGCCTATGTTGAGCGAGTTTGAGATTTAAAGTAGGGGTTCCGCCGAAAAGGGATTGCCCCTACTTTTCTGGTTTATAAAAGCATGAATCAGACTACCGTTTGTCAGAGTAAGGCTAGCAAAAGATTCTATCTTGAGTTACGTAGAGATATTATCAAGACGATAAGGGAGTTTTTCGACGCTGAAGGTTTCCTTGAAGTGGAAACTCCTATCAGAGTTCCTGCTGTTACGCCGGAATATCATATAGATCCTTTTCGATCTGAAGAATGGTTCCTCATCACAAGCCCCGAACTTCAAATGAAGATGCTTTTGGCAGAAGGCTATGAAAAGATCTACCAGATCACAAAAGTTTTCAGAAAGGGTGAACGTGGCAAGAAGCATCTTCCTGAATTTACGATGCTTGAGTGGTACCGACGGGGCTGTTCTTATGAAGCGCTCATGGACGACTGTATAAAGCTCATAAAATTTCTAGGAATGAGGCTTTCCCTTCCTGATCCGTTTCCATACGGAGACAGATGGCTAAGCTACTCACAGGAATGGCATGTATTCACGGTAAAGGAACTCTTCGAGCAGAAGGTGGGCTGGAATCCTTTCTCACACACTGATTCAGAAGCCTTTTCTTTAGCAATAGTGGAACAAATCGAACCATATCTTTCGACTTTTTCAGCTCCATGTATTCTTAAGGACTACCCACCATCAGAGGCGGCTCTTGCTAAGTGCCGTGGCACAATTTGCGAACGTTTTGAAGTTTACTGGGGTGGTATTGAACTCGCTAACGGCAACACAGAAATAACCGAGAGAAATGTTCTGGAAAAACGCTTCCTAGATGTTCTGGCATACAAAAATCGAGCAACGGCAAGTCATGGCTTGCATTATCAACTTCCTATTCCGTTTTACTTTCTAGACGTTATTGACAGAATGCCTCCATCGGCGGGCATAGCTATGGGCGTGGATCGCCTGGTTATGATTCTCTCCAATGCGCCGTCCATCGATTGGGTTGTAGCATTCACTCCCGAAGAACTATGTTCAAAATAAGGAGGCGGCTATGTCAGTAGCAAACAAAGACCCGATAATTCCAAGCCATCAGAAGCACGTTTATCATTATGTCATCGACAAAAACGGGGACTGGTTTTGTGAAGGCAATCCTGTGCTGGATCGTGAACTATTGAAAATCCTCAGTGCATCGCTCTTTGAAAGAGAAGGCCGTTACTATATTCGGTGTGAAGGTGAAATTCACCCGGTGGATGTAGAAGATGCTCCGCTCTGGATCAAGTATGTTTACATTTCGAAAAACGCAGAAGGGGAAATTGAGGCTATCGATATTGAACTGACTGACGGGAGAAAAGAGACTTTACGGCCTGAAACGCTTTGGCTTGAAGCCGAATCTTCGCTATATTGTCTTGCCACTCGTAAGAATCTAAAGGCTCGCTTTGGAAAAATAGCCTACTATGAGATTGCTAACCACATCAGCTGGGACGAAAGCGCTCAATGCTATTACATAACTATCAAAGGCCAGGCCTTCCCTATTTCCAACAAGGAGAAAACCAGCAAGTAATTCCCAAAACACTTTGTCATTTATTTGGCAATAATCCTGGCAACTATCAACACCACAAGCCACGCTCCACAGAGAGCCCACAAAAACTGCTTCCATCGCTCACCAAAATATTTTTGTGCGCTTCCCACAATCCAGGACCAGTTGAGAATTATATGCACAACCAAAGCCCCAAGGAAAATGAGAGCGAGCGTCAAATGAATATCTCCCCAGGTGTGCCGATGAAGTCCCAAAAATAATTTTTCCTCATGAGGCACATTACCCCCACCAGGTATTACAAATGCAAGCAAAAGTCCTACCACAGCGGTTGATGTGAGACTAACAAAAAGAAGCGCATCAAGAATGAACTTCAAGGTATTTTTCTGCATTTATCCACCTCACATTGAAAAATTGGCTTAACCTTCTTCAAAAAGAACTGCCGACAAAGCGCTATGAATGTCGGGATACAAAAACTTAAAGCCAGCATTAAGCAAACGTTCTGGAATTACTCTTTGACTCATTAGAAGCGTTTTCCCGAATTCTCCGAGCACTATTCTCAGGATGAAACCAGGGGTTCTGAAAAAAGCCGGCTTGCCGAGGAGTTTTCCCAAAGCACCAGCTAATTCTTTATTTCTCACAGGGTTAGGAGCGCAAAAATTGAAGACCCCATCAAGAGACGACTTTTCAGCCGTAAATTCCATAGCTCTCAGAAGATCCTTCATGAAAATCCAGGAAAACCATTGATTACCACTCCCTAAAGGGCCTCCCAATCCTCGGCGGAAGGCTTTAAGCATCTCCCCGAGGGCTCCACCAGTTTTTCCCAGAATAATTCCAAAACGCATTATTACCACACGCACTCCCTTTTCAGTAGCTCGCAATGCCGTTTTTTCCCAGTCTATGCAGACTCGAGCCAGGAAGTCACTACCAGGTGGATCATATTCTCTAAGTATTTTTTCACCCCCATCACCATAGTATCCCACAGCTGAAGTGCTGAGAAGAACAGCGCTACTTTGAAGAGCCTCCACGACGTTTTCAGTGGTTTTGATTCTGGAATCGTAAATTTTTCTTTTGACGGACTCATTCCAGCGCTGGAAGATAGAGGTTCCAGCAAGATTTATTATCACATCGTGCTCAGCCACTGCATTTTGCCATGATCCTTTCTCAGTTGTATCACCAAATACATAAGTAGCTTCTTTGGGAGTATAGGGTTTCGGTGAAGGGGAATGATCAACTA
>Ga0315298_1007718_pt1 | contig 14014 bp, 12 predicted proteins | sample WHS_1_MG_FD_203077 | JGI IMG/M metagenome (GOLD analysis project Ga0315298, IMG submission 203077) | Extremophilic microbial mat communities from Washburn Hot Springs, YNP, Wyoming, USA - WHS_1_MG | ecosystem: Environmental > Aquatic > Thermal springs > Hot (42-90C) | place: USA: Wyoming...
CATCCCCAGAATCATACTGCTTGGCACCAACGCCTTCAGCCCACTTAGCCCTTTTTTCAGCCGGCTCCCCATAAGGATTGCCAAATTTTTGGATATTCTCCAGAAAATCACGAACCTTCGAAGGTACAACCCCTTTTTCAACCATAAAAGCCTTCATTTCCTCAATGACTCTAAGTGGTTTAAGACCCATAGCAGGGTAACATTGCTCGTCACAGGCAGCACAGCTGACACAAGTAAACAAACGTTGTGCCATCCTATCGCTTGGCTTTATTTTATCTTCCATCAGTGCCCTGGCCAAAGTAAGTCTACCGATCGCATAATAAGAGTCAAAACCAAATCTCTCTCCCGAGGGACACGTAGGACCAAAAACTCCAAAAGCTGAGCGACATGCACCGCATTTCAAACAATGATAAATATATTCTTTATAATCCGTTAACATCTTATTCGCCTTCCTACAATATTTAGTATTAATCAACTTAGCGGCTCGAAGGAATAAGGTCCGCCTGCAAGCATCAAGCCATTAGGGTCAACGATTCTCTTTATACCGAGTAACAAATTGACGTAGCTGGGCATCATCATACGTAAAAATGTCCGATTTGGTATGGTATGACATCCTCCGAATTTACTAAACATAGCCACATAGCAATCCCTGAGACAATTGGTTGCTTTATTGACGTCTTCCGGTATTAGAGGATCGTAAAGTATTTCATGTTCTACATAAACAGTAGAGCACCTATCCCATGGGATCACCAATAACTCCGGAGTCAAAGGAGATTCTAAAACTGGATCCATTAATTCGTATTTCTTAACTATCTCCCTTATAGTTGCGTTCATACCTTCGACAGAGCTTATAGGAGCGCATGCCACTATGGTGCCAAAGCTGCCGTAAGGTTCAAACATACGGATAACTTTCTGGCTACAACCTTCACACGTTTCCACCCAAGCTTTCCGTTTTTCACCATCGATATTGACAACTCTACCGTTTTGCTTCTTTACTTCTTCCAAACATAATTCCTCATATAACTTTATTAATTTAGCATTGCCGCCAAGCCCGAGTGAAAGATTATATTCCGGAATTTCCGCGGCAAGCTTTAGTCTTGCTTTCTTGTCCTTATATTCCTCAGGATGCATGCTGAAACGAATAGCTACGTCTTTGTTGCTCATCTGGCATGTGCGTGATATCTCCAAACGCTCAATTCTTCGCATAGCTTCCAAGCAGGATTTTAACTCATCAAATCCGTAGATAACCAGAGTCTCAATTTCTGCCATAGGACGCAGTCTTATAACCATCTGAGTAATAATTCCGTAATTTCCCAAAGCTCCTCTGAATAATCCTGTAATATCAGGACCGTAAGCATATCTGAAATAAGGATTTATATTATGACCGACTTCAGTACACTGGGAACCCGTTCTTACTATCTCCCCACTGGGCAATACGACTTCTAGCGTTACCGCTCGATCCATGCAATACCTGCTCGAATAGGGTGTTATATTTGTAAGTTGGAAGTTACCCACAGGGCTTGTCTCATATGGGCCTCCAATAGGAATTATATCAAGCCCCCTCTCTCTAGCTTTAATACGCAATCTATCCCACGTCACACCAGATTCAACGGTTGCTGTCATAGTCAAATCATTAATCTCGATTATCCTATTCATCCGTTTCAGATCAATTACTATACCCCCTTTGTAAGGCAATGCTGAACCAGCAATTCCTGCACCATAACTGCGGGGGTAAATAGGTATAAGATATTCATTGGCTAATTTGACTACGCTCTGAACTTCTTGTGTACTTTTAGGTAAAACAACAAAATCCGGGATCGCAACCTGTTGCCGCAGAAGATTAGCATAGGCATCTCTAGTATAGGGTATCATGTCTTCTATATCAGAGGAAACATTTTCTGAACCTACCAAATCTATCAACTTTTTCTTAACGGCTTCTTTATCATACATATCATCTGCTCCAAGATATTATTTTTTATTTCCCCTTCATCTCTTTAATCTTAGCGCTTAATGCGGGAACAACCTTAAACAAATCATCTACAATACCATAGTCTGCAACATTGAAAATAGGTGCATTTTCATCTTTATTAATAGCAATAATGGTTTCAGAACCGCGCATTCCCATTAAATGTTGAAAAGCACCCGATATACCTACCGCCAAATACAACTTGGGCTTAACTGTCTTACCTGATTGCCCAACCTGCCTATCCTTGGGAAGCCATTCAGAATCAACTACCGGACGAGAACAGGCAAGCACTCCTCCCATAGCATCAGCTAATTCCTGAATCATAGGAATGTTCTCTCTCTTTTTGATTCCCCGCCCTACCGCCACTATTATATCAGCCTGACTGATATCTACCTCACCAACCTCAGGTTCTATATAACCAACAAATTTCTTCTTTCCTGTATCCATCTCTAACGGAGCGGATTCTTTAATAATCTTACCACTCTGTTGCTTTTGCTTCACTTGGAAAGCACCCTGTCTAACAGTAAAGATATATTTCTCAGCACCCGGAAAAGATAGGATAGCATTAACTTTACCACCGTACATCTGTCTTACAGCATAAATTCCGCCATCGCCAAATTGTATATCTATACAATCGGTTGCAATAGGCAATTCCGCTTCTACAGCCAGTGAAGGCGCAAGTTCCATACCAAAGGCAGTATGGCCGATTAAAATCAAGACAGGGTTATAATTCCTGATCAACTGCATAACAACTTTTTGATATGATAGCTGATTAAACTCCTTTAATCTTTCGTCATCTACAAGCAATACTGAATCAGCATAATTTACCAGTTGATCTGCAAATCTATCTAAATCATATCCCAATAAAATGGAAATTACCTTAGCATCGAGTTTCTCTCCCAGTTCCTGAGCCTTGCCCAATATTTCCAAAGTGATACTACGAAGTTCACCACGTCGATGTTCAGCTAAGCAGAATATAGTTTTCAATTATATTAATCCTTTCTCTTTTAATATCCTTGCCAATTCGTTTGCCTTCTCATCAGATGATCCCGATATATATTGAGCCTTCTTCTCAACCGGAGGTATAAATATCTTATCAATCTTAACCCTGCTTGTAATGCTGCTTAAGCTACTGTCAAGCTGCGCCAGATCAGCGAGGTTCATTACCTTTATTTCCCTTTTAACAGCTTCACGGATACCACGGAATGAAGCATATCGCGGTTCATTTATTCCAGTTTGAACGGAAATAACCGCAGGCATTACCATTTCAATTATCATTCCCAACCCGTTCTCGAGTTCAGATCGTACTTGTACAATGCTATCCCTAATATTGATATCAGTTACCAGTGTGGCATGTGGTAAGTTAAGCATTTCACCAAGTTGAACACCAACCTGGGCGTATGCATTATCGCTAGACATACAGCCGGTTAATATTAAATCCGGCTTAAGCTCCTTTATAGCCGCGCACAGGACCCTGGCAGTTGCGTAACCATCAAAATCTTTGAATTTTTCATCGTCCAGACGTATTGCCGCATCAGCTCCTTTTGCCATGCACATCCTTAATTGTTCATTGGATGCCTCATTACCCACCGTAATAGCCGTTACTGTGCCGCCAAATTTTTCCTTGAGTTGCAATGCAGCTTCTAGAGCATAATTGTCAGCTTCATTAATCTCAAAAACCAGTTTATCACTATTAATATTTCTATTATCACTGGCTACAGTAATTTGGACCTCTCCAATGTTTGGGACACGCTTAATACATACAACGATGTTCAATAAATGATATCTCCTTTCTAATAACAAACTTAAAAAATATTACTATCTAAAAGTAGAGCACTAAATTAAAAAATTGCTATTTTTTAGTCTGCTGCTTAACCATTTCCATCAACTTATCAATGCCCTTGTAAGTCCTGTTTATAAGCGGAAAAATATCCGCTTGATATCCGAAATACGGTATAGGGTATCCTATAGTTCTACTTGCTCTCAATGCCATCATCCCATCAAAGGCCTTTTGTAAAAGGTTAAAAGGCATAGCTATTTCAAGCTCATCATCCTGCACTAATCCCATAAGTCGCTCTCCCAGGCATGGCACTGTAAGTTGTGGCTTACCATTTTTGTAAGCTTCCACAAAAGCATCAGCACATGAACCCTCACCGCTAAAATAGAAATGTAGCCGTTCATATCCATCATATTGAAGCCCATTTAGTAATAAATTCATCTGTGCCGGAGTGCCAAAAATATAAGCTAAGTCTGGAGACTCAATCCTTTCCGATGCAATCGGTGCAACCGCTATGGCTTTAAACTTTCCAAAAGGCAAGCAGGGTATGGAATCAACATATTTTACCGAATCTTCTTGAGTTTTTACCCACATGCCCGCATAATAAGGTTTATATTCGGTTGGGAAATAACCAAAACCCAATTTAAAAGCACAAGCAGGGGTAGTAAGATCGTCAATTGTAATACCCATAGTCCATCCTAAATTTCGCGAGATTCCTACTACCTGGCACCAGCTCACCAAGTGGTCAGGCCTGCGCAATTTTGGTATTTTGGTTAAATCATTAGCATCTTCAATAAATTTAACTGCCAGCGGCAAAGTACGCAATCTCAAAAAATCTCTGATGCCATTTGCTGCTTCAACTAACGTCGTCATATATAACAATCTCCCTTAATATATGATTATTTTTATGCATCACACGGCAAATATGTTAATCAATAAGGTCAAATACCCATTCACACCATAAATCTTCTGTATGCTTATCCGGTGGACAAACAGTGCATGTCATTTTAAATTTCGGATTTATCGCGCGCGCAAATCTACCGTTGGCTTCGATGCCGGCGATTTTGCACGGTAACTCCGGAAGCCCCGCCTTTCTGCGGTTAAGCTGCATACTGCATCTTGTAACACCAACCCTGCAATGCTTGTCAGTTATTTCAGTTATCTCATAATCGACATTTGCAAGTAGAGTTGACAGGCACATGGCTTTGAGAAATGAAGGCATATCATCCGATAGGTTAAACATTTTTTTAAGGCGATATGCCTGGACTTCTGCCTGCCTGCCAAATACAGCAGCATCATATTTAGCTGCAACTTCGCTACCGAAATCTTTACTAATATTTAGCATCCAATTATTTTGCAGATTCCACCAGTTGTTTGCCATCATCTCACAGTAGTCGATAATCTGCTCTTTACTGAGCTTTGCAAGTTCATCTTTATAACTGAATTTCACGTATAATCCTCCCTGATTAATTAACTTTAGTAAAACAATTTTTACTCTGTAATAACAAATAGATAACGAAATAAAAAGGCCTTATGCGAATTACAGCCACCTTTTACGTCGCTTGTAATGTTTTACATCCCGGAAAGATCTTTTCTTGACTTCACCGGACTCTTTATCAGTCATTTCTGTTAGGCCTAAATAAAATTGCCTGATATCCTTGTTGTTCTTTAGCTCATCTGATGGCCCATCCTTTACAATCCTGCCATTTTCCATAACATATGCATATTCCGCGGCATTCAGGGCGATGTTCGCATTTTGTTCAACCAGCATGATTGAAAGCTTCATTTCTCTATTTATTCTGCTGATAACCTCATATATCTCACGAACCGTTTTAGGTGCTAAACCAAGAGAAGCCTCATCAAGTAATAATATCTTAGGCCGGGCCATTAACGCCCTCCCCACAGCAGTCATCTGTTGCTCACCACCCGAGCAATATCCACACTTTCTTGCTCGCACAGGTTTCAATGCTGGAAACATTCCGTAAACCATTTCAAGATCGGCTTTGACTGCTGTTCTGTCAGATCTGGCATGTGCTCCAGACATCAGGTTCTGCTCCACGGTGAGATGTTCAAATATCCTTCGTCCTTCCAGCACCTGTATAATTCCGAGCTTCGAACTCTCTTCGGGGTCTTTATTTTCAATTCTCTGACCATCAAGTGTAATAAAGCCCGAAGTGACTCTGCCTTCTTCAGTGGTAATCAATCCTGATATAGCTTTGAGAGTGGTTGTTTTGCCCGCTCCATTAGCGCCTAGAAGGGCCACAACCTGACCCTCATTTAGTTCAAAAGATATACCTTTAATGACCAATATAAGGCCACGATACATTACTTCTATACCAACTGCTTGAAGTTTCATCACTTACTCCTGTTCACCCGGGACTTTTCTTATTTTTACATTGGCGGTAACTATGTCTTTAGTCCCGTCTGCATATGAAAATTCAGCCGACACCTGTATAACATCGTTATCTGAATATATGCCATCCGCTATATCTTTATATTTCTTATACATATATTCACGCCTGAGCTTCCTCGATCTGGTGAGCTCCGCTTCATCTGGATCAAATTCCTTATGGAATATAGCGAATTTTTTGATTCTGGTAGCCGGAGGCAGACCGCTGTTCACACGGATAATATCCTTTAAAACCAAGTTTGCTACTTCATCCTTTTGTGAAAGATCAATCATTGTGGTAAACGGAACATGATGCCTTTCAGCCCACTTGCTAACGCTATCAAAATCGATGGTGATAATAGCCGTAACATAATCCTTGCCTTCACCAAGTATCCAGCAATCTTTTATATAAGCACCAAATCTCATTTGGGCTTCAATACCTTGAGGAGAATACTTCTGCCCACTGGATAACGAAGCTAACTCAGTCACCCTATCAATGTAAAATATATAACCGTCATCATCTATATAAACAGCATCGCCGCTGTGATACCAGCCGTTACTATCTATGGCAGATGCTGTCTTATCCGGCTTACGGTAGTATTCATCAAAAAGATGTGGGCCTCTGATATATAATTCGCCATTATCAGCAAGTCTGACTTCAACGCTGACTACAATCTCACCGAGAGAACCGACTTTTATATTATGACCTTTGACGTGAGTGGCAATAATCGGTATTTCTGTAGATGCATAAAACTCCCGCATATCAATACCGATAGCTCTGTAGAATCTAAAAGTATGAGCTCCAAGCACAAAACCGCTATTTGTACAATATTTAATCTTAAGAAGGCCACATTTATCCAAATTGGGGCGGAACGCTGTCCACCATGCAATCCATTTTAGAATTCGCCACCATACAGGTAGTGGTCTATTTTCTATTTCATACTGGGCGACTTTATATCCGATAGGTAACATCAAGTTAAATACCCATCTTTTCAAAGCACCTGCAGATTCAATCCTAACGCGCATTTTGGATGCTATTTCCTCATAAAATCTCGGAGTAAGAGAATGAAAACGAGGTGCAATCTCTCTTAAATCTACCTCAGTTGTATCAGGACTTTCAGGGAAGTTTATCACTGCACCATTTAATAAATTTGCTGTAGACCCGGTTATGGGTTCACCGATAGATGCAAATTGGATCATTGAATGGCAATCATCACCAAGATTAAGAGGATAGTACAGATTAAGAAGTTTCCTCATATAAATCTGGGCAGAATGTGATCTAACCACCCCTTTGGCGGCACCGGTTGTACCTGAAGTGTAATACATATTAGCGCTATCGCTCGGTAGTACCTGCTTAATGCATTCTTCAAACGTGCCTGGATGTTCCTGATCGTATTTTCTTCCCAGCTCAGAGACATCATTAAATCCCATGATCCAGGGATTATTTTTATACTCTGGGGCAGCCATTCCTTTCGGTTCCCACCATATAACTTTCTCGATTTGAGGGACTTTATTTTTAATTGTTAACATTTTATCTACCTGTTCTTGGTCCCGAACGATAGCAAATCTTGATTCCGAATCCGTGAGATAATACACAACTTCATCGGGCAACGCGTCAACCCAGATTCCCACTATCACAGCCCCCACTCCATAAAGTCCATAGGCTGCTACATAAGTTTCTACTTCGTTATCTCCGATAATACATACTTTATCGCCTTTTTTAAGTCCTATAGACAGCATACCCAGCCCGAAGTTTTTACTCATTTCATAGACTTGCTTCCACGTGTATTCGTGCCATATTCCAAAGTCTTTCTGGCGTAAAGCCACTTTATCTCCCCAAATTAAATAATTACGAGCGAGATAACTCGGCAAAGTCGGGTATTCTTCACCGACTGCAGTAAAATTGCTCTTATTATTCATTACTATCTATGCCTCATATTATTTAGTATTTATTAAATCTCTTCTCCCAGATAGGCATTAATTACCCTTTCATCCCCTCTTATCTCGTTTGGAGTTCCCTCAGCTATCTTACGACCGAAATCAAAAACAGTAATTCGTTCAGCAATATCCATAACAACACCCATGTCATGTTCAACAAGTACAATACATTTCACTCCCCTATTTAAAAACTCGGATTCATAGCCGAATTCAGTCCCCATATGAATGTCTAAAAGAAACCTGGTAAGATCTTCTTTCTCCTCAAGGTTCATACCGGCCATGGGTTCATCTACCAGCAACACCTCCGGCTCCAGCGCTAAAGCCCTTCCGAGTTCTACCCTTTTACGCAACCCATATGGAAGATCACCGACTATTCTATTGCGTATAGGTTCTATTTCGAGGAAATCAATGATCTCCTCGACCACCCGCATATGCTTAATCTCTTCATGATGGGCAGGTCCAAAATAGATTGAGCTCGCTAACAGACCACTTTTGATAAATAGATGCCGCGCCGCCCGGAGGTTATCCAGTGTACTCAAGCCGGTAAATAATTCCAGGTTCTGGAAAGTCCTGCCGATTCCCATAGTCGTTATCTTGTGAGGTGGCAATCCTATTAAATTTTTACCCTTATATATAATCTGCCCTTGTTGAGGCTTGTAAAACCCGCTAATGCAATTCAATAAACAAGTTTTACCAGAGCCATTGGGACCGATAATTGCACAGATTTCATTATCTTTGATATCCAGTTCTATATCGGTAAGTACCATAGCGCCGCCAAAGCTAAGGCTTATCTTATCCACTTTTATTTTAGTTTGTTTTTCTACCTGTATCATGTGATCACATCCATTCTTATTACCAGTAACCCCACGGCCATAGTCGACCGGATTCTTTTAATATTTCCCATCTATGTGCAAGGCCTCTGGGTTCATAAATAATAAATAGCACGAGAACAGTACCGAAAAATAAATAGGGCAGACTTAATGTTATACCGTCTGCAAGGGCGCTGCCCGCAGGTAACATATTTCCTATCCAGGGAGCTATTATATAAGATATTTCCTTGATACCTCTGATAAAGATAGAACCAAAAAAAGCACCTGTAATGGTGCCAACACCACCTACAATAACGATTGCCAGATACCAAATTGAATCAACCAAAGAATAATGATCAACTGTAGCAAAGTTTATAAAGCCCGCCCAGAGCCCGCCAGCCAAACCCGCATAGAAACATCCTATTGCAAACGCTAATAGTTTATATCCATAAGTATTTATACCCATAGCTTCCGCTGCAATATCATTATCTCTCACAGCCACAAAAGCACGACCGATCTTGGTTCTTGTTATGCTTTTAGCAACAAACGTCATGATAATTAAAACGGTAAGGACAAGATACCAGTATCCTTCTGCGTGATCCAGTGTCCAGCCACCTATCTGCACAGCAGGTATATGTACCCCGACATCTCCTTTAAACCAACCTATTATCACATAAGATATTATAAATTGTGCTGCTATTGTACTTAATACCAGATAGAAATCTTTTATTTTCCCGGATGGCAGGCCAAATATAACCCCTACGCCCGCACTAACAAGCGCACCTAGTATCAATGCCAGGAAAAAATTGATCCCGATGGCATTTAAATTAGCAGTAGTAAAAGCTCCTACCATCATGAAGGCGGCATGCCCCATAGATACCTGACCACAATAACCACTCAACAGCATTAATCCCAATGCTGATATGATAGTAATACCGACATAGACCATAAACGTCATTAAATAACTGTTGCTAAACAACGGAAGGCAGAAGGCAAATACCAACGCCACTATCAGATATACCCATTGCAAAGGGGTACGTATTATTGCCAGCTGGTCAGCATACGAAACATTACGAATCCCACAAGGTAGCATTACAATGAATCCTTCCCAAATTAATTTTTTATTTGCTTATTTAGATTTATTTCAACAGTTATACTCGCTCAATACGCTCCCAGCCAAAAAATCCATGAGGTCGAAAGAGCAGTATAATCATCATTACAATATAGGCGCTTACATCCTGCAAAGATCCTGGCATATACGGATCGAGATAGCCCGATACCAAACCTTGAATAAGGCCTATAATTAGTCCTCCTATAATAACTCCACCCAACGACTGCAGACCGCCTAAAATAGCCACTGCTATACCAATAAGCCCCATTACGGATTGCCCGTACTGAACTGACGTCAATGATGTTAGCATCATACCCCCAATGGCCGCCGTCACAAAACCAAGGATCCATGCCATTTGGATGATATTTTTCACGCTGATACCAAGGGCCTGAGCAGATTGCTGATCCTCGCTTATGGCCATCATGCTCAGGCCAAACCTCGAGTAACGGAAAAACAACAGAAGACCAACAAGAATTACCAACGAAACCAAACCAAAGCCGAGGTAATTCCATTGAAGTACTGAGCCCATAATGGTAATTCCACCATCTGGGAATAACTTGGGTACATACAGCGTCTGAGAACCCCAGAGTAAAATGATGGAAGCAATAATTATAGCCCCCAGCGCCAGAGTAGAAATCACCATGGTCATTGGTGCCTGCCCGATCAATGGTCGAATAAACAATCTATTGGTTATAACGCCTATGATGACCACGGTGATAACAGCCAATATCAAAGCAATCCAAACGGATAAACCCAACTGCACGGCAAAATAATACAGCACATAACCACCGACAACCATCATCTCACCCAGGGCCAAGTTAAAAATACCGGTGCACTTATATATAACCACAAAGCCCAGAGCTATTAGCGCATAAACCAAACCTTTAGAAATGCCGGGGATAATATAAGTCAATAACTGTGTGATTTGCGTTTCCACAAGTATTACACCAAACCTTTCTTAATTCATTCTCCACACTTCATGTTACCGGTTTTTTTGACAAATTTTTGCTCTCCGCTAGCTTTGGTATATACAGAGGTTTCATATGCAAATGTTGATGGTTTCGCGGGTAGTTTATCCCAGGTTTCCTGTGGCAACATGGGAGGCTTCGCTGATGGCAGCCCCTTCCACACAGGGGCAGCGGCTCCTACAGCCTGTGCACCGCTCAATGCCTTGTTCATTGCCATATCCGAGACTATATTCATAAATGTAACATTACAGCTGACCGACTCCTTAACCATACCTTCAGCAGGTACTTCAATTACTTTGCTCACCTCTTCATATGCCTGGATTCCCTCGCCGTTATCTATTTTCAATGTCAAGCCATCTAAAGTTACCGGGAACTTATTAGGATTACTCAATTTTATTTCGGTGGTGATAATTGCCCACATAGGTTTACCATCGGTTACAGATATTTTTGCCACTTCAGGATTGCAACCGATAAGTTCCGGTTTTTGCGGCGCACATGCAACTGCCGGGAAAATAGTTAGCAATAGAGCAAAGACCAATATAACTCTATACATTTCCAATAAACCTCTTTCTTAAATTTTTCTAATATCAAAAACCAGCCGCGAAACCAGCGATATTAAGGCTTCCAGGGTGTAGGAGTCCAGGTTTTATAGCCGTACTTCTCTTCGTATTTAACATCCAAATTTGGATATATTTTAGTCGGCCCCATACCTAGCCATGGGGTCTGAAGGTCTGTAACCATATGTCCATTTTTAATATCAACGCACTTCGCAGCCAGCCAAGTCGCCCATAATCCGGGTGGCGGTGTATAGGCAGGCAGCAAACCGCCAGGATCGATAGGAGAAATTGCAAACAACTGGTCCCTGAGCGCTTCTGTAGAGAAACCTGCATATCCATTTTTCTGCAACGTGGCAGTAATTGCCTGCTGGGCAAGCATGCCGTACTCAACACCGTAAACATAATACCATCCGGCTCTTTGCTCAGGTATTTGGCCGTTATGATATTTTGCACATAAATCGAAAGCCTTCTTCAGACCAGGAACCTTTGCCTGAATTTCAGGGGATTCATCGCCAAGGTATCCATGCGAAAAAGCCTGTACCAGCGAATACTGGTTATACTCATCAAACAATTTCGGCTCTGCCAGTGGCACATCGGATGGAAGCCACATGATATTTAGCCAGATACCTTTTTTATGCAGACCCAGAGCAACAGCATCGCTGATTATCACACGGCAGGCGCCGGAGCCCCAGTGCTCAACCATAATAATATCGACATTTTTTTCAACCATCTTGGTTAATTCGGCCTTTACGTCCACCGGCGCTACTGGTATGTATGTGACACCAACAAATTCTAATTTATCACCCAATAGGCGGTTTACATGATCGATAAAACCCATCTCTGGCTTATCCAGCACTCTTCTTGTAGCTACATCGGCTGCAAGTATACCGATCTTCGGTTTTGTAGTCTTACCTGCTTTTTTCCAGGCATCCGCATAATATTCTACATAACCAGGCTCGTATGCAGGAAGAGTAGGACCATCCATCGCAATGTAAGGCTTGGGTAATTCATAAATAAACGGATCACATGTAGTATCTACATTAAGGCCGGGTATCTTATCCCGGGCAGCCGCGGTATATATTGCGGCAGTGGGTGCGCTTCCATTAGCAAAAACAAACTGCATTCCTTGAGACTTAAATCTTTCATACAAAGTAACACACTTAGCAGCATCCCAGGCATGATCTGCCATAAGTATTTTCACAGAAAGCGCCTCTTCTTTGCCGGTTTTTGGATCTTTGTACTTTATGCCGCCGGACTCGTTCAAATCGGTGAAGTAATCTTGAACACAAACGGCACCCTCACCAATACTGCGTAGCGGACCTGTGAGTGAACCCAGAATACCGACTGTAATAGTTTTTGCGGCTTCCGACGGTGCCGCGGCTTGGGGTGCACAACCCATAATAATAACTGATACTGCAACTAAAATAAATGTAACTTTTGCCAAATGTTTCATTCCCGTACCTCCTTAATAATAAAAAAATTATATAATGTTATATTATTCGATTTCAACTTCAATTTACAGTTTTTTTATTCACCTCCACAATAATTAATTATTCGAAACTTCGCTTCAAAGTATATTGCTTCAAAGTATGTTAAATGGATTTTTACATATAATCCAAATTATCTTATTTTCTTCAGATGGTATTCAGTTGTAAAAAATATATAACTAGATTTAATACCTAATTGGAATCTGCAATATAATCAAAGGATTAATGGAGATATATAATACCAGAAATATTCTATTTGTCAATGGTCACAAATGCTGAATGATAAAAGTTGTGGGAAATAGTATGGTGGTAGGAACTCCAAGACAGGAGAGATAGTGAAAAAGGGTGCGCCACAACTGGATAAATGGCAAGCCAGTCTATCTGGAATTTTCTCGCCAGCGGTAGTAGCGGGCTATTTTCATATTATTGCCAATGACAACAGGCAAAGGGACAAAGCCAGGAGAATTGAGCACAGTGTTAGCCGACACTAAATTACTTTGACTGCAGGACTACCAATGGCTTTACTGAAGGCTACTATACAAAAATCAAGATGCTTTAGCGCATTTCCTGCGGACTAAAGGATGCTGAAGTTTACTGGAAGAAAATGCTTCCTGGGTTTGTACCATGCAGAACCTGTTCCACAGCTTTTGAAAAAGAGCTTTGGCTCCTCTTAAAGTTGTAATATCGAGTCGCCTAACTCAGCGGATTATGTAGTTGAACGTACGTGTTTTTAGTCGGCGAGGTAACTGCTCCATGATTGGCAGTTACAGATCTTCCATTACAGCAGTAAAAATCTGTTTGCCGATATTGAAGTGCAGGTAAGTAATAATTACTATTGTCCCTGCATTTAAAGCTATATAATAGATTTAACCTTTTATCACCCCGATCGGCTCAGCCATTGCGACTTTGCGTGAAATACCGGCATGATGCGTAACGGCGACGACATCGGCTACATCTTTATAGGCACTGGAAGCCTCTTCTGCCAGTGCATTCATGCTTTCGGCTTTTACAT
>Ga0315298_1007719_pt1 | contig 14011 bp, 14 predicted proteins | sample WHS_1_MG_FD_203077 | JGI IMG/M metagenome (GOLD analysis project Ga0315298, IMG submission 203077) | Extremophilic microbial mat communities from Washburn Hot Springs, YNP, Wyoming, USA - WHS_1_MG | ecosystem: Environmental > Aquatic > Thermal springs > Hot (42-90C) | place: USA: Wyoming...
CCCACCGATCACCTGGTTCAATACTAGCAACCGCTTCTGCTCCCTCTCGTTCAACGTCACCGTCTCCATCATGGAGGACATTTTCGCTGAACAGTTGAGGGGTGTCAGAATCGCTGGAGATTAACACTCTCTTTGTGCCCCGTTGACAGCCCGCCCTCGGCCGCTCCATACTCGCAGCGGTTGTTGTCAGCCTCGGCACTCCGCCTCGAACAGGGAGGGGATGGGATGCGTCTGGTAGTTGGAGGGGATCACGCCGGCTTCTCGCTGAAGGGGCCGGTGGTGGAGAAGCTGAGATCGTGGGGCCACGAGGTGACCGACGTGGGCGCTTACACGCCGGAGCGGGTGGATTTCCCTGACATCGCCAAGAAGGTGTGCGATGCGGTGCTGTCCGGGGAAGCGGATCGCGGGATCATGGTGTGCGGCACGGGGGTCGGGGCATGCATCGCCTGCAACAAGGTGCCCGGCATCCGGGCGGCCGTGGGCCACGACGTCTATACGGCCCACCAGTGCGTGGAGCACGACGATGTGAGGGTTCTTTGCCTTGGTGCGCAGATCATCGGTGAGAGGCTGGCGTTCGACATCCTTCAGGTGTTCCTGGAGGCTCGCTTCAGTGCCGAGGAGCAGTTCGCCCGTCGCCTGGCCAAGCTGGCCCAGATGGAGAGGCGGCCCGGTGAGGAGTGAGGGGCGGATGCGAGGAGCCTGGGGTGGTCCGGTGGACACCGCGCGCCGAAAGTGGAATGTCCTAGCCGTTAGCCCACATCTCTGCTGAGGTTCCAGATGAACGGTGGATCCTTGTCCGGCCTGGAAGGCGTGCGCAGCCGCGTGGTCGTCCTGGGCAGCATGAATATGGACCTGGTGGTCCAGGTGGATCAGATCCCGGCACCCGGGGAAACGGTGCTGGGCCGGAGGTTCTTCTCGGCGGGGGGCGGGAAGGGGGCCAATCAGGCCGTGGCCGCCGCGCGGCTGGGTGCCCGCGTGAGCATGGTGGGGTGTGTCGGGTCGGACCTCTACGGCCGTGAGCTGCTGAGGCTGGTGCGCGCCGACGGCGTCGACGTGCGCCACGTCGAGCGTGTGCCCGGTGCCAGCGGGGTCGCCGTCATAGTGGTTGCGGAGGGGGGACAGAACCAGATCGCCGTGGCTCCGGGCGCCAACTGGATGGTGACGCCTGAAATGGTGTCTGGCGCGGCGCTCGCCATACGTCGAGCCGATCTGTTGGTCGCCCAGCTGGAGGTTCCCCTGGAGGCGGTCGTGGCCGCCGCCAGGCTGGCCCGCGAAGCGGGTGTGCCCTTCCTCTTGAATGCGGCGCCAGCCAGAGCCGACCTCGGGCCTCTGCTGGAGATGGTCACCCTGCTGGTCGTGAACGAGACGGAGCTGGCGGTGGTCTCCGGCCGCCCCGTTCGCGAGGGGGAGGAGGCTGCCGCGGCCGAGGCGATGCTGGACCGGGGACCCGAGGCGGTCCTGGTGACCCTGGGGGAGCGGGGAGCGCTGGTGGCGGATCGCCGGGGAGTCCACATGGCCCCCGCCTTCCGGGTGAAGGCGGTGGACACCACCGCTGCAGGCGACGCCTTCGTGGGGGCGCTGGCAGCTGCCTTTCGCGGCCTTGAGAGGCTGAGGGAGACCGTGGTGTACGCGTGCGCGGCTGGCGCGCTGGCCTGTACCAGGGCGGGGGCCCAGCCATCGCTCCCCTCTTCCGATGAGGTGCGGCGCTTCCTCGAGAATGCCCAGGTCTTGTAGCGGCTGAACTGGGCACCGGGGATCCGAGAGCGGATCCCGGTGCTCCGAAGAGGTTTCAGCTGGTGCTTGTCCGTGCTAGGGAGGGGCGCCTGGAGGAGGGGCGACTGGGAGAGGTGGCTGCCCGCGGAGCTCGCCCCTCCGCTCTCTGGCTCGTAGATGATGCCCCCGGTTCCGCCCAATGGAGGCGCGGGATCCGTCTACCGAGTGCCCGCTCGATCTGGCGCCACTTAGGACCATCCTCGGGTGTGAGCAGGGTGATGGCCACCCCCTCCCGACCCATCCGACCCGTCCGGCCGGCCCGGTGGGTGAAGAGCTCCGCCGATTCGGGGAGCTCGTAATTGATGACGCCTTCGATCCCGTCCACATCCAGCCCCCTCGCGGCCACATTGGTGGCCAGCAGGATCTGCACTCGACCTGAACGGAAGGCAGCCATGACCCTCTCTCGAGCGCCCTGGTCCAGATCCCCCTGGAGGGCCGCCACGGGGTAGCCCCGTCGGCCGAGGTCGCGGGCGAGCCGTTCGACCCCCATCTTGGTGCGGCCGAACACCAGCACCGGCCCGCCGCCCCTGTGGTCCAGGAGCGTGCAGAGGGCGTCCAGCTTCCGCTCCGACGGCACCTCATACACCACCTGCTCGATCTCCGGCACAGCCTCGCTGTTGCTGTCTATCCTGACCGTGATGGGATTTCGCAGGTGGCGGCGCACTGTGGACATGATCCAGTCGGGGACCGTGGCGGAGAACAGGACGGTCTGCCTCTCCTCTGGCATGAGAGAGAGGATCTTCTCCACCTCCGGGGCGAAGCCCCTGTCCAACATCTCGTCGCCCTCATCCAGGACGAAGATCCGCAGGTGCTGCGGGAGAAGGTTGCCCTGCCACAGGTGATCCAGTACGCGCCCCGGCGTCCCCACCACTATCTGCGCCCCGTTGAGCAGCGCCTCGCGCTCCGGCTCGAGGGGTCTTCCCCCATACACCAGGGTGGACCAGAGCCGGTGCGGCTCTGCCAGACGGCCCATCACCTCGGCTACCTGAATGGCCAGCTCGCGGGTCGGGGTCAGGATCAGCGCCTGGACGCCCCGGAGCATCGGGTCGCACCGCTCGACGATGGGGATACCGAAGGCCAGTGTCTTCCCGGAGCCGGTGCGGGCCTGCCCAACCACGTCGTGGCCCTGGAGGATCGGGGGGATGGCCTGTGCCTGGATGGGCGAGGGGATGGTGATGCCCATCCCCTGCAAAGCGGCCAGGGTCTCCGGCCGCAGCTCCAGCTGGTAGAAGGATGAGGTGGGCTCTACCAACGGCCGCGCTCGCTCCTCTGGGCATCGAAGCACTCAGAGCAGTAAACGGGGCGGTCGTGGCGAGGCTCGAAGGGTACCATGGTCTCCTTGCCGCACTGGGCGCAAACGGCTGGAAACATCTGCCGCTCCCGTCGATCGGTTCCGCCCTGGCTACGCTTGTGAGCGGCTCGACAATCGGGGCAGCGTGTGGGCTCGTTGGCGAACCCCTTGCTGGCGTAGAACTCCTGCTCTCCTATGGTGAAAACGAAGCTTGTGCCGCAATCGCGGCAGGTGAGGGTCTTTTCTTGCATCGCGCTGACTCCTTAAAGGTCAGAGGATCGGTCTGGTCGGTCAGCGCGACAGGGGTTGGGGGTACGGAGAAGCTATCTCTCCCCTCGTCGAACCCATCCGGAGTAGCGGACTGCCGATACATACCACTGGCGGCATTATAGCACATGTGGAGCTATCCCGGTGGAAGCAGCGCGACCAATGCTGTATGATGATGGCCCACGGGCGCCAACTCCGGTTTGTGAGGCGAGAACCCACGCGAGCCCCCGCCGCGAGCCGCACATTTCCCAGGAAAGAGAGAGGTGACTGATCTTGAAGTACCGATTTGCCGAGAGGGTGGCACATCCCCACCGGTCCTTCGTTACCGAGATACTGGAGGTGACGGAGGACCCTGAGATGATCTCCTTCGCGGGTGGGCTGCCCAACCCTCGCCTGTTCCCTGTGGAGGAGATCGCCGATGCCACGGAGAAGGTGATGGCTCGGGAGGGGAGCGCCGCTCTCCAGTACGCTACCACCGAGGGGTTCCTGCCCCTCAGGGAGTACATCGCGGCCAGGTATCGAGAGCGCAAGGGCTTGGCAGTGTCCGCCGAGAACATCCTAATCACCAACGGCTCTCAGCAGGGCTTCGACCTGCTTGGGAAGCTGTTCCTGGATCCTGGCGACGGGCTCGTCATGGAGAGCCCGGCCTACCATGGGGCCATCCAGGCCTTCGGCGTATACCAGCCCCGCTTCGAGACGGTGCCACTGCTAGACGATGGGATCGACGTGGACCTGCTGGAGAGGGTGTGCGAGAGCCCCGGCCTCAAGATGATCTACACGGTCACCAATTTCCAGAACCCGTCGGGGCTCAGCTACTCGGCGCCAAAGCGGCAGAGGGTGGCGGAGATCGCCTCGCAATACGGGCTGGTGCTGGTGGAGGACGACCCCTACGGGGAGCTGCGCTTCCGTGGTGAGCAGCTCCCCACCATGAGGAGCTACACCGATGGTGCCGTTCTCCTCGGCACCTTCTCCAAGACGGTGGCGCCCGGACTCAGACTTGGCTGGGTCTGCGCCGACAGGGAGGTGATCGAGCAGCTCAGCTACGCCAAGCAGGCCACGGACTTCCACTCCAGCGGTTTCGCCCAGAGGGTCCTGTACCAGTATCTGATGGACAACGACATCGACGCCCACATCGCTGCGCTCACGGCCGCCTACAAGGAGCAGGCCGATCGTATGCTGTCTGCCATGGATGCCCACTTCCCGCCCGGTGTCCGCCACACTATTCCTGATGGTGGCATGTTCATCTTCGTTACCCTGCCCTCGGGTCTTTCCGCGCTGCAGCTGTTCAAGCAGGCAGCCCGCGAGAAGGTCGCCTTCGTCCCCGGCCAGGCCTTTCATCCATTCGGAAAGGGCGGCGACGATAGCCTGCGGCTGAGCTACTCTACCCTGGATGGGGATGCCATCGAGGAGGGGATACGTCGTCTGGCCGCGGTGATGGAGCGAGAGATGTCCGCGGCCGGGAGCGGCGTGTAGCCTCTCCGCGTTTCTGTCGTAGGGCCGGTTCTCAGAAGCGAAGCCGGAGCAGGGTCAGAAGGGCGGGCATGCCGTCCCGCCAGGCCGACAGCTTCTTATCTCCCCTCGGCCGGTAGCTGATGGGGACCTCGTGGATCCGGTAGCCCCTTCGCAGAAGCTTGGCCGTGATCTCCGGCTCCAGGTCGAATCGGTTGCAGCGGATGTCCAGCTCCTGGAAGATGGCCGTGGGGATCAGCTTGTAGCAGGTCTCCATGTCGTGCAGACGGGTTCCGTAGAGGACGCTGGTCATCCAGGAGAGGAAGCGGTTCCCGTTCCTGAAGAGCCACTTCTGGCCGTCCAAGTTTCGCACCCCGTACACCACCTGGGCCTTGCCCTGAAGGACGGGTTCCAGCAGCTTCACGTACTCGGATGGGTCGTACTCCAGGTCGGCGTCCTGGATGATGGCCAGATCGCCGGTTGCCGCCTTCAGGGCCGTGCGAATGGCTGCACCCTTCCCCCTGTTCTCGGGGTGGTGGATCACCTTGAGCCCCTCGATGGAGAGCCTGTCCAGTATCTCGCCCGTCCCGTCTCGCGAGCAGTCGTTGACCACGATGATCTCCTTGGGCACGGGAACGGCGGCGACGCGACGCAGGATCTCCTCGATGGAGTCGCGCTCATTGAACACCGGGATGAGAACGGAGAGTTTCAGGGTGTCGGCCTCCCTCTCGAAGCGACGTGGGCGCATTATAGCATGATCCAAATGGAATGTGGCGAGGCTGTTGACCCCTGGTAACGAACATCATACACTTGTTGCTGCGCGAAGCATCCCATGACGCCGCACCCCCTCAAGTGGGAGGAGTGTTGTGGAGCAACGGCCGGTACTGATCGTGGAGGATGAGCCCGATAACCAGGAGATCGTGCGAGCGGTGGTGGAGGAGATGGTTGGCTGTCGGGCGGTGCTCGCCTCGGATGGCGTGGAGGCGCTGGCCAAGGCGACGGAGGAGCTGCCCTCCCTGGTGCTGCTGGACCTGATGCTCCCCAAGATGGACGGGTACGAGGTTGCCAGGAGGCTGAAGAACGACCCGCGCAGCCGCCATGTCCCCATAATCGCCATCACCGCGCTGGCGAGGCCGTCCGACAGGGCGCGAGCCCTGGAGTCCGGGTGCGACGACTACGTCGACAAACCTTTCGACCTGGGGGCGCTGGAGGAGAAGGTCCGCGCCCGCCTGGTCTCCGACTCGAGGTCCTCGCCGTGACTGAGCAGGAGATCGAGCTGGTGGCGACGCTCGCCGGGCTCGCCGTGGTGATCACGCTGGCGGATCTCGCTGTGACTCTCCTGTGGCATCGGCGAAGGCGGCCAGAGCCCGGTGGAACTCGCCAGTCATCCCCTGATGAGGTCTCTGGCCCTGGCGATGAGCTCCTCGCCAGGCTTCTGGCCATCGAGGCGGCGTCAGGGGCGGGACCGCGGCGGGAGGACGCGTGGACTCGACCTCCCTCCACCGGCGATCCCGCCAGCGGGAGGTCTAGCTCGTGACCGTGAGGCAGGCCGGCGGCGTGGTAATGATGGGGAGCCAGGTGGTCCTCAGGCGCACGGCCAGGGGCGAGTATCTGTTCCCCAAGGGCCACATCGACCCGGGCGAGACGGAGGAGGAGACGGCCCGCCGGGAGGTGTCCGAGGAGACTGGCGCTGCCGCGGAGATCGTCGCCCCGCTAGGGGAGATTGCCTTCAGGTACCAGGGCCAGGAGTACCGAGTCGCCATGTTTCTGATGCGGGTGGCTCGGCTGCTGCCGGAATGGTCGGAGCATCTGGGGCGCGACACCGTTCTGGTCCCGAGGGACGAGGTGGGTGACCTCCTCAGCTTCGAGGAGTACCGGCGGATCTGGGCGGAGGCCCAGAGGCTCCTGTAGGCCGGTATCAGAGGGAGTTAGGTGGGCCGGGGACGCCCTAGGACTCGCCCCTTCTGGAGATCCCCGGAGGCTATCTGAACTTGCCGTCACGGCATGGCCACCTCGACCGAGCATCAGTCGGACAGAGCCTCTCGAAGGAAACGGTCGACCCTCTCGACGTATCCGTCGAAGTCCAGCAGCCGGGCTGCCACATGTCCCGCCCCGGCCACCGTCCACAGCTGCTTGGGCTCCCCCGCTGCCTCATAGAGGAGGAGGGCCTGCGACAGCGGGACCAGCCCATCCTCGGTCCCATGGATGAGGAGGATGGGCCTGGGTGCGATGCGGCCCACGTGGTCTAGGGGGCGGGCCTCATCCCTCCGACACCCGACCAACCGCTCGGCCAGCCAGAGGGCCACGGAAACCACCGGGTAGCGCGGCAGGTGGTACAGTCGGCGTAGGGTCTCCCCGGCGGCATCCTCGAGGGTTGCGAAGGAGCTGTCCGCCACCACCGCCCTGATTTCCGGCATCCTCGCTGCCGTCATGATGGCTACTGCCCCGCCCATCGAGAAGCCCACGACCCCGATGCGATCCGAGAGCCGTGTCCAGTGCGAGAGAACGTATCGGACCGCCCCCTCCAAGTCGCGAGTCTCCATGGCGCCGCACGAGCTCCAATGACCGTCGCTCTCGCCGTGTCCACGAAAGTCGAACAGCAGCACGTGGTGGCCGCGCTCGCGAAGGGCCATGGCCAGGGGAAGCATCTCCCTCCGCGATGTCTGGAAACCGTGGCAGAGAATGACGGTGTCGAGCCCGCGTCTGCCCGGGAGAAGCCAGCCTCGCAGCGTCAGCCCGTCGGCCGATGGGAACGAGACCCGCTCGAAGCTGTCCGGCGGGGGTTCCTCCCCGTTGGTCAGACGAGGTGGCTTGGCCAGCCTGACAGCCGTGTAGGCTGAGATGCCCAGGACGCCGACGCTGAGGCTCCCCATCCCCATGGAGATGGCCGAGACCACCCATCTCCACACGGCTCGCCGGGTCGTGCCGAAGGGCAGGTGGATGGTGCCCGTCGGGAATGGCTCCTCGACGGAAGTGCAACTATCTTTCATCACGGTGCACCATCGCTAACTACGGTAACGAAAGACGATCGCACCCTCTCCTCAATCATAGCGTCCTTGCGGTCTTGCGTCCACATGCCGCCCAGGGGTTTGAGGCGCTTCCCTGCCATCCTCGCTGAGGCGAGGGGCCCGTCGGAGGACTGTCCTCTCAAGTGCCGCGCCGTGCGGAGGCGACGGGACGCCCGTTCGGCCCCCTTCTTGCTCTCCTGAGGGTGGTGGACTATCATCTGCCCAGTCTCATGGAGGATCGCCCATGCATCTACGCCTGGCCGCGGCCGTGACGGCCGGCCGGTTGGCCACCATGATGAGTCGCCATCTGGGGGTGGGAGGGGGTACCACGGCACCAGGCCACCTGGTAAGGGCTCTCTACCCGGCCGCCACCGCCAGCATCGCCGCCAGGCTGCCCCAGGGATCCGTGCTGGTTACCGGCACCAACGGCAAGACGACTACCTCCCGAATGATCTCCTCCGTTCTGCGGAAGGCTGGCCTTCAGGTTCTGCACAATCGAAGCGGCGCCAACCTGATCTCGGGGATCGCCTCGGCGCTGGTGAACGGCTCGACCATCTCGGGTCGCCCCAAGGCGGACGTCGGGCTCTTCGAGGTGGACGAAGCCGCCTTCCCGGCGGCCGTCGCGGAGCTCAGGCCCCGGCTGTGCGTCTTGACCAACCTTTTCAGGGACCAGCTCGATCGATATGGCGAGGTCGATTTCCTTTGGGGGCTCTGGCATGAGACCCTGAGCGCGCTTCCAGAGTCGTCGACGGTGCTGCTGAACGCGGACGACCCGCGGGTGGCGGAGCTGGGAACGGACCTGGCATGCCGGGTTCTCCACTATGGGATCGAGGATGAGTCCATAGGCGGAAGTGCCCTGGCCCACGCGTCCGACTCCCGCTTCTGTCTCCGTTGCGGAGCCGCCTACCAGTACCGTGCAGTGTTCTACAGCCACCTGGGCCACTACCATTGTCCGTCATGCGGCGCCGTGCGACCTCAGCCATTCCTTCGGGCAGCAGGGTGCCAGCTGGGGGTACATGGCAGCAGTGTCAGGGTGGAGTGGCCGTCCGGGAACATGTCCGTGGAGGTCCGGGTCCCAGGTCTCTACAACGTCTATAATGCCCTGGCGGCTGTGGGGGTGGGGGTGGCCATGGAGCTCGAGCCCGAGACCATCCAGTCCGGGCTGTCCGATTTCGCGGCCGCCTTTGGCAGGGTGGAGCAGGTAGACGTTCGGGGTAGGCGGCTCTTCCTGGCGCTGGTGAAGAACCCGGTCGGCTTCAACGAGGTGCTTTCGACTATTCTGCGCGATCCTGGTGAAAAGGCCATGATGATCGTTATCAACGACCTTTTCGCCGACGGGACCGATGTGTCCTGGCTGTGGGATGTGGACTTCGAGATGCTGGCAGGGCGCGTGCTCTTCGTCGTCGCCTCCGGGCTGCGCGCCCACGACATGGCCGTGAGGCTGAAGTACGCGGGGGTCGAGCCGTCCAGGATACTGGTGGAGGCGGCAAGCGCTGCGGCCCTGGACCGCGCCCTCGAAGCGACCCCGGATGGTGGCACGCTCTACCTGCTGCCCACCTATACGGCCATGCTAGAGGTCCGGAAGCTACTGGTGGATGCCGGTCACCTCTCTCCTTTCTGGGAGGATTGAGATGGGCTGCCGCGGGGGTGCCAGGTGAAGCTCACCATCTGCCATCTCTACCCGGACTTGATGAACATCTACGGCGACCGCGGGAACATCATCACCCTGGTCCAGCGCTGCCGTTGGCGCGGCATCGAGGCGGAGGTGGTTCCGCTGGGGCTGGGTGACCCGCTCGATCAGGATCGCTGCGATGTCGTCTTCTTCGGTGGGGGCCAGGACAAGGAGCAGCTTCTGGTTGCCGAGGATCTTCGCACTATCAAGGCCGGGGCGATCCATGCCTTCGTGGAGGAGGGCGGCGCGCTACTGAGCATCTGTGGAGGATATCAGCTCCTGGGGAGGTATTTCCGAACCCACACTGGGGAGATACTGGAGGGGATCGGCCTCTTCGATGCCTGGACGGTGGCGGGTAGCAGGCGCTGCATCGGCAACGTGCTGATCCGATGCGATTTCGATGGTAGCGGGCGGACCCTGGTGGGTTTCGAGAACCACAGCGGCAAGACCTACCTGGGCAGCGGGTGCCGTCCGATGGGCCGCGTCCTCTCCGGCTTCGGGAACAACGGGGAGGATGGCACTGAGGGTGCCGTGTACCGCAACGCCTTCGGCTGCTACCTGCACGGCTCTCTGCTGCCCAAGAACCCGTGGTTCGCCGACCACCTCATTCTGGCGGCGCTGAGACGCCGATACGGCGAGGGGCAGGATCTCGCCCCTCTGGACGACGCCCTGGAGAACGCGGCCCACGAGTCCGTGGCGCAGAGGATCGGACGCCTGGGCAGGATCGACAGCGGCGTCATCTAGTGCACCGGCAGGGCGATGGTGGCGGATGCAGGCGAGGTTCCCGCGTTCGTGCGGGGCCAACCTGGACACGATGCGCTGGACGCGCGCGGTGAGGGGTCGCTGAGGACGCGACCACGTCCTTCCAGGCTCACGAAAGTCCTGGTGGTAGAGTGCAGGGCAGGGGCTCGCACCCCCGACCCTTCCGACGAGAGGTTCTAAGGGATCGCATGTCCACCGCTGACGACGCCCGGAAGAGCCGCAGCCTGGCCCTGGGGGCTGCCATCCTGATGGTCGGGTTCGTAGGGAGCCGGGTCCTGGGGCTAGCTAGAACCATGGTGATAAGCAACCAGTTCGGGGCTACCCGCGAGTACGAGGCGTACCTGGCGGCCATACGCATCTCCGACACCCTGTTCCAGGTCCTGGCTGGTGGCGCTGTTGCGTCAGCCTTCATCCCGGTGTTCGCCGCCTATCTGGCGCGCAACGAGATGGACCGCGCGTGGCGGCTGGCCAGCGCCCTCATCACCATCGCCGCGGTCGTGATGACGCCCATATCGCTCCTGCTGATCGCCTTCGCTCCGTGGGTGCTGGCTCTTTTCACCCCCGGCTGGGATGCGCCGAGCCAGCGACTCGCGGCCGATCTCGCCCGCATTCTCCTCTTCTCGCCGGTGCTTTTCGCCGTCAGCACCTTCGTGTCCAGCATCCTGAACTCCTTCAACCGCTTCCTTCTGGCCTCACTGGCGCCCATGGTGTACAACCTCTCCATCATCCTGGGAGCCCTCCTGCTAGGTGGCCGCCTGGGCGTCTACGGACTGGCTATTGGGGCGGCGGTTGGCGCCCTCATGCATCTCGTGGTGCAGATCCCTGGCCTGGTGAGGGAGCGAATGGTCTTCAGACCCGCTCTCGATTTCGCCCACGAGGGTGTTCGCGAGGTAGCCCGATTGATGGTGCCGCGTACTGTCGGGCTTGGTGTCGTGCAGATCAACTACCTGGTGAACGTTGTCCTGGCCTCCCAGCTTCCGGAGGGGAGCCTGGCTTATCTGGACTACGCTTGGATGCTGACCATGCTCCCTCTGGGGGTTTTCGCCATGGCCATATCCACAGCCGTGTTCCCTACCATGGCGGAGCAGAGCGCGCTGGAGCAGATGGAGTCGCTGCGGCGCACCCTCCTCTCCAGCCTGAGGCTGATACTCTACCTGACCATCCCGGCCAGCGTGGGTCTGGTGGTGCTGGGCGAGCCCATAGTGCGGCTTCTCCTGCAGCACGGCGATTTCGGTCCGGCCGCAACCGCCGCCACAGCCCGCGCATTGTCGTTCTACGCTTTGGGGTTAGCCGGATGGGCGACGGCCGAGATCGTCGACAGGGCCTTCTACGCCCTCCACGACACCCGCACGCCGGTGGCGGTGGCTTTCGGTGCCTTCCTGGTGAACGTTGCCTTGAGCCTGATGCTGATGCGCTATCTCTCCTTTGGTGGATTGGCCCTGGCCGGTGCGGTGGGCGGGCTCGTGGAAGGGGGCACCCTGCTGGTGCTGATGGGCCGGAGGCTGGAGGGGATCGATCCGGGCCGGCTGGCTTTCCCAGTGGCGGTGTTCACCCTATGGGCTGTGGCCCAGGGGATCGTCGCCGTGGCAGTGGCCGACTATCTGGGGGCCGTGCTGGATATGGGGTCGGTGGCATGGCGTCTCGTCCAGGTGGTGATGTCGGTGGGAGCTGGCGGGCTGGTCTACGCCGGACTCTCCTATGCCATGGGGTCACAGGAGCTACGGCTCGTGCTCTCGGCCGCGGGGCGGAGGCTGCGTGGGGCGCAGGGCTAGGAGCCTGGTGGAGGATCCTCTCACCGGTCGATCGCCGTTTCAGGCCTGCCGATGGAATGGGAACCACCCGGCCAGGCGGTGGAAGTAGAGGATAATGGCGGCGGGGATAAGGATCATGGACAGGTAGTCGAAGGGGCTGCGCCCCTCAGCGAGGCCGAGCACCAGGGCGGCTAGGTTGATGATGCTCACGGCCCAGCAGGTGCCGTACAGCATCGATCCCAGGAATATGCTGACCTTCTTCACGACTATTACCTCGCCGTTCGGTGACGGGCAAGGGGGGCGGCGCAGGGCACCGCCCCCGGCACCGATTAGAACCTCAGTCCGAAGGCCTGGTACAGCACCAGCATCGCCACGAAGAAGGCGAAGAAGAGGGCGCACAGCACCAGGGCGATCTCGCGCCAGAGTGCGGGTCTCACCTCGGGCGGAAGGAACTTTCGGTTCACAACGATGGTGTGGATGCTCAGAAAGACGAAGCAGAGGCCGGCCATGTTCGCCCCGATCTGGATCAGGAGGAAGGGCTGGGCCAGGTTCAGGGCGACGCAGCCCCAGATGGCGAAGGCGAGAAGTAGGGTGTAGTATACCTTACGGACGTCTCCCCCCGCCCAGCGCCGCACGGAGCTGCTGCCGGTCCAGGCGATGTCGGTGATCATCCTCACGTAGCCCTCGGAGTTGCCGAGTTGGGTGCTGAAGAGGATCCAGAAGCCGTTCAGCAGCGTCAGTGGCCAGAAGATCTGCCCGGCGATCCTGGCCATGGCGTCGGCCTGGAAGGCGGCGATGGCCATGCCGGAGACCTGTGTACCCTTGGGGACGAAGTGGACGGTGAGGGTCACGCAGAGCAGCATGCCCAGCAGGGCGCCACCGGCCCATAGCCAGTACTGGTCAGCGTCCACATACCTCCACCAGGCCTTCCAGTTGGCCAGGTTCTTCTCAGTGGGCCTGAAGATGTTGCCCGTCGGCTTCAGCTCCGTCTTCTCTCCACCGATGGCGCCCGGGATGTAGCCCACCGTGGACCCCATCCCGAAGCCCTTGTCGCGGAACCAGTTGGTGACGAAGCCGTTGATCACTCCACCTGCGCCCGAGTAGGCGGCGAAGGCGCCGAGGAGCACCCAGTCGGCCCCCTGTGGAACCACGCCGAACTGGAAGAGTCCGGTTATCGTCCTCGCCCAGGTGTCGGCGGAAACGAGGAAGATGTCCACGAAAAGCAGGAATACGAAGATCCAGGCAATCATGAACCATTCCGCGTACTCCAGGGTTCGCTCCACCTTCCGTCCGAGGAACAGCAGGACGATCACCACGAGGAAGGTGACGTACCCCCACATGAGGACCGTCCCGGCGTCTCCGGCACCAGGGAGACGGCCCAGGGCGAAGGCAGCGATGGCCGTGGCGGCTGTGGCCGCCCAGCCGGGCCATCCGATCTGGAGCCAGCCGAGGATGGAGTAGACCCACCCCCAGAAGGCGGGGCCCGGCGCCGTCCTCATGAAGCCGGTGTAGATGGGCTCGCCCGTGTAAAGGGTGTAGCGGATCATCTCCAGATTCAGTAGCACCTGGAGGACGACCGATACGGTGGTGATCCAGAGGATCGCGGGGCCGTAGTTGGTGGCCGAGGCCGGGCCCAGCAGCCACTCCCCGCTGCCGATGGAGACGCCGAGCAGGATAGCGCCGGGTCCGATAATCGCCATGACGTTCTTGAAGGTGTAGGGCGGGGGGGCGGGCAGGTCCATGACCTTCCATGCTGGCAGGGAGCCGGCCTTCACCTCCCCGGCGGGAACCGCGCCTTCGTAGGTTGCCATGGTGCACCTCCCGATGGGGCGACGACGCGCCTCAGAGCACAGCGAACAGCCATACGACCAGGGAAAAGGATCGGCATAATGGACCACGGAAAGGTGCCTAGCAGCTAGCGAAGCCGCATGTCCATTGCAACCACCTCCCCAGACCCACCGGGGAAGCCGCGCTCCAAGGCCCGCTGTTGGCCTCGCCCGGACCGATCTTCCGCCCGGATTGGACCCCGCTGTCCTCC
>Ga0315298_1007722_pt1 | contig 14008 bp, 13 predicted proteins | sample WHS_1_MG_FD_203077 | JGI IMG/M metagenome (GOLD analysis project Ga0315298, IMG submission 203077) | Extremophilic microbial mat communities from Washburn Hot Springs, YNP, Wyoming, USA - WHS_1_MG | ecosystem: Environmental > Aquatic > Thermal springs > Hot (42-90C) | place: USA: Wyoming...
AAAATAAGTCTTTTCAGGGAATTAGATGTTATTGCTTAATCTTTATCGGTATCCGCCCGAAGCCTTTTTCACCTTACCCTCCCATACTGGAATTTGGTTATTATATATTTTTTCAGAGGTCTCTAAAGAGACCCCAATCGCTTTAAGAAAATTTTTAAGGTAACCCTTTATAGGTTATTTTTTGTAGGGTAAGCCTTGTGGCTTACCGAATATCGGTAAGGGACAAGCCCTTACCCTACCCATGATTTAGGATTGTTATTATCCGGCCGCCTGTCTACCGCACGGATCCTTTTAAAATCCCACCTCACCTGTAATCATATAGCGAATAAAAATCAGAACTTCCTTAAGGGAGAAGATTTTGCTCAAACGATCCTCTTGACAATATCCTATTTTTCCCCTATTAATAATGAAACTGGTACGATGGGGTACCTAAGAAACGGGGATGTTTAATTCGACATCCCCGTTTTGATAAAAGGAGGTTTCGGAGGTTTCTATGAAAAAGGATAAATATAATGTCGCAGTGGTTGGGGCCACGGGTGCGGTGGGAAATGAGATGGTCTCTATCTTAGAGGAGAGGAATTTTCCTGTGAACCAGCTCAAGCTCCTCGCCTCACAAAGAGGGGCTGGCACAAGACTCCCATTTAGAGGAAAGGAATATGTCGTAGAGGTATTAAACGAGAATTCCTTTGAAGGGATTGACATTGGCCTCTTTTCTGCGGGAGGTTCTGTGAGCGAGAAGTTTGCCCCCATCGCTGGCAAGGCAGGCTGTGTGGTCATTGATAATACGAGCGCTTTCCGGATGGATCCAGATGTCCCGCTGGTCGTTCCGGAGGTCAACGCTCATGCCATTTCTCAGTACCCCAAGAAGAACATCATCTCAAATCCAAACTGCTCAACCATCCAGATGGTTGTTGTCCTTAAGCCCATCCACGATGTGGCTCGAATTAAACGAGTGGTGGTCTCTACCTACCAGGCGGTTTCTGGAACAGGTAAGAGGGCAATCAGGGAGTTAGAATCTCAGGTGCTTGCCATTTACAATCAGCAGGAGATCAAAAAAGAGGTTTATCCTCATCAGATCGCCTTTAACTGTCTTCCTCATATCGATGTCTTCTTTGACAATGGTTATACAAAAGAGGAAATGAAGATGGTGAACGAAACGAAGAAGATTATGGAAGACCCCTCTATTGGGGTGACGGCTACAACTGTCAGGGTTCCGGTCTTCTATGGACATTCGGAATCGGTCAATATTGAAACGGAGAAAAAGATCAGAGCGGATGAGGTTAGAGAAATTCTCTCCAAGGCTCCTGGAGTAGTGGTGGTAGATAACCCCAAAAAGTTTGAATATCCCCTTGCCATCTATGCTGCAGGTAAAGATGAAACCTTTGTGGGAAGGATTCGGGAGGATGAATCCATCGCAAATGGGATTAATCTCTGGATCGTGGCAGACAATATTCGGAAAGGGGCAGCGCTTAATGCGGTCCAGATTGCAGAAATCCTGGTTCAGAAATACCTTTAGATCAAACTTAGAAGGAGGTAGACGTGATGGGACGAAAAACAATGGGAATCTGGTTACTGTTGTTGATGGGCATTATGTTCTTATGGTCAACTCCTGCCCAGGTGGCGGGGAAATCTCCTTATAAGATTGGGGTCAATCTTGAATTTACAGGCCCATGGGCGGAAGTAACAAAAACGGTAAGAAACACGATGGTCATGGAAGTCGAGAGGATCAATGCTGGGGGTGGAGTAGAGGGTCATCCGATAGAGTTAGTCTTTGAAGATAATGGTTTTGATGTTGGAAGGGCTTCAGCCAATATGACAAAGTTCGCTAAGAATAAAGAGATCCTATTGGTCGTTGGTCCATTTGAGGATAATCTCCAAGCACCTACTCGAGCCATTGCCGAACGAGAAAAGATTACCAACATCATCATCTGCCCTTCCAATCCAATGGTCAGGGGATTGAAACAGAAATGGGCCTTCAATATTGCCCAGAGCGATATCATTGTCTCTCAAAAACTGGTGGACCTCACCCTTGCCAGAAAGTACAAGAAGGTTTTGGTCTTTCCCGCAGCCCATCCTCTCGCATTGAGTCTTGCGGAGTATTACAAAAAATTTGGTGAGGAGAAAGGAATCAAGGTCATCGTTTCCCAAGAGACCCATAAACCCACCGATATTGACATGACTCCTCAACTTACCAAACTTAAGCCCATTATCGAAAAGGAGAAGGTGGAGGCCTTCTATGCCTCAACCGCTGGTCCTCCAGGGCCCATCGTCTGTAAAAACCTTCGTAGTTTAGGGATCAAAATTCCGATTCTCGGAACCCATGCCTTTGGATTTCACTTTATCATTGCCCTGGGAGGAGAGGCCATGGAGGGAGTGGAGTTTGGTGCAGGGAAACCTGTTGTCCCAGATCAACTGGATGAGAATGATCCAGTCAGGCCAATCATCCTTGATCTGGATAAAAGGCTTAAGGCCCGCTATGGAATGGGAATCGATCAGATTGCTGGCCATGCCCATGATACCGTGAATCTCATTTACGATGCCTTAAAGAGATGTAAGGGTAAGGTGACTCGAGAGAGTTTCAGGGAGGCCTTAGAGAATACAAAGGGCCTGAAGAATTGCCATGGAATCTATCATTACAGTCCCACGGATCATGATGGTCTAAGTAAAAAGGATATGGTCTTTATACGAATTGAGGGAGGGAAGTTTAAACGGATCAGATTCCCTGGAATAGAGGGTTGAAGATTAATTAGGATGGAGATAAAATTCAAGGGTGGATCAAGAGTGAACCTGGTTCACCCTTTTCTTTTTCATTCATTATTATGGTTTGTAAATTTTGATTTTTTATCCTATGTCTCCTTCTTATCTCCCACAACTTCTCATCTCCGGAATTACCATTGGAGGAGCTTATGCCCTTGTCGCATTGGGTTTTGTGACCATTGCTCGAACCTCCCAAATCATCAACTTTACTCAGGGCGAGTTTGTCATGCTTGGGGGGGTCATTACCTTTTTCTTTCTCCGAGAAGGTCTCCCCTATCCCGTAGCCATCTTTTTGGCGATAGGATTGGTTATTCTTATTGGATTTCTTATTCAACTCCTCGTCATCTATCCTCTAAGGAAGACCTCGGTCCTTATTCTTATCATTGCGACCTTAGGGGCCTCCCTCTTTCTTAGTAATACCAGTGCAGTGGTCTTTGGAAGTTTACCTAAAGTGCTCCCCCCGTTTTCAGGAGGGAAACCTTTTGAGATGAGTGGAGTTCTCATCCCCCAACAGAACCTATGGGTACTGGGAGTCACCCTTCTTCTTTTGATGCTTCTCTATCTGCTCTCTCACCAAACCCTATTGGGAAAGGCCATGGAGGCAAGTTCGACCGATCCCCTTGGAGCAGAACTTTCCGGAATTTCAAGAAACCTGATGAGTTTTCTTGCATTTGGGGTGAGTGCCGGAATGGGAGCCATTGCAGGGATTTTCATCACCCCAATTTACTATACCAGCTTCAATTCTGGGACATTGCTTGGGCTGAAAGGATTTGTTGCAGCCATCCTTGGAGGTTGGGGGAAAAATAGCGGTGCCGTCCTTGGAGGGTTTGCCCTTGGGATCATTGAATCTTTAAGTGTGGCCTTCATCCCTTCGGGATACAAAGATGGAGTGGCTTTTATTACATTATTACTGATCCTCTATTTGAGACCCAAAGGGATCCTCGGTTCCCCTTTTATTGATAGTCGGCGATGGTAGAACAGAGTCAGAGAGATTTCAGAAAAAGAGATTTCCTTTATGTGGTTCCCCTGTGGCTCCTTCACCTCGTTTTGCCCAATCCTGTTCCCCATCGGAAAAAGGATTTCCAGAAAAGGGATCTTCTCTATCTCTTACTCATCTTGATTCTTCCACTGATCTGGTCAGATGGACATATCCACCATCTGATGGTCTTAGCAGGCATCAATGCCATATTGGCTCTTGGACTCAGTCTTTTTCTTGGATATGCGGGTCAGATCTCACTGGGTCATGCTGCTTTCTTTGGGATTGGAGCCTACACGACCGCCATCCTGACTACTCGCTATGAGATACCCCCTTTTTTCGCCTTTTGGGCATCGGCCTTCGTCTCCAGCCTCTTTGCCTACCTTATTGGAAGACCTCTTCTTAAATTGAAAGGATATTTCCTGGCCCTTGCCACGTTAGGGTTTGGAGAGATGTTTTTAGTTTTTGTGAAAGAATCCTATGAGTTTACAGGAGGTGTAATTGGGATCTTTAATATCCCCTGGTTCTCCATAGGAGGGTTTGTCTTTGACAATTATCTAAAGCAGTATTATCTCATCTGGGGGGTTCTTATAGGTTTATTTCTTTTTTCAAAAAATCTGGTCCGCTCTAAGATGGGCCGCGCCTTGCTTGCCATTTCGTCAAGCGAGGAAGGGGCGGCCAGTATTGGAGTGGATGTCACGAAAATGAAGATTGGGAGCTTCGTTATTGGAGCAGGCTTTGCAGGGTTTGCAGGCAATCTCTACGCCTGCGTTATGTCAACAGCCAATTATGAAACCTTCAGCTTAAATCTCTCAACCCTTATTGTCCTAATGGTCATCCTTGGTGGAATGGGCAATCTTTATGGTCCCATTGGTGGGGCACTATTTATTACCTGGCTGATGGATGTTCTCGGAAGTTATATGGAATATAGCCTTCCTCTATTTGGAGTGATCCTGATCCTTCTTCTCATCTTTTTTCCAGAGGGTTTTGGGACAGGTCTCGGGATGAGGTTTGTCTACCTGATCAGTTACTTTCCGAGAAAAAGAAGAAGGGACGAAGGGAAAATCCGATGATCCTCTCGGTGGAGAAGATTGTAAAGGAGTATGATGGGGTTCGCGCCCTAAATGGTATCTCCATGAAGGTGGAGAAAGGGTGCATTAAAGGCCTCATCGGTCCCAATGGCTCTGGGAAGACCACCCTCTTCCATTTGATTAGCGGTGTGGAGAGACCTTCCTCTGGTAGAATCTTCTTTAAGGGGGTGGACATTACCGATCTCCCATCCCATGAAATCTCTGCCCTCGGGTTAGGAAGGACCTTTCAAACCATTCAGACCTTTGGAAATATGTACGTCGTCGATAATATCATGGCGGGGATGCATCTCAGGTTGAAAGGAGGATTCCTATCCTGCGGGCTCTGGCTTCCATGGATAAGGAAGGCAGAGAGAAAGGCTTTAAAAAGGGGAAAAGAGATTTTGGAATTCCTTGGACTGTTGGGTCGTTGGGAGTGGAATGCCTCTCAGCTCTCCTATGGCGAACAGAGATTGTTGGAACTTGGGCGTGCCCTGGCCATGGAACCAGATCTTCTTCTGCTTGATGAGCCTGGTGCAGGACTTACCCTTGCTGAGGTTAACCAACTTTCAGAAAAAATCTTAAACCTTAAACAGGAAGGCATCACCATCTTTTTGATCGAGCACCATATGGGTATGGTGATGGAGATAGCGGATGAGGTGGCTGTCCTCCATAATGGAGAACTTATCGCCGAAGGACCTCCTGAATCTATTCGAGAAGACCCCAAGGTGATGGAGGCCTATCTCAGAGGGAAGGGTTCCCGTGCTTAGCATCAGAAAATTGAAAGTCCATTATGGACCCTTAGTGGCTCTTCAGGAGGTCTCGTTGAGGGTGGAGGCTGGGGAGATCGTATCCCTCATTGGGCCCAACCGTGCCGGAAAAACGACCTTGCTTCTCACCCTTTCTGGAATTTTAAAGACGAGCGAGGGCCGGATCCTTTTTCAAGGAAAAGACATCACCAACCTCTCCCCTCATAAAATCGTTAAAAGGGGATTAGGCCATGTTCCCCAAGGCCGGCATATCTTCCCCACCCTTTCGGTCAAGGACAACCTCTTAATAGGCTCTTATCCTAAAAGAGATGTAATAGATGGAAACCCAAAAGAGTTAGAAATAATCTATCAACTCTTTCCAGCATTAAAGGAGAGAGAACGCCAAAGGGCAGGAACGCTCAGTGGAGGGGAACAACAGATGTTGGCTATTGGAAGGGCGATGATGGGACGGCCGAGCCTTCTCATGCTTGATGAACCCTCCTCAGGGCTTGCTCCAAGATTTATGGATGAAATTTTTTCGAAGTTCAAGGAGATGAATCAAAGTGGATTGACCCTCCTGATCGTTGAACAGGAGATTTATCTTACCCTCTCCCTCTCGCATCGAGGATACCTCCTCCGAAACGGTCGCATTGTTAAAGAAGGGATGGCCACCACCCTTCTTCATGCTCCAGAGATTGAAGCCCTTTACTTAGGGAAAGGTTAGATAAGATTCGGTCTCAAATCTCCCCCTTCTCCTTTTGGGTAGGTTAGAATCCCTCCCTCCACCTTAGCCGATGGATGAAGCCTGTGGGGCTGGCTTTTGGTAAGACTAAGAATATGCTCAACTTGGAAACCCCTTATCATTAGCGCATCTGAGAGAAGGCGACGGTGGCAACGCCAGGGAAAGGCCTCAGCGCACATAATCGAAACGCCTCCTGGGGTTGCGAGCTTGAGCAATTTTTCTAAACTCTCCTCAAACTCTCTACTCTCCATATAATCCGCAAAGCCACGGAAGCCAGCACTTCTCCAGGCCAGGTTCCGTGAATCAGGTTTAGGTCGACGGAATCCACCCAATTCGGGTATATGGAGGTACTTATAACCGGCCTCATTCAGTTTCTCCGAAAAAATCTCTTGATTGAACTGGGGGTTATGTCTGGATCGGGGGATCTTTCTTACATCGACCAGAACCCTCACCTTATAAGCCTTGAGAATTTGAAGGAAGGTTTCCAAAGACCTTGTCGAATGGCCAATCGTAAAGATGACAGGACGTTCTTCCATCTCGATATCTCCCATTATGGAAATAGACACCTCTATTTTCAAATCCGATAACCTGAATTGAGCAATTCAGGGTCATGAAGGAGAACAGGATATTGTTAGAATCGCTCAATTTAGGTATAATTTAAATAATCATGAAAGGATTCCATATCTTTTGCAAGTGATGGTCGAAAAACGAACTTATCGGAATCTGGTTAAAGGGGATGACCTGTTCAAATTTGAAGTGATCGTTAAGGAAACAGATCTATTCATCAGGGCAGATAGGGATCTTTTTAGAGAGGCAAGGGATTCGGTTTTAAATTATAGGGAACAGATTGAAAATTATATTTCCTTAAACCCTCAATTTTTAACCAGTCTCGTTCCAATTTCACAAGATCCCTATGCTCCCCCTATCATTCAAGAAATGATCCGGACTTCTCAACTGGCCAACGTGGGTCCGATGGCTGCTGTCGCAGGAGCCATCGCAGAATCGGTTTCAAAGGACCTCCTCAGATTTTCCAAGGAGGTGATCGTTGAAAACGGAGGTGATATTCACCTAACGACCCAAAAAGAGAGGACGGTTGGGATCTATGCAGGAGGTTCTCCCTTAAGCCTAAAGGTTGGGATTATCATCTCTCCTGAAGAAACCCCTCTGGGTATCTGTACCTCTTCTGGGACCGTTGGGCCTTCCCTCAGTTTTGGAAGAGCGGATGCCGTCTGCATCCTTTCTAAATCCGGAGCATTGGCTGACGCGGTCGCCACCTCCATTGGGAATATCGTTAAGCAGGAGAAAGATATTGAACAGGGTCTGGAAAGGGGAAAAGAGATTGAAGGGGTATTAGGAATGGTTATCATTATTGGGAGAAGGATGGGCGTCTGGGGAAATCTTAGGTTGACCCGACTTTCATAACGATGGCCAAAGTCGCTATTACCACAGTAGGCTGTAAGGTTAATCAGTTTGAATCCGAGCTACTCCATACCTCCTTAGAGGAAAGGGGATATGAAGTTGTTGCTTTTGGGGAGAGAGCAGATATTACCATCATCAATACCTGTACAGTGACCCATCGGGCTGATTTCCAATCGAGACAATTGGTCCGAAAGGCCTTAAGGCTAAGCCCTAAATCCCTTGTCGTTGTGACCGGATGTTACTCACAGATTGAACCTGAGGTAATGGTTGGGATGGAAGGGGTTCGCTATATCCTTGGGAATAAGGAGAAGGCCCTCATTCCCGATCTCCTTCCATCGATGGAAAGGGGAGAACTTCCTCGGATACTGGTTTCCGATATTCAAAAAGAAACCGCATTTCCGTTTACCCCTCTTCACTCCTTCCATCATCACACGCGAGCCTTCCTCAAGATTCAGGATGGCTGTAATGGTCACTGTTCCTATTGCATTATCCCTCGTGCCAGAGGTCGTTCCAGAAGCCTTTCTCCAAAGAAGATTTTTGAACAGATGAGAGTCTTAAAAGAGAAAGGATTTAAGGAAGTGGTCCTCACGGGTATCCATCTTGGCAGTTATGGGTTGGACCTCTTTCCACCCTTTCCCCTTCAAAGGCTCCTTGAATCGTTAGAAAGAATGGAGACTCCGGACCGGATTCGGCTAAGTTCCATTGACCCTAAAGACTTTTCCTCTTCTTTAATTTCCACACTCTCCCAATCAAAAAAGATTTGCCCTCACCTCCACATCCCCATTCAGAGTGGGGACGATGAGATTTTGAAGAGGATGAATAGAGATTATGACCGCTCCTTTCTCGTTGACCTCATCCAAGGACTCCAGGAGAAGATTTTAGATGTTTCCATAGGGGCAGACCTCATCATCGGATTCCCAGGGGAAACAGAAAAAAGGTTTGAGAGAACTTACCAACTGATTGAATCCCTTCCCATCACCTATCTTCATGTATTTCCTTTTTCGAAGCGAAAGGGGACTCTCGCCTCTCAACTTTCTCAACCACTTCCTGAATCGAGGATCACAGAAAGGGCAGAGTTGATAAGGAGATTGGGGAGGGAGAAACGCAGGGCCTTTAATCGCCGGTTTCTCAATAAGGAGTTGGATGTTTTGATAGAAGATCGAAGGGATAAGGAGACGGGGAAGTGGATAGGAATTTCACGAAACTATATTCCTGTTCTTCTAAGTTTAGACCATGAAAACCCATTGCCCCTTGCCGCGATGAATCAAGAATGGAGGGTGTGGATCACGGCTGAGTCTGAGAAGGGCCTAATCGGAAGGGCGGTCGAACATGGATGAGGGGAGACTGGAGACCTTAAAAAAACTGGAGAAACACCTGGGGTATACCTTTAGAGATACCCATTTATTGGAAAAAGCACTGACCCATCGGTCTTACATCAGTAAGGCCACTCTTTCCTCAAAAGAGTCCAATGAGGTTTTGGAATTTCTTGGAGACGCTGTCCTCAATCTGGCCATAGGTCATCTTCTCTTACTCAAATTTCCTGAATCCCATGAAGGTTTCCTTTCCAAACAGAGGGCCTCTCTTGTCAAAAAGAGTACATTGGTTCAGGTCTCTAAAGGACTCCATTTAGAAGAATATCTTCTCCTTGGAAAAGGAGAGCGTTTAAATGCAGTGGTGAAGAAATCCTCCATTCTTGCCAATGCCTATGAGGCTTTAATCGGGGCTATCTTTATGGATTCTGGGTTCGATCAGGCCTTGGAGATGATTCGATCTCATTTTGAACCCTATCTCCAGGAAGAGATGCTCATCCCTCTCTTTGAGGATTATAAAAGCCTTCTCCAGGAATATACCCAGAAGGTTTATGGCCTTTCTCCCCAATATAAGGTTTTGAGGGAAATTGGACCCGACCATGAAAAACGATTTCAGGCCTCCGTGATCATTCGGGGAGAAGTCAAAGGAGTTGGGTGGGGGGAGAGCAAAAAGGCTGCTCAACAGGAAGCCGCAAAAAACGCCCTGGGGAGATTAGATAAAATTAATAAACTCCTTGACCGAGGCCAATCTCAAAATTTAAATGGAAGCTAAACCAACCCTCATTATTCCCATTTTCCTACCCCATCGGGGTTGCTCGAAACAGTGCCTCTTCTGCAATCAGAAGGCTTTGGCCAAAGAGGTCCCCTCTCCTTTATCGGTTCAACAGTTCATTGAAAAATCGCTTCTAAATTTTTCATCAGGGAGAAAGGCGAAGGAGAGGCAGGTCGCCTTCTATGGTGGAAGTTTTACCGCGATGAAGAGAGAGGATCAGCTCCTTTATCTCAAGGAGGTCCAACCCTTTCTCTTATCAGGAGAGATTGATTCAGTACGGATTTCAACTCGACCTGATGCCTTCGATAGGGAGATTCTCTCATGGCTTAAACAATATGGAGTGAGGACAGTTGAGATTGGCACCCAATCCTTGGTGGACGAGGTTTTGCTTTATTCAAAAAGGGGACATTCTGCGGCCGATACGTTTTTCGCTGTTTCAGAATTAAGATCATTTGGATTTGAGGTCGGCCTTCATCTGATGATTGGCCTCCCAGGAGATGATCGTTCTCGTTTCTGCAAGAGCCTTGATCGAGCCATTGAACTCAGGCCAGATTTCGTAAGGATTCACCCCACCTTGGTCCTGAAAGGGGCTCCCCTTGAAGATCGATGGAGAACAGGAGAATATACTCCCCTTTCCCTAAGGGAGACCATCGATTGGCTTAAATATGGGATCCTCCAGTTGGAGAAGGCAAAGATTCCTGTGGCAAGGGTGGGCCTCCAGCCCTCCAGGGAATTAGAAAAACACCTTCTTGCCGGACCCTATCATCCTGCCCTTCATCAACTGGTTGAGTCAGCCATCTTTTATGATATGGCCAAGATTCTTATTCAAGATTTTCCAAAAGGGAAAGAAGCCATCTTCTTTTGTAACCCTAAGGAGGTCTCAAATTTAAGGGGCCAGAGGAACGAAAATTTAATGAGATTGATGCAAGATTTTAAACTGAGCCAGATCCTCATAGAAGAAAAAGATGATTTGCCAAGGGGTTTCCTTGGACTTAAAATTCAAGGGAAAGAGGTTTTGATTCATCGAAAATCTATCCCCTATCCATCTTATTTCATATATCGTGATCTTCGCAAAGTTAATGGAGATGAGTTATTCCCCCTAAGAACCACTCCATAAAGGATATTTGATGAAGCAAAAATCCCATTGTGGATGCGTTTTCAATAGGTTAAGGATCGTTGATGGAATCCAGAGATCACCCTAAGGACTTGGAGCGTATTGACCTACCGATTAGGGGAATGTCCTGTGCCAGTTGTGCGGCGAGGATTGAGAAAGGTTTAAATGCCATTCGGGGAGTCGAACAGGCAACCGTCAACTTTGCGGCAGAAAAGGCGACCGTTATATTCCATCCTGATCAAACTCATATTTCTCACCTAATCGAGGAAGTTAGAAATCTGGGGTATGATGCGAAGTCAGAGAAGATGATCGTTCCAATTCAGGGAATGAGTTGCGCTTCATGCGTGAATAAGGTTGAAAAGGCAATCAGATCCTTACAGGGTGTAATTCAGGCAAGCGTAAACCTGGCCACAGAGAAGGCCTCCATAGAATATATTCCAGAAATGCTTTCTCTAAGGGATATCCAGAGGGTGGTTCAGGATGCAGGTTACCGGGTTCTTGAAGTTCGAGAGGAGGATATCGTTGAAAGGGAAAGGTTGGCTCGGGAGGCTGAACTATCAGAATTGAAGTTAAAATTCCTGATCGGTGCGAGTCTTCTTCTCCCCATCCTGATTCTTATGTATGGGGCAGGATTTTTGGAGAAGTGGGTTGGTCTTCCTAAGGAAATAAATTTCTTCATCCAGTTTTTACTTGCCACTCCTGTTCAGTTCTGGGCTGGTTGGCAATTCTATATCGGGTTCTGGAAGGCAATCCGACATAAAACCAGCGATATGAACACATTGATTGCGATGGGGACCTCTGCTGCTTATTTCTACAGCCTCATGATAACTTTTTTCCCTCATCGAATTATGGTCAAAGGTCTTATGGTCGATGTTTACTTTGATACATCTGCTGCAATCATTGTCCTCATCCTCCTTGGAAGATTCTTGGAGGCAAGGGCAAAAGGGGAGACTTCAGAGGCCATTAAAAAGCTAATTGGGCTCCAGCCAAAACGAGCCAGAGTGATCAGAGAAGGTCAGGAAATGGATATTCCGATTGAGGAGGTTTTCACAGGAGAGATTGTCGTGGTTCGGCCTGGAGAAAAGATCCCTGTTGACGGAATTGTAAGAGAAGGGACCTCCTCGGTGGATGAGTCAATGGTGACAGGGGAATCGTTACCTGTGGAGAAGAAGGCCGGGGATAGTGTGATTGGGGCGACCCTCAATAAAACTGGCACATTTAAATTCGAAGCCACAAAGGTGGGTAAGGATACAGTCCTTTCTCAGATCATTAGGCTGGTTCAAGAAGCGCAGGGTTCAAAGCCTCCGATTGCTCGGATGGTGGATGTCATTGCAAGCTATTTCGTTCCTGTAGTGATTGCGATCGCTATATTGACATTTATCATCTGGTCTATCTGGGGACCCCATCCAGCGCTCACCTATGCCTTTCTGAACTTCATCGCCGTCTTGATCATTGCCTGTCCCTGTGCGCTTGGATTGGCCACTCCCACCTCGATCATGGTCGGAACAGGAAAGGGTGCGGAGAACGGAATTTTGATTCGTGGAGCAGAGGCCCTTGAGACAGCCCATTGCCTGGATACAATCGTCCTGGATAAGACCGGGACACTGACTAAGGGAGAACCCTCGGTCACCGATGTGATCGAATCCGAAGGATTTACAAAGAAGGACATCTTAATTTTATCTGCTTCAGCCGAGAAGGGGTCAGAACATCCTTTGGGAGAATCCATCGTAAGAAAAGCCCATGAAGAAGGTCTGAGTCTCCTTGAGGCAAGAGATTTTCAAGCCATCTCTGGTTTTGGAATTGAGGCCACCGTAGATTCCAAAAGAATACTTCTTGGGAATTTTAGATTGATGGAGGAACGGAAAGTGGCTCTAAATGGATTTCGTGATAGGGCGGAAGCTCTATCCCTGGAAGGGAAAACCTCCGTTTTCTTGGCGGTCAACGGAAAAGCTGTAGGGATCCTTGCTATTGCTGATACGTTGAAAGAAAATTCGAAAGCGGCAATCGAGGCATTTCATCGGATGGGGTTAGAGGTGGTGATGCTCACGGGTGACAATGAACGCACGGCTAAAGCCATTGCTCACCAGATTGGAATTGATCGGGTTCTGGCAGAAGTCCCCCCGCAGAAAAAGGCTGAAGAGGTCAAGAGACTCCAGTCAGAAGGGAAAAAAGTGGGAATGGTAGGTGACGGAATTAATGATGCCCCTGCCCTTGCTCAGGCTGATGTGGGGATTGCTATAGGGACCGGAACAGATGTGGCGATTGAATCGTCTGATATCACACTCATCGGTGGGGATCTGAGAGGGGTTGTGACCGCTATCGCATTGAGCAAGGCTACAATCCGAAATATCAAACAGAATCTCTTCTGGGCCTTTGCCTATAACACCATTCTTATACCTGTTGCCGCAGGTGTTCTTTACCCATTTTTTGGAATTCTTCTCAATCCAATTTTGGCCGCAGGGGCAATGGCCTTTTCCTCTGTGACCGTGGTTTCAAATGCGCTCAGGCTAAGGAGGTTTAAACCACCCACTTGAGATAAACCTCTCCATTTTTCAAGGGGCTTTCTTTGCCGCCTCGTTGAGAGACTTTTAGGATTACCCGAGTTGGGATGAGTGGACGTGGTGATGTCTATTTCTTAATCGATGAGTAAAGGAGGTGAAGATATGAAACTCTACCTCGTCCAGCATGGGGAGGCAAAACATGAGGCCGAGGATCCAGAGCGCTCACTTACTCCAACAGGAGAGGATGAGACCAGAAAATTATCCCTCGCGGGCAAGCGACTAAATATCCGGCCTTCTAAGATTTATCACAGCGGGAAATTACGGGCCCTCCAGACGGCAAAGATCCTCGCTGAAGGCTTAGACATTCCCCTTTCTTTGGTGATTGGAGTGGAGGGTCTCAATCCAAATGATGAGGTCAAGCCATGGGCCAAACGAATCTCTGAAGAGACTGAAGACCTTATGCTTGTTGGCCATCTCCCCTTCCTTGACCATAATCCGTAATCAAAAATTTTGATGATTTAAAAATAGGGGTTCTTCTCCAGAAAGTGATCATGGAAAATAGGTTTATAGGTAGGGAGATTAAGAGATAGATTGGGATAAG
>Ga0315298_1007723_pt1 | contig 14008 bp, 13 predicted proteins | sample WHS_1_MG_FD_203077 | JGI IMG/M metagenome (GOLD analysis project Ga0315298, IMG submission 203077) | Extremophilic microbial mat communities from Washburn Hot Springs, YNP, Wyoming, USA - WHS_1_MG | ecosystem: Environmental > Aquatic > Thermal springs > Hot (42-90C) | place: USA: Wyoming...
GAGGTCGTAGAGGCGCCGGGCCTGCGACTCGTTCAGTACGCCCAGCGAGGCGCACAGGACCACGCGCGTCTCGCGGCAGACTCGCTGGACGGCCTCGGCGAACAGATCGATTTCCTCGTCGGTTGGCCCGAATCCGCTGTTGACCAGCCCGAAGCAGGAGGCGCCGTCGGCCGAGGCCTGGCGGGCAGCCTCGACGATGGCATCCGCGCCCAGCACGGTCCTTCCGCTGGCGTGCGTCCGGTAGTGTGCGGACTGGCTGCAGAACTTGCAGTCCTGCTCGCAGGAGCCGGTCTTGCCCGCCACGATGCCGCACGCGTGGACGGCCGGCCCGACAAAGTGCAGGCGGATCCTGTTGGCCCAATGAAACAGGTCGTAGAGGCGTTCCCCGTCGGCTTCGGCCAGCAGGAGGCCCTGCTCGAAGGCCAGGCTTCGCCCGGCCAGGACCGTCTTCGCCAATTCGCCTATCGTATCGCAGGTCGCGTGCATGTCAGACCCGGTCACCGCGCGCCCGGGGCGCCGGGTGCCGCGCCCGCACCCGTCTGCACCGGCGGCAGCGGGATCTGCTGGAGCGGCACCAGCCGATTGAGGTTGATGTCAAAGCGGTAAATGTTCATCAGCCCGGCCGCGTGGTTGATCACGTTCAGCAGCTCAGTGGCATCGGAGACCTGGACGGTGAACATGCTGTAGCCGTGGCCCTCGTCGAGCTGGGCGAAGGCATGGGCCGGCTTGGGAGCCAGCACGGACAGCAAGAGCACTGCGCTGAGCAGAACCGTCGCGGTCACCGTCAGCACGCCGATCGCGAAGTCCTTGTTATTCACGCGAATTCTCCTTCCTCTTGCAGCGCCCTATCGACGGCGCGGGACCGCGGGGGTGGCCTGCCTGGCGAAGTCCTGCCGCAGGTCGCGCATGTCTCGAAGCACCATGCTCGTGCCGGCGCCCGATGCGACAGGGGACCAGCTGTAAAGCCTCTGCTGGCCGGTGTCCAGAACGTATATGGCGTTGGCACCGCCGCCCCCGACCAGGCCGCTGACGGCCAGAAAGCGGTTGCCGCCGGTGTCAGCCGGCTGCGCGTTCGCCCGCGGCAGCTGGAAGGCCTGGGCCAGCACCGTGCATAGCAACAGTGCGTTCAGCAGGACAAGCACGACCAGGGCCGCATCCTTCGTTCGTCGCGGCATGACGGGTCTCCTTTGTCCATTGCGTGCATGGCTGACCGTAGATCCTTCGACGGTGGGCGGGTCGCAGCCGCCGGCAGCGCGGTCATTCCGCCTCTCGCCGCTTGCTGTTCCAGAAGGCCAGACCGAGTGTGCCGAGGACGAACGCCGCCAGGCACAACCATACCGCCGCCCCCTGGTCCTGGCCGGTGCCTTTGGCTGTCGTCAGGGCCGCCTGGACGGCATCGCCGACCAGCATCACGCCGGCCACAGCAGCCAAGGCCCGAATCCGCACGAACAATCTCGTGGTGTTCATAAGCCGATCCCCACGCACGCACATCAACCCTTACCGATCGGCGGATTATAGAGGCTAAGGACCGTCGGCGAAAGAGGCCCGGTCCCGACCCGGCTCACCCGCCAGCCATCGCCCCACCGGTTCGGCGATGGTGCGGAGGACGTTTGGCTCAATGCACCAGGTCCGCCATCGCGAGGACCGCACCTTCGCGGCACGGCGGTAATCGTCCACGGCAACGCTCCAGAAGGAGTACCAGCCCCCTTTGTAGGAATGCAGCGGGGCCTGCTGGTGCGCCCACCGGTCCGGACGCTCGACGAAAAAGACGAAGACAAAGATACCGATGTAACCCTCGCCGAAGACGGCCTGCCACTCGCTCAAACCGTCGAGGTCGCCCTGGGTGACCCAGCTGTCGAGCCGCCCGGTCCGGCTCGTGCGGCCTTTGATGTCCACCAGCCAGCTGGGGCCGTCGCTGGGCCAGACCACGAAGTCGAAGGACTTGATCCGGGCCGCCTGAAACGCCTGTCGCTGCGCGAGGGTAACCGGTACGTAGGGGACGCCCTCGGCCGCCAGCAGATCCTCGAACGCCTCTTCGTAGCGTATGCCCTTGTTGCCCATCGCGTCCATCCTTTACGCGGCATCTTGCCCGTGATCCGGACAGAAGGCAAGACCGCGGGTTGTCGATACCTATGTGAGTCCGTACTTCGGGCGCCATGCCAGGAGCCCCGAGTGAGCGCAGCGACTCGAGGGGCGACGGACGTGCGTCGTTCGATTGCGACCCGCACGCCCGCTGCACCCTTGTGCCGCTTGACGCGTCCGGCTGCTGCCAATAGCCTCTGCCTGCGAATGAGGTGGACCGGATCCTAAACCCCGAGCTTGTGCAAAGGACCCCCCCATGACCCCACGAGAACGTGCCTTGGCGGTGATCAACGAAACCGGCAAGCCCGACCGGCTGCCGTGGCTGCCCGAACTGAACGACGGTTTCATTCGCAAGGTCGTCGAGGCCGAGGGCCCTGCCCCGCAGGGGGTCGATCCGCAGACCTTCGTCAACCTGCAGATCGGGGCCGACCAGCTCGCCCGCGTCGTCTCCGTCAAACAAACCTTCCGCCGTGTCGAGATCGAGCAGCGGACCGACGAGGGCATGACCATCTGGCACACGCCCGCCGGCGACCTCATCGAGCGGGCTGTCCAGGACCCCGTCGCCAAGACCAGCTACCGCATCCGCCACAGGCTCGATGGCGAAGGGGCCTTCGCCGCCTACCACGCCCTCCTCGATGACCTCCGCTACGAACCGGACTACGAGAAGGCTCGCGCCCAGTTCGCCAAGGTCGGCGACACCGGCCTGGTCACCGTCGACGCACCCGCCACACCGCTCCAGCACATCATCATGTGGGACCTGAACGTCCAGGACGCCCTCATGGCCATGTACGACCGCACCGACGAAATGGTCGATCTCATGCGGCACATGCACGAGAAGAACCTCGAATATTACCGCGTCGCCGCGGCCGGCCCCGGCGAAGTCGTCCGGCCCATGGAGGACACCTCGAGCATGCTGACCGGCCCGGCCATGTACGCCGAGCACTGCGTCGGCTACCTGAGCGAGTACGGCCGGATCGTGCACGAACATGGCAAGAAGTTTATCGTGCACATGTGCGGGCACCTCAAGGACATGCTGCCGATCATCAAGGACATCGAGTTGGACGGCATCGAGGCTGCGACACCCGGCCCGACCGGCAACGTCGAGCCGACGGACATCCGCCGCGTCCTCGGCGACGTGATCATTATGGGCGGGGTCGACCCCAGCCGCTACGCGATCCAGCCCCCGCAGGAAATGGTCAAGACCATCAAGGACCGGCTCAATCGGATCAAAGGCGACCGGCACTTCATCCTCGGGCACGAGGAGATCCCCGTCGCGGCCAACATCGAGACGGTCAAGGCCGTGGGGCAGCTGGTCGCCGAGACTGCTGGCTGGTTCTACTCAAACTGAGCCATGTCACCGCGGATTTCATTGCGAGCGCAGCAGCCTGCCCCGAGCGACATCGGTAGGGAGTCTCAACCCGGCCCCAATTGCCATTCCGAGCGCAGCGAGGAATCTCAATGTCTCCGAACGATAAGATGCTTCGCACTGCTCCGCAGCACGGCCTTGCAGCGCATCTCCACACTCCACCCGCGCCGGATCTGCGGCCGTTCACTCATCCCCCCACAGATATCCCGATCAGCCGGCCGATCCCATACGTGACCCCGGCCGCGCCGTATCCGAACACCAGCTGCCGCGCTCCGGTGTACAGAACGCTGCGCCCCGTCAGCAGCGTGATGGCTGCACCGATGCCGAACAGAGCGACGGTACTGGCGGCCAGGCTGACCATCACCGCCCTGCTGCCGCCCAGCAACAGGAACGGGATCACCGGCACGATCGCACCGAGCGCAAACAGCGCGAACGAGGTCACCGCCGCCTCCAGCGCCGAACCGCCCAGTTCCTCCGGGTCGATCCCCAACTCCTCCCGAGCCAGGGTGTCCAGGGCATTCGATGGGTCCCGGATGATCGCGGCCGCCATGTCGCGCGCCTGCGGCTCCGGCAGTCCCTTGGACTGGTAGATCAGGGCCAGCTCTTCCGCCTCCTCTTCGGGGGAGGCGGCCAGTTCCTCCTTCTCAATGGCGATCTGCCGCTGATAAAGCTCCCGGCTGCTCTGCACGCTCAGCCATTCGCCCATCGCCATCGAGCACGCGCCCGCCAGCAGGCCTGCCAGTCCCGTGATCAGTACCGCGTGATCGCCGAGATTCGCCCCCGCTTCGGCGCCGGCCACACCCATTACCAGGCTCATGTTCGAGACCAGACCGTCGTTCGCCCCCAGCACCGCCGCCCGCAGGGCGTTCCCTCCGACCGCGCGGTGCCGGCCTTCCAGCCTGGCAACCGCGCTGCCTTCCATGCCTGCTCCCCCGGCCGCGCCCATCGCCGCCAGCAGCTTGGCATGCGAGCGCTCGTCGGTCTGCATGTTCTGGCCGCGGGCGTCGGCCTGCCCGTCATACTTGGCGCTGTCAACTGTCTCCTGGCCGGCGATCGTCGGCAGCACGAACCGGATGCCGAACCGCCGCGCCAGCCATACCAGCGTTCTGGCCCGCAGACTCAGTCCGGCGAGCGGTACGGTGCCGCCGGCCTCGGCGATCTTGGCTTCCCAGAACTTGGCGTGCCTGTCCTCGCTGTCGGCCATCCGGCGGTAGACCTCCGCAAGCTGCGGCTGCGCCTCCAGTTCAGCCAGCGTCCTGTACAGCGCCGCGCCATCCCGCTCGGCCTGCAGGTTCGCCCGATACCGAGCCAGATCCCGTCCTTTACTCATGTCATCCCCTGATTTGCTTCCATCGTCAGTGACGGCGAATGCAGCCGCAAGGCATTGTAAGGCTGAACAATCCCGGCCGCCACCTCCGCAGCGGCCCGGCCCTTACCGTTACGATTGACGACAAGCAACTGACAACGATGACCCTCTGCTGGCAACCACCAGCTATGAACGGACTCCTTGACAACCGACGACCGCCCCCTGACAAGGGACACCCATGAAACGCTACGTCGTGCTGATCGCCGCCGTCGTCATGCAGATGTGCCTCGGGCCTATCTACGCCTGGAGCACCTTCGTGCCCGCCCTCCAGCAGACCTTCGGCTACAGCTCCCGCCAGACCCAACTGGTCTTCGGCACCAGCTTCCTGGTCTTTACCACCATGGGCGTCTTCGCCGGCCGGATCCTCGATCGCTTCGGACCGCGGGTGCTGTCGGTGTTCGCCGGCGCGTCGCTGGGCAGCGGCTACCTGCTGGCCTCGCTCCGCGGAGACTGTTTCCCGTTGCTGTGGCTGGGCGTCGGCGGGCTCGGCGGACTCGGCATCGCCTCCGGGTACTATTGTGCGGTGGCTACCCCGGTCAAGTGGTTTCCGCGCCACAAGGGCCTGATCGGCGGCCTGGCCGTCGGCGGGTATGGCGCCAGCGCGATCGTCCTGACGAACGTCGCCAAGCTCCTGTTCGATCGCGGCTGGGCGGTACTCGAGATTTTTCAGTTCGTCGGGCTTGTCTACGGGCCGATCATCATGCTGATGGGCCTGCTGCTTTTCAGCCCGGCCAACACACACCATCACGAGGTCGCGACCTTCCGCCGCCGCACGCTGCTGCGCGACCGCCAGTTCTGGGCCCTTTGCATCGCGATCCTGTGCGGCAACCTGCCCGGCCAGGTGGTCAGCGGAAACCTGCGGCCCATGGGCTCGTTCTTCCACCTCAGCGAGACGGTCGCCCTCCAGGCGATCACGGCCTTCGCGATCGGCAACGCCGTCGGCCGGGTGTTCGGCGGTTTCGCCCACGACAAGCTGGGCGGGCGGCGGGCGTTGATCTCGGCCTTGGGCATGGTCGCCCTGTCGATCCTGTCGCTGATCGGGGCCGGCCTGAGCGGCTACGGCTGGCTCGCGTCGGCGGGGCTTGTCGGCTTCTGCTACGGCTGCAACCTCGGGCTCTATCCGGCCCACGTGGCCGACCTGTACGGCGCCCACCTGGTCGGAACGGTATATGCCTTGGCCATGTTGGCGCACGGAGTCGGCGGGCAGATCGGCCCGTTCCTGGCCGGCTGGGCGAAAGACGCGACCGGTAGTTTCCTGCCCGCCCTCGCGGGTATCTGCTGCGTGGCGCTGGCCGGGATGGTGATATTCGCGTGGCTCAGTCGGCCGCAGCCGCCTGTACCGGCCCTCGTGCCGGTCGGCGAAAAGGAGCAAGCGGAGGACGTCGCGCCATACGGATGAATGCCATTGCTCCGACCCACCACATGGCCATGCCCAGGCCAAGGCCCACCCCAACCAGGACCATCTCGTAGGCAAGCAGTTCCTCCGCCGTGGGGCCGCAACCGGCCACAAACGGGAGGATGGCCAGCAAGGCTGCACGGCCGGCGCGTCGGGCCACCGCATGGCCACGCGCGATCCCGACAGGCACCTCACCCGTAGCAGCGGACATCATTCCGTCTTCCCATGAGTGGGCTTTCGGTCCGCTCGAACAACACTGCGTAGCGCCACCGCTCCGGAGGACCTTCCCGTGACTATTATCGCGCCGTCGGCCGCCATGTGGCCAGCGGCGATAGCGCGGGTTCAACGTCCGGCGGTGCATCCCGGTACGGGCTCAACAGAACGGCGATCTGTGTCGAGCCGGGCTTCACCGGCACGCGAATCAGCAGCTTCTGGACGCCCTTGTTGGGGTTCTGGGGCGGCGGCTGCGCGGCGGAGACGACTTCGAACGTCGCGCCGGCGGGCGAGAGGATCCTCGCCCGCAGGTGAACGTCGTCGAGGGTAAGGTCGGCCGTGCCGCCGCCCAGCTTCACATCGGCCCTGGTATGCATCGCCCAGACGACCTCGGCCTGTCGATCCGTCTCGATCTCGTCCTGGACGAGGACGTGCTTGCGGTCCAGCAATGCTATCCCGCGAAGGACGCACCGTGCGGAGCCGGCGTACGCCGCCGACAGATCGGTCACGGCGAACGCACGGGCAGGTTTGGAGTCGAAGCTGATAATGCCGGCCCTGGCAGCGGCATCCTGGTTCCGGCCGTCGATCGTCAGGGTGTTGTGCCCCTCGGTCTTGAGCCGATAGTAGGTGAATCTTTCCTTCCCGAAATAGCCCGGCAGGTTGTAGTCATCACCGCCCAGATCCAGCGCCCATCGCTGGCCCAGCGCATCCAGCACGAACGTGCCCAGATCCAGGTGCGAGTGATTGGCCTTGTTGTCGCCGCCCTTGAAGCCCACGAAAACCGCCTCCGGGTCTTCCCAGGCACCACGAAGCAGCGCCACGTCCACGCCTCGAAAGACCCGGTCCAGCGGCAACTTCGCCGTCCTTGGACCGTCGCCCCGAGGGTCGAACCAAAGCAGGTTCAACGGGTCCCCCTCGCCTTGGCACTGCCGCTCGTGCCAGGCGTAGAGTGGCTGGTCGAAACGCCTGGCCAGCCAGAACATCTCGGCCGGCGAGCCCGCCTTCTCGTGGGCGTCGGCGTAGTTGAAGGTCAGCCCCGTCGGACCGACGAAGCGGAAGCGAAACTCGCCCGCTTTGTCAAAGCCGGGTGTCTTGGACAGTCCGAAGTCGGTACCCAGGGCCGACTCCATCGCCGCAAGAAAATACGCCGTGTACCGCGTCGCGTAGCCCCAGTAGCCCGGGCCTTCCGCCCAACCGCCGTCCGGACCGTACTGGCGCATGGCCTTCGGCAAGGAGGCCAGGGCACTGTTCAGAATGAACGCCGCCAGTTCGGGTTCCTCATCCGCAATCGCCAACGCCCCGATGCCGATCCCGCCGTTGCAGACCTGGTTCCAGTTGTGATCGCACCGCGCCCACCAGCCCACCCTGTCTCCGCGATACCCGGCCGCGGCAAGGTTCAGTCCCTTCTGGATGATGGCCTTGCGGACCATCGCCCGCTCGCCGGCTGTGAGTATCTCGTAGAACCAGTCGTAACCGATTGCGGCCGCGTGAGTCATCTCGGCCGTGTCCAGAAAGTGGCTGGGGTGCCAGTCCTCGAACGCGGCGATCGCCAGGACTTCCTTTACCGCCCGCTCGGCATAGGGTTTGCCTCCATCCAGCCTGTATACCAACCCCAGCGTATAGATGCGATCGACCGCCTGTCGGCTGACCTGCAACAGTCGCGGCCCGATAAGCTTGTATTCGACAGGCGGCTCTTCTAACAGGCGCTTGGCCTTTGTCACCAGCGCCTCGTGCCACTGCCGAGCCTGCGGATAGTCGCGGATCATCCGGCGGACGCGCTCGATGTCCGCCGGCAGTGCCACCAGTCGGGGATGGCCGACCCGCAGTGTCTTGAGCACGGCCGAGTCCGACTCGCGCGCCTGGCTTGCCGACAAGCTCCGCCCTTCGGCGAAAAGCGAGATCACCAGGACGCCGCAGGCGCACAACAGATAGAAGCCCATGTCCCACTCCGTTCCTGATGGGGCGACGTAAGAAACTCCAAGGCACCCTTGCACACGATCCCTCCCTGTCTGCAAAATACTCGCAGCCGGCGGCAAAGAAAAGTCGCCGCTCTGGCCGATGAGTCGTTCAAGAGGAACTGCCGCACGTACCGGTGTAGTCCGCGAGGGAACGCGATGGCGCAGCCGGTTCCGGACAGAGCCGATCAGGCGGCCGAAAACGGCCCGCCCTCCCTGCCCCGTTTTGCACCGTATCAACGGTTTCGCAAACCAGCGCAGCACGTTGAAGCGCATGAGACAAGCGTTCTTGTCCTGAACCATCCGCGCGCCAAAACGTATGAGAATATGGACTTGGAAGTTGCCGGGAGGCCGTATGCATCCTATGGATTGAATGGGCTGTCATGCCTCGTAGTACGATTCACGGTATAAGGAGAATCGGAAATGCGTTGTGACATCCGTTCGGGAAACGTGGATCTCAGGTCTGGCCTTCGAGAGTACATCGAGCAGCGCTTCGATCGCTCACTAGGGAGGATTCAGAACCGAATCTCGCACGTCACCATCCGCCTTGACGACGTCAACGGTCCCAAGGGCGGCATCGACATGCGGTGTCATGCCGAAGCCCATCTTGTCCGTTCGGGACTGGTCCTGGCGGACGCGGTAGCGGGTGACATACGGACGGCTGTCGACGAGGCGGCGGACCGGCTGGCCTTGCGGGTCCTCAAACGGCTGGGCCGGCAGCGGGAGATCCGTCGGCACAACGGCAGGAGCAGGCAACTGGCCGAGCGACTGACGGCCTGACCGGGCAGGCCGCACACAAAGACAAAAGCATATAAATCTGTTATGCCGGGCGGAGCGGCTTGCCACAAGCGAGCCCTTCCGTGCCGGTCGGGCGAGCAAAGGGAAGGGTCCGGACCCTGGCCCCGTACGGGGGAGCGGTTTACCGTACGGGTGCGGCCGGCCGTCTGCCGAGGAACAGAATCAGCAACTCGTCCAACCGGTCGATGATCGCGTCCGGTTTGTAAGCGTGATAGTCGGACTCGGGCCAGTCGGCCGCCCGGCTGCGGAACAGGATCGCTCTCATCCCGGCGGCCTTGGCCCCGCCTACGTCCCAGCGAGGCGAATCGCCGACGTAGACTACGCTCTTCGGCTCGACCGGCTTGGCGTTGCCCAGGGCCTCGAGGGCCTTCTGGAAGATCGCCGGGTGCGGCTTGCGCAGCCCGATCTCGCTGCTGAACGTGCAGCACTCCAGAAGCGGCTCGAGGCCCAGCCGCCTCAGCTCGGCCCGACAGACCGTTGACGGGGCCGCCACGTTGCTCAGCAGCCCCAGCCGGTACCCGCGCCTGCGGAGTTCCCGCAACACGGGCACGGGTCGGCCCAGCGGTTCGAGACACCCCTCCCACTGCTTCCAGAGTTCCTCAAGGATCCGCGACAGGTCCCATTGCCTGCGGCGGGCCAGGCCCATCTGTTCGCCCCAGGACTGTAGCACCTGCGGCACATTGATCTCGCGGTGCTCCGGATCGGCGTCGGCCTTCTGGTATGCCTGCTGCATGACCTGGCCCAGCGACGCGCTGACGGACGCGCGGGTCGCCTCGTCCTCCACGCCGAGCACGCGGGCAATCCCCGCAACGCCGCGGAGGATCGCGTCCCGCTCGCGGTCGGTGCGGCACAACGTCCCGCCCCAGTCCAGCAGGATGCATTCAATGTCCTTCAGCCAGCCGAAACTGCCCATGCCGTTTCAGTATACGCCACGCTTGCCCACTGTCGAACGATGCGGATATCATCCGCAAAGGCGGCCTCCTGCCGGAGAAGATTGATGCGGCCCTCGTTAAGACAATGCGGATTCGTACTGACTGGCGTGCTGCTGCTCTCGCTGGACGTTGCGCCCTGCCTGGCCCAAAGGCCCGCGGCCGGGCCCGCGACTCAGCCGCGACGAGTCGGCGGCAACACGGCCGCCCTGTCCGCCGATACCCGGCCCGCGCCAAGCCCGTCCGCCACGCTCCCCGCCGAGACCCAGCGCCCGCCGAGCCCGCCCGCCTCACTCCGCCCGCTGGACCCGAAGGTTCAGCAGATCCTGAGCCGGGCTCGCCAGGCCTACGCATCCCTCAAGACCTACCAGGACCTCGGCAGCGTCACCACGACCATGACTATCCATGGGCGCACGGCCGAGACGACTGCCCCGGCCTCCACCACCTTCGCACAGCCCAACAGGTTCATCAGCACCTGCGAGGCCATGAGCCTCTACTGCGACGGTAAGACCCTGTCGATCTACAGCCCGGCTCGCGGCCGGTACTGCCAGGAACCGCTGGAGCAGCCGCCTCCGCCCGGGCCCGCCCCGACCGCCCAGTCCATCATGCGGAACCTGCCCGTCCTCTGGACCCTGCTCAAGCCTGACCAGAGCCTGCTGGCGACGGCCACGGCCTTCGACTCGGCGGTCCGCCCCCAGGAAGACCTGGCCGGCCGCACCGTCGACCACGTTCAGCTGACTGTCCCGGCCGACGCGTGGTTCGGCCCCGCTGAGGCTTCGCAGGGCCAGGCCAACCGCGTCACAATGGACATGTTCTTCGACGCCCGCACGCACATGCTCCTGCGGCTGAACCTGGACTTGACCAGCGCGATGGTCGATCGCATCGCGCGGACGGACCCGCAGGGGACCCCGCCGCAGGTCACCGAGGCCAGATGGCAGTTCAACGCCGGCCAGGTGCGCCTGAACGCCCCGATCGCCGACGATACCTTTGTCTTCAAGTCCCCGGCCGACGCCGAGCCGGTCGAGAGCATCGCGGCGCTGTTTGCGGCCGACAGCCCCGCCCCGGTCAACCCGGAAGAGGAGGCCGAGCAGCGGGAGGCCCAGCAGGCCCGCCTGCCGTACCCGGCCCCGGACTTCACCCTGCCCGACCTGACCGGCCGGCCGGTCAAGCTCAGCGACCTGCGCGGCAAGGTCGTGGTGCTGGACTTCTGGGCGACGTGGTGCCCGCCCTGCCGCGCCTGGTTGCCGCACGTCCAGCAGTTGCACGAAGAACTGAAGGACCGCGGCGTCGTCGTGTTGGGCATCGACATCGCAGAGGAGTCAAAGGCCGTCCTGGATTTCGTCGAAAAAAACAAAATGTCCTTGCCGATCCTGCTGGATGAGGAGGACAAGACCAGCCCGCTCTACCACGTCACGGGGATCCCGCACACGGTGGTCATCGACCAGACCGGCCAGGTCGTGAAGGTCTACACGGGCCTGGCCCAAGGCCAGCAGAAACAGCTCCGCGGCGACATCGAGGCCCTGCTGGGAAGCGCAACGCAACCGACTGCCACACAGCCCGCGTCGACAGAACCCGCGGCAACACAACCGGCCGGCACGCGATCGGTCGGGACGCAGCCGGACGCCGCTCGGCAGGCCGATACCGCCTCAACGCAGCCCGCGCCGACGGAAGAGTGATAAGGGCACTGCTGAGCAAGCGATGGCTCGGGACAAATCATGCACGACATAGCCCTGCCTCCGCAGGCTACGAAGGATGTCCTTCCGCAATGTCGATTTGGCCTTGGCTCGCATTGCTTCCGCCTAGTTCTCGGCCCAGTCCTTGCACAGCACCTCCGCCTGCTCCAGCACCAGCTCCGTCGCCCGCTGCTGCATGTCGGGCGGATAGCCGTACTTGCGGAGTATCCGCTTGACCATCACCCGTATCTGCGCCCGCGCGTTTTCCCGGACCTGCCAGTCAATGGTCACGCTCTGCCGGACGCGGTCCACGAGCTCCTGAGCCAGGAACCGCAGTTTCTCGTCGCCCATGACCTGGCGGGCACTCTCGTTGTCCGCGAGCGCGTCATAGAAGGCCACCTCGTCGTCTGACAGACCCATCTCCTCCCCGCGCGACTGGGCCTTTCGGATGTCCTGCGCGAGCCGGATAAGTTCCTCGATGACCTGCGCCGCTTCAATCGCCCGGTTCTGATACTTCCGAACCGCCTGCTCCAGCATCTCGGCAAACGAACGGGCAAGCACCACGTTCTTCCTCAGCCGCGTCCTGATCTCGTCGCTGATGAGTTTCTTCAGCAGTTCCAGGGCAAGGTTGCGCTGGGGCAGCCGCTGCACCTCCGCCAAAAACTCGTCCGACAGGATCGAGATGTCCGGTTTCTCCAGCCCTGCTGCTGCGAAGATGTCAACCACCTCGGTTGAATACACGGCACGGGAGACGAGTTGCCGGACGGCCGCTTCCAACTCATCCGGCGTCCGCTCTTTCTCCGGCACCGTCGCCTTCACCAAGGCCGAGCGAATCTCCTGGAACAGCCCGACTTCATCCCGGATGGCCAACGCCCGTTCGTGCGGTACAGCCAAGGCGAACGCCTTCGATAGCGCCGCCACCGCCTGGAGATACCGCGCCTTGCCGTCCTCCAGTCCCAGGACAAACTCCATCGCCCGCACGACGCCGTTCATCCTCTGGCCGGCCTCAGCGGTCAGGATGGACTGATAGTCGAAGCCATGCAGCAGGTCGCGCACGACCTCGTACTTCTCCATCATCACGGCCGCCGCCTGCTCCTGGTCAACCGTCGCCTGGCCCTGGCCTCCGCTGGCAGTGTAGGTGTGCAGGGCACGTTTCAGGGCGTCGGCGATGCCGAGGTAGTCCACCACCAGACCGCCGGGCTTGTCCCGGAAGACACGGTTCACGCGGGCAATCGCCTGCATCAGGTTGTGCCCGCTCATGGGCTTGTCCAGGTACATCGTGTGCAGGCACGGCACGTCGAACCCGGTCAGCCACATGTCGCGGACGATCACGATCCGCAGCGGGTCGCCCGGGGCCTTGAACCGCTTGGCGATGGCCTCGCGCCCGGCCTTGGTCCGAACGTGCGGCTGCCAATCGGGCGGGTCAGAGGCCGACCCGCTCATCACCACCTTGACAACCGCCAGCGCGTCATCGTCGCTGTGCCAGTCGGGCCGCAGGCGAACAATCGCCCGGTACATGTCCACGCAGATTCGCCGCGACATGCACATGCTGCGGCCGTCGTCTGCTCCTGTCCCCGTCTCCCTGTCTTTCTCCGCGCCTTGGCGGCGATTCTGCCGTTACGCCAGGTCGATCAGGGAGGCGATTTGGGCGAGGCGGCCGGTCAAGTGGGCGCGGAGGGTAGCGAGGGCGGGGTTGGTCAGGCGCGGGTCGTCGCGGATGATCGACTGGGCGTCCTGGCGGGCCTCCATCAAGAGATCCAGGTCCTTCGAGAGGTCGGCCACCTCGAGTTCCGGCAGGCCGTGCTGGCGGAGGCCGATCAGCTCGCCCGGGCCTCGAAGCCGAAGGTCCGCCTCGGCGATCGCAAAGCCGTCATTCGTCCCCGTCAGCACCCGCAGCCGCTCCATGGCCGACTCGTTGCTCGTATCCGCCACCAGCAGGCAATAGCCGGGCAGGTTCCGCCGGCCCACTCGGCCGCGGAGCTGGTGGATCTGGGCCAGGCCGTAACGCTCGGCGTGCTGGATGAGCATGACGGTCGCGCGGGGCACGTCGATGCCCACCTCGATCACAGTGGTCGAGACCAGGACCTTCAGCCGGCCGGCGACGAAGGCGTCCATGACCTTCTGCCGGTCGGTCGAGGGCATCCGGCCGTGGAGCAGACCGACCGGGATACTGGAAAAGTAGGATTTGCGGAGGCGGTCGACCTCGTCGGCGGCGGCCTTGAGGGGCAGG
>Ga0315298_1007724_pt1 | contig 14004 bp, 11 predicted proteins | sample WHS_1_MG_FD_203077 | JGI IMG/M metagenome (GOLD analysis project Ga0315298, IMG submission 203077) | Extremophilic microbial mat communities from Washburn Hot Springs, YNP, Wyoming, USA - WHS_1_MG | ecosystem: Environmental > Aquatic > Thermal springs > Hot (42-90C) | place: USA: Wyoming...
GGCGGCCAAGCGCGCCAACAGGACACACAAGGTGGCCGAAATCCGTGTGGAGCAGGTGGCATGACCGCGCGAGCCGGGCCGCCAGCCACAGCCTGCCGATGATAAACTCGAAGTGCTGATGCCCGTTGAGCTGCCGCTTCTGGTCAAGGAGATCCACCGCCAGGCTCGCTTGCAGGGCGTGGCCCCGCCAGGCGCTACGCGATTGGTGAAGCTGCTCTACCTGGCCGACCTCGAATGGCGGCGTCAACACGGCGGCGCGCCCCTCGCTCAGCTCACTTGGCGCTTCCTGCACTTCGGCCCTTACGCTTGCGAGCTGGCCGATCTGCTAGGCGGCCCAGAGGTGGAGAAGACCGAGTTCGAAACGGGCAAGGTTGCCCATCGGCTGGTTTTCGCACCAGAAGAGCTTGAGAATCCTCAGGTGCCTGAGGAGATCTGCGGGCTGCTTGCCCGGCTGTTGAAGAGTTGGGGGGACGCCGACCTCAACATGCTGCTGGACTTCGTCTACTTTGAGACCGAGCCGATGGAACGGGCACGGCGGGGCGAGTTGCTGGATTTCTCCCAACTAAGACAGCCGGCGCGTGCTGCGCCGCCTAGGGTGGACCAGCAGAGGCTGAAGGCCCTGCGCGCCAGACTGGCCGAGCGAGTACGGGACTTGAAGCTTCGCACGGGTGGTCTCCAATCACCCCTGATCGCTCACGATGGTGCACGAGTTTGGGATGAAGAAGACCGTCCTGTCAAATTGCCCATCGGCGCTCCGATCGAATTTCCTGGAGTTTGAGCCCGTTGCCGGACGAGTTCGATCAAACGGCTCTTCTCTGCGATCCCTTCTACCAGCCGGTGGCCCCACTGGGGCGGGATTCGAAGGGACGTCCGATCGTCCGTCCGGGTCAACTGATCTGGGCGCATCAAGTGTATCCGCCAAAAGATCCCTACATCGTACACGTCCAGGGGTACGATCTCAGGGACGACTCGAAGACCAGCTACGTCATCCGCAAGCTCGACCCTCAACGACCCCCTGGCACGCATTTCCCCATCAAGGAGCTCGAGCTCCGTGCCGACGAGAACTACTACATCTTGCTTGGCAAGAAGCGGCCCGCTGTCGTCGTGCAGACGGTATCCTCAATCTGGCTGAACAAGCTGTATCCGGAACCCTACGTGTGGGTGGCCCCCGCTTTCAGCTTCAAGCCTCGCCACGAGGCGGAGTTCCGCTATCGGGTGGCGGCGATGGAATTCCCTCACCTGTTTTACTTGCCGGCGCAAGTGTACGGCTTGTCAGAACCCAGTGTTCTTCGGTTCGAGTTCATCCAGCCCGTGGCGCTCGCCGGGGTCCAGCCGCTATTCACCTCCGATGGGAAGCAGAGCGCTCTCTCTGAGACAGCCTGGGCCATCCTGCTCCACCAGCTCGTTAAGTTTGCCACGGGGAAGCCGCTCGATGAAGGGTTGGAGGAAACGCTTCAGGCTTATCAGTCTCTGGTCCTTGAGGAGTATCGCAAAGGCCAGGCCTGAGAGCTGCGGATCGCTCAGGAAGGGCCTCAACCGAGCAGAATGGTCGGCATCGCGGTGGCAGACTGAATCGGCTGCTCATCACATCCGTGGGGGCCATGGTAGCCATCCGTATATAGAAACCAAAATGTTGTCTCCTTCTCCGCCATGGACAGGAAGGAGAGGACATTCGAAAGGCGCTCTCAACCGCGCGCGTGCGCGCGAAGCAACTGTGGTGCCAAACGCTGGATGTGAGGTCCAAACTCTCGAGCCGATCGAGGTCCACGCGAGGTCCAGACTCGCATGGTAGGGCCCGTGAGGTCCAAATGCGGTCCAAATCGACTTCTCGTAACTCTTTGAAAAGGCGAGCAAGGTGTCTGTAAGTGATTGATTTGACAACCTTGACACGGTAGAGGTCACAGATTCGAGTTCTGTCGGGCCCACCACGGATCTCAAACGCTTACGCGCCTTCGCCCCGTGGTGCTGCCCCCTGTGGAGTCCAAATCTCTACGCCACCGTGCCTCCGGCCTGCGGGTGATCAGGCTCTGGGGGGCCGCCACGGGGGCAATGCGGGCAAGTCCGGGCCGCGGTAACAGCCGGCGAATGGGTTCGAGTCTGGGCTTGAGAAAGTTAAGATTGCGGTTTAGAATTCTCATATGCAATTCATTCCTCGCGCTGTTCAGAAGGTGCTGTTGCAGGCGGCCCGCCGCTTCCCGGCGGTGGTGCTGACCGGGCCGCGCCGGGCCGGGAAGACGACCTTGCTGCGCCGGCTGTTTCCGCGCGCCGCCTATGTGCTGCTGGAAGACCCCGATGTGCAGGCCCGCGCGCGTTCCGACCCGCGCGCCCTGATCGAGGAACTCCGGCCTCCCGTCCTGTTCGACGAAATCCAGCACGTGCCGGAGCTGTTCGCCTACATCCGCACGCGGATCGATCAGGCCCCCAGAGCGATGGGGCAGTGGTTGCTCACCGGCTCCCAGGAAGCGCCCTTGATGCAGGGAGTCACCGAGTCGATGGCGGGGCGCGCGGCCATGCTCGAACTGCTGCCGTTCAGTCTGGCCGAGACGGATCGCGTCAGCCTGCTGCTCGGCGGCTACCCGGAGGTGCTGGCGCGCCCAAGCGGGCGGGGATTGTGGTTCAGCTCCTTCATCCTGACGTACCTGGAGCGCGACGTCCGGGCTGTCACCAACGTCCGCGACCTGGCGACTTTCCGGCGCTTCCTGGCCCTTCTGGCCAGCCGGCACGGGCAGGTGTTGAACAAGACCGATTTGGCCGCTCCGCTCGGGGTGTCCGTGCCGACCATAGGCGATTGGCTGCATGTCCTGGAGATCACGGGACAGGTCATCCTGGTCCCACCCTATTTCGAGAACTTCGGCAAACGCCTGCTGAAGTCACCCAAGGTGTATCTGGGGGATACCGGGCTGGCTTGCTACCTTTTGGGGATTACCTCCCAGGCGGAGCTGGAGCGGTCGCCGTTTCTCGGCGCCTTGTTCGAAGGATTCGTGGCCGCGGAGATTCTGAAGAGCCAGGTCAACCAGGGCCGGCGCAAGGAGCTGTACCACTTCCGCGATCAACAGGGGCTGGAGGTCGATTTCCTTTTTCCGAGCGGCTGGGGCGGCCTCTGGACGGTGGAGTGCAAGGCATCCAAGACGGTCCAACCTGCCATGGCAAGACCGTTGGAGTCGTTGCGGCGCTCGATGAGCGGTCGGGAATCGGTCCGGTTGACGGTCGTCCACCGCGCCTCCACCACCGCGCGGCCGAGCCGGGGGCTGGCGCCGGGGGTCGAGGCCCTCGACATTCGGGCGTTTGTGGATGCTCTGGGCGGCAAACCGGCGGGGGGACGGAAGGCCAGCCAGCGCTGATCCTCATCGGTGGGGAAACCAGATTAGTCTCTCTCCACGGCCACTTCAAGGGTCGTGATCAGAGGCGGCATGTCGTTCGTGATCGTATCGTAGATTCGGTCAAAATCGATGTCGAAATAGGCATGGATCAAGCGATTTCGCATGCCGACGATGTCTACCCAGGGAATCTGCTGAAGCTCACATCGCGTACCCGAGCTGATCTTCGATGCCGCCTCGCCGATGATCTCGATACACTTCACCAAGGCCAGTGCGAGCATCCGGTCTTGCGCCAGGTCAACCGCTGTGCGCCCGGACGCGAATGACACCGCTTCCCGCGCAGCGTCCAGCATGTGGAGCAGCCGCGTGCGGTCATTCGGCGGCATACTGAACCACCGCGGTTCGCATCACCTCGTCCCGAAAGTAGCGGCTGAGTTCCCTGGGTGTCCGGAGATCGACCTTGCGGCCGCCGAACAAGCCGGAGAGTTCGCGCTCCATGGCCGCCATCCGCAGGTAGCCGACCCGCTGATCTGGTTCGAACTCCACGAGAACATCGACATCACTCGTGTCTGTAAAGCGCTCGGTCAACACGGAGCCGAAGACCGCGAGCTTCCGGATGCCATTTTTCCGGCAAAACTCGGCCACCAGATCCTGCGCGACGTCAATGTGTCCAACAACCATGCCTGCCCTAATTATCGCCCAGGAGCCGGCTGACAGTCTCCGCCCACGTGAGAGTTCCATGTGGGCGACCGCCAGCCGGTCTGCGGCGGCTCACGAGCGCTGGAAGAGCTGGACGAGGCGCTTGCGGGTCCCGGCGAATTCAGCCGGCCCGATGTGCTCGGCGATGATGGGGGGCGCGCCGGGCAGGGCGAGAATCTCTCTGACGTACTGCGGATAATTCATCTCGCCGTCCAGGGGGCCGGGCAACTGGTAGCTTGCGCCGCCGGGGGCCAGGCGGAAATCCTTGAGGTGCACCACGGCGACACGGTTGCGGAGCAACCGGACCATCTCGTGGAGGACCTGGTCGCGGCTTCCAAAGCGGGCGATGGGCGTCAGGTTGGGCGGGTCGAGCACCGCGCCGACGCATTTCGGCAGGCGGTCCAGGAGGGCTCGCAGGGACCCGGCATCCGGGCACGCCAGGGTGATGTAGGATTCCAGGGCGAGGGTCAGCCCGGCCTGTTCCAGGCGCGGCAGGAAGGGATCGAGGAAGCGGACGATCCGGTCCGCAGCCTGGGGTGTGAAGTTGCGCTGGTCCGACTTCATCAGATCCGCGCCGAAGCCGCCGGTCCAGGCCGCCAGGCGCGGGCAGTCGAGGTCCGCGGCATAATCGAGCGCGCGCGCGAAATCGTCCCGGCGGCAAGCCATGATGACCGTCTCCGGGTCGCAACAGTTCACGTAGGCGCCCAGCACGGCGGCGCGGAGATCTTCGGCCCGCAGCCAGCCGGGCAGCCCCTTCAGGAAACCGGCGGACACCGCGTTCCAGGCAAACTGGATCTGGGCGGTGCGGAAGCCCGCCGCGCGGGCCGCAGCCAGCACCGTCCGGGCCTGGGTTTCGGCGGCGCCAAGCTGGCAGGCTACGCCGAGCCGTTCCAGGGCGCTCTGTCCGGCGCGGAGCGCGCCGGCGCCGCCAGTGAGCAGAAAGGAATCGGCCAGCCACCGCCGCCGCGAACTGAGCATCTCATCTCCTGTGGGCCGGCCCGATGGGACTCACTGCTTGCCCGCGTCCTCCTCCATGCGCTTGCGCAGGCTCAGCGGACGCATGTCGGTCCACACTTCTTTAATATAAGCCAGGCAGTCGGCCTTGGGCCCCTGTTTGCCGACGTCTTTCCAGCCCAGGGGATTCTCGCGGTCGGCCGGCCAGATCGAATACTGCTCTTCGTGGTTCACAACCACTTTGTAGATTGTGGTGTCTTCTCTGTCTTCCATGCTGATCGTGTCTCCTTCTCGCGGGCAAGCCACTCCCAACAGCTTACCCTGTGAATCTTCGCTTCCACCGCGGCCGCTCCGGCATAGCCTTCGCCGGGCGAGAGCGCCTGCAACGTCCAGCGGCGGGCCAGAGCGGCGTCGCCCCGGATGGCCAGCACCGCGGCGGGCTCTCCGGGCGCCAGAGTGACGTCGAAGGCATCCAGCGGATACGACAGGCCTTGTCCAACGGCCTTGATGAAGGCTTCCTTGCGTGTCCAGCAGTTGAAAAAGCCCTGCAATTGCTCAGCGGGAGGGAGCGCCCGGAGCGCCTCCACCTCGCGGGGAGAAAAGAATCTTTCGGCGATCCGCGCGCCGGCTGTGTCGGGGCGCATGAACTCGACGTCCACGCCGACCTCGCAGCCGGCCGCGACGGCCACCAGCGCCAGTTCGTTCGAGTGGGACAGGTTGAACCGGAGACTGGCGCCGGCGAGCGAAGGCTTACCATAGGCGCTGTAGGTGAACCGCAGGGCCGCGGCATCCGCACCCAGGTACGCGGCGAGGATGTTCCGCAGGGCTCCGCGGGCGGCGATGAAACGGCGGCGCAGCCATTCAAACCGGAACCGGGCGGCGCGGGCGAGTTCGTCCTCGGAAAGCGTCGCCCGCAAGGCCGCCAGTTCGCCGTCCTCCAGGTTGAGATCGATCCTCCAGACATGGAGCGTGTCCGGGGTGATTTGCGGTCTGTCCGGCGCCGGCGTCCAGATCACACCCGGAGCCTCCCGGCGACAATCTGATGCAATTCCAGGGCCAGCACGCGCAGCAGCAGCACCCGGTCGCTGTTGAGGAAGAAATGATCGCCCGGGAACATGCGCACCAGGAATGCGCGAGCGGTCTGAGTCCGCCAGGCTTCCAGGCGGTCGCGGCCAACGTGCACATCGCGAAGTCCGCCATAGGCCGACAAGGGGCAGTCCAGGGGCGGCTCTTCGGTGTAGGAGTAGGTCTCGCAGATCGTAAAGTCGGCCCGGAGAATCGGGAGGATCAGGTCTCGCAACTCCGGCTGGGCAAGCACAGCTTCGGGGGTGCCGTTCAGCCTTCGGAGGGCTTCCAGAAACTCCGGGTCCGGCAGATGGTGCATAGCGGTCTCGCGATCAGGAAGCTGGGGTGCGCCGCAGGCCGACACAAACAGGTGGGCCGGTTCGGCAGCCAGGCGGCGGCGCGTCCAGCGAGCCAGTTCGAAGGCGACCAGAGCTCCCAGGCTGTGGCCAAAGAGGGCGAAGGGCCGGTCCAGGAAGGGAGTCAGAGCCGTCCCGCAGGCTTCAACCAGCGGGCCGATAGCGGTGAAAGGAGCTTCCCCGATGCGAGCGCCGCGGCCGGGCAACTGGACGGGACAGACCTCGACGCCGGGCGGCAGGCTCTCCGGCCAGCGGTAGAACAGCGACGCATCCGCTCCCGAGTAAGGGAAACAGAACAGGCGCAGTTTGGCCGCCGGGTTGACCCGCCGGTGAGCCAGCCAGGAAGCTGCCTGGATCACGCGATAGCCTCCAAACTGCCGGGCGCGGGCGCCGCGCCGGCTTCCTGGCGGAGGAAGTCGCGCATATTGCGGTTTCCCATAAGCCAGAGAGCAGTCAGGGTCATCATACCGCCGCAGAAGGCGTAGATCAGGGGGATGTTCTTGCCGAGCAGGTCGGCCGCTACGCCGGCCAGGCCCATGCCGAGCGGCGATATCGCCCCGGCCAGAGAGCGCACCAGCCCAAACACGCGGCCCCGGAACTCGCTGGGGGTGGTGACTTGCAGGATGGCGATAATGCTCACACCGACGAAGCCCACCAGGACGCCGTCGGCCAGGGAAAGCCCCAGCGCCAGGACGGGGTTGCGGACGAATCCCAGAGCGCCGAAGCCGACGGCCTGGGCGAGCATTCCGGCAAGGATCCAGCGGCTCCGGCTCCGGCCTCCCAGCCGGAGCGCTCCGGCCAGGGCGAAGCCGATCAAAGACCCGCCGCCATGCGCGGCGAGCAGGTAGCCGTACCAGCCCGGACCCACCTTCAGGAAATCCTCAACGAAGAACGGGAACAGGACCATGATGGGCGCCGAGAAGAAGTTCAGCAGCGAGGAGCCCAACACCGTCGCCCGCAGCCCGGGCCTGTCCCACACGTAGCGAAATCCGGCCACGGTGTCACGCTCGAATCCCGCCATGCCTTTCCGGCGCGGGGCCTGGGGCGGCATTTGGATGAAGGACTCGGTGGCCGCGGCGAACCAGTAGGTGAGGGCGTCCATGAGGAACATGACGGGAGCGCCCATCAACTGGTACAGCAGGCCGGCCACGCCGCGTCCCACCAGGGTGGCCATCTGGAAGGCGCTTTGCAGGGTGGAGGCGGCCGCGGGCACCCGGTCGCGGGGGACCAGGTCCGGAACCGAAGCCGAGATCGCGGGCTGGAAGTACGACCCGGTCACCGCCGATAGCACGGCCGCCAGGATGATCGCCCCCAGAATCGCGTGGGTCGAATCCGGCGACAGCAACATCAGCGCCGCGACCGCCGCTACGGCGATGCCGTTCAGGGTATCGCTCGCTACCAGCAGCTTGCGGCGCGGATGGCGGTCCGCCACGGCGCCGCCCAGGGGGCCCAGCAAGGCCATCAGCAGGCCCGACATCATGCCGAGCATGCCGATCAGGCTGGCTGAGTTGGTGGTCCGTTTAATCCAGAACACCATCGCCACGGTGTATGCCTGGTTGCCGAAGACACTGACGGTCTGGGCCTGCACCAGCAGGAAAAAGTTGCGATTGAGCAACTTCGGGAGCGGTTGTTTACCTTGCCTGGCGATCAAACCGGGTACCCCCACTCCTGAAAACATCTACGCCAGGCCTGGGCCACCTTGAGGCGGTCGGCCTCGGGCAGAGGTTTGAATTCGTTCTTCTTGTATCCCACGTGGGCCGCCACGTAGGCTTCAATCTTCGGCAGGGCAGCCTCGAAGCCTGGCAGCCGGAGCTCGCGATACACCCTGGCCATCTGGCCGGGCATATCCCGCTCGAGATCCTCGAAGCGGATCTCGCAGAATTGACCGGGGGGAATCAGGGGCTTGTCTTCGAAAAACGCCTCGTACATGAGGGCGTAGCGGCGCAAGATGCCTTCATCCACCTGGCCCGGGTGGGGACGCTGGAGGTAAGAAGCAGGCACGGCCGTCTCGAACAGCTTCCGGGTCGACTTGAAGACCACATACGGGTTGCGGTGCACATGGATGAAGCGAGCCTGGGGAAACAGTTCGAGCATCATGCGCACTCTGGCCGTATGGGTGGGCGACTTCAGGACGATGGGCCGGTCGTAGCGCCAGGTGAGCTTTTTCAGAAACTCGATGAGGGCAGCCTTGAATGCCTCGGTCTCCGCGGCGGGCACGCCGCGAAAAGTCAGGTAGCGGTCGTACTCGTCCTGATGTCTCGGGAAGACCCACGCGAGCACCGGAGAATACAGGCACAGCACGGAGAGCGCCCCCTCATCTTCGCCCGGGCTGCGAAAAGTAATCTCCATGTTATCCATGGGGCGCTTGCGGGGAGGCGCATTGCCGAGGGCCTTTTCGACGGCCGCCTCCCGCGACAGGCAGGTGTGCGGATGGGAAATTTGGAACAGGTTCGGGTATGCAAACTGCGGGTCGAGGCAGAGCAGGTTGTGCACCAGGGTGGTACCGTTGCGCCAGTGGCCGAGCACGAAGACCGGCGGGTGGATGCGGACCCCGGCAAGGCGCGGTCCGAACTCCCGCTGTTCGCGGCGGCGCAGGCGGGAATTCATCAGGCTCAGCAAAGTGACCAGGGCCGCGCGCCCCAAGTAAGGGGCATCGATGTCGAAATGATTGCGGCGCAGCAGGCGCCACCAGTCTCCCGCCGTGATGCCGATTAATGAGTCCATTTAGTGCCTGAGTCCTCCCTGTAATATGGCGCGCAGCTCATCCAGGTACCACCGGGCGAGGCGGGTGATGGTGCGGCGCTTGTGCAGCTGCTTGCCGTACAGCCAGCGCAGATGGAGCCGCTCGCCGGTGACAATCCCCACCAGGTACAAAGAAGCGCTGCGCCTGCCCTGGGGGCTTTGTTCGGGGCCGGCCGATTCGGATGCGAGGCGGAAGGGCAAGACCCCGCGGTCGCCTGCCGATAGCGCGGCTTGGGCGGGCGCGCCCTCACGGTCGCGGCTCAGTAACCAGGCGGAACCCCCGCGGTCGAACTGGCCCAGGTAATTGAAGTTGACCTCGGGAGACGGCAGCGCCGCCATCTCGGCGCGCACGCGCGCATCGGCGCACAGATAACGCAACAAGCCGTAGCCCGCGCCGTGGCGCGGCGGCGCCGGCGTCTGGTCCTGCTCCGCATCGAGAAGCAGCGGGTAGATGCTGGTAAACCAACCGATGGTACGGGAAACGTCGATGGCATCGCCGAACTCCTCGCGGCCGTGGCCTTCGGTCTCAATCAGGATCCGCGGCCGTCCCCGCCAGCGGGCCATGGTGCGGGCCAGCGCCCGGAGCAGCAGATCCTGAGCGCCGGAAGGCGCCTGAAGCAGCGCCTTGGTCTCGCCGGCTTCGAGCGATACGGTCACCTGACCGGTCGAGCCGTAGGTATTTGCGCCGCCGGGGTTGTCGAACGGGATCGAGGCCAGTCCGGGCGCCCGCAAGGAGCGCCAGTATTCGAGTTCCTCGCGGATTTCCTGCGATTGCGCGTATTCGGCGAGCCGTTCCGCCCACTGCCGGTAGGACGCCGTCTTGGGGGGAAGCGGCATGCCCTGCCAGGCGCGCTGGAGATCTTCCAGGAAGATCCGCCACGACACGCCGTCCGTCACCAGGTGGTGGAACAGCAGGAGCAGGCGGCCAGGTTCGCCGGGACCCAGATCGAGCCATGCGGCGCGGAACAAGGGGCCACGCTCGAGGTCGAAGCCAGCCTGCAAATCCGCGCAGGCCGCTTCGATCGCCTCGCGGCGCCGGCGCTGGCCCACCCGCGACAGGTCGACCGTGACGAGCGGGGAAACGCCGTCCGGCCCGGCGATCGAGGCGTTGCGCTGCTTGTCGAAGCGCATCCGGAGGGCATCGTGGTGAATCACGAGCTTGCGCAAGGCTTCATCCAGGACGCGAAGATCCAGCTCGCCGCCCACCTCGATCAGCATGGAAGAGTTGAAATGATGGGGCGCTTCGGGGTGGTGCTCGAAGAACCAGTGCTGGACCGGCGTGAGGGGCAGCGGGCCGGTCACCGTACCCTGCTCGGCTTCGAGGGCGGCGCCCCGGCCGGCGACGCGGGCCAGGGCCTCGACGGTGGGGTGCTCGAAAATCTGCCGCGGCGTCAGCCGCAGGCCCGCCTGGTTGGCCTGGGCAATCACCTGGATGGAGAGGATGGAATCGCCGCCCAGGGCGAAGAAGTTGTCCCGGATTCCGACCTTTTCGACGCCGAGCAGGCGGGTCCAGATGGCAGAGAGAATCTCCTCTTCACGGGTACGCGGGGCAACGTATTCACTGCCCAACCCGGCGCGCCCCTGGCCGGGAGCGGGCAAGGCGCGGCGGTCCACCTTGCCGTGGGGCGTCAGCGGCAATGCGTCCAGCATGACGAACTCCGCCGGGGTCATGTAGTCCGGCAGCTTCTGCTGGAGGAAGGCGCGCAGTTCGACCACGGTGGGCGCCGCGCCCGCGCCAGGCACCAGGTAAGCCACCAGGCGTTTGCTTTCGGGGCCGTCCTCGCGCACCAGACAGAATGCTTCGCGGATGGCGGGGTGCTGGGCCAGCACGGCCTCGATTTCGCCGAGCTCGATCCGGAAGCCGCGGATTTTCACCTGGTGGTCGATGCGTCCCAGGTATTCGATGTCGTTGCCGGGCAGGCAGCGCGCCAGATCGCCGGTCTTGTAAAGCCGGGCGCCGGGCTGGCTTGAGAAAGGATTGGGGATGAACCGCTCCGCGGTCAGCTCAGGACGTTTCAGATAGCCACGCGCGCAGCCCGCGCCACCCACGTAGAGTTCGCCGGGCACACCGGCCGGCAGGATTTCGAGGTTGCGGTCGAGCACATAGACTTCCAGGTCCGGGATGCGGCGTCCGATCACGCTGCCCGCACCGGCTTCCACGTCCTGAAGGGAGATGGGGCGATAGGTGACGTGGACGGTGGTCTCGGTGATGCCGTACATGTTCACCAGTTGGGGGCGCCGGTCGCCGTAGCGCTGGAACCACGGGCGCAAGCTCTGAAGCTCGAGCGCCTCGCCGCCGAAGATCACGTACCGCAAGGCCAGATCGCGCGTGCCGCCGGCGCTCTCCGCAGCGCGGATGAGCTGGCGGAACGCCGAGGGCGTCTGGTTGAGCACGGTGACCCGCTCGCGCTCAAGCAGATCATAAAACGCTTCCGGGGAACGGCTGACCAGGTACGGCACCACCACCACCCGGCCTCCGTAGAACAGCGCTCCCCAGATCTCCCAAACCGAGAAGTCGAAGGCCGCGGAGTGGAAGAAGGTCCACACGTCGCCAGTGCCGAAGCGGTACCAGTCGCAGGTGGCATCGAACAGGCGCACGACGTTGGCGTGGGTCACCGGCACGCCCTTCGGCTTGCCGGTCGAGCCGGAGGTGTAAATCACGTAAGCGATGTTCTGAGGCGACGGCCGGTGAGGCATCGAGGGCGGCGTGTGCCCGGGCAGAGTGTCGAGTTGCAGGATGCGGCCCCGGTATGCGGGAAGGCGGTCGCGCAGGGTGCTGTCGGTAATCAGCACCGGCGCTTCGGAGTCTTCCAGCATGAAAGCGATGCGCTCGGGGGGGTAAACCGGATCGATGGGCAAGTATGCGCCGCCGCTTTTCAAGATCCCGAGGATGGCCACCACCAGGTCGATCGATCGCTCCATGTAGAGGGCTACCAGGGTATCCGGCCGGATACCCAGGCCCGCCAGGTGAGAGGCCAGGCGGCCGGCCCGCTCATTGAGTTCGCGGTAGGTCAGGCTTTGGTTCTCAAAGGTCACCGCAACCGCATCGGGGGTACGCGCCGCCTGAGCTTCGACCCGCTCATGGATGCAGTCGGTGACCGGGCAGACCCGGGTAGCGGCCCCGGCTTCGATGAGGGCGCGGCGCTCGTCCGGCGCCAGCATGGGCAGCTTCGAGACCGGCAGATCCGGCTCCGCGACCGCGGATTCCAGCAGGTTGCGGAAGTGGCCGGCCATGCGGGCGATGGTGGACGCGTCGAACAGATCGGCGTTGTACTCGATCGAGCCGCTCAAACCTGCGGCTCCGCCGGCCATCGAGAACATCAGGTCGAACTTGGCGATGCCGGTTTCGGCCTCGACGGGCTCGATTTTCAGGCCCGGCAGTTCGTGCCGCAGCGGCGGCGTGTTCTGGAAGACAAACATGGCCTGGAACAGCGGCGTGTGGCTCATGTCGCGCTCGGGGGCGACGGCATCCACCACCATTTCGAAGGGAGCGTCCTGGTGGGCGTAGGCTTCGAGCGCGGTGCGGCGCACCCGGTCGATCAAGTCCTGGAATCCAGGATCGCCGGTGAGGTCGGCGCGCAGGACCAGGGTGTTGACAAAGAACCCGATGAGGTCTTCGATTTCGGCGCGGTTGCGATTGGCCGAAGGCGTGCCGACGCCGAACTCCTCCTGGCTGGTGTAGCGGTGGAGCAGGGCCTGAAATGCCGCCATCAGGGTCATGAACAGGGTGGCGCCCCGCTGGCGGCCGAGCGCTTCCAGCCGGCGGGCGGTATCCTGGGGAACCGTGAAAGCTGCCGAGCCGCCACGGTAGCCCTGGTATTTCGGCCGGGGCCGGTCAGTGGGCAGTTCGAGCAATGGCGGGAGTCCGGCCAGTTGCCGCTTCCAGTACTGGAGCTGGGCCTCGAGCCGCTCGCCAGCGAGCCATTGGCGCTGCCACGCGGCGAAGTCGGCGTACTGGACCGGCAATTCCGCAAGGGGCGAGGGGCGCCCGGCCAGGCGGGCGGCATACAAGGCGGCGATCTCGCGAACCAGCACGCCCATCGACCATCCGTCGGAGACGATGTGATGCATCACCAGCAGGGCCACATGATCCTGATCGCCCAGGCGCAGCAGGCGGGCGCGAATCAGCGGGGCGCGGGAAACATCGAAGGGCCGCTGGGCTTCCCGGGAGGCGACCTCGCGAATGTGCGATTCGGGTTCGCCGGCCAGGTCGGTGACCGGCAACTCGAGGGTGAGCTGGGGAGCAATCACCTGGGCCGCGCGGCCGCCGGCGGAGACGAAACTGGTGCGCAGGATTTCATGGCGGCGCACGATTTCGTTCAGGCTCCACTCGAGTGCGGCGACATCCAGGCGCCCGGTGAGCCGGACCGCCACGGGCAGGTTGTAAAGGGGCGTTCCCGGCTCGAGCTGCTCGAGGAACCAGAGGCGCTGCTGGGCGAAAGACAAAGGCAGCTCGCCGTCGCGGGAGGCGCGGGGGATGGGCGGCAGGGCGGACTGGCGGGCCGCGCGCACCGCCGCCGCCATTCCGGCAACGGTCGGGGATTCAAACAGGGCGCGCAAAGGCAGCTCCACGGCGAATGCCGCACGCACCCGCGAGACCACCTGGGTGGCGAGCAACGAATGGCCCCCCAGGTCGAAGAAATTGTCGGTGGCCCCGACCGGTCCGGCGTTCAGCACCCCGGCCCAGATGCCGGCCACGATCTCCTCCTCCGCATCCCGCGGAGCTACATACGGGCGTTCCGGGGAGGCCGCGACTTCGGGAGCGGGCAGAGCTTTCCGGTCCACCTTGCCGTTGGGCGTGAGCGGGAAGGCATCGAGCGCCACAATCGCAGCCGGCGCCATGTAGTCCGGCAACCGCTGCCGCAGATGGT
>Ga0315298_1007726_pt1 | contig 14003 bp, 12 predicted proteins | sample WHS_1_MG_FD_203077 | JGI IMG/M metagenome (GOLD analysis project Ga0315298, IMG submission 203077) | Extremophilic microbial mat communities from Washburn Hot Springs, YNP, Wyoming, USA - WHS_1_MG | ecosystem: Environmental > Aquatic > Thermal springs > Hot (42-90C) | place: USA: Wyoming...
AAAAGAAGCAGGGAGTTTGATTGCCGAAACTTTAATTTTGGCAATCTTAGGTTGGCTGCTTTTGTCTTGGGAATGGTTGCAAAAAGCAGTCTTAGCCGAGCCGGAGATATTTTTGATATTAACCGCTGTGGGAAATATTTTATTGGGAAGATTTACTGGTCTTCGGCTTTTAGAATACAAAAGATTTAGAAAACTCATTAAATAAATCTCAAATCTCAAAGGTCAAATCTCAAAACCAAATCTCAAATCTAAAAATCTAGATTTAGGGATTTAGGATTTGGATTTAACCTTTGAGTTTTGAAATTTGAGATTGAAACCATGCTTAACACTTCTTCCATTTTAGGAATGAATGCCCGGAACCGGCAATATCTTATTTATAATAATAAGGTTGGCCGGAAGATTGCTGATTCTAAGCTTTTAACCAAAAAGCGGCTTTTAAAAGCAGGTTTGCCGGTGCCTAAGGTTTTAAAAATTTTTAAAACCCCGGAGGATGTTTTTAATTTTGATTGGACGAAGTTGCCGGAAAGTTTTGTTTTAAAACCAGTTTCCGGATTTGGCGGTCAAGGAATTGTGATTATTCGCGGAAGAGCAAAATACGCAGGGGAATGGTGGACAATAAGTGGAGAGAAAATTGATATTCCTACCTTGCGACTTCATACTTTGGATATTTTAGCCGGACAATATAGTTTACATAATTTTCCTGACTGGGCTTTTGTTGAGGAAAGAATTAAAATTGCCGGGATTTTTCGCAAATATGCTTATCGAGGGACTCCGGATGTGAGGGTGATTGTTTTTAATAAAGTGCCGGTAATGGCAATGTTGCGTTTACCAACAAAAGAATCTGAAGGTAAGGCAAACTTACACCAAGGGGCGATTGGGGTGGGGATTGATTTAGCAACGGGAATTACTAATCACGCTGTTTGCCGGGGGAAATTTTTAAGATATATCCCTGGAACAAAAAGAAAAGTAAATGGAATAAAGCTACCATATTGGAACACAATTTTGACACTGGCGGCAAAAGCCCAAGAAGCAGTTCCGGAATTGGGCTATGTGGGGGTAGATATCGTTTATGATAAGGCTCACGGGCCGATGATTTTGGAGTTAAACGCCCGGCCGGGGTTGGAAATTCAAAACGCAAATTTAACTCCTTTAAAAAGGCGGCTGGAAAGAGTTGAGGGCTTGGAGGTTTTAAACGCCCAACATGGGGTAAGAATTGCCAAGGCTTTATTTGCCGGTAGATATGCCGACAGAGTAATGGCTGAGGAGGGGGTAAAGATTATAAATGCGGTTGAGGAGATAAAGGTTAAGGGATTAGATGGAAAGTTAACGCCAGTAATGGCGAGAATTGATACCGGAGCCTCTCGGAGTTCGATTGATAAGGCTTTGGCCAAACAATTGGGGCTTTTGAAAAAGGAAAATATTTTGTGGAAGGATCGCTATCAATACCGTTCAGCAGTTGGAATTCAAACGCGGCCGGTGATTGGTTTTACTTTTTGGTTGGCAGGAAGAAAAATTCAAACTAGTGCCTCGGTTGCTGACAGGAGTAAAATGAAATATAAAGTTTTAATCGGGAGAAAAGATTTAGGAGGTTTTCTAATAAAAGGATGAAAATGAAAATTGCCATTTTTAGCCATGTTGCTTCTGCTTACGGCCCAAGGAGGTTTAAAGAAGAGGCAGAAAAATTAGGATTGAAGGTTTATGTTGCCGATTATAATGATATTGATGTAATTATTGATCAAAAGGGGATTAGAGTTTATCTTTGGGGTGAATTAATGCCAAAGATGGATTTAGTTATTTTTCGTTCCGCGGGAGGAACTTTTTATTATGTTCCCCAAAGAGATTATCTTTTGAATTTCTTCGATAAACAGGGAGCAACAATTTTAAATAAAAAAACTTATAAAAAATGGTCGAGGCTTGATAAATTTACTCAACAAATGAGATTAGCGCAATTAGGATTGCCCTTCGTAGAATCTTTTTTATATGGAGAGCGCCAACGTTTGGAAAAAAACATGTTTTATCCGGCGGTGGTTAAATCTTATTTTGGGAGCCAAGGAAAAAGAGTTTTTAAAGTAGAAAACAAAAAGCAGCTTAATAAACTTTTGGAGAATTTTTTGCCGGGAAACCTTTTAATCGAGCCGGTTTTACCTGAAGGAGAGGATGTTCGGGTAATTGTTCTAGGAGGAAAAGCAATTGGGGCAATGAAAAGAATTGCTCCCCAAGGTCAGTTTTTAACTAATTATTCGGCGGGAGGAATGGTGGAAAAATTTGAGCTTGATGAAGCGACTAAAGAGTTAGCAGAAAAAGCAGCCAAGGCGTTTTTTTTGGATTATGTTGGCGTAGATTTGATGAAGGATTGGCATGGTAAATGGCGAATTTTGGAAGTTAATCGCGCCTGCCAATTTGAAGGATTTGAAAAAGCTACAGGAATTAATGTTGCCAAAAAGGTAGTGGAATATTTGATTTCTAAAAGAAAGAATGCCGGAAGATAATTGCTAGTTTTAAAATGACAGAACAATAAGTTTATAGTTTTTTCTTTTCTAATTTTGCTTCCTCACCGTTGATGACTTTAACTACTCAGGCTTTTGCCGGAAAAATTTGGGAAGATTATTTGTAGCCGCCAGTTTTTACCAGCCGGGATAAATCTTTTTGCCAATCCCAGCCTAAAACCGCGGCTAAAATTAGACCGGGGAAGAAATCACGCCTCCCAGGTGTGCTCTTGACAGAATTATCCTAATTTGATATAAATTAGGAAAGTTAAATATCCTAATTTATATGAAAAATCAAGAATACATCCCCAGAGCAATCGAGGAAACGATTAAAAAAAATCTTTTCAAGGGAAAGGTAATTATTATTTATGGAGCGCGCCAGACAGGAAAAACCACTTTGGTGAAAAAGATTCTTGCTGATTGCTCTAAAGTTTCTTCTAAATATATTAATTGTGATGAAGAGGATTTTCGCCTTTTGCTGACTGAGGCAACTACCTCTACCCAACTTAAGGAAATAATTGGGGAAAATCAGTTGGTTATTCTTGATGAGGCTCAAAGAGTTCCCAATATTGGTTTAAAACTTAAACTTTTGGTAGATAATTTTCCAAACCAGCAAATTATTGCCACCGGTTCTTCCTCTTTTGAATTGTCGCAAAATATTGTTGAGCCATTAACAGGAAGAAACCTTCAGTTTTGGCTTCATCCTTTTTCCTTGAAAGAGCTTAGAAACATTTTTGATAAAGTGGAGATTAAGCGGATGCTTGAAACCTTTTTAATTTATGGTTGCTATCCGGCGGTTGTTAACGCTTCTTCTTTAGAAGAAAAAAGGATTTTAATTTCCAGTATTGCCCAGGACTATCTTTTTAAGGATATTTTAAAGTTTCGGGGAATAAAAGCAGAGCAAACGGCAAAAAAACTTTTACAGGCTTTGGCTTTGCAGTTGGGGAATGAGGTTTCTTTAAATGAATTGGCTAATTTAGTTGGGGTAAGTAAAGAAACGGTCGCTTCTTATTTAGAGATTTTGGAAAAAGCTTTTATTATTTTTACTCTGCCTCCTTTTAGTCGGAATTTAAGGAAGGAGATAGGAAAACTAAGAAAGGTTTATTTTTATGATTTGGGAATAAGAAACGCGTTAATAAATAACCAAAACCCTTTAAGTTTGCGGGCTGATGTGGGAGCGATGTTTGAAAATTTTGTTATTGCTGAAAAGAAAAAAGAAGAAAATTTTGTCGGTAACCTTAAAAATCTTTATTTTTGGCGGACATATGCCAAACAAGAGATTGATTTGGTAGAAGAGATTGGGGGGAGGCTTTATGCTTACGAGATAAAATGGCAAAAGACAAAAGGAAAGCCGCCAAAAGCTTGGAAGGAAACTTATCCTAATTCATCTTGGCAACTGGTTAATAATCAAAACTTTTTGGAAGTAATTAGTTAGGGGCTTCTTTATAAAGTATCTCCCTAGGTGTGAACGTGTTACACCTCCCAGGTGTGATAGGTATGTAGTAATAGGGGTGTAGTTTTTTTAACCTTGCGGATTTTCCTTAATGCTTTGTAACAATAATAACAAGAGTCGAGCTTTATATTCGGGATTATCGGGATTATTTCCTCGTATAATTGATCTTATAATTTTTATTACCTTCTTTTTGAATTCTTCCCCAGCAGAATTTAGTAAACCTCGAAAGTCGTCAATACCTAAGTCTTCTAACACTCCTAAAAGGAGTTCTTTTTTATATTTAGAATAAAAAAAAGAATTATCCATTAACTTTTTAAGTAAATTTAGAGTTTCTTCGAGAGTTTCTTTTTGAAAATAATTTCCTAAAACTAATCTTAAGGCTAATCTTATATTATGGATAATCACGTACTCTGAAGAAAGCCCGTCTTTCAGTTTCTTAATGTGATTTGAAATTTCTCCAACTAAGAGGTTTAACATACTTTTCATATTATCTGCTGCCTCAGCGTTTTGGGGAAAATGATTTATTCCTAATCTTAAGGCTATTTCTAAGGCTTCTAGGAAATCAACAATTGAATTATCATAAGCAGTAATTTCCTGTTTGGTAGGCCAAGCACTTACTATCATTTCTTTTAATTCTTCTTTATAACTCTCCACTAATAAATTATAATTATTATTTAAATCAACTAAAGGTTGAAGAGGTTGAAGAGACGAAAGGATTTCTAATAAAATTCTTCTTCTTCTTTGTGTTTGCTCTGGTTGTTCTGGTTGTTCTGTTTGGGATATTTCACAAATTAATCTTTCAATTTTTTTACATTGAGCATTAACTAAAGCATTCAGGATATTTTTAATCGCTTCCGGGAATTCTTCTATTTTTCTTCCTGTTGCTGCTAAAGCAACAAATGCCCAAAGAGAAACCTCTATGCTCTGTTGGTATGCTTTAAAAGACTCTCCCCTGTCTAGTGTTGGAGTTGGGGGTAGTTTTGTATTTGTATACTTCTCTAAGCCCAATAAAAGGTCCATGTCACTAAGAAAAAAACTCTGCTTTTCTTTCGACATAGAGGCAATAAGTCTATACATAACATATAAAGCTGGTGATTCTGCAGCATTTTTTTTGTAAGCTTCTAATAAATCTACTTCTAAATCTATATTATTTGAAACTAGGACAATAGCAAGAAACCATAGCGGATATAAATTCGGGTTGGGAGATCGAACTAAATTTTCAGCTTCTTTAATAACGCGAGAAGGAACGCCTCCTGGATAAGGTTCAGGCCCCAAAATCATACAAACAACAGTAGAAGCGAGATCTTCTTCAGGTTGTCATATTATTTCAGTACTCATTTTTATATTTTTTTTCTTAAATTTTTGAGTAAAATTTTAACTCAAAGTTAATTGAATGTCAATTTTAATTTTCCTTTTTAAGAGGAAAATTTTTACTAGGAGAGGAGTTAAACATAACCTAGTTTTCCGGTGGGGGAGGAAACGGTGGTGCGGGAGAGTTTGCCAGAGAGGATGTGTTCGTTTGATGATTTATTTAGAAGGAGGAATAAAGCCGATTGGGCGGGTAGCGCGGGCGCGCTCCTCCATTTCCCTTTTTGCCCTTAGTGTTTTTTCTGAAGCACTAAGCACATCAAGAATTTCTTGAGTAGTCACGGGGCCGGGTGAGTTTCCTAAAGCTTCTTGTTCTCCTTTGACTCGAAGAACTTCAGAGACAATATCAGCGATATCTCTGCCGCTTAAGCCTTTACTTGCCTCATCAATTTTAGCCCAATTTATTTCTTCACTGGTAAGAGTTCTTCCTGCACTTTTACTTGCCTTTTGGAAGTGGATTTGAAAGATTTGGGCCCTTTCTCCATCTTTAGGAAGGTCAAGATGAACAGTTACTTCACAGCGACTTAAAATCGCATTATCGATTCTTTCGGGATAGTTGGAAAGTAAAACAACAGTAATATTGCCGTTTCCCGTAAGTCCATCTATTGCCTGATTAAATTCCGAAACAACTGAGGCGGTAGCATGATGAGTAGTTAATTCGCGGGAGACTAAAAGTTGGTCCGCTTCGTCAATGATAACTAGACAGTGACCCCTTTCTTTACCAAGATTTGAAGCTAATTCAAAAAGAGCCTTTGTCATTTTTTCGCTTTGGCCAAACCACATGTCATAGATATCTGATCCTCTTACTACCAAAACCGCTGCTCCGGCTTCTTTGGCTAAGGCTTTGGCGGTAAGAGTTTTTCCTGTGCCCGGTGGACCTTAAAAAAGAATCGCCCGAGGAGGAGTAACCCCCCATTTTTTAAAAGCCTCAGGGTTTTTAATTTGTAAAGCTAACCTTTTGGCGAGGTTAACTGCTTCTTCTTGTCCGCCAATGTCCTCAAAAGAAACCAAGGGCAGTTTTTCTATAACAACTGCTTTTCTTACTCGTTCAAGTTCATCGCCTTTAAAAATGTCAAATAAACTCTTTTCTCCTGCCTGGGAAATAGGTGTTTCGGTTGGCTGGATGATTACTTTTATCGGCGGTGGTTCTAAACCTTCATTTTTGTAGGCTTCGGTAGCCACTACTTGATAAATTTTTAAGGCCAAAGTTAATTCCTCTAAAAATTGCTCTTGAGTAGTTATTCTTGTATCACGAGGACGATAGACAATATCCCCACCTAAATTACAAAGGTATTCTATATCTTCCTCCGAGGTTCTGACACGATAAACTCCAGTCCTTATTACCCTTAAGTTTGGATTTACGTGCCGACGAAGGGTTTCCTCTAAATTTGGAGGGGTGTAAGTACGCAAATATTCCCACTTACTTCTCCAACAATATAATCTTAGTTCTAGTTCTCCTTCTTTAGAAAAATCAAGTATGGGTTGGGATCCTAAATCTCCTAAATCAGGGCCAACAAATATTGCCCCGGGAGGTCGGGGAAGGCCATTTTTAACTTGTTCCCAAAGCCTTTCCCCATTTCTTATTTCCCATTTTATTGGTGAGTTATATGGCGGTAGAGATTCTTTTTCTGATTCTGGCATACTTTAATATTAAAATACCTCTTATTTTAAGAGGAGTCAAGGCCGTTTTAATTTTTAACCCGGCTGGAAACCATAAAGAGCTTCAAGATCCCACATAACTCCTTTTTTCCCGCCGCAGCGATACAAAACTTCGTAGATAAAATTGTGGATTCGGTTGTTAACATTGTTTATCAAGGCAAGAAGAATTTTTCTAGTCAATCCCGGCCGGAATTTCATATTTTTATAATAACATAAAGTAGCTCCCTAGGTGTGAATGGCGAGTTAGACATAACCTAGTTTTCCGGTGGGGGAGGAAACGGTGGTGCGGGAGAGTTTGTCGCCAATTTGGGGGAATTTTTCTAAAATATCCGCAAAAATATTTTTTGCCCGGATGACTTTTTCCTTACTTGGTCCTTCAAAACGCAAAGTTAAATAAGGGGAGGTATTTGAGGCGCGGACCAGACCCCAGGTTTGGGAGTCAAAAATAACTCTGGCGCCATCAACGGTAATAACTTGATATCTTTTTGCCAACTGGCGGGTAATTTGCTCAACTACTTTAAACTTGACCTCGTCAGCACAAGGAAGTTTAATCTCCGGGGTACGGACTAAAGGTGGAATAAAAGAAAAAAGCGAAGAAAAGGGCTTTTTTGTTTGGGAATAAATTTGAAGAATTTTGCCGGCAGCCCAAAAACCATCATCGACCCGGTAGTGATTTTCCGCAAAATAAAAATGGCCGGAGACCTCACCGCCCAAAATAACCTCTTTGTCTTTTTGCAAAGTATCTTTTATTGGTGCATGGCCGGTGCGGTGAATAAGGGGAATGCCGCCAAAAGAGGGAATTAGGGTTTGGAGTAAGCCGGAGCATTTGACATCAAAAAGAATTTTTTTACCAGGGTGGCGGGACAAGACATCTTTGGCTAAAATAAGCAAAAGATAATCTGCCCAAACTAAATTTCCTTTTTCGTCAACTACTCCCACCCTATCACCATCGGCATCAAAAGCCACTCCCAACTCCGCTTTTGTCTGGCTGACCTTTTTGGCTAAATCGGCCATATTTTTTGGTTGTTCGGGGTCGGGGATATGGTGGGGAAAAGAGGCATCGGGTTTAAGATAAAGACCGGCAACCACTTTTGCCCCCAAACTTTCCAAAAATTTCTTGGCAAACAACCCAGGGGTGCCATTGCCACAATCAAGGCAAATTCTAACCGGCCGGGAAAGTTTTAAATATTTTTGGGCATATTCTTGGTAAATTTCAAAAGCGTTTGGTAAAATTTCTTTTTTGCCTGGGGTTTTTGCTTTTAGCCAGGCTTCTTTTTCAATAATTTGGCGGAGTTTTTGAAGCTCATGGCCATAAATTGGCAAAGAGTTTTTCCCCACCAGTTTAAAACCATTATAAAACCAGATATTATGAGAGCCGGTAATACTTACCCCACCGTCAAGATTTAAATGGGAGGTTAAAAAATAAACTAGGGGAGTGGGGGAAGGACCGATGTCTAAAACATTTACTCCTGTTGCCAAAACACCGCTGGTAAACGCCTTTTTTAATTCCTCGGCATAAGGCCTGATTTCCATACCGACAAGAATTTTTTTGCCCCCTTGTTTTTTAATAATTGTCCCAAAGGCTAAACCAACGGCTTTGGCAGTTTTTAAATCCAAAGTGATTCCTGGAAATTTACCGTAGAGTTTTTCGTATTCAGCAATAAGTTTTTTGTCAAGTTTTTTGCCAGTAACCCCCCGGATATCGTATTCCCGAAAGATAGAGGGAAAAACTTTCATAAAAATATGATAACATAATTGTTGTCTTTTGAAAATACCAGTTGACAGGGAAAAATTTTTGTGATTTAATAAAAAATTCTTATGATTGGAGAATTTTCTTTATTTGAAAACATTGCTATTTTTGGTGTTTTGGGGATTGCCTTTTTGGGTTTGGCTTATGCTTTTTGGTTGCGGCGGCAAATTTTGGCGGAAAAGCCAAAAATTAGTGAAAAAGGGCTTTTGGTTTGGCAGGGAATTAAAGATGGGGCTGAGGCTTACTTAAACTCTCAATGGCAAAAAATCCGTCTTGGGGTTGGCTTACTGACGGTTTTGCTTTTCCTAAGCGTTTGGATTGTCCCTCCCTCGCAAGAAGCTTTAATGGAATTTGGCGATAAGGCCCGATTGGTGGTTGCTTTTGGCCGGGCAGGGGCGTTTTTGATGGGGGCAACTTTTTCTTTGTTGGTTGGTCGGTTGGGAATGAGAATGGCGGTTGAGGGAAACTTGCGCGTTGCCGGAGCGGCCCAGAAACTTGACTATCCTTCGGCTTTAAGATTGGCTTATCGGGCGGGAACAATTACCGGAATGTTGACCGATGGCTTAGGGCTTTTGGGAGGAACCTTAATTTTTATTTTATTTAGAAAGGCGGCGCCAGACGCTTTGTTAGGTTTTGGTTTTGGAGGGACACTTCTGGCTTTATTTATGAGGGTTGGCGGAGGAATTTATACGAAAGCAGCGGATGTAGGGGCGGATTTGGTAGGTAAGGTGGAAAAAGGAATTCCTGAAGATGACCCCAGAAACCCGGCAGTGGTGGCGGACTTAGTTGGCGATAATGTTGGTGATTGTGCGGGAATGGCGGCGGATATTTTTGAATCCTATGAGGTGACAATTGTTTCTGCCTTGATTTTGGGATTAGCCCTTTGGCATTTAACCGGCGAGGTTAAGTGGATTGTCTTTCCTTTGTTAGTGCGGGGAATTGGGGTTTTTTCTTCAATTTTGGGTACATATTTTGTTCGGGGAGAAAAAGATAAGCAAGACCCGATGGGAGCAATTAACCGTGGTTTTTATACCTCGGCGGTAATTTCCGTTTTGGGTTTTGGGGCAGTGGCCTGGGGATATATGGGAGAATGGCGGGCTTTTGCCTCAACCGTTTTAGGAATTCTGCTGGCGATTTTAATTGGTCGGTTGACAGAATACTTTACTGATTATCGCTATTCTCCGGTTTTGTCAATTGCTCGCTCAACCAAAACCGGTTCGGCAACAACGATTTTGTCGGGTTTGGCAGTAGGAATGTCTTCGACTGTTTGGGCGATTTTTTTGATTGCTGCCATTGTGGGAGTAACCCTTTTGATTTATTCCGGTCAGCCGGTAGCTTTTGTTTTGTATGGGGTAGCAATGACCGGAATTGGAATGTTGACTTTGACTGGCAATAATGTAGCCATGGATTCTTACGGACCGATTGCCGATAATGCTGGGGGAATTGGGGAGATGGCTGGCTTTCCTGAAAATGCCCAGCGAATTTTAGCAAAATTAGACGCAGTTGGCAACACGACTAAAGCAATTACTAAAGGAGTGGCTATTGGTTCAGCAGTAATTGCCGCGATTTCTCTTTTTGGTTCTTATATTACTGATGTAGAAAAGGTGGCTCCAGGAGTTTTGGCTTCGGGAATTAGAGTGTCCGAACCAAAGGTTTTTGTTGGTTTATTGGTGGGGGGAGCGTTGCCATTTTTGTTTTCCTCGCTTTTGATTAATGCTGTTTCTCGCTCGGCCCAAACAATTATTGAGGAAGTTCGTCGGCAATTTAAGGAATTAAAATTGCTTGAGGGGAAAAATAAACCAGATTACGCTCGGCCGGTGGCTTTGTGTACGGCGGCAGCCCAAAAAGAATTACTGCCAGTCGGAACAATTGCCGTTTTATCGCCAATTTTGGTTGGTTTGCTTTTGGGAGTGGAAGGACTGGGTGCCTTTTTGGCCGGGGTAATTTTGTCCGGTCAGCTTTTGGCGGTTTTTATGGCTAATGGCGGTGGCGCTTGGGATAATGCCAAAAAATATATTGAGGAAGGAAATTTAGGTGGTAAAGGTTCGGAAGAACATAAAGCGGCGGTGGTTGGCGATACCGTTGGCGATCCTTTAAAAGATACGGCCGGACCGGCCTTAAACCCAATGATTAAGGTAATTAATTTGGTTTCGGTAATTGCCGCGCCAATTTTAGTTCAAACCTCTTTATCTTTGCCGGCGTTGATTTTTACTGAAGCACTGCTTTTGGTGGCAGTGATTTTGCTGTTCTGGAAAAGAGGGTAGGGGAAGACCTAATAAGCCGTAATTATTTGTAAATCTCGTGGGTCCCAATGTCAATAAAACCAACTGTCTTGGAGTCAATAAATTCAAAAAGAATTCTTAAATGATAATTAATGGAAAAAGACCAATAAGAAGAAAGTTTGCCGGTTAATTTGTGGGTTTTTAAAGATTTATCAAAAGGGTTTTCTAAAAATTTTTTGATTTTATTTTCAATTTGCTTTCTTTGCTGGCGATATTTTTTGACTGATTTTTTAAACTGAGACGAGTAATAAACATTTTTTATTTTCATTCGCTAAAAAGTTCTTCAACTTTTTCCATTTTTTTTAATTGACCTGCCTTTTTTTCTTTTTCATAAATTTCAAGCGCGGAAAAGGCTGCTTGCTCTTCATATTCTCTTATTTTTTCCACTAACAATTCATAGATTTCTGGCAGAAGAATTACTGCCTTCAGCTCATTTTTCTTGAGGACCAATAGGGGTTGACGGGAGGAATGAAGTTGTTTTAATAATTTTGGGTAATTCCTCTGGAGGTCAGATACAGATATGAATTTTGGAATTTGGAAATTCAAATTATTCATAATAAATTATATTGTAAAGTATGTATTTAATTATGTCAAGAGGATGTTGATTAGTGTATTTTTTGCCGGCATTAATTTTTGCCGAGGCGGTTTTACTAGGGGCAGTGATTTTGCCTTTTTGGAAAAGGGGATAAAAATTCCTTCTTTTTTAATGATTTAATTCGCTGATTCAATTTGGGTGGTAAAATATTTATATGAGCAAAAAAGTAGCGGTAGCGATGTCAGGAGGTGTGGACTCGGGGGTAGCGGCAGCCCTCCTCGTAAAACAGGGATATGAAGTGACAGGATTCCATTTGCGATTTTGGAAAGAAAAGGCAAAGGATTTTGAGAATAAATGTTGCGATGTTAAAAGTCTGGAAGCAGCCAGAAAAACAGCTTGGAAGCTGGGAATTCCTTTTTATGTTTTGAATTTTGAGAAGGTTTTCAGGGAAAAGGTAGTTGATTATTTTTTGAGGGAATATGCTTCGGGTCGGACACCAAATCCCTGCGTGATGTGTAATAAATATGTTAAATTTGGGGAATTCTTGCGTTATGTCAGGGGATTGGGGTTTGATTATTTAGCAACAGGCCACTACAGCCGCATTGCGGCTGAAATTCCAAATTTTCTGCCTTGCCGGCAGGCAGGCAAATCCCAAATTCCAAATAAATTAAAAATTTATCATCTTTTGGAGGCAAAAGATAAAAGCAAGGACCAGAGTTATTTTCTTTATAATTTGACTCAGCGGCAGTTGGCTCATATTTTGTTTCCGGTAGGAGAATATACTAAAACTGAGGTCAGGAAAATGGCGAAAAAATGGGGTTTGCCGGTGGCAGAAAGGCCAGAAAGCCAAGAAATTTGTTTTTTTCCCGAGTCTGATTACCGGCCGTTTTTACAGCGGCAAATTCCGGAAAAAATTGTCCCTGGAGAGGTGGTAGATACTAAAGGTCGAGTGATTGGGAGGCATTTTGGGTTACCGCTTTATACTATAGGACAACGGCACAGATTTAAAATAAATTTAAAATTTAAAATTGAAAATTTAAAATTTAGGGCTATTCCTCCGTTTTATGTGATTGGGAAGGATATTAGAAAGAATCGGTTGATTGTGGGATTTGGGAAAGAAACAGAGAAAAAAGAGTTTTTGGTGGAGAAAGTAAATTGGATAAATCCAATTTTCAAGCTTCAGGTTTCAGGCTTCAAGCTTTTTGTTCGAATAAGACATCAGGGGGAATTGCTTAATTGCCGAATTGTCAAATTGTCAAATTGTCGAATTAAAGTGATTTTGGACGAACCTTATCGGGGGATTGCCCCGGGCCAAGCAGCGGTATTTTATAAAAAAGTTACGAATTGCGGATTGCGAATTACGGGTTTGGAGGTCGTGGGAGGAGGGATAATTAAAAATTAAAAGTAAAAACTTAGGAAGACCGGTTGATATAAAGACACTTTGGCTAAAGCGTTTTGGTTGAGTGTTAATTATTGACAGAGAGAAAAAACTTTGATATTATCTAGGTAGTTATATGACTTGAAAAAAATCTGGACCAGCGTTAATTTGACAATTTTTTCTCCCGACGCTGGTCGGGATTTTTAAATTTTATCAGCCGCTTTTTAGGCGGAGGCACCTTGAAAATTAAGTTTCCTTTAGCCTGTTGAATGGGCGAGGAAAGATTAAAGCCCCATTCGCCTTCGGCGAATGGGGACCCCATATAGATGGGGTTTTCTGAGAGTTTGATCCTGGCTCAGGATGAACGCTGGCGGCGTGCCTTAGGCATGCAAGTCGAGCGAATGCAGCTGCCAACATCCAGCTTCCAACAGCCGGCTTAAGTTTGGTAATATAGATTTATGGCATTTCGGTTTTTGAACTTTAGAGTATATCAAGAGGCGAAGTTACTTCATAGAAAAATAGTTTTTTTAACTAAAAATTTTCCGGCAGAATTTTATTATCTGAGGGAGCAAATGAGAAGAAGTTCCTTGTCTGTAGTCTTATCTATCGCTGAGGGTTCAGCTAAGACTTCTGATAGAGACTTCAATCGTTATCTTGAAATAGGAATGGGTTCAGGTAATGAAACAGCGGCAGCCCTGGATGTGTCTTTAGGAGAAGGGTTGATATCTGAGAATGACTATAATGAAGCAATAGAAATGTGTGAAAGGGTAATTAAACAATTAGGTGGCTTTTCTAAGAAGCTAAAAGTTGGAAGTTGAATGTTGGCAGTTGCGTTAGCGGCAGACGGGTGAGTAACGCGTAGGAACCTACCCTTTGGTCGAGGATAGCCCCGCGAAAGCGGGGGTAATCCTGGATAAGCCCCGCCTTTGGCGGGGGAAAGGCCGTAACTGGCCGCCGAAGGATGGGCCTGCGTCCTATCAGCTTGTTGGTAGGGTAATGGCCTACCAAGGCGATGACGGGTAGGGGCGCTGAGAGGCTGGACCCCCACAATAGCACTGAGACACGGGCTATACACCTACGGGTGGCAGCAAC
>Ga0315298_1007727_pt1 | contig 14003 bp, 10 predicted proteins | sample WHS_1_MG_FD_203077 | JGI IMG/M metagenome (GOLD analysis project Ga0315298, IMG submission 203077) | Extremophilic microbial mat communities from Washburn Hot Springs, YNP, Wyoming, USA - WHS_1_MG | ecosystem: Environmental > Aquatic > Thermal springs > Hot (42-90C) | place: USA: Wyoming...
TACCTGAGCAAGTCGCCGGTGCGGGACCAAACCACCATCAACCTGCTGACATCGCAGGTGGACAACCCATTCTTCGGCCTGCCGGAGTTCAACGGCACTGGACTACAGGGGCGCAAAGTGGCGCGGCAGCAGTTGCTGCTACCCATGCCGCAGTTCGCCGGAGTCAGCGGCACTGTCAGCGACGGCTTTTCGTGGTATCACGCCGCGGAAATGCGCATGGAAAAACGCTTGTCGCGCGGATACACAGTGTCGGGCACCTACACCTGGTCCAAGTACATGCAAGCGACCCAGACCCTGAATCCCTCGGACCTCACCCCGACTCACGTCATCTCTTCGATGGACCGGCCGCACCATCTGGCGGCCACCGGAACCTGGGATCTTCCCTGGGCTAGGACGCGCCTGTGGGGCGGATGGTCCCTCAGCGCGATATATCAGTGGCAGTCGGGCTCTCCGATCGGCTTCGGCAACGTGATCTTCAACGGGAAGCTGGCCGACTTGGTCCTGCCGAGATCGCAGCGGAGGGCAGAACGCTGGTTCAACACCGACGCGGGCTTCAACCGGATCCCGGCGCAGCAACTGGCCTACAACCTGCGCACGTTCCCGCTGTTGCTCACCGGACTGCGGACGCAGAACTGGAACAACTGGGATGTTTCTGTCATCAAGAACTTCCGCATCCGGGAGCGCTTGAACTTCGAACTGCGTGGCGAAGCGGTAGACGCGTTCAATACGCCGATTTTCGCGGCCCCCAACACCACGCCCACCAGCACGCTGTTCGGGCAGGTGACCAATACCATCTGGTCGGAGCAGCGCAAGATCACCCTGGTAGGTAAGCTGTCATGGTGACCGGAAGAGGACAGAGCCTTGCATAAAGGGAGTCACCAGAAGAGAAGCATGGACAGCTTGACGCGGCGGCGCGTGCTCCAGGTCGGCGCCGCGGCGGGATTGGGCCCCTGGGCTGCGGCGGCAAAGCAAGAACGGCCCAATATTCTTTTCATCCAGACCGACGACCAGCGTTTTGACGACCTGGGCTGCATGGGCAACCGCGTTATCCAAACACCCAACCTGGACCGCTTGGCGAGTGAAGGTGCGATTTTCGAAAACCACTTTGCCACCACATCGATCTGCTGTTGCAGCCGGGCCTCGGTGCTGACTGGCCAATACATGCGGCGGCACGGGGTTCGGGACTTCAACTCTCCGCTATCGGCCGAACAGTTGGAGGCAACCTACCCGGTGCTGCTGCGAAAGGCGGGTTATCGGACGGCGTTTGTAGGTAAGTACGCGGTCGGGGGAACCTCCGATCTGTGGAAGCCGGAATATGGCTGTATGGACAAAGATGGCCTTTCCCCGGGCACGCGCACACCAAGCCTGTCTTTGCCGAGCGACCACTTCGACTACTGGTTCGGATTTCCTCAACGGATCGATTTCATACCGACTCCGGTGTTTGTGGAACGCACCATCGGCTTTCTACGGTCCACCCCACGAAGTCAGCCGTTTTGCATCTCACTCAATTTCAAGGAGCCGCACAACTTCGAACCATCAGACGAACCGGACTACCATGACGCGGATGTTCCCTTCCCGCCCACCTTCACCCGGGAGGACTTCGAGCGCCAGCCCGAGTTTTTGCGGAAATCGCTCAACGGCAACCGTACGGGGGAGTGGCCGAAAGACGCAAGCGAACGCCTCATTCGAGAAACCCGGAGTTGCTACCGGCTGATTTCCGGGATGGACTACGCCGTCGGGAGAATCCTGAATGCCCTCAAAGAGCTGAAGCTGGAACAGAACACCGTCATAGTCTTTACCTCCGATAACGGAACGTTGCGCGGCGCCCACGGTTTGACCGGTAAGTGGATTATGTATGAGGAATCAATCCGCATACCGCTGATCATTTATGATCCGCGGTTGCCAGCCCGGTTGCGGGGTGTTCGGCGAAGCCAGATGACCCTCAACATCGACCTCGCGCCTACCATGCTGAGCCTCGGGGGCGTGCCCGTCCCGGCACGAATGCAGGGGAGAGACTTGGGTCCCCTGCTGAGCGGCCGGCCGGGCCAGTGGCGCCAGGACTGGTACTATGAGCACACCTTCATGCCCAAGCCACCCTCCCTGCCCATAGCTCGCAGCGAAGGGGTGCGATGCGAACGCTGGAAATACATCCGCTACATTGACGAAACTCCTCCTTATGAACAGCTGTTCGACCTGGCCAATGATCCTCAGGAGCGCCGAAACTTAGCTGGCGAAAGCAATCATCAGGTGAGGCTAACCCGCATGCGCGCCCGGTGGCAGGAACTCCGCCGCGAAGCGGGTTGAACGCACCCCGATGCCGCCGTCCCTCTCCCCCCAGCAGCAGCGCGCCGTTACCGCGCCCATCGGCCCGGTCCTCGTCCTGGCCGGCCCCGGCGCCGGTAAAACCCGCTGCCTCCACCTCCGCATCGAGCATCTCATCCGCTGCCATGCCGCCGAACCCGCCCGCATCTGTGCCGTCACCTTCACCAATAAGGCCGCCCAGGAGATCCGCGACCGCCTCCGCGCCAGCCTCGGAGAAACCGCCGCCGCCCTCACCCTCGGCACCATCCACGCCCTCTGCCAGGAGATCCTCAAACCCAACGCCGAACTCGCCGGCCTCCCTCCCGGTTACGGCATCGCCGACGAAAAGCACCAGGCCATGATCCTCGCCCGCCTCGGCGTCCGCCCCCAGCGCCACTCCCAGTTGTTGATCCTGTTCGGCCGTTCCCGCCTCGAAGGCCGCCCCCTCACCGAAGGCGACTCCGCCCTCCTCGCCCGCTACACCGAAACCCTGCGCCGCGAGCGCCTCATCGACTACGACGAAATCCTCCAACTCACCCGCGACCTCCTCTCCCGTAATCCCGCCCTACTCGAGCGCTGCCAGGCCCGCTGGGATCATCTCCTCGTCGACGAAGTCCAGGACCTCGACCCCGCCCAGTACACCATCCTTCGCCTCCTCGCCGAACGCCACCGCAGCCTCTTCGCCGTCGGCGACGACGACCAGTCCATCTTCTCCTGGCGCGGCGCCGACCCCCGCATCATCCTCCGCCTCAGCCGCGATTTCGCCATCGACGACCCCATCGTCCTCGACCTCAACTGGCGTTGCTCCACCGAAATCTTCGACACCGCCCGCCGCATCCTCCCTCCCGGCGAATTGCTCTTCTCCAAACAGATCCGCGCCGTCAAGCCATCCCGGTATCCTATCCGCGTCCTCAGCTTCCGCAACGAAACCGAGGAAACCCGCTGGATCGTCGCCGACATCCTCGAGGACCTCGCCGCCTCCGGCCTGCCCCGCGGCCGCTACGGCGTCCTCTACCGCCGCCACTTGACCGGCGAGACCCTCGAAGACGCCTTCCTCACCGCCGGCATTCCCTGCCAGACCTCCCGCGGCCGGGCCCTGATCGATGACCCCGTCGTCGATCAGCTCGCCACCTCTCTCCGCATCGCCATCGGCTCGGCTACCGGCCTCGAAATCGAGCGCCTCGCGCGCGACGTCCTCGATGAGTCCGTCGTCGCCGCCATCCTCGCCACGCCCGCCCCGTCATTCCTCGCCAGGCTCCGCCACTACGCCTCCCTCCCCGGCAACCCCAATGCCCGGCCCTGCTGGCGCCTCCTCTACCACATCGATAACCTCCGCGGCCTGGTCGCCATTCACACCGCCCCGCCCGGCCACCTCCCCGCCACTGCCCATACCCTCGAATCTCTCCTCGACGCCATCCTTGCCCTCGGCGTTGGTGAGTACCGCTCGGTGCTCGACCGCCACGCCGCCGCCCTCTCCGACCCCGAGGAATGCGAACCCGCCCGCGCGCTGGCCCGGCGCCTCCTGAACGCCGCCACCCTCTGCCTCCCCAGGTCCGGCGGCGTCGAAGTCCCGGCGGCTGTCATGCTCCGCAAGACCTTGCCCGCTCTCCCCGTCGAATACGCCCCCGCCGCCCCTGACACCCCCCTCCCGGATATCCTCACCCTCTTTAAGGCCCTCCAACTCGCCACCTCCCGCCGTCACCGCCCGTTCCTCACCGAGTTCGTCGCCTTCGACACCGAAACCACCGGCAATGACCCCGCCACCTGCGAGGTCGTGGAACTGGCCGCCGTGCGCGTGCGAGACGGCCGGATCGTCGGCCGCTTCCAGCAACTCGTCAAACCCGCCTGCCCCGTTTCGCCTGGGGCGGCCAGAATCCATGGCTACACCGGCGCCGCCCTCGCCTCTCAGCCTTCCTTCGATCAGGTCTGGCCGCGCTTCCGCGCCTTCGCCGGCCCCAGCGTCCTGGTGGCCCACAACGGCTTCCGCTTCGACCTCCCCGTCCTCAAACGCCTCAGCGCCCCGCTGGGCGGCATGGACGACATGCCCGTCTTCGACACCCTCCCCCTGGCCCGCAGCCTCTTCAACAGCGGCAACAGCTTGAGCGCCCTCGCCGCCCGCTTCGGCATCGACCCCGGCCGCGGCCACCACGCCCTCGACGACTCCATCTGCCTCGCCCAGGTCTTCATCCGCCTCCAGGACGAACACCTCCGCCGCGCCCGCGTCACCTCCCTCGCCCACCTGCTCGACTGCCTCGCCGCCGGCCTCGCCCTCGAAGCCCGCCCCGATCTCTCCCCCGAAGCCCAAATCCTGTTCGAGGCCGGACGTCGCCAGGCGTTCCGCCACCACTCCACCATCCTCGAAACCTACCGCCAGGAGCATGCCCCCGGCTCGATCACCCCCGAGGAACTCGAGCGCCGCCTCGGAGGCAGTGAATTCCGCGACCAGGTCCGCAAGCAGCGCGCACCCGATGAGCGCTTCCCGGAGCTCTACCAGCGCCTCCGCACCCTCGCCGAAGCCTGCCACGCCCCCCAGCTCCCCGATGCCGCGCGCCTCTTCCTCGACCGCCTGGCCCTGTCCCGCTCCGACGGCGCCGAAACCGACCCCCACCGCGTCGCCCTCCTCACCTTCCACGCCACCAAGGGCCTCGAGTTCTCCCGCGTCTACCTGGTCGGCATCGAAGACAACGAAGTCCCCGGCTACTACCCCCTCGCCGATCAAATCGATGCGGAGATTCGCGAAGCCCGCCGCCTCGTCTACACCGCCATGACCCGCGCCGAGGACCGCCTCACCATCACCCGCTGCCGCACCCGCAACGGCCGCAACAGCGGCGGCTCTCGGTTCCTCGATGAAATGGGTCTTTCCCCTATCCAAACGAATGAATGTACTTGATCCTCGGATGCTTGGGGATAAAGGGACTGGCACCTAATGAGGCTGTCGTCAACAACGATTACTTCGACTCCGTCAATTTCGAAGCAGAATCCTGGCTGCGGAGTCGGTCTCCCCAAGAGCTGGTGAGCGCGTGAAAGTCAGTGAGCGCGGGGCACGAGCACAAACCGCTCGATTGCGACTTTCGCGCTGCGGTGCCGGCGAGGTCCGGAAAGGTAAATATCGACCACGAGCTCGTCGAACTGCGAAATGACCGGATGGGAGGGGACCAGAAAGCTCAGGACTGCCGTTTCCCTCGGCGGCAACCCGGCAATTCCCAAACGCTGGATCGGGCCCCTCGGGGCTGTCGAGTCCGCCAGGCAAAGCCCGAAAGCAATCGTCTCCGGCTGATCGTCAGTGCTGTGCACGGCGAGCCCGATTGCGGAACAGCAACGCAAATCAACGGCAGAGGGCAGCCGCTGCCGGGCCTGCATCAGGATCGGTGACCTGTCGACCGAGGTGAAGCTACGGGTGATCGGGGTGGCGCGAGTCACCAGCGAACCCTTCGGAGGGCGCTGCATCGGAGCCGAAAGAATCCAATACTCGCCCGAGAACTCAATGCTCGCAGGCGGCGCGGCGCGGGCCGCGGCGGAGTAGGCTTGGCGCCGGTTCGGGGTCGGCGCCGCCAGCTTGAAGAAACGGGCTCTTTGCGCGAGGATCACACCGGAAAACAGGTCCTCATCGTCGAGAGTATATCGAGAGGCCCTGGCGTGTCGGACCGAGGATACCGGCCGTTCCGGTATCCGGATCAGCGCCAGCGCGGCGAGTGCGACCGCGCATCCGGCCCGCATCGTAAAGCCCGTTCGCGGCCGGCGGGAGCAGAATCCTGACGGTGCATCAAAGACCGGGATGGCGACGTGGGAAACCAGAAAACATCCGACGCCGGTGAGAGTGGCAGCGACTCCTAATTTCCCAGCAGCCAAAGCGAAGACTCCTGCCTGGGCCGCAATCACCGCCGCGAAGAGTTGGACCGTTTGACGGTAGGGAGCGGCTGAAGCCGGGCCGGCAAAGGCCGGCCTGCCGGAGGGCCAATCGGTTGGCAGGCTCTCACGCCCGTCAACCCCGTATCGCCAGAGCAATCGCGCCGCCGCCAGCGCTATAGGTGCAGCCAGGAGAACGGCCCAGGTTCGCTCCTGCGCTATAAGAATTGCCAGAGGCGCGAACCAGACGCCGTTTCCGGCGCAACTCAGGGCGGCGGCGCCCACCGCGTCTTCAACTGAGGGAAAGAATGCTGGGAAAAACAGTCGCGCCACGGCGCCGGTGACGCCCCCAACAAGGCTGACGTAAACCGTGGCGCGGAGCGCCGCCTCGACCGGCTTCACCGAATGCGAAAACGGCCCCGGGCAAGCCCAGGCCGCGGCGACAACACCGGCCAGCACGGACGCCACGACAGGAATCCATGGCGCCCCGGCATACGACGAATCGCTGCTCGAGGACAGCAGCATCCTGGCTCCTCTCACGGCCTGGGAAGTTCCCGCCGGCCAGACACCTGCCCCGTGGATTGGCAGCGGGCGTCTGGTTGGCCCGGGGGCGAAGGGATGTCCACCTCGGTCGTCCCGCTACGGCATTGCATCTCGAAGGCCCCTGAAAAATCGGGTCGCCATCCAGGATCGGACCACTCTTCCTCTCCTACCGTCAGGACGCGATAGGGGCCGGGCCGCAACAAATCGGCGGTGAAGTGGCCCAAAGCGTCCGGAAGAACAATCATTACTCCGGGTTCACCGTCCTCGCTTGCGCTCGGCCAGAGCAGTAGTACAGGGCGACGGGTGGCGCACGCTTCGGGCGCGAGCAGTCTTCCTCGAAAGTTGCATCCCGGAAGCACCGTTACGGGGATGGCTGACGAGCCCTCGCTCCTGAGGTCCACAACAGCGGTGCTGGAGTAACACCCTTCCTGGATGTCCGTTGCTCTGGCGATGTACCGTGCCGGGGCGAGGTCGCGGAGAGCCGTGGGGCGCAACGCCGTTATCTCAGTCCGGCGGCCTGTTTGTGCGCCCCAGGCCTCCAGCGACGTCAGCGCCAGCGTGCCGTTCCGGCTACACGCAGACGCGGAGGTCCTGTCCGGCCCCGCGAGTTGGAACAAGGCTGTCTTGCCTGGTTCCATGCGCACATGGATCTCCTGGGAGCGCCCCGGGGTGACCTCTACTTCAGTCCGCGCAAAAACGGGTGCCGCACCGGCGATACCGGCATAGCCGCCGCTGCCGCTGGAGGGTCCGACCGCAAACAACGAATAAGCGCCCGCTGGGATTCCACGAAAAGAGAAAGTTCCGTCAGATTCCGCCAACGCCTTTGCGCGGGCGAATCCCGGGAATTCGCGTGGCAGCAGCGACACCAGGACCGCGCCTTCCGGCGGCCCCCCTTCCACCCGGCCACTGACAGCCCCAGCCGATGACGCGGATAGCGTGAATTCAACGTTCCTGTGCTCCTCACCAGCCGTCATCGAGAAGAACTGCGGCTGCGACACGACCTCCAGGACCGGTGCCTCGGATCCTGATGAGATGTCGTCCACCGAAGAGACCGCTGAAACCGAGTAACTGCCGGGCGGGAGCCCAAACAGACGAAAGGCGCCCTGCGCGTCGGTAGCTGCGACGACTGGCATTCCGTCGCTCGCGGTCAGCCGGTCGAATATGGCAGAGCCGGAAAGCCTGCGAAGGATAGTCACCAGCGCGCGGGGCACCGGAGCGCCCGGCGCGGAAGCCACCCGTCCGGCGATGACGCCGCCCTTGATCATCCGCAATGCGATCACGAGATCCCCGTCGAGGGACGCGAAAAGCACGCTGCTCGCGTATCCCGGCTTCGTCAATTCGATTTGGCAGCGGCCCCGGAATCCGGCCTCCAGTTGAAAGTAGCCGCGCTCGTCGGTAGTGGCCGATGCGGTTTGGCGCAGGTCCAGGTTGCGAAGGGTCAGACGCGCGCCCTCAACGGCCTCGCCCGAACCGTGCTCGATGACTCGGCCGATCACGTCAAAGCCGGCGCACGGCGCGGCCAGTAACCCCGCTACCATCAGCGGTGCGCACCCTCTGCTCAGTCGGGTGAACATGGTCAGTCTCTTCGGTCGAGGGCTCGAACAGACAGGGACCGGCTCTCGCGCGCAGCCAGCTCGACGGTTTCGCCCTTGATGCGATTTGCAAGGAACAACGGGCCGGCACTGGCCGGGTCGGCGGGGGTATCGGCAAGTACCACCACCCTGTACTTGCCCGGCGCGAGCGATGGAAAAGCCGCTTGGCCGTCCTGGTCAGCGACTGTGTTCACCAGGTCGCCAAAAGTATAGGAGAAAGGAAGCGGATCGCGGCCCACGAGCACGCTGGCGCCAGGCACAGGAGCATCTTTCGAGTCCACCGCGCGAACGGTAAGCTGTGATCCGTCCTTCCGGATTATGATGTGGAGCTCCCGGCCCGCCGCGTGGAGCGGTTCTCGCATTGCGTCTCTCCCGTCCATGGTGGCCGAATTTACATAGAAACCAGTGGGCGTTCGAACATTAAGCCAGTACTCCGCCGGCAGCACGGCCGGGACGACAAACGGACCAGGCTTGGCCACTTGCACCTGTAGTTTTTCATGCACGATCAACGGCCGGCTGATGGAGTTCAGGTTAATCACAACTGCTCCCGGCAAAGGCTCGGAGGCAGAGGCGCCTTCTATCGTGAGGAGCCCCGCGAGCGGAATGAGGGGACGCAAGGACAGATCTGTCACTCGGAGCGAGCGATTCGTGACCGCGAACGACTCCGTAGCATACTGAGGCTCCCGGTCAGCCTCCAGCGTACTGGCAAGCAGACTATACGTACCCGCAGGGAGACCGCACACCTCGAATCCGCTCCCCACCGCGAGTTCACCCTGCGCCAATATAGCCGCGCCCATGTAAAGGTCGCTGGTGACCTGGATTCGAATCTGACCGCTCCGGCTCCCGGCACCTAGAACTCGGGAACGAACGCAAAACGTCTCGGCGGCGGCGATAGTGACGTCCATGCCCTCCAGCACTTGGCCTTCCTGCACCTCAATGGGTGCCGCGAGATCCAGAGTCGCAGCATCGGGGAAATAGGTTGATACTCTCCTGACCGCGGGTGGGGGAAGCGTCAGCTTCTCATCATTGTCGCCCCAGTGTTTGGGAGCGACGGTTAGTCGGCGTGTTTCGGCCAGGATCGCGTATCGTCCTGGGTTGAGCCCCTGAATCTTGTACTCGCCGAGATCGTTAGTACTTGTCGGAATGCCGCCCCGGTCCGGCGCAAAACGGGGCCCAGCGCCGTGCAGACGAATCGCGGAAACCACAAGTCCCACAATCGGCCGGCCGCCTTTGTCCCGCACCTGGCCGCTGATCGAGGCGCCGGTATATGCCAGAATTCTCAAATCAGCGACTTTCTGGCCCTCCCGCAGAACGATTATCGGCTCACGAACGCGGTATCCGTCGCGGGGATGGAGCATCACCGAGTAGCGGCCAGCGGCTAGCCGGTCGAACAAGAAGCCGCCGTCTGGACCAGTCCTGGCAGGTGGCCTTTGAGTGGAACCCACGAGAAACACGTCTATGCCGGCCAGCGGCTGTTTGTCACGGGACTTGAGCACCCGGCCTTGAATCGAGCCTCCAGCGCCCTGAGCTCTCGAGGAGGGAGCCCCCGACCTTGTTTGCCCTCCCGTCTGTCCAAAAGTTCCTAAGCACAACAGCGTGACACATGTTCCGATTTGGAGCGTCATCGAGGCGAGGGCGGATCGAGCGAATCGCATATAGTTAAGCCCCCTCAGTAACCTACATGGAATTGACCAAAATCCACAACGGCCGCTCGAAAGCCCTCCTTCCTAAGGTCCTCAAGGACAATCGAGCAAACGGCGTCCGCCGTTGCGCTACAGTCGAGCACGTTGAGAGCATCTCTCCGAAGTTCGCGTCCGGCCCGCATTCCGAGCTCTCGAAGCGGAATGTTAATTGCACCAGCGGGATGCTCCTGAGCGAAGTGTCCCCTCTCCTCAAGGCTCACAACCGTTGTGCTGTTGCGAGCTGACAACGCGCTGGGCTCTGCGGCTGTCAGCATTACCCCGCCGGTCGCCGGTTTTCGAGGAGGCGGGGTCACGTGCGAAGGGTAGCGCGGAACCGCCAGGGCGTCAAGTCCCTCGTCTTGGCGGCGCTGTCCCAGCCAAGTCCGGCGGATAAGGCAGCTCGAATCAATGAGAATGATCGACCCCACACCCTGAAAACGAATCCACAACGGAACGCCGCTACTCAGCGCGGCCTCCACGAGCCGCCGGCGAAAAGCAGTGCTATTGCTATTGCTGCAAAACTGGCAAGTGAGCGAAGTGACAAGCAACATTGAGTACGCGTGCCGGTCGCGCCCGCCACTTCCCTGTCGGCTGCCTTGCGATTCATCACGGGCGGCAGACGGACTCACCACCGGGGATGAACCATCACCCGCTGCCGCACCCGCAACGGCCGCAACAGCGGCGGCTCTCGGTTCCTCGATGAAATGGGTCTTTCCCCGCCAAATCCTTCCGCCCGCTAACCCCACCGCGAAGCCCGCCGCCGGGCTGCCGGAGGAATAGTCGTCTGGTTCCCATTGCTCCACATCCATTCTGCCCGCCCCCCTGCTGGCGGACGGCAGTAACCTGACTACCCTGCAATCTCTCGGATATCGATCAGGTAGATCTGGCGCCCGGCGCCGGCATGTGGTGAATCGATGGTTACCATCTTGCCGTCCGGGCTGAAACGCGGGTGGGTGTCGCAGCGCCATTCGCCGGAATACTCCTCCGGCGACCTGAAGTGTCCTAACCAGTACCGCTTGTTGGTCTTGGTGTTGTACAGGTAGGGGTTCTGATTGCGGTTCTTGTCGGGGTATGTGTCGTTCAGAATCCACTCTTTATTGGGCAGGTACGAGCAATGGCCATTGACGGTCATGACACCTTCACCCACTACTTCCACCTTTCCGGTGCGGTCCTCGTAAAGGTAGAAGCGGTCTCCGCGGGAGGGATGCCAGGACCATGCCAGCACGTTTCGCGCGTCGCGCCAGATGAAGTGCGAGGTCTTACCGTAAGGGTCGAGCACAAAAAGCTCTTGCCCTTCCAGATTGGCCGTGAACATGCGCGTCTCGAAGCTCCGGCCCTGCTTCGGGCCGCGCCAGCGGTGCAGAAAGATGAAGCGTTTCCCATCTGGCGCGAACAGGAGATGGTTATACCAGTGCTTGGCCTCGTCGAGTCCTCCTGCTTCGTAAGGAATCCGCAAAGCGGTGGCGTAAGGGATGATCAGCTCGCGTTTGCCAGTCCGGAGGTTCATGCGCCAGATGCCGTCGTTCTCTGGAGCCCGGATGTCCTTGTTGGCGTCGACGGCTCCGACATAACCGTACCCGGGCCGGCAGTCCTGTAGGCGCGCGAAGTTGGGAGTCACGGCCCAGTGCCCGTCAGGACTGAGCGTGTAGATCGGACCGGGCAGCGTCCGCTGCTTGCGGGTCTTTACGTCCAGGATGCGAGCCACGAAGCGGTCCCCCTCACGGTCGTTCCAAATGACCTCGGAGGTCGAGCCCGGAATCCATTGGAGCATGCAGCCCTGCTGCCAGCACCAGGCGCGGCTCTCGCCGAGTTCGATCCACCGGTCTCCATCGGCCAGGTCGATCATACCCAGCTTGATGATGTCGTTCGCACGGGGCGTGCGGTGTTCGAATCCGACCTCCATGCCGAGCACGTACCGGCTTGTTGGGTCGAATTGCAATTTGTCGTAGTAGCCGAACCAGTGAAACTTCGGCCCGCGCGTAATGGCTCGAACCGGGGGCAGTTCTTCGTTCGCACCGCGACTCAAGCCTGCCAAGCCAGCACCCAGAAGGCGCAGAAAGCTCCGGCGGAAAACCCGTAGTTCCTCTATCATCTTCATTGCCGGCCACCTTCCTCAATAATTCAATTCTCCACCACGGCATGGTCGATTGCCCGATCTGGCAGCCGCCGCAGCCGATCCATCAGCCGCTCGAACACACCCTTCTCTTCGTAGTGATCGCTGTAGCCGCGAGGTCGCCAGCCTGGTGTGCTTCAGTACATCAGCCAGCACTTCAGATTGTAGGCCAGCATGGCCAACTGGAAGTGATTCCCGTTCCCGTCAAAGCGGTGAAACGGATGCGCCGCCGGCCCGGCATCGTTGTTTGCCTCCTTGATCAGGTTTTCCGCGCCGCCGCGCTGGCTGTGAAACCAGACCACGAAATCGATCGGATCGCTCATGCCGGTCACGAAGACCCGGTATTGGTACTGGCTGGTTTCGAACAACTGGTACTGCTCGGGCTCCCCCCCTCCAAAGTGGCCCCCATTGTCAAGACCATTTTTCGCCCGCAATAAGTTTGGGACCGGCGAGTCTGATTTCCTCGGGGCGGCCGACGCTCCTCACTCGATCAGACCAACTTTTTTTGAGTCAGTCCAACTCCACCTTCAGCCGGCCGATCTCGTCGTACAGCGCCTCTCTCTCTCTCTCTCCACGTCGCCGTCGCGCGGCCTTCGCTTCCGCCCATCCACGAACAGCTCCGGCAGTTGCTCCAGCGCGGTTTTCCGCCACTGCCCGATCTGCACGGGGTGCCCATGAAACTGGGAAGCCAACTGGTTCAGCGTCCGCTCGCCGCGGATCGCCTCCATCACCACCCGTGCCTTGAACTGCGGACTGTACTGTTTCCGCGTCGTCGTCATCGCCGCTCCTTGCATTCACGACTCCGCCAAATCTTAACTTATTGGGTGGTCCAAATTTTGGGGTCCATTATCGTGGAACCAAATCCTGCCATGCTCCTCGATACCGCTATCTTTTACATAGACGAAGCCGTTACGAAAGGCCCGAACCCAAACGATGAACCATCAAGATCCAGAACCGCTCCTGAGAAGTAACTATCGGCGAATAGATACAGGCTGCCCTTGCCTTCGCCGATGACCTCCTTCAATTTGATGATCTGTTGGTTTAACGGCGGAATGCGGACTGTCCAGGACTTCGGCTGGCCAGAGTCCTGTGTGGCTGTTACCGTTACATAAACGTCGCCGTGGTAGTCTTTCGTGTTGACCAGAATCAAGTAGTCATCCCCGTTAGTGGTGTCGAACCGGGCCAAGTACTTGGTGTCGAGAGCAAAGGTGCTCTGAACATTGGCTTGATGCTCCAACAGGACGCGGCCGTACTGGGTGGTGTCAAAAAACTGGGCGTATCGAATTTTCGAGTACAGGGCGACAGAGGACCAGGTGTCTGCGTACATCCAATTGATCTGATATGTCGATGTTGGTAGAACGTCCAGTGTGAAACTTCCTCCTCTCGGTATGTTTATCTTGAAGGGTTTGGAAACCATCCCAAACTGGACGGTTGGCAGAGAGGCGGACTTGCCGTCGCTAGTGAAGAAGCTTACGGTTATTTCTGCCTCGCTCGTTCCTCCGTTGATGACCGTCACTGACGTAGACCATCCTGCGCCTGTAACTACATAGGGCACCGCTTGGTCAAAAGTGGTTCGGACTGCTTCTTTGTGCGCCGTGCCATCGGCAAGGGTAGTAACCGGGCAAATATTCACCAGAATCAGACTGCTCATCAATATTTTCAGCAAAGCTTTGCGGACTGACACCTGAGCTATGCGCCGTTGCAGGCGAGCATCTGAAGGCGGACGCATAGAGAACCATTTGGGGACCCCATAAACACGCATTTCGGTTCTCCTCCAGTAATTGTTCACCGCCACCGGGGGCTTGTCAAGCCCAATCGGCCTCCCCCAATCCGTCGGTAGCCACTGCAACGCGCTAGCTCGGCGCTTGGGCGGAGCTTCAGCGATAGAGAAATGGCGCCAGTTCGGGTGCGGTGGCTGGGCGGTGG
>Ga0315298_1007728_pt1 | contig 14002 bp, 10 predicted proteins | sample WHS_1_MG_FD_203077 | JGI IMG/M metagenome (GOLD analysis project Ga0315298, IMG submission 203077) | Extremophilic microbial mat communities from Washburn Hot Springs, YNP, Wyoming, USA - WHS_1_MG | ecosystem: Environmental > Aquatic > Thermal springs > Hot (42-90C) | place: USA: Wyoming...
CTACCAAACCACTTCTCAGGCGAAAATCTCTTTGAAAGCAATGGGGCAAGTGCCGCACCAATCACAACACCGAAAAGAAGAAAAGTAAGGATAAGGGTGAACTTGGAGCCTGTTGCAGATAAGACCTGCTGGGCAAAAGGCGCGCCTAAGATATAAACTGAACCCCCACCTATGAATCCTATTATCATCACCCCTAATATTGCTCGTGTGAGAGCATTTGTTCTCATGAAATAGACACCCTCCTTCAAATCAGAAAAGACGTTACGTGCATTTATCTTTTGTTTATCCTTAAATCTCTTGGGGAAAGCAATGGTGAAAATAAGAAAGGCGGAAGCAAGAAATGTGAGAGCGTCAACAATAAAAGCAAACTTATGCTGAAACTCCATCTGAGTAATCACGGTACCAAGAAAGGGGATTGATTTATATATCAAATCCGCAAGACCGAGTATCACGGTCGCTATCATCGTTCCAATAGCCATGGTAAGATATGTGCTCGTCGACATAAGTGAATTTGCGTTCATAACCTCACTCTCTGCAACGAGTTCCGGTATTGAAGAATCGCGGGCAGGGCCATAAAGAAGGGTAAAGCATTCTATAAAGAAAACAAGTGCGCAAATCATTCCAAGAGAATTGGAGAAAGCAAGCAATACTACAAGCGCCGCTCTTGCTATCTCGCAGGTAATCAATAATGACTTTCGCTCAAGTCTATCCACCACTGCACCAGCGACAAGTCCAAATAAAAAGGCGGGAAGAAACCTGAATGTCATCATAAGGGCAAGCCCGGGACCTTGACCGAGTCTGTTAACCATATCAAGAAGAACGCCAACTATGACCCAATCCCCAATTCCAGAAATGCTCTGGCCCGCCCACAGTGCCATGAACCCCCTGTTTCTTAAGACTCTGCGGAACGCTGAAACTTCAAGGCTTACTCCTCCACTGGCTTCTTCATCACCAGGAGGGTCGTCATTACGAATCATTTGAGAGTCCGTCATGTGGAAGTCCTTCTATAGCACTATTGTTTTTCTTCTCAGGGCGTGACAGCAAACGTTTAAAGCAACAGGAAGGCTTGCCATATGGCACGCATCTTCAATTATTCTTGCGCCTGCGCAAGTGATCGTGCCGCCGAGACCACCAGGACCAAATCCGAGGTCATTGGAAAGCTTTATGAGTTCACGCTCCCTTTCGGCGATTCTTTCATCTTCGCTCAATCTATCCACAGGCAAAAGGAGTGCTCTCTTAGAAAGTTCACAAGCCCTTTCGAAACTTCCGCCAATACCAACACCCAAAAACAAAGGAGGGCATGCGCGAGGTGCAACTTCATCCAAGACATCCATGATAAATTTGACGACCCCAGGCCAGCCAGACCCGGGCTTTAACATCGCCATCCTGCTTGCCATTTCACTTCCACCACCTTTTGCCATAACAGAAAGAAGAGAATTGCCACTGGTAAAACCTGTAATTAAAAGTGGAGGTGTGTTATCCCAGGTATTTCGCCTTTCATCTATGGGAGGTGAAACTACAGATGGGCGTAGTGCTCCAATCTTCGTCGCTTGCGAAACTGCAGAAGATGCTTCAGAGTAAATATCGCCCTCAATGCACACATCAGGCTCGAGGTCTAAGAATATGGTGAAGATGCCTGTGTCCTGGCATATGGGGACACCAAGCTCACCTGCGCTTTTTGCGTTTTCAAGTATCATTTCAAGTACTTTCCTGCCCTTCTTAGATTTTTCTCTTTCAAGCGCTTGCTTTAGAGCACGAATCACATCATCGGAAAGGCTCGTTGATATTTCAAGGCAAAGCGATTCAATTTTTTCGCCAATTTCTTTTGCTTTTATCCTTTTCATCTCAAGAAACCCTCAAGTGCTTCTGCTCTTTTCTTGATTGATAAAGCCGCCCTTTGAAGGCCTTCAAGCTCTTTTCTGGAAAGTTCGATCTCTACAACCTCAACAATTCCACACTTGCCAAGCCTTGCAGGAACTCCAACAAATACTCCACTAATTCCGTATTCGCCCTGAAGGTATGCGGTGACGGGAAGAAGCCTCGATGTGTCACCAAGGATTGCAAGCGCCATTGTTCCTATGGAAGTAGCAGGGGCAAAGTAAGCACTTCCACTCTTTAGCAACCCTACGATCTCAGCGCCGGCATCTCGAGTTCTCTCCACGCAATTTTGAAGAACTAAATCATCGATGACTTGAGAAAGCGGTTTTCCACAAACCTTCGAACTATCGCTTAATACAACCATCTCATCACCATGTGAGCCAAGAACAAAAGTGCTTAAGTCATTTGGTGAAACAGATGCAATTTCCCTTAAGAAATATGTAAACCTTGAGGTATCGAGGACTCCAGCCATCCCCATAACCCTTCGCGGCTCAAAATTAGATGCTCTCCAAGCAAGATATGTCATTTCGTCAACAGGATTGGTGATAACAATTATGACGGAATCTGGTGCAAACTTTGAAACATTCCTTGCAATGTCCACAACGATAGGAGCATTTTTTTCAGTTAGATCAAGGCGGGACATCCCGGGCTGCCTTGGGTAGCCAGCGGTGATGATGACCAGTTTTGAATTCTCAACAGCCTGAACATGAGAACCACCGGTTACTCGTGCACTCGAGGACGTCAAAGCAAGGGATTGACCTATGTCAAGGGCAAGACCTTTTGCCCTCCCTTCAACAACATCAATAAGGTTTATCTCAAGCGGTGAGGAATGCGCAAGATAAAATGCGGTAGTAGAGCCAACATTGCCAGCGCCAAAAATGGTTACCCTTTCCATTTAACCTTTCCCTTTTTTAACTTTTCCGCCTGCACGCTTTGCCCCTTGTTTCGCAGTTTCCGCTTTGCTCGGGCAATTTGGTTCGAGACATGTCTCCCAGGGTTTCCTTCCCTTTGCAATGATTCTCACACGAGGGCTTCCGCACTCCTCGCATATCTCACCAGTGCCTATAACCCCGCCCTTTTGAGGAAGAGGATAGGTTTTATTGCACTCAGGATAATTGCTACAGCCTGCAAACCTCTTCCCCGACTGCTTTGATATCCTGACTCTCAATTCTCCTCCACACGAAGGGCAAGCTCCTAAGACAGTATCGCCGCGCAACCCCTCCTTTATCTCACGAGTAATGCTTTCCTTCTCCCCCTCCATGAGATCAAGAACACCATCAAGAATCTCCCTTGATGTATCAACCACGCTATCGAGAGTTTTCTTCCCTTCTGCAATTTCATCCATATCTCTTTCTAACTGAGAAGTCATCTCGGGCGTTGTAACAGGCGTTGCGTGCCTTTTTAAAGCAGAGGAGACTGCCATACCTGTTTCACTTGGCCTAAGCGGGTTACCGTATATGTAGCCTCGCTCAATTAGATTCTGTATGATTGTATGCCTGGTTGACTTCGTGCCAAGTCCCATACTCTCCATCTTCTCAATAAGCTTTCCTTCAGTATATCGGTTCGGAGGCTGTGTTTGCTTTTTCTCAATCTTCTTATCGACAACCTTTAAAATTTCACCCTCTCTTAAAGTGGGAAGCTCCTCATCCTTTTTTCTTCCATAGGGATAGAACTTAAGGAATCCTTCATCAACTATCACATCTCCCCTCGCAACGAATTCTTCCCCCGAACAATCAACTGTAACCTTTGTCGAGCGTGCCTTCGCTGCCGAGCTCAAAGTTGCCAAGAAGCGCCTCGAAACAAGCTCATAGATTTTCCATTCCACATCCCTTAACTCCGATTTCAAAGCCTTAGAGGTTGGATGTATCGGGGGATGGTCTGTTGATATTTTCTTGCCCCTTGTTGGCTTAAGGGCTGGCTGGATAAGGATTTCGGATGCAAGTGGACCAATAACATCCGCACCCGTCAAGGTTTTAAGAATTCCCTTCAGAGAAAGTGAATCTGGATAGACTGTGTTATCGACTCTTGGATAGCTTATATAGCCTCTTGAGTAAAGGCTTTCCGCAATGTTCATAGCCCTTGCAGGGGAGATTCTTAAACTCGAGGATGCTGTAAGAAACATTGTTGTGTTAAATGGTGGAGGAGGATTTATTTCTCTCTCCTTCTGAACTACCTCAACTACTCTTCCTGCATCCTCGACCTTGTCCATATGCTCCTTTGCTTCTTCAAACGTGGAAAATTTTTCTTTCTTATGTCTCGCAGTAAAAGTCTCACCATCTTTCTCGAAAGTCACTGTCAAGACCCAGTAGTCCTCAGGCACAAACGATTGTATTTCTTTTTCCCTTTCAACTATCAGCGCAAGCGTTGGGCTTTGAACCCTACCAACCGACAGAAACTTCCTTCCAAGCCTTGTCGTCGCAAGGGAAATAAATCTCGTTAAAGTTGCTCCCCATATGAGGTCAATATCCTGCCTTGCCTCACCTGCTCTTGCAAGATTTTCATCAAGGCTCGTTAGATTTGAAAAAGAGTTCTTTACATCAGCAGGTGTCAGCGCGGAAAAACGCGCGCGGAAGTATTTTGCTTTCTGGTTTACTTCCCTGCAAAGCCTCTCGATATCGAGAGCAATGAGTTCACCTTCCCTGTCGTAGTCAGTTGCTATTACAATTTCTGATGCTTCCTTTGCAAGCCTTTTGAGAGTTGTTACAAGAGAACTGTCAGTAGGCGTCTTCACCAGTTCCGCTCGAACAAGCGTACGGGGCTCAACATCCTGCCATTTTAAATATTCATCCGGAAAATCAACCTTGAGTATATGCCCCCTCAGGCCAATGCACTTAACGGAAGAAGAGCCTTCCTTGAAAGTATAAATGGGACTGCGCGCTGTCCCTTCTCTTTTGGCACTTCCTGCCGAAAGGATAGTAGCAATTCTTCTTGCAGTCTGGTTTTTCTCAGTAATTATGAGTTTCATAGCGAGAAGTTTATAGTAAGAACGAAGAGAGGGCAATTTAAGCCCTCTCTTTCAAGAAAACGAGTTCACAATCTTATTTCAAGAAAAGCGGCACGAATATCAGGGAAACTACCGTCATAACCTTTATGAGAATATTCATTGAAGGACCGGAAGTATCCTTGAATGGATCCCCCACAGTATCACCAACAATAGAAGCCGCATGAGTGGGAGTACCCTTTCCGCCAAGCTCTCCACCCTCAATGTACTTTTTCGCATTATCCCAGGCTGCGCCCGAATTTGCCATCATTATCGCAAGCAAGAATCCAGAACCAATCGCTCCAGCAAGAAATCCAGCAAGAGATTCCTTACCTAAAAAGCGCCCAATGAGAAGTGGGACTATTATCGCCAGGGAACCGGGTAAAAGCATCTCGTAGACTGCCGTTTTCGTCGTCATGTCAACGCACTTTGAGTAATCAGGCCTTGCCCCTTCAGCTCCTTCGCGAAGCCCAACAATCTCGCGAAATTGTCTCCTCACCTCTTCAACAACCGAGAAGGCAGCGCGTCCAACAGCATTAAGAGTAAGCGAACTGAAAAGGAATGGAAGCATTACCCCTATCAGTATTCCAACGAGAAACTTGTAGTCTCCAACTATATCTATTTTCGAAAGTCCCGTCGCCTGAGCATATGCGGCAAATAGAGCAAGAGCTGCCAAAGCGGCTGAGCCGATCGCAAATCCCTTTCCAATGGCAGCGGTAGTGTTTCCAATTGCATCGAGACCATCGGTAATCTGGCGAACCTCTGGCTCAAGTTTTGCCATCTCCGCAATTCCACCCGCATTATCAGCAACCGGTCCATACGCATCTACAGCCACAACCATGCCAGTTGTGCAAAGCATTCCAAGTGCTGCAAGGCCAACGGCGTAAACGCCTCCGCCTCCTGCAATCGCGCGATTACCTGTTATGAAGGAAACCCCCATTGCAATAGCAACCATCAGGATCGGGACAACTGTGGAAGCCATTCCAACAGCAAGTCCCCTTATGATTGTTGTGGCTGCGCCCGTCTGTGAAGCCTTCGCTATCTCCTTCACCGGCTTATAATGGTCAGAAGTGAAATATTCGCTCGTTAGACCAATCACCATTCCTGAAACTATTCCCAAAAGAAGTGACCAGAATAATCCAATATAGCGCCATCCTAAGATCCACCAAACAAGGAAAAATGAACTTATTGTTGCAATTGCTGCAGTTGCATAAGAAGACCAGGTTAATGCTCGCTGCGCGTACTTCCCTCCTCTACTCGTGCGAACAAAAAGCGTTCCAAGTATTGAGCAAAGAAGTCCAGCGCCAGTTATTGCAAGTGGAAGTATCATCCCTCTCGCACCGAGATGAGCACTCCTGAAAGGAGCCTTATACACAACGCCTGATGCAGCAATAGCGATTGGCGCAACAATCGCCGCAACATAGGACTCATAAAGGTCAGCGCCCATTCCTGCAACATCACCTACGTTGTCTCCGACGTTATCTGCAATAACTGCAGGATTCCTCGGGTCGTCTTCGGGAATACCAGCCTCAACCTTTCCAACAAGGTCTGCACCTACATCTGAAGCCTTTGTGAATATTCCTCCACCAACGCGCGCGAAGAGCGCAACTGATGAGGCTCCAAGTGAGAAGCCAAGGATGATATTTGCAGAGTTATAAAATCCAAGCCATACCTCAAAGATTATGTAGCATATGGTTAAACCTAAGAGACCAAGCCCTGCAACAGTAAGTCCCATTACTGCTCCACTTCTGAAAGCAACTGAAAGTGCTTCACCAACGCCAGTCCTCGCAGCCTGGGTTGTTCTACAGTTAGCCTTTGTTGAAATGGTGAGACCAACGAAACCGGCAGATAAGGAGCAGGTTGCACCAAAAATGTAACAGAGTGCAACCATCCAGCCATCCTGTTTTTTAAGCGCAAATGTAAGGAGTACAGCCATGAGAACAACGAAAATGGCGACATACCTGTATTCCCTTTTTATGAACGCTCTTGCACCCTCCTGGATAGCATTAGAAATCTCCTGCATTCTTTCTGTGCCGGGGTCCTTTCTTAGAACGGATATGGCGTATGCCACAACAACACCAAGGGCAAGAACCGCTGAAAAAGCTACGGCAAATGGCATCCATCCTGTCATCTTACACTCCTTTCCCAATCGCTTCTCTTCGACATACTCATTTTCTTTTCTCGCCTCTAATCAAGAGTTTGAAAATTTAATATTTATGGCACAAGTTTTGTTTTCCCCAAAAGCCTCATAATCACAAGAAACTTCCTCTGTCGCCTGGCTTGCGACGGCATATGCTTGCGCCAAAAGCTTCAATCTGAAAGAAACCAAAAATCAAGTTAAACATGAAGATTATATTGTGTACTCAAAATGGAATTTGTCAAGTGCTGGTAACCTCACACCGACATGGCCATCTACCCATACATGGCCTCCTTCTCTGCACCTCAATAACCCTTTCACTTTTCACTCTCATTGCAAACCCGCTTTCGAAGTAAAAATAGTAACCTTAATCCGTGTCTAAAGTAAATTTGCAAAACTTCAGTTCTTTGGCAAATGCCTTAAAATTACAAGAGGTAGTGAACCATAGAAGCGAAGGGAAGATGAATATGAAAAGCCTTGAAGAGATAAAAAAATGCTAAGCAGTCTAAGAAATGAAATAGAAAAGGACTACAAGGCCGAGGTAATAGGAATATTTGGTTCTTATGCCAGTCGTAAGCAGGAAAAGAAAAGTGGCCTTGATGTTCTCGTAAAATTTTACGAAGAGGCAACGCTTTTCGAATTTGTTGGTCTTTCAATTTTTCTTGAGGAAAAACTTGGCATTGAGAAAGTTGATGTAATTCCATATGACGCAGTGAGAGAAGAAATAAGAGATAGGGTTTTTAAGGAAGCAGTTTACCTATGAGTAATAGAGACAAGCTTATTCACTTCTACTTCGGCATTAAATATGACCTTGTCTGGGAAACTATAAAGGAAAAGCTTCCTCAGTTAAAAGGGCAAATAAAGAAAGTCCTTGAAAACATAGAAAAAGAATAATTCAAACGCGCCCGGTACCACCCCGTCTTTCACCTCCCCTTTTCGATCTGCTCCTATAAACGTAAAAAATGCAAAGATGCTAATCATGAGTCTAAAAATATGTTAATTTAAGGATGACAATGGGAATAATGCAAGCAAAAACCAAGAAGCCAATTAAAAGCGAAGAAGAACAAAAAAGATGCTATCAAAAAGGTCACAGGAAATTCCTCCATTCTACGTAATGGAAATACTTGAAAAGGCAAGCGAGCTTGAGAAAGAAGGTCGGGATATAATCCACCTTGAAATTGGCGAGCCCGACTTTGACACTCCCAAGGTCGTAAAAGAAGCAGCAAAAAAAGCGCTATTTGAAGGCAAAACCTCTTACACCCACAGCCTCGGAATACCAGAACTCAGGCAGGCAATCGCAGAGCACTACAAAAAGTGTTACGGGGTGAGCGTATCTGATGAAAACATAATCGTGACTTCTGGAACGTCCCCGGCAATGCTCATGGTTTTTTCCGCACTTCTTGATCCCGGTGAGGAAATCATAATGCCAAATCCGTGCTATGCCTGTTACCCGAACATACTCGAATTCGTTGGAGGAGTCCCAAGGTTCATAGATGTTCATGAGGAAGACGGCTTCAAAATTCGACCGGAAGAGATTAAGAGAAACCTCCTAAGTAGCGTCAAGGGCATCCTTATAAACTCTCCATCAAATCCAACCGGCGTGGTTCTCGAAGGAAGCGAGATCTCCGAACTTGTAAAAGCAGTAGGGGAACGTGCCTACATAATCTCAGATGAGATATACCATGGTCTTGTGTATAAGGGAAAGGAACACTCTATCTTAGAGTTCACGGACAGGTGCTTTGTTCTGAATGGCTTTAGCAAACTTTATGCCATGACAGGATGGCGCCTGGGATACTGCATATGTCCGCCTGAATTCACAAGAGCTATTCAGAAAATCCACCAGAACATACTCATATGTGCGAATTCGTTCGTTCAGCTGGCTGGAATTGCTGCATTGAAAGAGACTCGCGATGATGTGGAGAAAATGGTGCGTACTTATGATGAGAGGAGAAAATTCATGCTGCCTCGCCTGAGGGAGATTGGTTTTGACATCAATTATGAACCAACGGGCGCTTTCTACATTTTCGCAAATGCCAAGAATTTCACATCTGATTCATACGAATTCACTCTAAGAATCCTTGAGCAAGCAGGCGTAGCGATAGCGCCCGGAATAGACTTCGGAAGCGGAGGGGAAGGATACATTCGCTTCTCTTACGCAAACTCGATTGAAAACATTAAAGAAGGCCTCGAAAGGCTTGCAAGGTTTATTGGTTCAGGAGGTGATTGAAATGGGAAAGGTTAGAATAATCGACTTGAGCGTTCCAATAGAGGAATCCGAAAGCGAACCCTTTAAACCGCAGATTGATCGACAGGATCACGAGGCAGGCGCAAAAGTTATGTCCGAAATCTTTGGAGTCCCCAAAGAATCACTTCCTTCGGGGTTAGGCTGGGCAAATGACAACATAACATTAATAACTCACGCAGGGACTCACCTTGACGCCCCCTGGCATTATGCTCCGGAAGCCGCAGGTGAGCCTGCAATGACGATAGATCAGGTTCCTCTTGAATGGTGCTACTCCGATGGGGTCGTTCTGGACTTCAGGGAAAAGGAGGACGGCGAAAGGATCACTCCTTCGGATCTTGAGCAAGAACTCAAAAGGATTAACTATCAACTTAAACCTTTCGATATCGTGCTTATTATGACAGGAGTTGACAAATACTGGGGTTCCACTGAGTACTTCTCGCGCGGTGCAGGCATGACAAAAGAATCGGTCTTATGGCTTACAGAAAAGGGAATCAGAGTTATGGGAATAGATGCCTGGGGATTTGACAGGCCTTTTGCAAGCATAATTGAGGAATACAAGCAAACAGGTGACAGCTCGATAATATGGGAGGCGCACTATGCAGGAAGAGAGGTTCCTTACTGCCATATTGAAAAACTTGCGAACCTCGACAAGCTTCCTCCCTTTGGTTTCAAAGTAGCATGTTTTCCCGTGAAGATTACGAAGGCAAGCGCTGGATGGTGCCGCGCTGTAGCAATAATAGAGGAGTAAAACATGATAGAAGTTCCCGAACTCAAAGTTATTTTCCAATTCGCGCATGAATCATTCGAACGCGAGAACCATGCACGCGAGGAAGCGCTAAGTCTTGCAAGAGAAAGCATTCGCTTCTCGGCAAATTCCATAAGGGCAGCGCACCGTTCCGATAGCAAAGAGGCAAGAAGACTCCTTAAGGAAAGTGAAAAAAGGTTGAGGCATGCACAAGAAAGGCTTGCTCCTTTTCCACGTATATACTTTGCGGGATTCCTTGAGGATGCAGAAAAGGAGTTTGCAGAGGCATCAATAACGATCGCAATAATTGAAGGAAAGAAAATCCCACTTCCGCAAAAACTCTCAACAGGACTTGCCCCATTTTTGCGCGGGCTTGGTGAGGCAGCATCAGAGGTAAGAAGGCATATCCTTGATCTAATAAGGCATGGGGAGCTTTCGCGTGGAGAGGAACTTCTTGATGTAATGGATGACATTTTTTACCTCCTCGCTTCAGTTGACTATCCGGAAGCGCTTACCGGTGGGTTGAGGAGAACAACAGATATGCTGCGATCCGTACTTGAAAGGACGCGCGGAGACCTTACGGTGGCAATTCGCCGCCAGAGCCTTGAGAAGCGAATCGAAGAACTCGAGGAAAAACTTGAAAAAAAAGAGAATTGAGAAAGTCTTTCTGTTATCCATACTTATTATTGTTATTGTCGCCTGCCTGCCATCGCTTAATTCTTTTGAAAAGTGCGCAGAAGCATCGACTGAATCTGTTGGCCTGACAACAAATCCCTTAAACGTTTTATTTAAATTTGCGCCTGAAACCGGAGGTAAATGCTTTCTCGCAAGATACCTCGTTAGAGGATTGCCCGGGGCTGGTGTTATAATCTACGACCTCGAGCCTAACTCACAATCGGAAAGAGGTTACAACGAAGCGCCTTTCGAGAAATCAAACTTCTTATGCCAAAATCTTACAGATTGGGTCGAGAAAAACCTCTCTTTGAAAGTTCATCTAACGGTTGAGATCGAGAGAGGAACAATTCCGCCAAGCCGAAAAGGCCTGAAGGGAAGCCCGCTCTTGGAACTTGCAGCAACATATCCCGGCGAAATGCCAGAATCTTTTTACGGCATACCTGGAGTGGAACCGCAAGAGACTCCGGGCTTTTCAGCAAAGACAACACCACACACGAGCAAAAGAAAAATCCTTGAACTTTTGAGAGGAATAGAAGAAGCAAGGTTGGAGACAGAATTATTCGTCCTTCCGTATAAAGGTGGCGAAAAAGCAAGCAAAATAGAGGAAAGGCTTGGCGTTCTTGAGGGAAAAGCGAAAATCCTTGCTAACGTCATAAAATTTGGAAATCAAAGGTGGGATATGAATGAAAAGTTTTCCCTTCAAAGGGATTTTCTCTTTGTCTACAGGCCTCTTCACCTTCGAGGCTCCCTTCCCCCTGTGAATCCGCCTGTTATCATCCGCCGGGGAACAAGCAGTCCAAAAGTTGCACTAACAATAGACGATGGATGGAATGCAGACAGAAGAATTCTTGAACTTCTCAAAAGATGGAACATAAGGTATACGGCATTCATAGTCGGAAATGTCGCAAGGTTTGATCCCGGTCTTGTTCGCGAGCTATACATCAATGGCGCAGAAGTCTGCAATCATACACTCACTCACAGAAAAATGAGAAACATTACAGAGCCTGTAATCCTGCAGGAAATCTGGGGATGCGAGGACGAGTTATGTGGTGTCACACACGAATTGTATCCATATATAAGGTTTTTTGGGGGAACGTATGATCAGTTCTGCCTTGATATCACAGCAAGAGAAGGTTTCCGCGTTGTTGACTGGACAATCGATAGCGATGATACGAGACGCGGGCTTACAACAGAAGAACGCAAGCAGCAGATCCTTGCCAATCTTCAGCCGGGAGCAATATTGCTGTTTCACTTTGCGGGCTTTGATACTTTCGAGCTCCTTAAGGAAGTAATTCCAGAGATAAGGTCAAGAGGCTATGAGATTACTACACTTACTGAATTTCTAAGGTGAGCTGCTTCCAAGATGTACCTGAATTATCCTTAAGGTATAGGTATGTCACACACGAGTACTGTAACGTCGTCCTTCAACTCACCACCTGTGAAATTAAGAACATCATCAACAAGAGCATCAATAAACGATGATGCTTCCATGTCACGGCCAATTGAGACAAACCTAAGAAGGCGCTTTAGTCCGTAAACTTTTCCCTTCCTGTTTTGAGCATCAATAAGTCCATCGGTGAACACTACAAGCCTCTCCCCACCTCTAAAAGAATATCTTCTGACATCAAGATCAGGGCGCTCGAATATCCCCAAGAGCGAGCGTGAGGCGGAGCTTAGCGTCTCAAAAGTGTGCTCACCAGGAACCAAAATTATTGGTTCTTCATGACCGGCATTGGAGTAACTGATCGTCATTGTTCTAAGATCAATCACGCCAAAAAAAAGTGTTACAAAACTCTCAGAGCGATTTGAATTGTAGAGACCGGTGTTTACATGTTCGAGAATATCAAGGATTCTATTGTGATCTCGCGCCTCAACTCTTATGGCGCTCATTGCCATTGTTGCAAAAAGTGCAGCACCAACCCCCGAGCCAGAAGCATCCCCCACGACTATAAAAATTTTGTCGCCGAATGTCCAGTAATCATACCAGTCTCCACCAACCATCCTTGCCTGCTGCTGCTTTGCATGTATACTTACACCACCAACTTCAAGCGGTCCTCTTGGAAGAAGACTTGACTGTATTCCAGATGCAATGTCCATCTCTCGCTGGAACAATGCGTATTTCTCGAGTTCTTTTTGCTCGCTAATGTCTCTGTAGATTGCAACGACAGTCTCAATCTTTCCGTCCTGACCATAAGTTGGTGCAAATGTTCCACCAACGGGAACTCTCCTACCTGAACGGGTTGTTATCTCATCCTCACTGAAGGCAACATGTTCTCCCTTCAATACCCTGAATATGGCGCAATTGGGGTTCGGACATTCAGCCGGAGCCTCTTGCGCCCCGTGCAAAATCTCGTGACAACTCTTCTCCTTAGCCTCATCCGTGGACCAACCGGTTAAAAACTCAGCAGCAGGATTCACAAAAACAACTTTTCTCTCCCTGTTAATCAGGAAAACAGCGTCAGGTGTTGCCTTGAGCACTGCCTCGCTTTTTTCTCTTTCTCTGTAAAGCCTTTCATTTATCTCTGCATTCCTAACCGTAAGTTGCTGTTCAAAAACCTTTTCCTGAAGCCTTCTATTCTGAATTGCCACCGCGGCATGTCTACCTATAGCTTCGGCAAGCCTTATGTCATCATCTGTAAAATCTCCTTCAGAACCAGTAAACTCTGCTCTCAGAAGCCCAATCAGTTCGTCCTTAACATAAAGTGGAACTCTCAAGCAAGACCTTATGGAGTGCCCGCCAAAAATTCGAACCTCAATTGTCTTTTCATCCTCTTCACTTGAGACAACACCTTTTTTAGTCCTTATCGCCCTTGCACTTGCCTCTGTTATCTCGGACATAGGAAGGTGAAACTGGCTTAGCATCCAGATGTGAAGTGTACTTCTTCCCCATCCACCAACGAAGGTGAGAGTATCCGCTTCAGGGTCGTAGACAAAAAGGGAGCATCGATCAACCCCAAGAGCATCCGCAGTTTTTTCAGTTATCGCCCTTACAAGACCATCAAGATCCTGTGCTTCTGCAGTAGCCTGGGCTATTTCGCTTAATACGTTAGCCTGTAGTCTTCTTCGCCTCTCCTCTTTGAAAAGACGGGCATTCTTTATGGCAACTCCCGCTTGAGTCCCAAAAGTCATAAGAAGGGAAATATCGAGTTCTGTATAAAGTCTGGGAGTTGTTTCGTAAATCTCTATCACTCCTATTGGCTCGCCGTCCACACTAATTGGAACCGAAAGGGCCGATCTTATCTTTTTCCCAGCCTGTGCCTTAGGGAGTTCAAAAACCTCAAGTTCGTCATCTTTCGCATACACATATTCACCACGCTTGATAGCCACGCCGCCAAGGCTCTT